>Ga0228535_1001733_pt1 | contig 28803 bp, 33 predicted proteins | sample SJ1metagenome_FD_168457 | JGI IMG/M metagenome (GOLD analysis project Ga0228535, IMG submission 168457) | Enriched culture of PCE-dechlorinating microbial communities from Ithaca, New York, USA - SJ1 | ecosystem: Engineered > Modeled > Simulated communities (microbial... > Unclassified | place...
ACGGCACGGATAGCGGCTTTTAACGATCTGGGGGCGGCTGTCTAAAAAAGCATTCAACCGTTTGAAGTCTGTATATCTCCGGATGCCTCTCACGGACAACAACACGGATGAAGACTCTCTGGCCCCGGCGTCCGGCAGAAGACCCATTTGTGCAAGATCGTCGCGTAGCGGCACAAGCGCAACAATCGCCTGAACCTGCACCAGATAATCGTTTTGCCGCCGGCTTTCGGACACGATACTGAAGGTATTGACGTAGCGGTCCGTCCTGTTGATTAAAAGGCTTTTGACGGCCTGAAAAGATTCCTGTTCAACTTTTTCCGACAGGATGCGGCCGCAGGCCTGCACGATCGCCGTTTCCAACGCGTTTTTAACCGCTTCCTGCCGGGCGCGGGCCTCGTCGCCTTTGGCGACGGCCGCCTTTCCCTCCACCTGGAGCGACAGGGGCTGCGCCGGATCGGCAGCAACCGGACAATACCCCGTCCCCATGATGATCAGTAATGCGATCAGCAGCCTGCTTTTCACGGTTTAATCCTGTCTGGTTTTTTGGTGTGTACCGGCGGTCTTGATTTTTTCAATTTCTTCCCGAATCACGCGCTCGGCGATCTCCGGAATCATTTCTTTGGCCATCTTTTCGATTATTTCCACCGCCTGTTTCATGATCGTGTCTTTCATCTGCGGCGTCAGAAGATGTTCTTCAACCACGTCGGTCAGATCATGCATGGAATGGCCGTTCGGTTTAACGCGCTCGTAACCGCGGCCGTCAACGACAATAACCTGCTGCGGATTTCTTCCTTCCGTTGATCGGCGGCCGTGCCCGGCCCTTTCGTCATAGACCTCGGTCAGTTCGACAATTTTTCTGTCTTCGGCCTTTCCGGACTCTTCCGCCATTTTTCCGCTCCACTTGCCTCAGCAAGAAAACCACCGGCTGCCAGCCGGTTTTGCTCTGGAATTATCATAGCGCCGGAAACTCTTCAAGCAATATATACGCGCGGCGTTCTTTCCTATGAATCGGAATTCCGGCGGATTTTCAGGGCGATGGCGTACACTTTTTTGCGGGGCATTCCGACCCGCTCCGCCACCAAGGCAACGGCATCCCGCAGAGACAGTGACTTTTCATCGACGAGCCTGAGCAGTTCATTACGAAGGTCTTCATCGGCCGGGAAAACAGACTTTTGTTTAACCGGCTCAAGGATCACGGTGAATTCTCCGCGCGATTTTGCTTCGGACATTCGCGAAAGTATCTCGGAGGCTCTCCCCCGGGCAATCTCTTCGAAAACCTTTGTCAGCTCACGCGCCACGACCATCTCCCGGTCGCCCAGAATGTCGCACATGTCCTGCACAGCGGCCGCGATTCTTGACGGAGACTCGTAAAATACCAGCGTGGTCTCCACATTACGGAGGGTTTCGAGAAAACGGCGGCGTTGATTTCCCTTGGCCGGCAGGAAACCGCAAAACATGAAAGCATCGGCGGGGAAACCGCTTGCGGAAAGTGCCGCAACCAGCGCACAGGCCCCGGGAACGGGGACCACCGGAATCCGTTCGGCAAGCGCCGCACAAACCAGATGATGGCCGGGATCGGAAATACACGGTGTACCGGCGTCGGACACATAGGCCACAGTTCTGCCGCCACGGATCCGTGCAAGGATCCGGACGCTTCGTTCCTTTTCGTTATGCTCGTGCAGGCTGACGAGCGGCGTGTCGATGTTGTGGGCACGAAGGAGAATGCGCGTATGGCGCGTATCTTCCGCGGCAATCAGATCGGCGTCTTTCAAAATCCGCAGCGCCCGGAGAGTGATGTCCTCCAGGTTTCCGATCGGCGTCGCCACCACGTAAAGGGTACCCGGTTTTTTTGCTGCCCCTGCGTCCATATCCCCTGAAACAAATCCGTTTTTGTTGTTGACATATTTGTCCTGTTTCGGCTTAAATAGCAAGGTTTAAAATTCGACCGGAAATGACGCTTGGACATAAAAATGACAAAACGAATCTTAATTACGGGCGGCGCGGGTTTTTTAGGCTCTCACCTGTGTGAACGCCTGCTCGGAGAGGGAAACGACATCCTCTGCCTGGACAACTTTTTCACCGGGAGCAAAGACAACATTGCCCACCTGCTGGGCCATCCGCGCTTTGAACTGATCCGCCACGACATCACCAATCCAATTTATCTGGAAGTCGATGAAATTTACAACCTGGCCTGCCCGGCTTCGCCCGTGCACTACCAGTTCAATCCCATCAAGACCATCAAAACGAACGTCATGGGGGCAATCAACGTTCTGGGCATCGCCAAAAGAACCAAAGCCAGAGTGCTGCAGGCCTCCACATCGGAAGTTTACGGGGACCCCGACATCCACCCGCAGCCGGAATCCTACTGGGGGCGCGTCAATCCCATCGGACTGCGCAGCTGCTACGACGAAGGGAAAAGAGCCGCCGAATGCCTGATGATGGACTACCGCCGGCAAAACGCGGTAAATACGAAGATCGTCCGGATCTTCAATACCTACGGCCCCCGAATGGCCGTCAACGACGGGCGAGTCGTCAGCAATTTCATCATCCAGGCCCTGCGGGGGCAGGACATCACTGTGTACGGGGACGGCAGCCACACCCGATCCTTTTGCTACTGCGATGATTTGATTGAGGGCCTCATCCGCATGATGAATTCTCCCGATGATTTCTTCGGGCCGGTCAACATCGGCAATCCCGGCGAGTTCACCATCCTGGAACTGGCCCAGCGCGTCATCGACCTTACCGGCAGCTCATCGCAAATCGATTTTCAGCCCCTGCCGGCCGATGATCCGGCGCAGCGCAAGCCGGATATCGCACGCGCAAAAAACAAACTGGGCTGGCAGCCGAAAATTTCCCTGGAGCAGGGCCTCGTCAGCACCATTAAATATTTTCAGGAGATTCTGCAAAAGCAGTCCTGACAAACGGAAGGGAAAATATGGAATTTAAAAAAAACATTCTCGGCATCGGAGCCGGTTACGTGGGCGCGCCGTCCATGGTCATGATCGCCGCCAAATGCCCGGACTATAAGGTGACCGTCGTCGATATCAACCCGCAGCGCATCGCCGCCTGGAATTCGGAAGAGCTGCCCGTGTACGAGCCGGGGCTTGAGGAACTCGTCCGGCAAACGCGCGGCAGAAATCTGTTCTTCTCCTCGGACGTCGACAAGGAAATCCGGGAAAACGACATCATCTTCGTCTGCGTCAACACGCCCACCAAAACCTTCGGCGCCGGCGCCGGCATGGCCGCCGATCTGCAGTACTGGGAGAAGACGGCCCGGCAGATTCTGGAGAACTCTCAGTCGTCGAAAATCGTCGTCGAAAAAAGCACCCTGCCGATCAAGACCGCGCAGGCAATGGAGCGCATCCTTTCCTCCGGCAAGGGAGACATCACCTTTGACGTCCTGTCCAATCCGGAGTTCATGGCGGAAGGCACGGCCGTCAGCGATCTGGAGAATCCCGACCGGGTGCTCATCGGTTCCCGGGAGACCCCCGGCGGCCTTGCGGCCCGCCGGCAGCTCGTGGATATTTATGCCCGCTGGATACCGCCCGAAAAAATCATCACCTCGAATATCTGGAGCGCCGAACTTTCCAAACTGGTGGCCAACGCGTTTTTGGCGCAGCGGGTGTCGTCGATCAATTCCATCTCGGCCCTGTGCGAAAAGGCGGATGCCGACATCTCGGAGGTGGCTTACGCGGTGGGCATGGACAGCCGCATCGGCGCCAAATTTCTCAAGGCCGGCATCGGCTTCGGCGGCTCCTGCTTCAAGAAGGATATTCTGAATCTGGTCTACCTGTGCCGCTTCTACGGGTTGCCGGAGGTCGCCGACTACTGGGAAAGCGTGGTCCGCATCAACGAATACCAGCAGGACCGTTTCATCGCCAACGTTTTGCAGTCCATGTTCAACACGCTGGCCGGAAAAAAGATCTGCGTCCTGGGCTTCGCCTTCAAGGCGGATACGGGGGACACGCGCGAAAGCCCCGCCATTTATATCACCCGCAAACTGCTGGCGGAGCATGCCGACGTGGTCATTTCCGACCCGAAGGCGCTTGCCAACGCCGCTTCCGATCTGGCGGACGAAAAAGGAACGGTCCGCTACGTTGAAGACCCGTATGAGGCGGCCGCCGGCTGCCATGCGCTGGCCGTCATGACGGATTGGGAGTTGTACCGCCGGCTCGATTACCGGAAGATTTACAAATCGATGGTCAAGCCCGCCTTTATTTTTGACGGTCGCAACATTCTCGACCACCGGCACTGCTTCGACATCGGCTTCAATGTGTTTCCGATCGGCAAACCGTCTTTGACGCGCTTTTAGGAAGCGATAAAATCGAAGGCGTTCGGAATCCAGCGGATCTCGTTTCCGGAGGGTTCCATTAAAACGGCCACAACGTCAAAGCGGGCGCGGGCTTGGTCTTGTTTTTTCTCCCGGAGGTACCACAGAGCCAGCTGCGACATTTTTCTCTGTTTTCCGATGCCCACCGCCTGTTCGGGATACCCCAGCGCGCAGGATTTTCTGGCCTTGACTTCCACAAAAACCAGTTCGTTTTTGTCCCGGGCCACAATGTCGATTTCGCCGATCGGACAGCGATAATTGACCTCGACAATCCGATATCCTTTTTTCCGCAGATAGTCGACGGCGATGGCCTCGCCCTTTTTCCCGGTGGAGATGCGGCTCATGTCTTTCGTTTTCATGACCAATCCAGTTCGGTTTGCCGGTCTTTTAAATGAAACGACCGGCGATGAATCTTGCACATGCCGATCTCTTCGAGAATACGGCGGTGCTCGGCCGTGCCATAACCTTTATTCTGAAGAAAATTGTACTGGGGAAACTGCCGGTGATAAATTTCCATGATCCGGTCGCGGGAAACCTTGGCCACGATAGACGCGGCGGCAATGGAAACACTGCGGGCGTCGCCTTTGACGATCGCTTTCTGCGGCAGGTCCAGCGGAATCGTGTTGAGACCGTCCACCAGAAGAAAGTCGGGGGCAGATGAAAGTTCCAGCACGGCTTCGCGCATCGCCTGCAGCGAAGCCCGGAGGATGTTGATCCGGTCGATGACGTCGGCATCCGCAACGCCCACGCCGACCGCGACAGCTTCTTGCGCGATAACCTTGTACAGTTCGTCTCTTTTGCGGGCGGAGAGTTTCTTGGAATCATTGATGGCGGAATTGGCGTAGTCGGGGGGAAAAATGACGGCGGCAGCGACAACGGGTCCGGCCAGCGGCCCCCGGCCCGCTTCGTCAACGCCGGCGATGCGCCGGTAGCCCTCACCATTGGCAAGCTTTTCGAAAGTGTTCATCGTCCGAGGAAAAGCCCTTTTTACACAACAAAGCCCGGTACAACATCCGTCGTCCGGGCTTCATTCATTCCTTTGTGCAGCGCTCCCGTCCTGTCTCTTTCGGAGCGGCGCACCAGGCATTCGGCAAGGGGTAAAGCATCAGTTGTTGGCGGCTTCCTTGATTCTTGCTTTCTTGCCCCGCAGATTTCTCAGATAGTAAAGGCGTGAACGGCGCACCAGGCCTTTGGTGACGACTTCCACGCGGTCAATCACCGGCGAGTGCATGGGGAAAGTTCTTTCCACGCCGATACCGTAGGACACCTTCCGGACGGTGAAGTTCGCCCTGCTGTTGCCGCGGCGCTTGCGGATGACCACGCCTTCAAAGGCCTGGATTCTCTGCTTCTGGCCTTCTATGATGCGCACATAAACCTTGACGGTATCACCCGCTTTGAAGGCGGGAATATCGCCTCTCATCTGTTCTTTTTCTACCATTTCCAAAATGTTCATCTTCTATTTCCTCCTGCGAAACTCGCCGTATTATTGTCTTTTCAAGGATTGCTGATCCTGTCCAAAATGATCGCGACGGCCGACCGGACCGCCAGATGGTTATAGTCGTCCGTCCCGCGAATCGGCTCCAGGCGGTAATCCGCATTGCGGACGACTTCCGGCGCGATGCCCCATCCTGTACCAAAAATTAAAAGATAAGGCAAACGATTACTGTCCAGAAATTCCCTGAGTTTGCCGCAGGTGAGCCAATCGCCCTCGAGATTTGCGCCCGTCACCGCTGTTTTAGCCGCACAGCCCGTCTCCGCTTTGATTTGGTCCAGGACCTCTTCCAGGCTGGATGCAATCGCGACTTTTTCAAAAGCCTCCCTCCGGAAAGGATTGTGTAGAGCGCCGTGCCCAAAGCGCCAGTGCTCGATAATCCGGCGCGCCAGTTCGCGCTGCAGCGCCACCGGATTCACCACGAAAAATTTTTCCACGCCGAAGGTTTTGGCCGTCCGGGCGATATCGTGAAGATCCATGTTGGCAATGGCGGTTGTCACCACACTGCCCGCTTTATTGAGCACCGGATAATGTAAAAGAGCAAGATAAAGCTTACCCGCCCGGGGAAGCTGCTTTTCCATCAGCGCGTCACCCCCGACAAAAAGTCGACCTTACTACCCTAAATAAATCTGGAAATCAAGAATTTATATCTCGTGAAGGCGGATTTTCTCCAGGATTTTTTTATCTTCGTCGGAAAGATCCGCTTTTTCCAAGAGGTCGGGACGCCTCAGCCAGGTTCGTTTCAGCGCCTCCGCCCTCTGCCAGCGCTCAATCTGGGCGTGGTTACCGGAAACCAGCACCTCGGGAACGCCCCACCCTTTGTATTCCGCCGGCCGCGTGTACTGGGGATATTCCAAGAGCCCCCGGGAAAAGGACTCCGCAGCGACGGAGGCGTCATTGCCGAGGACGCCCGGAATCAAACGGGATACCGCATCGATGACAACCAGCGCGGAGAGCTCTCCTCCCGTCAGAATGTAATCACCGATGGAAATTTCCCGACTGACAAGGTGCTGCCGGATACGTTCGTCAAATCCTTCGTAGCGCCCGCACACCAGAATCAGGTGCTGCCGCCGGGCCAGCTCTCCGGCGATTTTCTGGGAGAACGTCTCCCCCTGCGGAGTGAGCAAAATGACTTCTCCCGGAATGTCTTTTCGCTTCACCGCCGCCAGCGCCCGTTCTACGGGCTCGACCTTCATCACCATCCCGCACCCGCCGCCGTATGGGGCGTCGTCAGTCATGTTGTGTTTGTCTTCAGTCCAGTCGCGGATGTTGTGCAGGCCGATTTCAATCAAACCCTTGTCGCGGGCTTTTTTAAGCAGACTGTACTCCAGCGGAGAGTGGAGCATCTCCGGAAAAATGGACAAGACATCAAAGCGGATCACGTCTTCAGTCCTTCCAGCAAATTGACGGTTATTCGGCGCGAGGCAAGGTCGATGTTCAAGACGGCGTCGGCGACGGCCGGAATGAGATATTCCGCGTCGCCGTTGCGGCACACATAGACGTCATTGCTGCCCGTCGGAAAGATGGAGGCAACGCGGCCCAGGAACTGTCCCTCCGGTGTATAGGCGTCGAGTCCGATGATATCCTGCCAGTAGTATTCGCCGTCGGGCAGAACGCCGAGCCGTTCCCGCGGCATCAGCAGTTTGCAGCCCACCAGCGCCCGGGCGGCATCGACATCAACGACGTCCCCCAGGTCGAGATACAGAAACTTTCCGGCCGGAGTGATCTTTTGGACCGGGTGGCGGCTCTGCCGGCCGGAGCTCGATTCCAGATACACGAAATCCAGCCCCGCCAGAATATCCTGAGATTCCAGAAACGACAGAGCCTTGAGGCAGCCGCGGAGACCGCGTGTTTTGACGATCTCCCCAAAAACAAAGAGATCCATGGACTATTCAATAATTTCCAGAACCGCCCGTTTGTGCACTTTCGCGGAGGTAGCGCTCAAAATCGTGCGAATGGCTTTGGCTGTTCTTCCCTGCTTGCCGATGACTTTTCCCAGATCTTCCTTGGCCACGCGCAACTCAATGACGGATGTCTGCTCGCCGATGACTTCAGTCACTTCCACTTTGTCGGGATTATCAACTAAAGATTGAGAAATATACTTGATCAATTCCTTCATCGTCAGCACCTCCACTGATTTTGGTTAACGCTTCTGGAAAATTCAACTCAATATTCGCACGTTTTGTTTAATGTTATTATGATGTGAGGTAGATTCTTTATCTCATATCTTAAAATACCGCAACAGCAAATAACTACTTGACGCCGGCCACGATGCCTTTGGTTTTCAGCAAATGAGAAACCGTTACTGTCGGTTTGGCCCCTTTGGACAACCAGTCGCGGACACGGTCTTCCTTGAGAGAGATTTCTGCGGGATTCTTTTTGGGATCATAATTTCCTAAGATTTCAAGAAATCTTCCGTCGCGGGGATATTCTTTATCCGCTGCGACAATACGGTAAAAAGGTTTGCCTTTCGCGCCCATACGCGTTAATCGAATTTTAACTGCCATCTAGTTTTTCTTAAGACCTCCTTTAAAAAAATAATAATTTTGAGTCTTTTTTATCATAGTTCATTTTATTTTAAAAGGGGAAATTCCTCATGAACGACTTGACGCCGCCTTTGGAATTGATCTTTTTCATCATCTTGCGGATCTCGATATAATTCTTCAGGAGCCGGTTCACGTCCTGGACCGTCGTGCCGCTGCCCAGGGCGATCCGCTTGCGCCGGCGGCCGTCAATGATCAGATAGTTGTTCCGCTCCTTGCGGGTCATGGAATCGATGATCGCTGTAATTTTCACAAGCTCCTTTTCATCCGGCTGCATTTCCTTGAGCGCCTTCAGTTTCCCCATGCCCGGAATCATGCCGATCATATCCTTGAGCGATCCCATCTTCTTGATCTGCTTGAGCTGGTTGCGGAAATCTTCCAGCGTGAATTCATTTTTCCGGAGGCTCTCCTGCATCTGGCGGGCGGTTTTCTCGTCGATGGTGGCCTGGGCCTTTTCCACCAGAGATAAAATATCCCCCATGCCGAGAATCCGGTTGGCCATCCGCTCGGGGTGAAACACTTCCAGCGTGTCGATCTTTTCACCCACGCCCACAAACTTGATGGGCTTGCCGACAACGGCCTTAAGGGACAAGGCTGCGCCGCCGCGCGCGTCGCCGTCCATCTTGGTCATGATCACGCCGTCGATGCCGATCTGTTCGTTGAAGCGCGCTCCGACGTTGACGGCGTCCTGGCCCGTCATGGCGTCCGCCACGTACAGAATTTCCGCCGGATTGACCTTTTCCTTGATCCTTTTGAGCTCGTCCATCAGCGGTTCGTCGATATGCAGGCGTCCGGCCGTGTCGATCAGCACCACCTCATATCCTTCTTTTTTCGCCTGTTCCATCGCCTGGACGCATATTCTGACGGGATCCCGCAGATCGCCTGCGTTATAAACGCCGGCGGAAATCTGCCGTCCCAGAACGGCAAGCTGCTCCATGGCCGCGGGCCGGTAAACGTCCGCCGATACCAGATAGACTCTTTTCTCCTTTGCCAGAAGCCGCGCCAGTTTGGCGGCCGTCGTCGTTTTACCGCACCCCTGCAAACCAATCAGCATGATGGGCGCGGGAATCCGGGAACCGAATTTGATATGGGCGCTCTGGCTGCCCATCAGTTCCACCAGACGGTCATGCACAATCTTGACGACCTGCTGACCGGGCGTGATGCTTTCCAGAACATCCTTGCCGACCGCCCGGCCGCGGACATCCTCGATAAAATCCTTGACGACCTTGAAATTCACATCCGCTTCCAGAAGCGCCATGCGGATTTCCTTGAGCGCCACATTGACGCTTTCCTCATCGAGAATGCCCCGTCCCTTGAGTTTCTTAAAAATCCCTTCGAGCTTTTCCGCTAAACTTTCAAACATATCCCTTAAGCCTTTATTCGCTTAGTGCTTCCGGCCCGCGTTTGGTTCGACGGGGCGGATAATGCATTTTGTTTTCACCTTCTGAGAAATCTTATCGGCGGCGGCCTGCGCTTTGTCCCGGGTTGCGAATTGTGCAGCCACAACGCGGTACCAGGTCCCCTTTCCCTTGAGCTCCACCTTCACGACTTTCGCGGAATACCCCATGGCATCGACCGTCTTGGAAATCTGAGCGGCTTTGGCTTTATCCTTGAGAGACGCGACGTGAACGACATACGTCGGGGCGGCTGCGGAAGGCGCTTCCTGGGCTTTTGCAGCCGCGGCAGTTTCTCCCGCCGGTTTTTTCGTCGGGGCGACCGGTTCCTCCCTGTGCGTTTCGGAAGCCGGAGGAGGCGCCTGGGCGATGATATCCGCCACGACGTCGGCATCCGTTTTGCTGTCCGCCGGCGCCTGCTGGATCGTGGGAATCTTCTGCGTCGTCAGGGCGTCATGAAATTCCAAGTCCATTCCGGATTTGTCCTCTCCGGCCTCTTTGCCGGCCTGTTTCTTTTCGGCCACGGCTGCTTTGGACGGACGCCAGAACAGCGCTAAAAACCGCTGCGGGGCGGAAGCGATTTTTTCCGGATAGGTGTCGATATTCTTTCCGACGCCGACACCCAGCAAAAACGACAGACACAGCAGCACCGCCATTCCGCTGATGAGAAGAATCATCCCGGTTCTGCCGAGTTTCCATTCGAATTTTTTGATATTTCCGGAGCCCATCTTGCCCCCTACATTTTTTCCGGCGCCCCCACTCCGAGAATGCCGAGGGCGTTGGCCAGAACAATGCGCACGCCCTCCACCAGCACCAGCCGCGCGCCCGAAAGCGCCGCGTCATCCGTCACCACTTTATTTTTATTGTAGTAGCTGTGAAAAATCCCCGCCAGATCGTTTAAGTAAAAAGTGATGCGATGGACTTCCAGCGCCCTGGCCGCTCCTTCGATCATTTCCGGATAGCGCGCCATCATTTTGATCAGGGCTTTTTCCTCCGGTTCGCCGAGCAGCGAGGCATCGATCCGGTCGAAGGCCGGCAATGCCAGCCCCCGCTCCTGCGCGGTCCGCAGAATGCTGCAAATTCTGGCGTGCGCATACTGAACGTAAAAAACCGGGTTTTCATTGGTTTGTTTCTTGGCGACCTCCAGATCGAAATCCAGGTGGCTGTCGGAGCGCCGCATCAGGAAGTTGTAGCGGGCCGCATCCCGGCCGACCTCGTCGAGCACTTCGCGCAGGGTCACGAATTCGCCGGAGCGCGTGGACATGGCGACCGGTTCGCCTGCGCGCAACAGGTTCACCAGCTGCACCAGAATAATTTTCAAATCGTTGCGCTCATGTCCGAGCGCCTGAATCGCCGCCCAGAGGCGGGGCATGTACCCGTGATGGTCCGCTCCCCAGATATCGATCAGCAGATCGAAACCGCGGAAAAATTTATTTTGATGATAGGCGATATCGGCGGCAAAATACGTCGGATCGCCGTTTTTCCGGATGACCACCCGGTCTTTTTCATCGCCATAAGCCGTCGTCCTGAACCACAGCGTCTCGCCGTCCGAGTAGATGAAGCCCTGATCTTTCAAAGCGTCCAGGAGCCGATTGACGCCGTCTTCCTGATACAGCTCCTTTTCGCTGAAGTAGCAGTCGAAAACCACACCGAAATCCCGAAGGTCCTCCTTGATGCCCTCCAGAATGACTGAACCGGCGACGGCGTTGAAGGCCGCGACGGTTTCGTCCTCATTTTCGGCAAGATAGCGTTTGCCTTCTCTGCGGAGGATGTCGGCGGCGATGTCTTTAATATAGTCGCCCTGATAACAGTTGTCGGGAAAATCGATGGCCTCGCCCTGGAGCTCCCGATAGCGGTACAGGACGGACTTTCCCAGGTTGTTCATCTGGTTGCCCGCGTCGTTGATATAATACTCCCGGGACACGCGATACCCCGTCGCCTCAAGCAGATTGGACAGGACATCGCCCACCACGGCGCCGCGCGCATGGCCGATGTGCAGAGGCCCGGTGGGATTGGCGCTCACGAATTCCACCTGGACCTTCTTTCCCTGTCCGAGATTGACCCGTCCGTAGGCTTCCTTCTGTTCATGAATGTCCTGGAGAATTTTCCGCCAGAATTCGTCCCGGATGCGAAAATTCAAAAAACCGGGTCCGGCGATATCGACTTTTTCGAGAAGCTTTTCCGGATCCGAGAGGTTGTCCGCAATGGCCTGGGCGATTTTCCGCGGATTTTGTTTGGCGAGCGACGCCAGGACCATGGCGGCATTGCAGGCGTAATCACCGTGCTCAGGATTGGCCGGCACCTCGATTTCAATCGGCGGCAGTTGCACCTCCGGCAGCAAACCCTTCTGCACGCAGGTTAAGACGGCTTCGGCAATGATTGACGCAAGTTGATTTTTCATGGAACGGGTAAAAACCTTTCTTTAAAAAAAATGACAAGCGGCTTTTATCATTTGCCGCTTGTCATGGCAAGTTGAACTATTAATGGGGGATGTCAGCGGCCGATCCATCCACTGCAGTTTCCTGATATCGGCCTTGGTTTCGCAGTTTTTCTTTTAAGCGAATCCCTCCCGTTAAGGCCTGATGCGCCGGTCCTGCCAGTAAATCAAACTGCCCCGCGGATCATTGGAAAGATTGGGATCCTGCAGCTGCTGGACGTGATCGCCGACGCTCTGTGAATAATAAAGATTTGCCGAACCGTCCGGTCCGACGGAAACGACGACGGCGGACATGACGCCGCTGCCCGGCACCGATATGTACTTGGCATCGCTTCCCCAATACCCTTTGGCTGTAATGTAATTCATATTGTAGACTCGGGAACTTCCCGGCGCATTGCATGGATCGCCTCCGGCTCCCGTGTCGGGAATGTAAGACGTAAAGTAGAGTCTTCCCTGATAGATGGTCGGCTCAGCCAACACTTTTTCGCTTTTAGGAAACTCGATCCACCATCCGTTTTGAGAAGAGCTGTTCCCGTCTTCATAGACATCTGCTGCCTGTGTTGGAGTGATTTTATCCAAATCGGAGACTGTGTAAGGCGAATCGCCGTTGTTTCTCCGATCCTTGATCGCATAAAACCTTTCCTGGGCGTTGGGCGCGGTAGGCTGGGTTTTGTCGCCCGTTCCGACATACACCCACAGGTTATAAGACGGATCCATGCTGACGGCCGCCGACGTGTAGATGGGCCGGTTTCCGGCATTGTCCTGATTATTGAACAGCATTCCGCCGCTCCAGTTGGATTCTGTGCAGGACGTGGAATCCGATTTGCGGCAGAACTGAAACCGCCAGATATTGCCCGCCAAATCACCCACATAGACTCTGTCGATAAAGCCGTCGTTATCGGAATCCACCGCTGCAGGTCCGGCCGGAACGTCCCCTTTCATCACTCCCGAACTCGTCGCGTACGTGTATTTCCAGAGGATATCGCCGTTGGAGAGGTCAATCACGTAAAAGCCTTTGCCGCGGGTGTCGTTTCCGCCATCCAGCGCACAGGTGCCGCCTTTGGCCAGGCCGCAACCGGAATAACCGCCGCCGATAATGCCGACCCACCGCTCAATATTGCTGATCCGCACACGTCCGAGGAACATTTTGCTCCAGGCCTGCCCCAGATACTTTCCCTCATCCTCCGGCAGCCCGGCGTTGGCGCCGATCCGCCATAAAAACGGCCAGTCCACCGTATCATCCGCCGTATCGGAAGCGTCAAAAGCGTAATACCCGCAATAGTTGGAATGTGTGGATGTCCAGTAGGGACTGAAGCCGGCCGACGTGTCCGCATCACACGAGGTCGAGGAGCTCCACAGGGTGCTTGTTCCACCCCGGCCCAGCGCCGTCACCAGCAGCGTTTTCCACTCGCTGACCGTTTTCGTTGTGTTGTTGATATCCGTGGGACTGCCGCTTCGCACCCATACTTCCGCCGCACTTGTCGGCCCGTCGACATAGTATTGACGGGATTTATCAAGCGGATGCTGGCCGTACGTATGATAGATCAGTTTTAGACGTCTCAACTGATTGGGCGGAATGAAGCTCCACAGCTCCTTGCCGCCGCCGTCCGCACCCAGCTCGCCCGTTTTAAAAGCGTGCAGTTGACCGTCATTGGCGCCGACAATCATGAAGCGGTTGTGGTAAGCGTCGTTGGCGGACGTCCTGATGTGACTGGAGCGGAACGTTTCAAAGGCCTTCGGCGACGCTTTGTCCCACTGGTCGTAAAACAAAGCGTTGGGTGTGCCGATGGACATGGGCGAGGAATGAAAGATGTCGCCCAGACGCCAATAGGCGGCGGGACTGGCGGCAATCTGATCGCCCTGCCTGAAAAAGGTGATGATATTGGATCTTTCCGTGGCATCGGCGGCATTTAAATTTGCCGCCGTCAATTCCGACGTTGTTGTCTTGAAATCAACCAGGGTATTTCCGATGAGCGTTTTGATTACTCTGCCCGTCTCGGTTTGGCTGTTCAAAACGGCGGCCGCATCCCACGTTGATGGCGTGATGATGGCGCCTGTCGTGGCATTGATATTGTACCTTTTCAAATGTCCGCGCCACAACGGGCAGTCGGCCGTTTCAAAAGAGGCCTCATAGATGAAATTTTCATCGGCCGTGCGGATCGCCTGGATCGATGCCGTCGTAAAAGAATAGCTCGCTCCGCTGATGGCGTTGAGGGCGACTTTCAGAGACTTGGTCAGTTTGTCCCCATCCTCCGCGATAAAGGCATAACCCGCGAGGTCAAGATAGCCGGGATCATTCACGGTCGACTTGAAATTGGCGGTCGATGAGCCCTGACAATCCGCCGCTGCGAGATCGCTGCTCTGTTCCATACAACTGGCGGTGACGCCCGACGGGAAGCAGGCGGCTGCCGTGGCGGCCGGGAAAGGACAGGTTCCCGCCGTGGTGCTGAACGTACAGCAGTTGGCCGCGCTCGCCGTTCCGCAGTTGGTTCCTTTGGGAATACTGTAAGCTGAGGGATTGCCTGTATTCTCGGCTGCTGCATCGGGATTGTCCGTGCCGCCGTAGTAGGACATCCAGTTGAGCGTATTTTTCAGATAAGAGGGCATTGTTGAACCAAAGCCGACCACGAACAGTTTATAACCGTGATCGTTCAATGCTTTGGCCGCCGCCACCACTTCGCGGCGGCGCTCGTACATATGCGCCTGGCATTCGGCGCCGCTGCCATCGCAGGCATACGTATCCGCTCCGTCTGAAACCAGGATGACAAACTTCTGCCGGCAGGCCTTGCCGGGATCGGCATTGGTATAGTTCGGCGGAGTTCCGTTTTTATGCAGGTCGAGATATTTTTTCGCTTCCTTCAAGGCGGCGGAAAGCGGCGTTCCTCCGTCCGCGCTGGCTTTCGCAATACATTCGCCTGTTGCACAGGTATCCGTTATGAGACAACTGGAATTTTCGCCTGTTTTACCGCAATAGGTAAGCTGATAAGATGTACCTGTGAGTTTGCCGTAGTCGCTGATATACGTGACCAGTTTGTTTTTTCCCGTCGCGGGATCGCCGCCCGTATCATTTCCGCCTTTGAATCGCATGTAACCGATGCGCACATTCAAACCGGAGGCGTCATTTTTATCGACCTTGCCGTCATTGTTGAAATCCATGACGTTGAAAAGCGCCCGCTTGGCGATCGCGACGCGCCGGCAGTCGACTTTACAGGTGGAATGAATGGAATTTGACTTACAAAAGCCGCCCGTACAATACGTGTGTCCTGAAGATGAGTAATCGGCGCAATTTGTCGTATCCGCCGTGCAGGCGGTGGAAGATCCGTATACGAAAGTGTCATCGCCGGCCGGATTCCAGTCCATGGACCCGGACAAGTCCAGCAGAATCAAGGCATCCGGTGCCGCACCGCCAAAGGTATCCTGCTCGTCGTTGGCCGGAGGTATTTCATCTTCCGTCTGCGCCCAGACAAAAAAAGGCAGGCACAAAAACAAAACCATCAGAAAAATGCCTGACCAGGCGATCAGGTTCTTTTTGGTGAACATAAGCTTTTCCTCCCTCATGAAGTCAACCTGCCAAGTGTGCATTACATATGATTTTATGAATTCCAAATTACTACAGAGCGCCCTGTTGCGTATCCGCCGGGCTGGGCGCATAAGCGACCCCCACATCAATGGTAGATTCCGTATTGTAAGTGGTATCCCTGCCGGTTACCGTTGTCCGGAAAATGGCTCCGGCGTATGCTTTGCTTAAATCAGATCCGGGAATGATCAGCGTGGGATGGGCGGTATCCCGGATGGGAATGCTCGCGTCAAACTCGGCGCTGGGATCTCTTGTCGCATCGATTTTTTTCCCGGAAATCGCAGCGAGACTTTGCGGATTCAGCGTCCGGCTAACTTCATTGACCCCCGCTTCGGCGGCTGAAAAGGCTTTTCTTTCGCCGATCAGACGTGAGCTGATGCGGATATCCTGCGATGTCACGGTCAGGGCGAAAAAACCGACGGCAATCATAATCATCACGGCCATGATCGCTGCCAGCAGAGCAAAGCCGTCTTGCGACGTTAGGCGCTTCCTAAAAATTCGGCATGAATACGGCATGGTTCCTCACTAACACATCGGTTGAGTAAATCATTCTTTTTCGTTGTTGCGTGGCGGGATCGACGTCCTTGGTTTCGGCGGCAATATTGATGCGGATTCTCCGGATGGCCGGAACGTTGATGGTGCCCGTGAGCTCGGTCCCCGTCCGGTCAAAGTACTGAAACAAGGGAAGGGCCGAGGGAGTAACCGCGTTGTTGTATATCCGGGTCCCCGGCAAGTCCCCACCTAAAATCGCCTGGTTGCCCCCACAGGAAATGCTGCGACGAACGGCCTGGGTCGCGGCGTTATAGGAGTAAAAAATGAATTCATTGTCCGCGTCGCCGATAATTCCGTATGTGGGCGGAGAACCTTCCGGCCCCAGGTCCATGGCGATAAAAAGATTGTTGGCATCGGCGTAAAGGATACCGCGGTTGGCCACAGTCGGCGTGGGGACGGTAATAACGGCTTTCACGTTGCTACAGGCGTCTATGGCGCCAGTCGTTGTCGAATTGATCCACGTATCCCCTGACATGGATGGATTGAAAGAGGCCATGCGAATTTCGGAGGCCATGAAATCGAGCACCAGACGCGTATCCTGCTGGGTCACCACCCTTCTGCCCAGATTGGCCGACGTGCGCTGCGTCAAGACCATCACGCCGTAAACCCCCGCGACGATGATGAGACCGACGACGACGCCTACTAAAACTTCAACCAGTGTAAATCCGTTTTTTCTCATCGCATTATCTCTGCTGGTCATCCCTGTCTAAAAGTTATAATGCCGTGTGGCAATGATGGAGCTCCTGACGCCTGACGCCGGACCGCCCGGCCAGGTGACCTGAACGTGGACAATCCAGGCGTTGGTCGCTCCCGCCGCCGTATTGACAAATGTCCGCACCGTGAAAAAAGTATCGGCCGCAGACGCAGTCAACGCACCGTTAACGGTATATTTTGTCACAAAAGGATCCGTCGGCGTCAACGTAATGGAAATGTTCTGATTCATGATGGCATATTCCCGAGCTTCCAACTCCGACTGCATGAGGTAGGCTGCGCGTCCCATATAATCCGCCCGGGTGCCGACATTGAGTGAAATGCTCTGCATCGGCATCAGTGAAATAATGGCGATCGCCGTCAGCACAACGGCAATCAGCGATTCGATAACAGTGATGCCTTTGTCGTTATTCATCTTTGACATAAACCCTTCCCATTAACGTAGCCGTTATTCTGACGACCTTTCCTGATTGCGCGTGCTTTAACTTCAAATGGCCGCCGCTGGCAAGCGTGCCTCTGGGCTTCATATTGACTGTAGTATTCCCTCCGAAAGCCGGCGTTTCAAAAATTGAAACAGACCGATGACCGGCCCCGATTTGTTTTGTGGCAACGTCCACCCAACTGGCGCCGACCTGATTTTGAATCACGTATTGATTTGCTCCGGCGTCGAAGGTTATCCGGTATTCCCGGTTTTCCGCCACGGCTCTCTGAAGATATAACTTAATGTCGGAAGCTGTTTCCTGCGCGGCCTCCTGGAGATTGGCTCTATCCCGGTAGCTGTTGAATATCGGCACGGCAATCGCCAGGACGACCATCAGGATCGCCATCACAACAATAAGTTCAACGATGCTGAATCCTCTGTCATATCTCATCAGACTGCGGCTCCTCTCATCCATGAGCCCCTTTTTCAACCCAAGGCGAGGGTGAATTATTCTCTGCTTCTTTTTATTCAAACCAAATTCTTCCGAATCAATACTAAAACGCCGTTTATTTTAAGAATATCGTAGCCGAGTTGCTGTTGCCTGTCAATGAATTCGCTCTTTGGCAGCATGCGTTCGCGAAACTCCTGCACTCCCTAGTCCTGTGGCTTTTCTTCAGTATCCAAGAACCAGAAAACGCATGAATACATCTCCCCAAAAGATGTAAGCCACCGCTGCGGCCGAAAGGAACGGCCCGAAAGGAACAGCGTATTTCATATCCTTTTTCTTGATGATCATGGCCGCAAGGCCCACGACCGCTCCCGCCAGAGAACTGAACAGCAGAATAAATATCAAAGCTTTCCATCCGAAAAAGCCGCCGATCATCGCCAGCAGCTTGATATCGCCGCCTCCCATCCCCTCGCGCTTGGCAATGAACTCATAAAACAGGGCGATGGCGAAAAGAATTCCCCCACCCACGACCAGGCCGATCAGAGCTTCATGCCAGGGAACCTTCACAATGAAGACGGCCGCCAGGAAGAAAACCGGGATGCCGGGCAGGGATAAGATATCCGGTATGATCTGATGATCGATGTCAATAAAGGTAATGACGATCAATACGGCCGTGAAAATGAAGAATACCAGAAAGTTGAGCGTCGGACCGAATTTCAGAAAAAGCGCGAGCGCCAGCAAGCCGCTGATCAGCTCGACCAGCGGATAGCGCCAGGAAATTTTCGCGCCGCAATCCCGGCATCTGGCCCGCAGCAGAATAAAGCTGATGATCGGAATATTATCGTAAAAACGGATGGGGTGCTGACAGGCCGGACATTGAGACAGAGGCTTGACGATGGACTTCCCGGCCGGAATCCGGAAAATGCAGACATTGAGAAAGCTTCCGATGGCAGCGCCGAAAATAAAGGCAAAAACACTGAAAATCATGACCAATCTCTTTCGTTGATTTTTTTCTTTTCCGGGATAATGCGCGGCTGGACTCTCGAACAGCCCGGCAGCCCTGCGACCCTATCCCGTCCCAAAGACTTAGGCCAGTAACTTTGCGTCCCGCCCTTTCAGGAGGTTTGCCCTTCTCAAGCTTCGAGAAGCGATCCTACACCATTTCCTACAGAAGTCAATAAATTTATTGTGATTCCCGTCACCAATCCGATCGCTTAACCGCTTGCTTTCGACAGCAACCGTCCCGACAACTGAACAGTCCGGACAACAAATTCTTTGCAAAGGAACGGTCTTTTAGGGTAATCGTTTTGCATGAAAGACGACGACTACATGAAACTGGCTTTAAAACTGGCCGCCCGGGGGCGGGGCTATGCCAGCCCCAATCCGATGGTCGGTGCGGTCATTGTAAAAAACAACCGGATCATCGGCCGGGGGTATCATCACTGCTGCGGCGAGAACCACGCGGAAGTCAACGCGATAGCAAATGCAACAGAAAACGTTTCAGGATCAACGCTTTACGTAACGCTGGAACCTTGCTGTCACCACGGAAAAACGCCGCCTTGCACGGATAAAATCATTGCGCATAGAATCACCCGGGTCGTCATCGGCGCCACCGATTCCAATCCTCTGGTTTCCTGCCGGGGCATTTCCTGCCTCCAGGAAGCGGGCATTGCCGTCACCACCGGCGTTCTTGAAAAAGAAAGCCGCGATCTCAATGAGGTTTTCTTTCATTTTATGGAAAAGGGACGTCCGTTTGTCACAGTGAAGTACGCACAAAGCCTGGATGGCCGGATCGCCACAGCAACCGGTCAGTCGCAGTGGATCAGTTCTCCCGCCTCCCTGAAATTCGCCCATCAACTGCGGGCCCGGCATGATGCGATTCTGGTCGGAAGCAAAACCGTGCTTGCGGACAATCCGACACTCACCGTCCGGCACGTGCGCGGACGAAATCCCGTAAGAATCATTCTGGATTCCAAGCTGGTGACGCCGCGCGACGCCAACGTCATGCAAAACCTCTCCGAGGCGCCGACACTGATTGTCACGACCAGAGATTCCGCCGATCCTCGTTTTCAGGCTCTGTCTTCGGCGGGGGCCACGATGATAACGGTCGATGCCGACACGGACGGCCGCATCAATTTAAACAGCCTTTTCCAGCTTCTGGCCCGGCAAAAGATTTCGTCGGTTCTCATTGAAGGCGGCGCAAAAGTCATTACAGCGGCCTTAAAAAACGATCTCGTCGACCGTCTGGTCGTGGTCACGGCGCCCAAAATTCTCGGCCGGGGAATAGAAGCCGTCGGCGATTTGGGCATCCGCGATCTCGCCCAGGCCAGGGTCTTTTCGATTTGCAAAATATTGAAAAAAGGACCGGATTTTATTATCGACGCCCGTCCTGCGCCGTCAGAATCTGCCGGGCGGCCCTGATGCCGTCCAGCGCCGAGCTGATGATTCCTCCGGCATAGCCCGCACCTTCTCCACAGGGATAAAGGCCCTGCACGTTTTCGCTCTGGCCGTTGTCGCGACGGACGATGCGGACCGGCGACGACGTGCGCGTTTCCACGCCGATCAGATGAGCCTCGGCTGTCACAAATCCCGGCATTTTTCTGTCAAACATCCGGATTCCAGCCCGCAGCGCCCCGGCGACAAACGGAGGCAATATGTCGTCGAGACGCGCGGCCCGGACGCCGGGTAAAAAACTGGTCGGGCCGAGACTTGGCGATGATTTGTCCGCGATAAAGTCGGTCAGCCGCTGCGCGGGAGCCCGGTAGTCCCCTCCTCCCGCAGCAAATGCTTTTTCCTCCCAGGTCCGGCGAAAGACCAGGCCGCCCAGCGGATATCCGCAAGCGGCAAAATCTTCCGACCGCACATTGACGACGACGGCGCTGTTGGCCAATTCACCGCTGCGGCCCGAGTCGCTCATGCCGTTGGTGATCACCGTCCCGACTGCAGTGCTGCTCCCGATTACCTGCCCTCCCGGGCACATGCAAAAGCTGTAAACGGAACGGCCGGAATCACCGAGCGCCGCGGTGATAAAATATTCCGCCGGCGGCAGGCGTGGATCCTCCGCCCAGCGACCGTACTGGATACGGTTGATCAGGCGTTGCGGATGCTCCAGGCGCAGCCCCAGGGCAAAAGGCTTGGGCGTCATTTTGACGCCCCTTGCGTCAAGCAGACGATAGGTGTCGTCTGCACCCTGGCCGATCGCCACAACGACACAGTCGGTTTTGATCTCCTGTTCCCCATTATTGACAACGACGGCTTCGACCGTGTTTTGGCGGATGGCCACATCCGTCACTTGCGCGTCAAAGCGCACGGCGCAGCCCAGGTCGATAAGCTTTTGTCTCATCGTGATCAGGATCCGGCGCAACCGGTCCGTCCCGATATGCGGCTTGGCGTCGGTCAGAATGGAAGCCGGCGCTCCAAAATCCACCAGGATCCTCTTCACCCGGCCCGCATAGGGATTTTTGGTCCGGCTGGTCAGTTTGCCGTCGGAAAAAGTTCCCGCCCCTCCCTCACCGAAAAGCACATTGCTTTGCGGATTGAGGCGCCCCTCGCGCCAAAACGCCTCAACATCGCTAATCCGTCTTTCCACCGGCCCTCCCCTTTCCAGCAGAACCACCGGCATGCCCGCGAGGGAGAGGCTATAGGCCGCGAAAAGGCCGGACGGACCGGCGCCGACAACGACGACCGGATATCCGGCGGGCCGGACCGTCCGGGGAAATCCGATTTGCGGTTCCTCTTGCAGAGCCTGCAGCTGCATGCCGTCGGGAAGCGTTTGTGCCCGGGAGGCGGAATCGGACAAAACGATTTTGACGGCATACACAAAATACGGCTGTCTGTTGCGCCGGGCATCGAGGGCTTTTTTAAGGACGCTCAGGGCAACGATATCGTTTTCGGCAAGCCCCAGAGCGGCGGCCGCCTTGCCGGGAAGACAGTCCTCGGTCTCATCCAGAGCCAGCGGCAAACCGTTCAAACGAAAAGCGTTCATTATTTCTCCATTGCAAAAATAACTGAACTCATATAGGAAAACGGCGATTTTAAACCATTTTACCCTGAAAGCGGGAATTCTTATGCCGTGGTATGCCGTTCATACGAAAAGCCGCCATGAATACAAGGCCCACAACGGTTTGCTGCAAAAGCAGCTGACGTCGTTTCTACCGGAGATAGAAGTCTGGAGCAAGCGAAAAGACCGGAAAAAAAGAATCACCGTGCCGCTCTTTCCCGGTTATCTTTTCGTCCAGGCCGACCTGAGTAACGAAATCAAACTGGCCATTCTTAAAACGTTCGGCGTGGTGCGGATTCTGGGAAAAAAAGAAAATACGGAACCCCTGCCCGTGCCGGATGCGAAAATCCAGGCCATCCAAAGGCTCATCACGCATAAAGCGGAAATCTTTACGATGCAGTATCCGAAAGAGGGAGAACCCGCCACAATCATCGACGGTCCTTTTGCGGGCATTGAAGGCATCGTGGTCAAAAGCGATCCGGAAAAAGAGCTGTTTGTCGTCTCCATCGAATTGTTGCAGCGTTCCGTGGCCATCCGTCTGGAAGGATTCCAAATCCGGAAAGTCTGAACCCGCCGACCCGTTTCTTTAAAAAAACTTGACATTCTGAACATTATGCGCAAGATAGCAACCGCCGCCGGTCTTAAACCACGTGCAAAAACCAAAAAGGAAAGCGATTGTGAAAGGATTTATCAACATCACAAAAGACCTTTGCAAGGAATGTCATCTCTGTATTCATTTCTGTCCCAAAGGGCATATCATGCCGTCCAGCGAATATAACGTTCAGGGCTATCATCCTGTTTGCGTCAATGAAGCAAACGAGTGCAACGGCTGCGGAATCTGCGCCACCATGTGCCCGGACGTAGCGATTGAGGTTTACCGTGAATAAAGTATTGATGTCAGGAAATAACATCATCGGCGAAGCGGCCATCCGCGCGGGTTGTCGCTTTTACGCCGGTTATCCGATCACGCCCCAGAACGAACTGACCGAATACATGGCCGAACATATCCGCAGCGCCGAGGGAGGCGTCTTCATTCAGTCGGAAAGCGAAATCGCCGCCATCAACATGATCGCCGGCGCCAGCGCCGCAGGCCTCAGGGTCATGACGTCATCGTCCAGCCCGGGCATCTCCCTCAAACAGGAAGGCATTTCCTCCATGGCCGCCTGCGAACTGCCCGGCGTCATTGTCAACATCATGCGGGGCGGCCCCGGTCTGGGAAACATCCGGCCTGCCCAGGGCGACTATTTTCAGGCCACCCGCGGCGGGGGACACGGCGATTACCGGACGATCGTTCTGGGTCCGGCCACCGGCCAGGAACTGGCGGATCTGACAATGGATGCGTTTGATCTGGCGGACAAATACCGCACACCGGTGATGATCCTGGCCGACGGCATGATGGGTCAGATGATGGAACCGGTCATTTTCAAAAAACCCCATCCGCGCAACTATCCGGAGAAATTCATGCTGCGCGGCGCGGGCAACGGCAAAAGCAAATTCATCCGCGGACTGCTTCTGGACCCCATCGACAGCGAGGGACACAACTGGAAACTCGCGCGGAAATACGCGGTCATCGCCCAGAATGAAACGCTCAGGGAGGAGCACCTGACCCAGGATGCGGAAATGGTGATTGTCGCTTACGGCACGGCCGCGCGCATCGCCAAGGGCGCCATTAAAAGGCTGCGCGACCATGGTTTGAAAGTCGGCCTTTTCCGCCCCATCACTCTGTGGCCATTTCCGGAAATGAAGCTGCGGGCTCTTTCCGCCGGAATTAAAAATTTTCTGGTTTTTGAAATGAGCACCGGTCAGATGCTTGAAGACGTCCGTCTGGCGCTTCAGGGCTACGCCAACATCGACTTTCACGGACGTCCGGGCGGCGCGGTGCCGACGCCGGCGGAACTGGCCAACGTTGTAGCCAAATTTTACAGCAAGATAGATTGACGGGCGACCGTAATTTGAAGGATTCTCTCGATATGTCAAAAATCGTTTTTCAACATCCGCAGAGTCTGAAGCACAATATTTTTCACTATTGTCCGGGCTGCGGCCACAGCATCGTTCACCGCATCACCTGTGAAGTCATCGATGAAATGGGCATCCGGGGCATCACCATCGGCGTTCCGCCGGCCGGCTGCGCGGTTCTGGCCTACAATTACTTCGATGTCGATATGATTGAAGCCCCCCACGGCCGCGGACCGGCCATGGCCTCGGGCATCAAGCGCTCGCTGCCCGACCGCATCGTTTTTTCCTATCAGGGCGACGGCGACCTGGCCGCCATCGGCATGGCGGAGAGCTTTCACGCCGCCAACCGCGGGGAAAACATCACCGTGATTTTCATCAACAACGCCGTTTACGGCATGACGGGCGGCCAGATGGCGCCGACCACCATGCTGAACCAGAAAACCACCACCAGTCCGGCCGGCCGCCAGCAGCGGCTGGACGGCTATCCCGTCAAGGTCAGTGAAATTTTTTCCAAGATCGGCGGTGTTACCTACCTGGAAAGATGCTCGGTCAGTTCTCCGGCCGGCGTCAACAAAACCAAGAAGGCCATCAAGAAAGCATTTCAATGCCAGCTCGACGGACTGGGATTTTCCATGATCGAGGTGCTGTCCATGTGCCCGACCAACTGGAAAATGTCTTCGGTCGATTCCTGCAAATGGATCGACGATATTCTGGCCAAGGAGTTCCCGCCCGGCATCTACAAGAACGAGATCGCTGCGCTCAAGAAAGCTGCGGAGGTCCGGTCATGATCATCAAGGCTTTTTTCTCCGGCTTCGGCGGTCAGGGCGTTTTAATGATGGGCATCAGTCTGGCGAACGCCGCCATGAACAAAGGGCTGCACGTCACCTATCTTCCCGCTTACGGCGCGGAAATGCGGGGCGGAACGGCCAACTGCACCGTGGCGATGGGGGATGAGGAAATCGCCTCTCCCGTAGCCTCGGAACCGGATTACCTGATTGTCATGAGTTCGCCGGCCCTGTCTTCGTTTCAGAACAAGGTCACGTCGGGAGGAACGATCTTTATCAATTCATCGATAATCGAAGCCCGTCCCCTTCGCCAGGATGTCCAGAGCCTTTGCATTCCCTGTACCGACATGGCCCAGGAACTGGGCAACAGCCGCGCGACCAATATCGTCATGATGGGCGCCTTCGTTAAAAAATCTCGCATCGTGACGCCCGATATTTACTTAAAGAGTCTGGAGACGATCATGGGCAGCCGCAAGAAGTCCCTTGCGGAAATCAACCGCAAAGCCTTCGCCGCCGGATTCGACTATGTCAAGGATTAAGTAAGGATACACTATGGCCGTTAAACAAATCTCTGTTCTGTTAGACAACGTTCCCGGCTCTTTTGCCCAACTCACCCATACGCTCGATACGGAGGATATCGGCCGGATCGCCGTGTCGGCCGCCAGTATCGCACACGACAGCCGCGTGCGTCTTGTTGTCAACGATCCCGACCGGGCCGCGGCGCTTTTGAGCAGTTTCAATTTCAATTTCGAAGTCACGCCGGTGCTGGCCGCGGAAGTTCCCCTGCACGCGGGCGGCATCAATGCCATTCTGAACCCCCTGGCCAAAGCCGAGATCAATATTCTCTACCTGTACACCACCGTCAACCGCATCGGCAAAGAAACCATTGTTATCATCGGGGTGGACAAACTGGAAGAAGCCAGAGAGATCCTGACCGAAAACTGGATTCATTTGATCGAAGACGAAATATACGCCATTCCTTAATTCTTTAATCTTTCAGGAATCCGTCCATGCCGGTGTCCGCGGAAAAAGAAAAAGCGCTTGCCTTAAGAATGCAGGAGCTGGGGGTTTCCGAAAGCGACTTTGAAGAATCATTCGTCCGCTCTTCCGGCCCCGGCGGTCAAAAAGTCAACAAGAGTTCCTCGTGCGTCCATTTGGTCCATCTGCCCACAGGCCTTTCGGTCAAATGCCAGAAGGAAAGGTCGCAGACTTTAAACCGCTTTCTGGCCCGGCGTCTGCTTTTGGACAAAATCGAACAGTTGCAAAAAGGCTTTGCCGCCTCCGAAAAAGAAAAAATCGAGAAAATCCGGCGGCAAAAAAGGAAAAGAAGCAGGCGCGCCCAGGAAAAAATGCTCGCGGCCAAACACCGGCGAGCGGAAACAAAAGTGCTGCGCGGAAAAATCGTTACGGAAGAATAAGAAAAGGGAGAAGAAGTCCTTTGTTATTTGCTTCTTCTCCCTCTGTTTAAGATACCTGATTATCGGCGATTAGCCCAGGCCAACCAGTTTCACTAAAGGATTGGCGAACAGCATGACCAGAGAAATAACCAGAGCGTAAATGGCGACGGATTCGGTCATGGCCATACCAACCATCATGGTTAACATTACTTTACCCTGCGCTTCGGGGTTTCTGCCCACCGCATTGGACGCACCGCTTGTCGCCTGCCCCAAACCAAGGCCCGCACCGACCGCACCGATACCGATGGCAAAACCGGCGCCCAGAAGAGCGCAACCGATCACGATCGCTTTTGTGTAATCAACGCCGCCCGTTGCAGCGCCAGCCGCCGCTTCGGGACCCGCAGCCAGAACAAACGGAGCAGAAACAATCACCAACACCAGCGCCAGTACGGAATAAACCAAACTCTTCTTCATTGATATAGCCTCCTGAATTTTTTATTTTGACAACAATTGTGCCCGGAAGCGTTATGTATGCTTTGTTTTCCTTACTTTCTCCTTTCTTTTGAATTTAACGACTGCCGGTCATTTGAGGCTATTTTTAACGGTCGAGAAACCAATTGTCAAGAAAATTTTAAAAAAATTTTTACGTGCACGCCTTTCTTGATTTTATCCGGCAAGCAGGATAAGAACAATCCCCATGAAAACATTCACGATGCCGCAAAAAACGGCGGCCCGGATACTCCAGCGGGACATTCCGCTTTGCGCCAGACCTTTTGCGGCCATCGCCGAAGCCTGCGGTCTGGCCGGCGAAGAGCTCATCGACTGGATGAAAGTGTTGTCGCGCGAAGGCATTCTGCGCAAGTTCGGCGCCATCGTGCGGCATCAGAAAGCGGGATACGAAAAAAACGCGCTCGTGATGTGGGCCGTGCCGCCCGAGAAGATGGAAGAAACGGGCCGCCGCTTTGCGGCGTTGCCTTTTATTTCCCACTGCTATCAGCGGTCGCCCGCATTTCAAGGCCGCTATACCCTCTTCACCATGCTGCATTCGCGCCGCGAAACGCCTGCCGTCCTCATCGGGCGGATGGCCGAAGACGCGCAATGCCCGGATTTCCTGGTTCTGGAAAGTCTGCAGGAATACAAAAAAACATCACCGGAGTATTTTGAATGACCTCTGAAAAAATCGATCCGTTTGTCGCCGCCCGACAACTCATTCCCGGCGGCGTCAATTCGCCGGTGCGCGCCTGGAAATCGGTCGGCGGGAACCCTGTTTTCGTCTCCCGCGCCAGCGGCAGTAAAATTTTCGATACCGACGGCAAGGAATACATCGATTACGTCCTGTCCTGGGGCCCGATGATCCTGGGGCATGCCCATCCCGAAGTCACCGCGGCGATTTGCCGCGCCGCCGAACGGGGAACGAGCTTCGGCGCGCCCACCGAAGCCGAGACGGCCATGGCCCGTCTGATCGGCGAAGCGATCCCTTCGGTCGAGCGCGTGCGGATGACGAGCTCCGGCACCGAAGCCGCAATGACGGCCATCCGCCTGGCCCGCGGCTGCACGGGCCGCAGCGGAATCGTCAAATTCGACGGCTGCTACCACGGACACGCCGATTCACTCCTCATCAAAGCCGGCTCCGGCGTGGCCACCCTAGGCATTCCCGGCTCGCCCGGCATTCCCGAGGAACTCGCCCGGCTGACGATCAGCCTTCCCTACAACGACATCGGCGCTTTGGAAAGCGCCGTCGAGCGCTACGCCCCGCAACTCGCGGCGGTGATCGTCGAGCCGGTCGCGGGCAACATGGGCGTCGTGCTTCCTCAGGAAGGCTTTCTGAAAAGGCTCCGCGAACTCACCGAAAAAAACGGCATCGTGCTGATTTTCGATGAAGTGATCACGGGCTTCCGCTTTTCCTTCGGCGGCTACCAGAACCGGATCGGCATTGAACCGGACCTGACCTGCCTGGGCAAGATCATCGGCGGCGGTCTGCCGGTGGGCGCTCTGGGCGGTAAAAAGCAGTTCATGGAAAGACTGGCGCCGGAAGGCGACGTCTACCAGGCCGGAACCCTTTCCGGCAATCCGCTGGCCATGAGCGCCGGCATTGCGACGCTCAGCCTTCTGCGCGCCCGGGCAGACGCGTTTTCCTCTCTGGCGGACCGGGCCGCCGGGCTGGGCCGGGAGATGATCAAACTGTTTGCGGCGCGGGGCATTCCTGTCTGCCTTAACCGGATGGATTCGATGTTCACGCTCTTTTTCCAGGAAGGCCCCGTCAACGACTTTGCCGGCGCGCTCCAATCGGACACCGCCCTTTATGCCCGCTTTTTTCACGGCATGATCCGAAACGGCGTCTGGCTGGCGCCGTCGCAATTCGAAGCGGGTTTTTTATCCTTCAGCCATTCACCGGAAGATATGGAACGGACTCTGGACGCCTGCGACAGGACGATTCAAGATCTCTAGCCGCATTGACAAGCACGGATCAATACGATAAGAATTTTTTTCGCCGGTCCCAACCGGACATGAAAGGGAGATTATGAAAAAAGCGTTTATCACAGGCATTACCGGACAGGACGGTTCCTACCTGGCCGAATTTCTTCTGGACAAGGGCTATGAGGTGCACGGTCTGATCCGCCGGTCCAGCACTTTCAACACGGACCGCATCGACCATCTTTACCGCGACTTTCACGATCCGGATGCCCGGCTGTTTCTGCACTACGGCGATCTGAGCGTTTCCGGTCAGATCATGGATCTGCTCTCCGCGATCAATCCCGA
>Ga0228535_1001735_pt1 | contig 28704 bp, 24 predicted proteins | sample SJ1metagenome_FD_168457 | JGI IMG/M metagenome (GOLD analysis project Ga0228535, IMG submission 168457) | Enriched culture of PCE-dechlorinating microbial communities from Ithaca, New York, USA - SJ1 | ecosystem: Engineered > Modeled > Simulated communities (microbial... > Unclassified | place...
CTAGTGTCCTGTGCGGCTAATTCCTTCCTTACAATTCCGGGCCTTTTGGCCCCTGGCCGCGTTCCGGCTCCTCGGCTTAGACCCCGCTAGGCCTGTGTCGCCGCGCCTTGCCAGGAACCAAAATTCCTCGGAATTCTTGCGGTGAACTAACCGCACAGGGCACTAGATAACACCCAGTCCGCGCAATTGAAGGAGAAACCCCGCCGTCCTCGCAGCTCCCCCAGTGACCATTTTCCCGGGCAGGCGATCCAGGTCCTCTAACCGATCCAGGTCATGCCAGAGCGGAAGCCTGACCGACCTGAGTCCCAGTACCCTGGCCGCCTCCTCGCTCCTTTCCAGCACCCTGTCCGTACTCCACGGGATGTCCCGGAAGAGCCCGGGATGTGGTCTTCCCATGGCCAAGAGATAGTACCCTCCGTCCGTTGCCGGCCCGAAGACCACATCGGTTCCCCCCTCCTCCAGCAATCGAAAGGAATCGTCCACGTAGCGCGGAGGGAGATCCGGAGAATCGCTCCCTATGGCCGCGACAACCTGGAACCCCATGGCAAAGGCCGCGGCAAAGGCGTGCTCCAGCCGATCTCCCAGCCCCTCCCCCTGCTGGGGAAAGGCCGGAAGCCCCGGCCAGGTCCGCCGGAAAAAGGCCTCGGCGCCGTCCGTGAGCTCGAAAAAGAGCAGCGTGTTACACTGATTGCCGGACGAGTGGTTCCCGATGGTGTCGGCCAGCATGCAGCCATACAGCTCCGCCGCCTCGGCGGGAGAAAGCGGGGGGGAGAGCCGGGTCTTGACCCTGCCGGGAACCGGCTGCTTGGCAAAGATCAGGAGCGCTCTTTTCATTTTGAGTTCGGACGGAGACATTCGGCTTGCAGGCCAGTGAAGTTTCTAAGGTAATCAGGATTGGCTTTATCCACAGCAGGACAGGTTTTCAACATGGTTATCCACAGGCCGGACCGGCAGGCGTGGAAGATCTCTTGTCCATCTCGATGGAGGCATAGGCCGAGTGATTGTGGATCGACTCGAAGTTCTCGGCAGAGACCGAGAACCAGGTGACGTTGTCCATCGCGAGGAGCCGCAACGCCGCCTCGCGCACCATGTCCTCCACGAACCTGGGGTTCTCGTAGGCATGCTCGGTCACGTGCTTCTCGTCCTCCCGCTTGAGCAGGGCATATACCGGGCTGCTGCCGCACTCCTCGATGGCGGCCACCAGGTCCTCTATCCAGACGAACTCGCGGTAGCGCACCTGGGCGGTGATGATGCCGCGCTGGTTGTGGGCGCCGAAGCGGCTCAGCTCTTTGCTGCACGGACAGAGGGAGGTTACCGGCACCCTGATTTCCAGGATGAAGTCGAACTGCTCGCCAAGGGTGGCGATGAACCGGCAGGTATACTCCATCAGGCTTTTCGCGCCCGAGACCGGGGCGCGCTTCTCGATGAAGTAGGGGAATTCCATCTCCAGGTGGGCACTGGACGCGCCCAGCTTCTCCTTGATCTTCTGCAGGGTGGTCTCCATCTTGTCCAGCGCCATCTCCTTCCGGTGGGCGTTGAGGATCTCGATGAAGCGGCTCATGTGGGTCCCCTTGAAGTGATGGGGAAGGTCCACGTACATGGTTATGCGGGCCACGGTGTACTGGAAGGCGTCATTCTTGTCCATCACCGTGATGGGGTAGGAGATGTCCTTCACCCCCACCTTGTTGATGGCCAGCCTGCGGTAATCCCGGGAGCGCTGCACGTCGCACATGGGGCCGGCGGAAGCTCCCCCCTTTTTCTCCCCACTCCTCACTTGTCACCTCTCGCCACATACCGCGCCGGGTCTTCGGCCCCGGCTTCGGCGAACCCCTTGAGCCGCAGGCGGCAGGAGTCGCACCGTCCGCAGGCCAGCCCCTCCGGGGTCGGGTCGTAGCAGGAATGGGTCCTGCCGTAGTCGACCCCCAGCGCCAGCCCCTTCCTGATGATCTCGGCCTTGGTCAGGTTGATGAGCGGGGTATGGATCCGGTAGTGTCCGGCCCCTTCCACCGCGGCTTTGGTGGCCAGGTTGGCCATGGTCTGGAAGGCGGAGACGTATTCGGGACGGCAGTCTGGATAGCCCGAGTAGTCCAAGGCGTTGACCCCGATGAAGACGTCGAAGGCCCCAAGGACCTCGGCCCAACCCAGGGCAAAGGAGAGGAAGATGGTGTTCCTGGCCGGCACGTAGGTGACCGGTATGTCGCTTCCCACCCCTTCCTTGGGCACCTCGATATCCGCTGTCAGGGCGCTGCCGCCAATCCTGCGCAGGTCGAACTCCACCAGCAGGTGCTCCACCGCGCCCATGGCCCTGGCGTTCTCCTTCGCCACCTTCAGCTCGGCCTCGTGCCGCTGTCCGTAGGCGAAACTCATGGCGTACGGCTCGAATCCGTCGGCCTTGGCGACGGCGAGGCAGGTGGTGGAGTCGAGCCCCCCGCTGTAAAGGACCACCGCCTTTTTGCTCACGGCGTCTCCTCTCCCCCGGCCGGCTTCTTTTTCCTCGGCCGCCTGCGGCGCTTCTTTTTTACCTCACCCTCGGCCCCTTCCGGTTGAGGCTGACTTTCGGCCGCCGTTGAGGCATCCGCCCTGTCGGCCGACTTGGCTTTGGCTCCGCTCCCGCTGCCGGATCTCCCGCCCCTCCTCCTGCCGCGACCGGCCTTTTCCTTTGACGCCGCCTCGGCCTTGGGCCTGGGCTTGGCGCGCTTGTAGTCGTGCACGTACATGTCGTCGTCGACCCACTCCACCGGGATCTTCTGCTTCGAATACTCCTCGATGGCCTCCAGGTGGAAGGCGCCGTTCTCGTCCGCCAGGGAGATGGCCTTTCCTTCCGCGCCGGCCCGGGCGGTGCGGCCGATGCGGTGGACATAATCCTCGGCGTCCTGGGGGAGGTCGTAGTTGATCACATGCGAGACCCCGTCGATGTGCAGTCCTCGCGAGGCTACGTCCGTGGCGATCAGGATCGGCAGCTTCCCCTGCTTGAAGTCCTCAAGGATCCGGAGTCTCCGCTTCTGGTCCACGTCGCCCGAGATGACCCGGCAGGGGAATTCGTTGGCGTTGAGCCGGTCGTGCAGGAATTCGGCCTCCCGCTTGGTGTTGACGAAGATCATGGTCCGGGCCATCCCCTCCTTTTTCAGCAGCCCCAGCAGGAGGGGGAACTTCTCCCTGCTGGACACGTGGTAGAGGACCTGCTCGACCCGCTCGGCGGTCATCCGCTCGGGGGTGGCCGAGACCTTCTCCGGCAGGTTCATGAACTCGTAGGCCAGCTCCATGACCCGCTGGTTGAGGGTAGCCGAGAACATCATGTTCTGGCGCTTGTCGAACGGCGGGAGACGCCTGAGGATGAAACGGAGGTCCGCAATGAACCCCATGTCAAACATCCGGTCGGCCTCGTCGATGACCAGGGCCTCGATGCTCTTCAGGGTGTAGACCTTCTGCTTGAGGTAATCGATGAGCCTGCCCGGGGTGCCGATGACGATGTCGGCCCCTTCCTTCAGGGCGTTCCGCTGCTTCTGGTAGTCGACGCCGCCGTAGACGGCCTGGACGGAAAAGCCGGCGTGTCTCCCCAGCAACTGGGCGTCCTTCTCAATCTGCACCACCAGCTCCCGGGTCGGAGCGAGTATGAGCGCCCGGGGATGGCTTTCTCCGGCCTCCCTCTGGCGTGTCAGCAGACGGGTGAAAAGGGTGACGAGAAAGGCGGCGGTCTTGCCGGTTCCGGTCTGGGCCTGGCCTGCCACGTCCCTGCCGGACAGGGCGATGGGGAGGGTCTTTTCCTGGATGGGGGTGCACTCGGTGAAGCCCGCTTCGGCAATACCCCGCAGCACCTCTTCCGGGAGGTCAAGTTCGGTGAATTTCATCGCTGTTCATTCCATTTTTTCGTTATTTCAAGTGGATAGCTATAGCACAGCATGTGCCAAATGGCAAGGGAGTCGGCAAACTCCCTCAGTAACTATCATCTTGATCTTGTTTCTAGTCGGAACGTACCGATGGGAGCGGGCCGGAACTTTCCCGAAGCCTCTCGCAATCGGCGGCCGGACTTCATTGGAACAAGAACGTTCGAACCGGAATCGGGTTTTTCTCCCGGACCCGCATCGGTTCCGCACGAGTGGCTCCGTGAAAGCCCCAACCCGCCCCTTGGAAGCATTACCGGGCAGAACCGGCTTCTCGGGGAACTTTTCCTGTGTTATGGTAGTGGGCACTTCAACAACAGAGGAAAGAACCAATGCAGTCCTTCATCCATATTGAGTCTTCCAACTACCTCAGGGCCGGGGAACTGGGAAGCCCGGCCGACTGGGCCTTCATCTTCGGCAACAACAACCCGGTCGCACTGGAGATAGGGTGCGGAATCGGCGACTTCATCGCCCAGACCGCTGCCGAACGGCCGGACATCAACTTCATAGCCGTCGACTTCTACAACAGGGGGTGCTACAAGACCTGCCGCAGGATCGACGGCCGGGAACTGAGGAACGTCAGGGTCCTGCGCGAGGAGGCGCGCCAGTTCATCGTCGAACGGATACCCAGGGGGTCGCTCGCCGCGGTCTACATCAACTGCCCCGACCCGTGGCCCAAGAAAAAGCACCGCAAGCGGCGGCTGGTGAGCCGGCAGTTCATGGAGTTTCTGCATGACTACCTGGCCCCGGGAGCCGAATTCTATTTCGCCACCGACTTCGACGATTACGGCATCGATGTGGCCGGCATGATGGCCGGTATCGAGGGCTTCGAAAACCGGCTGGCGCCCGACCTCTACCGCCATGAGCTGGAAGGCTACCACCTCTCCAAATACATGCGAAAGTTCATGGCCGAGGGAAAGAAAATCTATTTCGTACATTACAGAAGATCGGGCGCAGGGCACAAGGCTCAGGGCTCAGGAGAAAAAGCCGAATAAGAGCCTATGCTTGCGGTTTTACTCAATCGTCCATGCCAAATCCGGCATAAATCAGAGCGCGATCACCCGGAACGTTATTTACGAACAAGCTCTAAGACTTTCCTGGTTTGTACCTTTCGCCTTGAGCCTCGTGCCTTGTGCCCGGTTTATAAGGAGACCCGCCCATGCACGCCTACCTGACCGCCGATCTCCCCGGTACCGGCGGCGTCATCAAGGAGACTCCCGAGGACTTTCTCGTGGAGGAAATACCGCTCTATCCGCCGTGCGGCGAGGGGGAGCACACATATACCCACATCGAGAAACGGGGCCTTACCACCCTGGAGGCAATCCGCCGCTTTTCACGGTCACTCGGGATCCCGGACCGGGAGATCGGCTACGCCGGAATGAAGGACGCGCGAGGCATCACCCGCCAGACCCTTTCCATCCCAAGGGTCGAACCGGACCGGCTCCTTGCCCTCTCCCTTGCCGGCATCAGGGTGCTGTCCGTTTCCCGGCACCGGAACAAGCTGAAGCCCGGACACCTGGCGGGAAACCGATTCTCCATCAGGGTGCGCGGTGTGGAAGCCGATGCCGCACAAAGGGCCGCCGCCGTCCTGGAGGTCCTCACCACCCGCGGGGTGCCAAACTATTTCGGCCTCCAGCGCTATGGAGGCCTCGGCAACTCACACCGGATAGGAAGGGCGCTCCTGCGGGGAGATTTCAAGGGAGCGGTGGACGAGATCATGGGGGACCCGGAGGCGATCCGGGACGAGCGCTGGCGAAGTGCCGTGGAGTCCTACCGCCGGGGGGATCTGGCCGCGAGCCTGGATATCTTTCCCGGGCACTGCCGGACGGAACGGGAGATCCTGCAGCGGCTCCTGAAGCGCCCGGAGGCGTACCAGCGGGCGCTCGACTCCGTATCGCCCAGGCTCAGGAAGCTCTATCTTTCGGCCTACCAGTCCTCCCTGTTCGACAGGGTGCTGGAGAGGCGCATTGACGGCATCGATACGCTGGAGACCGGTGACCTGGCCTTCCGCCACGACAACGGGGCCTGCTTCCTGGTAGAGGACCGTACCGCGGAAGCGGATCGGGTCAGGGATTTCCGGATCTCTCCGAGCGGCCCCATGTTCGGATGCAAGATGAAACTCCCTGAGGGCCTGCCGCGGGAGATCGAGGAAGCAGTGCTGCTGGAGGAGGGCGTGGAGCCCGCTTCCTTCGGGCTGCCCGGCGGCCTCGGCATGGAAGGGGAACGCCGGCCGCTCCGGATCCCCCTGCGGGAGCTCTCCGCGGAGATGGACGACGACGGGCTTCTGCTCCATTTTTCCCTTCCCAGGGGCGCCTACGCCACCTCGGTATTGCGCGAGATCGTGAAATCGGATTTTCCGGCTTGACAACAGTAAAACAATATTCTATCTATTTAAAAGTAAATTTATCTTTCCGGCAAACGGTTTTTTTTCATTTCCTGCCTGAAATTGATTTTCAATAAAATCCGGCATTCCGCCATCAATAAAACACAGAATAATAACTTATTAATCAAGGTAGCTTGCGATGGCTAAAAAAGAAAAATCCGAATATCTGATTCAGTCGGTATCACACGCCCTGGATCTGCTCGAACAGTTTCACGACGAAGTCGACGAACTGGGCGTTACCGAGCTGAGCAAACGCCTGAAACTCCACAAGAACAACGTATTCCGGCTGCTGGCAACCCTGGAGTCGCGGGGATACATCGAACAGAACAAGGTCACGGAGAACTACCGGCTCGGTCTGAAGACGCTGGAGCTCGGACAGACCTTTGTCAGGCAGATGGGCCTGCTGCGCCAGTCCAGGCCGGTCCTGGAGGCGTTGGTGCGCGAGTGCAACGAAACCTCCTACGTGGCAATCCTCAAGGACTTTCACATCATCTATCTGGACGTGGTCGAAACCGACCTGACCGTGAGAGTGGTTCCACGGGTAGGATCCCGCCTCCCCGCTTACTGCACGGCGGCCGGCAAGGTGCAGATCGCCTACATGAGCGAAGAGGACCTGGAGCAGTATCTTCCCACCAAAGACATAAAGGCGATGACCCCCAACACCATAATCGACAGGGATCAATTGAAGAAGCAGCTGCGCCGGGTGGTGGAAGACGGCTACGCCATCGACGACGAGGAACTCGACGTGGGGGTCAGGTGCGTCAGCGCACCCATCAGGGACTATACGAGGAGAATAATCGGAGCGGTAAGCATCTCGGGGCCTTCAATGAGGCTCTCGCTGGAGCGCATCGACAAAGAGCTGGTCCCCCTGGCGAAAAGGGCGGCGGAAGAGATATCCGCCAAGCTCGGCTTCCACAAGTAATCTCCGGGGCTTCATTCCGCGGCGGACGGCAGCCGTCCCTGAAGCGATGCCCACTCGTCCCTCACCCGGCGCTCCGTTTCCTCCGGAGCGCCGCTGTTGTCGATAACGACGTCGGCATAGGCGAGCTTATGGTCCAGTGCCATCTGGGCCGAAATCTTGCGCAGGGCCTCCTCCCGCGGGACGTTGTCCCGCTTCATGAGCCGCTGGACCTGCGTCTCCGCATCCACGAACACCAGCCAGATCTCGTCGACCGTGGACTCGAGACCCGCCTCTATCAACAGCGGAACCACGTAGAAGACCACCCCGGTTCCCTTATCTCTCTCCAGCTCGATCCTCCGGAAAGCCCGCTCGGCTATGGCGGGGTGGGTTATGCGTTCCAGAACGGCCCGGGAGGCGGGATCCGCAAAGACTATCCTCCCCAGGGCCTTTCTGTCCAGAGTACCGTCAGGCCTCAGAACGCCTTCTCCGAAATGCGCGACAATCTCGCGATATGCGGGTTCTCCGGGTTCAACGACCTCCCGGGCCAACCGGTCGGCGTCAACAATGACCGCGCCGCACGCGGCCAGGATATCCGCCACGAAACTCTTCCCCGAGGCTATGCCTCCCGTCAATCCGATCACCTTCACGTAAGCTCCCCCCAACCGGCCGACCGACGACAGACACATCTCCGCACGGTATCGGCAATTTGGTTGACGTCAACCAAATTCAGGATAAAATCTCTTCAATAGTCAAACACAATTTTACTTTACTTTACAAACGAACCAAACCCCGGACCACCGCCGGGCCACTCTACACCCAAACCGCCAATCCCGAAAGAGTACATTAGACCGCCTGTCCGAGTGAAACAGTCTTTCAGGAAAAATTCAAACGGTATGAGGCACTCGGTTACTTATATTTTGAAAAGGGGGGTCGATTAATGGTAAGAAAGGGCTTCGTCCGCTTGTTTCTGGGGATATTGCTGCTGGCGCCGTCAACCGGCTGGGCCATTGAAATACACGGCAGGAGCTCAACCCAGCTGGAATGGTTCAACAACTATTTCAACGACCAGAGGCAGGTGGAATTCGGCCAGTACCTCCGTTTCTCGATCACGAATATCGATGAGGAAGGAAAGGCGTCCGTCTTCGGCTACGGCCGCATCAACCAGGACCTGAACAACGGCGAGGGGTTCAACGCCAGGCTCTACTACCTGTACGGCGAGTATCGCGACCTGTTCGGCAAGGTAGACATCCGCCTCGGCCGTCAGTTCGTCAACTATGCCGCGGGAAGCGCCATCATCGACGGCGGGCAGGTGGTGTTGAAGAACATCGGCCCGGTGGCCTTCTCGGTGGCCGGGGGGCGGGACGTAATCTTCGGGCTGGACGGCGAGGCAAGCAAGGGGGGCGACCTGGCGTTCGCGGTCAGCGCTTACCTGCACGGGTTCAGGCACACCGACCTTGAGGTCAGCTGGCTCCGGAAGTGGGACGAGTGGGATGTCGCACGGGACGTCATCGGTGCGGCCTTCAAGCAGTACCTCTTCAACAGCCTGAGGGTGTACGGCAATATCCGGTACGACATAGTTTCGGAGACCTTCACCGAGATACTGGGCGGAGTCAAATATTTTCCCATGGCCAACCTGGTCCTGACGGGTGAATACTACCAGAGCTATCCCACCTTCGACGCCACCTCCATCTACTCGGTGTTCGCGGTGGATCGCTACCAGGAAGCGGTGTTCCGGGCCGACTACACCATCAACAGGATGATCACCGTCAACGGCGGCTATACGGCCCAGTGGTTCGGTGAGGGTGGCAGGGGGCACATCTATCACGTCGGCTTCAGCCTGCGCCCCATCGACCCGCTGCTGGTACACGTGGAATACGACAACAACCAGGGATACAACGGCAAGGCGCACGGCTTCATTGCCGATGTGTACTACGACCTGACAAAGGACCTCCAGGTAGCCGGCGGGATGGCCTACGACGTCTACAAGCGCGACGTCATGCAGGACGACGGGACCGCCCGCCTCTACTGGCTCGGCGGCAAATACCGGCTGGCCAAGAACATGACCGCGTCGCTGCGGATCGAAGACAATTCCAACGAGAGATACCATAACGACCTGCAGGGACGTTTCGTTTTCAACTATGATTTTTAGGAAGGGGGGGAGAGCTTTGAAAAAATGTTTTCTGGTCTTCATGCTTCTTGCTCTGTCGACCTTTGTAGCGCATCTCGCCGTTGCCCAGAAGGCCGGGGAAAACGGGGCCGGAAAAGAAACGGCGCCGCAATCCGCCAAAGAGTCCCACAAAGAATACGCCGATATGAAAATTGACGAATGCAACGAGTGCCACAAGGGTGAAGGGGTCTCTCCGAACCACGATGCGGACTGGGTCAGGACCCACAGGGTCACGGCAGGCAAGGCGGGGAGCAACTGTAACCAGTGTCATGACCAGGCCTATTGTCTCGACTGCCATACCGGCGGCGGGATCGACCCGGACCTGGGCACGCGCAACTACCAGCGCGACTACGTCCCCAGAAGCCATCGTACCGACTTCCTGTCGATTCATCCGATCAAAGCCCTTGACAACCCCCAGAGCTGCAAGCGCTGCCATGAGCCGTCCTACTGCAACGAGTGTCACAGCCGTTTCCCGAAGGGGTCGCTCAAGATCAAATCCCACCTGATGCTCGGACCCAACGGCCAGAGGTACACAGCCGGGGTCCAGGAGCACGCGACCGAGGCCAGGCGCAATCTCCAGTCATGCCAGACGTGCCATCCGGACGGAGATGTCTGCATCCAGTGCCACTCCAGCGGCAAGACCAACCCCCACCCCCGGAACTGGAGCAGGATCAAGGACAACTACAAGGACAGGGCAGGGAGCAGGGTCTGCACCAAGTGCCATCTGCCCGGCACCTACTGACCGACCATCCACACGAATGAAGGAGGAGACAGCATGAGCAGGATAGCAAACCGTTTATGCACTGCGCTTGCCTTGTCGCTGCTGGCAACGGCCCTGGCCGGCTGCGGCTCCGGCAACAAGGAGGGAGCCCCGCTCGTCGTGGCCAGGGTCGGCGACAGCAAGTGCATCCAATGTCACAGCAGCGTGACCGAGGCCCTGACCGGCGAGTCCATCGTGGCCCAATACCAGAGAAGTTCGCCCCACAACACCCCGGATCTCGGCTGCGAGAGCTGTCATGGCGGGGGGGCCATGCACAACGGGGTGGGACCGATCCCCTTCCCAAGGCCGAACGCCAACCGCTGCGCCACGTGCCACAACGGCAGGATCGCCGTGGCCACCAACGCCAACACCGCCTTTGCCACGTCAAATCACGTAACAGGTACGCCGCGGTTCACGACCAGTTACTGTTTCCGCTGCCACACCAACGAGGGGGCGGTACTCGGCAACATCGCCGGATGGACCGGAAACACCGAGATCCTCCAGGATCCGGTCACCCAGGGGAAAGTCCCGCTGGTCACCACGTTTACCGGCTTCAGTTGCGAGACCTGCCATGAACACGGCGGCGGACTGCGCACCGTCAAGGCGACCGATGCGCCCGGCGGTAACCTGGTGAACTGGGACCCGAACAACAACAAACTCGTAGACCAGTTCGACCTGTGCACCAGTTGCCATACCTTGTACAACTACAACGGCTCGCTCCTGCTGGTCAACGGTGAGGACCTTACTGCCGGTGGTGTCATCATCCCGACTGGCCGCGTGGCGGCACGCCATGAAAACGAATGGTTCCGCATCATCGCCAGCACCCACTTCGACAACCCGAATACCGGTGTCGGGCTCGCATCCAATGTGGTGGAGGGGTACAACCTCCGCAGGACCGGATCCAGCCCCTGCTACGACTGTCACGGCCACGAAGCCAAGACCGAAACCAATCCGTCTTCAACGGATATCACCATCCACAAGGAGTGGGCACAGTCCGCCCACGCCGGTCATCTCCTGACCGCCAAGTACACCGCAACCAACGGCCTGACCGGGGCGGCGGCGGTAGCAGCGGCCATGAACGCGGGCGTCATCGACGACGCCACGATCGGCGGCCCGGGCTGGGTTCACTACAACTGGGACGATACCTCCACCAGGGGGGCCTGCCAGGCGTGCCATACCTCCACGGGCATCTCCAACTACCTCGCAACCCAGAACACGAGCCTCACCGGCTATGACTCGGCCAACAACAGCTTCTCCCACCTCTCGGGTTGGAGCGCCACCGGCGGATCACCACAGAACGAGCTGCTCTACTGCTGGGGCTGCCACAGCAACGCCGGCACAGGGTCCCTCCGCAAGACCAACCAGGCCATCCTTACCTTCACCTTCCAGGATGTGCCGATCGTTATCAGCGGAGCGGGCAAATCCACCGCCTGCATCGTCTGTCACGGCGGACGCGGCAGCGTGTCGGACGCCATTCTCAACGACGACCCGCGCAGCAACAGGTTCCAGGGACACCATGCCCCGACAGCCGGGGTCCTGTACAGCGCCCAGACGCACATAGGGTATGAATACCCCGGCCTGAACTATACGAGCGCCTCGTTTGCCCATGACGATATCGGCACCGGCGCCAACGGCTCCGGCCCCTGCGCCAGCTGCCATCTGCCCGGCAAGAGCCACACCTTCGAGGCTCTCGAGCTCGACGCCGGAGTGCCCGTTGCCATCAGGAACCAGACCCTGTGCAACACCTGCCACAGGGGCGGCACACCGGAGGTCACACCGGCCAGACTGATCAGCCTGAAGGCCGGTTATGCCCAGGCGTCAACCATTCTGAACAACTACGTCAACAACCTGCCCGGGTTCACGAACTATCTGAACCTGGCGATAACCAACGCCAACTACAATGATACAATCCTGGTGCCGAACAATGCCTACGGCGCATACCAGAACGGAAAGCTCAACGCCGATGAGCCGTGCGCCTACGTGCACAACAGCATCTATACCAGACGGCTGCTCTTCGACTCCATCGACTGGATGAACAACGGGGTCCTGGACGGCACTATAACCATAGATGCCACCGCATTCCCGGAGGCGGCCGTATGGTATGGGGCGCCGGTCGGCACAACCGGCCCATTCATCGCAAGCCGCCCATAGTTCGCTCTCATTGAATGCTGATTGCCACCGGGCTCCTCACGGAGCCCGTTTTTTTGCGGAACCGATGAGCCATTCTCCGAAAACTGCAATGCGGACCGAGAAGAAGAGGTACCTGAACACCCCTCCGCCTCGTGAAAATGTGACGACTCTGGTCATTGGATTCTATTATCTGCGGAACCTGCCGCTGAAGGTCGGCACATGGGTTGTGATCCATTTCTTGCGGAATCCGGACCGCCACACCCCTGAGCGGCATTCCGCCATATTTCCTGATGGAAGGGGGGTCTCCGGAAATTTTTTCAGGAAGCATGCTTGACTAAGTTCTTTCGCTATGGAATGATAAAGCCCGGTTTATGCAAACCGGGACAAGCTCATGCTGCACATTACCCTAAAAAAATATGTATCGTTTCTGATACTTATCGCAGTGGTTACAATTTCTGCAACCGGCTTCTGCCGGTCTGCGTCCGCAGACGGCCTGCCCGGCAACACAAAATACGGTAGCGAAGCTTCCGATATTACGGCTGCAAAAAAACAGTGCCCCGCATCTCCTGTAAACGAATCCGCTGCCGACCATTGTGTTTTATCCTGTTTCTGTCCCTGCCATGCTTCGATTTCCGCGCAACCCCTTCAGGTCACCTGCTTCCGTCTGGTTGACTCTCTGACATTTTTCGATCCTTTCCAAGCCCTGCCCGAAGTTTATCTACCTAAGTTCATTCCACCGCATATCCTCGCCTGACAAGCTGCAGTGAATCCTTCATTCCGAGGTCGGGGAGTAGTGCGCTCTGCATGGCACTTTTTCCTCCCGCTTCAGCCGTCCAACTCTTAAAGCACCCATAACTACAAAAAAATCAAGGAGGTAAGTGTCTTGATACGACATGTTCCCTTGACCGGAGCACTGTTGTCGTTCCTGGTCATGTGTACTTTATCGGCAGTATCGTCTGCCGCTGCTTCGGAAAAAAGATTCAATCTGAGGCAGGCTGTTGAATACGCCTTGCAGAATAACGGCAATCTGAAAGCGTTCAAGATAGAAAAAGGCGTACGCGAAGCCGCCAGGACAAAGGCCGGCCTCTTCCCCAACCCGGTCCTTGAGGTGGACGGAACAACCGGGGAACTTACCGGCAGCCAATTTGAAAACACCCTGTGGGTCGGGGTCTCGCAGGAATTCCCGACCGCGGGCAAAAGGGAAAAACGTCGCATTGCGGCCGAGAAGGAACTGGAGGGGTTCAGCTGGCAGATTGATAATTCCGGCCGACTTCTCTCCGAGGAGGTCAAGACCAGCTATTACGACCTGCTGCTGGCTCAACAAAGGGTGGAACTGGCGGAGCGCTCGGTGAAACTCAATAACCAACTCCTTGACGTTGCGGAACAAAGATTCGAGGCGGGAGACATACCCGAACTGGAAGTAAACCTGGCACGGGTGGAGGTGGCGCGGAGCGAGGGGAGAAGAAGCGACGCGGAACGGGAACTCTATCCCGCCAAAGCACGGCTTCTTGCCCTCATGGGGCTGCCACCGGGCGAAACGGCAAACTTCAGTGGTTCGCTGGAAGGCACGCCGTTCACCAGGAGCCTGTCCGAACTGAAGGCGCTCGCCCTGGAGAAGCGGCCCGACATCAAGGCGCTTCAGGCTGAAAGCGCCAAAGGCGATGCCGATATTGTCCTGGCGAAGGCTGAACAGATTCCCGATATCACGGTCGGGGTCGGCTACCAGCGGGAAAACTCGGCAATCGATGTCTCCGGAGATGAAATCAAGACCCGGGATAACCTTATTGGCCTGAAGTTGTCGATCCCGATCCCGCTGTTCGACCGGAATCAGGCTGGCGTAAAGGAGGCATTGGCCCGCAAGGGGAGCGCGGAAAACCGTTATCTACATGCTCGACAAGTTATCGAGAGGGAAACCGAGGCCGCTTTTGAACGGCTGAGAACCGCTGACAAATCACTGTCGATTTATGCAAGGGATATCATCCCCCAGCTTAAGGAAAACCTTCAACTGGTGCAGGAGGCGTATCGCATAGGTGAAGTGGGGATCCTCGCGGTAATCGAGGAACAGAAGAAGTTCTACGAGGTCAACGACGACTACCTTTCCGCCCTCTATAACCGGCAGATTGCGCTGACAAAGCTGGAAGCAGCGGTTGGGGAGGAATTCAATGCGATAACCGGCGGAGGTGAAAGGTGAAGAATAAGATTATTGCTATAGGAATTTTTGTCGCTTTTTTGTTAAGCGGAGTTGCTTATTACACATTTACGCAGATGTCGTCTGGCACAGAGAAAAAGGTGGACGATCACAATACCGAGGCTCCGGACGGGCATGAAGGACACGACGACCATGGGGAGCCGGGCACGGTGAAGATGCCGGTCGAGATGCAGAAACAAAACGGCGTGGTCGTCGCTCAGGCGAGAAAACAGCAGCTTATCGGAACCATCAGCGTCACCGGCAAAGTTGGGGTCAACGCCGACCGGATAGCCCACGTGTCGCCGCGCATCAGCGGCAAGACAGTATCAGTGAAAGCCTCTCTGGGGGACAATGTGGCCGCCGGCCAGACACTGGCGACCCTGGACAGTGTCGAGCTTGGCGAGGCATTGGGCCGCTACCACCAGTCAAGGACGAAGCTCGCGCTTGCCCGGTCCAACATGGAGCGAATCAAGACCCTGGTTGAGAAAAAAATTGCCGCCAGAAAAGACATACTTCAGGCGGAAACCGATTACAAAAACGCCCAAACCGAGCTGCACACCGACAGGGAACGCCTCGCCATGTACGGCGTCTCGGCATCAGACCTCAAGGGCGACAGCCACGGAAGACCTCTCCTGCCGGTCCGTTCCCCCATCAGCGGCATCATCACCGAAAAACACGCCATAGTGGGTGAATTGTCCGACCCATCCAGGAGCCTGTTCACCGTAGCGGATCTTTCTTCGGTCTGGATTCTGGTGGACATCAACGAGAAGGATCTGGCCAAGGTGCACAAGGGTCAGGCCTCAAAGGTCACTGTCGGCGCTTTTCCCGATCTGAAGCTGAAGGGCCGCATCACCTATATCGCCGACCTGGTTGACGAGGCAACCCGCACGGTCAAGGCGCGGGTCGAGGTCGCCAACCCGGGGCGGAAGCTGAAACCGGAGATGTTCGCCACCATAGAACTGGAGTTGGCAGAGGATGCTCCGCCGGTCGTGGCGGTTCCCGAAGATGCGCTCCAGGATCTGGATGGTAAAAAGGTGGTGTTCGTTGCGGAGAACGACACAGAGTTTGCGGCGCGTCAGGTCCGGACTGGCCGGACAGCGGGAGGGATGGTGGAGATCGCTTCCGGCCTGAAAGAAGGTGAGAACTATGCCGTCAAGGGTGCGTTCATTCTCAAGTCGGAAATCAAAAAGGGTGAAATGACGGACGAGCATGGCCATGGCGAATGACAGCCGGCACATCACAATTTAAACAGAGAGGTTCCGATGCTGGAAAAACTGATTGCCTATACGTTGCGGCACAAGGGGATGGTCATATTCCTTTCGCTGCTGATAATCGCGTTCGGTGCATACTCGTACCTGAGGTTGCCGATTGATGCCTTTCCGGATGTAACCAACATCCAGGTCGAGGTGATAAGTCATGCCGACGGCCTGTCGGCTATCGAGATCGAGCGGAACGTAACCTATCCCATCGAGATGGCCATGCGGGGCCTGCCCGACATCGAACAGATGCGTTCGGTCACCAAGTTCGGCCTGTCGATTGTCACCATCGTCTTCAAGGATAATGTGGATATCTATTTTGCCCGTCAGTTGGTGTTCGAACGGCTGGCCGAGGCGCGGGAGAAGGTCCCCAAAGGGGTCGAGGTATCCATGGGGCCCATCGGCACCGCCATGGGCGAAATTTATCAGTATACCCTGGAAGGGAAGATGCCGAATGACCCGCAGCTGAAGATCGCCTGGCTGACAAACCTGAGAACCATCCAGGAATGGATCGTCACCCCGCAGCTGAAAAACGTCGCCGGGGTGAACGAGATCAACTCCTTCGGCGGCTACTTCAAGCAGTACCAGGTGTTGGTTTCACCGGAAAAGCTGCTGAAATACGGGGTAACGGTCGATGATGTCTACACGGCCATCGGCAGCAACAATGAAAACGTCGGCGGCAACCTGCTGGAACGGGGCACGGATCAGTACATCGTCCGCGGGGTGGGCCTGATCAGGGATATGGGCGACATAGAGAACATCGTCCTGAAATCCCAGGGAGGGACGCCGACCTATATCCGGGACGTGGCCCAGGTGAGGGTCGGCGAGGCGGTCCGCATGGGCGCCGCCATGAAGGACGGCAAGGACGAAAGCGTCGGCGGCATCGTCATGATGCTGCGCGGGGAAAACAGCCGCGACGTGGTGCGCAGGGTCGCGGACAAGGTAAAGGAAATCAACCAAAACAACATGCTCCCCGAGGGGGTGAAAATCGTCCCCTATTACGACCGGAGCGACATTGTCAAGGCGAGCGTGGGCACGGTCAACAAGGCGCTGATCGAGGGTTCCATCCTGGTTCTTATTGTGCTCTACCTGCTGCTGAACAGCATCCGGGGCAGCATCGTTGTCCTGATCGCGCTGCCGCTGTCGCTGCTGGCCACCTTCATCGTCATGAGGCTCACGGGCATCAGCGCCAACCTGATGTCACTCGGCGGCCTGGCGATCTCCATCGGCATGATCATCGACACCACCATCATCCAGGTGGAGAACGTCCAGCGGCACCTGAGCGAAGCGGGTGAACGGCCTCCCAGGCTGATGACCGTGCTCAGGGCGGTGATGGAGGTCAGGAAGCCGAGTATCTTCGGCGAACTGATCATCGCGCTCACCTTCATTCCGATTCTTACCCTGGAGGGGATCGAGGGGAAGATGTTCGGTCCACTGGCCATCACCGTGGCCATTGCGCTCCTCTCCTCCCTCCTCCTTTCCGTCTTTGTCATCCCGGTTCTCTGCCTCCTCTTCCTCAAACCGCAGGCGGAACAGGAGAGCTTTACTATGCGGCACGCCAACCGGCTCTATCTGCCGCTTCTCGACTATGCCATGCAGCAGAGGCGGCGTGTGCTGACCGTTGCCGGGGTGCTGCTGGTGGCCTCCCTGCTGCTGGTATCGCGATTGGGCACGGAATTCATCCCAACCATGGATGAAGGGTCGTTCGACATGGACGTATCAATGCTCCCCGGCGTTTCCCTGGCCACCGCCATGGAAGTGAACCAGCGGGTGGCGCAGAAGCTGAAGCGGTTCGACGAACTCGATACGGTCATCTCCCGGACCGGACAGACCGGCGTAGCCCTGGACACCAGGGGCACGGACAAGACCGGCTACGTGGGGATCTTCAAACCGAAGAGCGAATGGAAACGGGACATCTCCAAGGAAGAGGTAACCAACGAGATGCGCGAGGCCCTGGAGTCCATCGCGGGCATCACCTTCGGCTTCAGCCAGCCGATCCAGTGCCGCATCGACGAACTGGTCGCCGGAACCCGCGCGCAGTTGATCGTGAAGCTCTTCGGCGAGGATATCAACGTGCTCAGCGAGAAGTCGACTGAAATAGCCAGGGTGCTCTCCACCATCCGCGGCGGGACCGACCTCAACGCGGAGAAAGTCTCGGGACAGCCCTACCTGACCGTCGACATCGACCGGTCGAAAATCGCCCGGTACGGCCTGAACATCAGCGACGTGCAGAAGGTCATCGAAATTGCCGTGGCCGGGAAGACGGCATCCCACCTGTACGAAGAGAACCGCAGCTTTGACATTTCGGTTCGTCTGCCGGAGGAGAAGCGGAACTCCCTTGAGGCGATCCAGAATCTCATGATCACCACCAAAACCGGCATCAATGTGCCGCTCACACAACTGGCCGAGGTGAAGATGATCGAGGGACCGGTTCAGATCAGCCGCCAGGACGGGGTGCGAAGGATCGGGATCGAGATGAACATCACCGGCAGGGACATCGGCAGCTTTGTCGCCGAGGCTAAGCGGAAGATCAGGGAAAACGTTGAACTGCCTTCCGGTTATTACCTTACTTGGGGCGGACAGTTCGAGAATCAGCAGCGGGCCATGAACAAGCTGATGATCATCGGGCCGATTGCCGTCGGTCTGATCCTCCTGCTGCTGTATGTCACCTTCAGGTCGATCCGGCTGGCGCTCCTGGTCATCTGCAACCTGCCGTTCGCCCTGATCGGCGGCGTCTTCTCCCTCTTTCTCTCCGGGCAATATCTCTCCGTTCCGGCGTCGGTCGGGTTCGTCGTCCTGTTCGGAGTTGCCGTGCTGAACGGCCTCGTGCTGGTATCGCGCATAGCGCAGCTCCGGGACGAAGGGCTCGAACTTCAGGATGCCATCAGGAAAGGAAGCCTCGACCGGCTGCGTCCGGTGTTGATGACGGCATCGATCGCCATATTCAGCCTGATACCGATGCTGCTGGCAAGCGGGACCGGCTCGGAGATCCAGAAGCCTCTGGCAACGGTTGTCGTGGGCGGACTGTTCACCTCGACCCTGCTGACGTTGTTGATTATCCCGACAGTGTACGGCTGGTTTGAACGGAGAAAAGTTGAAGCGGAAATGTAATAAAACATTAGCGAATACCCACCCAAGAGTGGACGAGACAAGGAGAACCGATGAAAGAAGTGAAGGCGATAATACGACCGTTCAAACTGATGGAAGTGATCGAGGAACTGCAAAAAATCGACAGGCTGCCGGGTGTGACCGTGTCGGAAATCAAGGGATTCGGCAAAGGCAGAGCCAGGGAAGCGGGAGATAAAGTCCGGTATGAAATGGTGGAGCTTGTCCCGCGCATTCAACTGGAAGTCGTTGTGGATGACCCAATGGCTGATGAAGTTGTCGATGTAATTCAGAAGTATTCCCATACCGGCAATACCGGCGACGGGAAAATATTCGTGTCAACGGTGGATGATGTGGTGAAGATAAGAACCAACGAACGAGGCACAGGCGCAATATAGCGCCCGCTCACCTTTGATTGGGTGAGAAAATTAGAGCTGTTATTACGAAAGGAGACAGAATCATGAGGAACTATTCAAAGGTATTGTTAGGCATTATGATTGCTGCCGGTGTCAACGGCTGCGCTCGCGACATGAAATCTGTAAACAAATCTGTTTATGAAATCAGTAATGAAATCAACGCGAATAATACAGATGCCCAACCTGTAAAACAAGCCTATGCTGATGTCGATATTTCGGTTTCACTAAAAACCCATAAGCCGGGTATTTACATTTTTGACAACAAAAAACATGGAACCGATGAATTTGAAGTGATTGTGCACATCGACGGCAAACCACTGCAGATGAAAAGCAGCTCGAAAGAGGAAGACAGTTCGTACTTAGGAGAAAAACACCCGGAAGCAGGAAAAGGAATCAGGTATAATTTTACAGGGTCGATACGCCTTGAGGCTGGCAAACATATGGTTACGGTCTCCATACCCGAGGATAATATCTCTGTAGGGAAAGACATTTATATCAAGGAAGGTTCAAACAGGATCGTAATCGAGCCGGTTTACAACAGGAAGAAACCGTACAAAAAAATCGGCTTTGCCGGGGATACTTCTTTCTACGAAGGCATCAAAGGCTTCAAGGTGGTTGTGAATGGAAATGGTGAATAAATCGAGAGAGGCAACAAAGCGCAAGCAACTGCAGCAACAATAATATGCCTTTTCTTGTGCAAACGAGATCGAGCTGCACAGATGGACAAAAAATCCCCTCGAAGTTTTTTCGAGGGGATTTTTTCATCGAAAATATCGCCGCACACTGAGAAACCGTCCAGGCCGGCATCGGGGGCTTTTTCTCGCTTCACTGTGACCCGGAACTCAAGGTGGGAGAAGAGACGTCAGCCGAACAGCTCCAGTTGCCTCCATTTCTCCTTCTTCACCTTCGGGCCCGGATAGTAGCGCGGACAGCTGGCTATCAGCACCTCGGGCGACTGCTTGCAGTGCCTGCGGCACGAAAGGCACAACCTGTTGGAGCTTTCTTGCTGCTTCATGGGGTGATCAGGCAATCTTGCGGACCCACCCGAAGGGGTCCGGAATCCTCCCGTACTGGATGCCGGTGAGGGTATCGTAGAGCCTGTTGGTCAGGCTTCCCACCCCGCCGTTCCCAACGGTATAGTCCTCTCCCTTGAACCCGAGGGTGCCCACGGGAGTTATCACGGCCGCCGTGCCGCTGCCGAAGGCCTCCTTCACCTTGCCTTCGCGTATGTCGAGCATCAGTTGCTCAATCTCGATGGCACGCTCCTCCACCCGGAACCCGAGCATGTCGGACAGCTTCATGACGCAGTCGCGGGTCACTCCGCTCAGGATCGATCCCGACAGAGGTGCCGTCACCACGCAGTCCTCGTAGGCGAAGAACATGTTCATGGAACCGACCTCTTCCACATGGCGATGGTGAACGCCGTCCAGCCAGAGCACCTGGTCGTATCCCTTTTTCTTCGCTTCCTGGGCCGCCTTCAGCGAAGAGGCGTAGTTGCCGCCCGTCTTGGCCTCTCCGGTCCCTCCGGGAGCAGCCCGCACGTAGCGGTCCTCCACCAGGATCCTGGTGGGGTTGAAGCCCGCCGCATAGTAAGCACCGACCGGCGAGAGAATGACATAATAGTAGTAGTGGTCCGATGACTTGACACCCAGCACCGGCTCCACGGCTATCATGGTGGGCCTGATATAGAGGGAGGTCCCTTCGGATCCGGGTACCCAGTGCTTCTCCAGCCTGACCAGCTCGGCAATGCCTTCTACGAAAAAGTCCTCAGGAAGCTCCGGCATGCAGAGCCGGTCCGCCGACCGGTTGAAGCGCCGTGCGTTCATCTCCGGCCTGAACAGGGCGATGGACCCGTCGGCCCACTTATAGGCCTTGAGACCCTCGAAGATCTCCTGGGCGTAATGGAACACCAGACAGGAGGGATCGAGCACAAAGGGCCCGTACGGCTCGATCCGGGCGTCGCCCCACCCCTTGTCGGCCTTCCATTCGACAAGCAGCATTCGATCGGTGAAGATCCTTCCGAAACCGAGCTTCGACTCGTCGATAAACCTTGCCTTCCTGTTTTCTTCTGGAAGGGGGATAACCTTCAATTCCATGCCTGAAACCTCCCGGCAAACCGCTGCCAGCCTTTTTTTAATTAGGAGTAGGTGTAACATAGAAACCAATCACGGGCAAGATTTTTTCAATGTCTCTTTTCCCGCGATACCCCATCCCTGACAGGGAAAAGGGAAGGATTTCAGGAGGCTCGGCCGCTTCCACGGACCCGGGCCTGCTCCAATGATTTTTAGTATGAATAAAACTCGCTCGCCGCGGCACCGATAAATTGATCAAGTCTCATTTTCCAGTTGAAAAGAAACAACTTTCTTGGTATAAACATTTTTAGCACTCATCTATCGAGAGTGCTAACACAGTGCGAATGCCACATTTCCATTTGACAGCATGAAGAGGAGGTAAGTGAAAATGACTGCAACGCTCCCTGTCCTGAGTGACAACCTTAGTCTCTATCTTGCTGAAATCCGCCGATTCCCGGTGCTTACCGCGGAGGAGGAATATCGGCTTGCGGTCAGATTCCACGAGGAGAAAGACCTGGAAGCGGCCCATACGCTTATCACCTCGAATCTTCGTTTCGTGGTCAAGATTGCCAACGAGTACCGTGCTTACGGTATGAAGATGCTCGACCTGATCCAGGAGGGGAACGTGGGCCTGATGATGGCGGTGCGCAAGTTTGACCCCTACAAGGGATTCCGCCTCATCTCGTACGCGGTCTGGTGGATCCGGGCCTATATCCAGAACTACATCATCTCAGCCTGGAGCCTGCTGAAGATCGGCACCACCCAGGCCCAGCGCAAGCTCTTTTTCAAGCTGAACCAGGCAAAGAACACCATCAGGAACATGCTGGGCGAGGACGACAATCCCGCCGCGTCGCTGGCGCTTGATGTCAAGGAATCCGAGGTCGAGGAGATGGAACAGAGGCTCAAAGGGGATTATTCCCTGGACTCGGAGCTGGTCGAGGGTGAGGGCTTCACCATGATGGAGGGGCTGGCGGACGACAGGCTGAACCAGGAGGAAATCCTGGCGGAAAGCCAGGAGGCGGCCATCATGCAACGGGAAATCTCCCAGGCGTTGACCCGGTTGAACGAGAAGGAGCGCTACGTCATCGAACACCGGGTAACCGCCGATGAACCGATGACGCTGCAGGAGATTGCGGACCATTTCTCCATCTCCCGCGAGCGGGTGCGCCAGATCGAGGAGGGCGCCCTGAAAAAGATGCGTTCGTTCCTGACCCCGGCGCTTTCATCCTCAGCCGACTACGTCCCGGTGACTCTCTGATTGCCGCAAACAGGGTGACTCCCGACCGGGCGGACACCGTCTGACCGAAGGCCCCGTCACTCTTGGTGGCGGGGCCTTTTTTGCGCATCAAGGTCTGGTCCCACCATACGGCCACGGAACCAAACAATTGGTTGACAAAAAATCCGGGCTCACTTATCCTTTCCAAAAATCGAATAAACAGACCTTCTTATCAAGAGTGGTGGAGGGATAGGCCCTGCGAAACCACAGCAACCGGCCCCGAATGGGGCGCCAGGTGCTAAATCCTGCCTTTGGGCACAGATGAGGAGGGCGCTTGACATGGATTCCACCATTCCGAAAGCCCCTTCTCATCCGCTGAGAAGGGGCTTTTTTCGTAACGCAACTCCCACGGGTACCCTATGTCAGTCGGCATCGTTGAAACACAATCCGTCACCTTCGACACCGATCTCCGCCTCGAAAGCGGCCGGATCCTGGGACCGATAACCATAGCCTACGAAACCTACGGCAACCTGAACCGGGACCGTTCCAACGCGGTGCTGATCACCCACGCCTGGACCGGAAGCGCCCACGTGGCCGGCAGGCACGGCGAAGACGACCAGAAGGTGGGCTGGTGGGACGCCATCGTGGGACCGGGGAGGCTGCTGGACACCGACAGGTACTTTGTCATCTGCTCCAACATAATCGGTTCCTGTTACGGCTCCACCGGACCGACCTCCATCAACCCGAAGACCGGCAAAAGGTACAACCTCTCCTTCCCGGTGATAACCGTCAGGGACATGGTGCGCGCCCAGGTCCTGCTGCTGGACCACCTGGGAATAGACCGGCTGCTGACGGTGCTGGGGGGAAGCATGGGAGGGATGCAGGCGCTGGAATGGGCCACCTGCTTTCCGGAGCGGATTGCCTCGGCCGTAGTCCTGGCCACCAGCGGAAAGCCCTCTCCCATGGCGATCGCCATGAATGCCGTGGCCCGCTGGGCCATCTTCAACGACCCCACCTGGAAGAAGGGGGAATACCGCAAGAACCCCAAGGACGGCCTGGCCCTGGCCCGGGGCATCGGCCACATCACGTTCCTGTCCGACGAATCCATGTGGGGCAAGTTCGGCCGCCGCTTCTCGGCCCGGGACGGCCTGTTCGACTTCTTCGGCCGCTTCGAGGTGGAACGCTACCTCTCCTACAACGGCTACAACTTCGTGGACCGGTTCGACGCCAATTCCTTCCTCTACCTGGCCAAGGCGCTGGACCTGTACGACGTGACCTGGGGCTGCGAATCGCTCCACGAGGCGCTTGCGCCGGTCAGCGCGCCGATCCAGTTCTACGCCTTCACCTCGGACTGGCTCTACCCACCCTACCAGACCGAAGAGCTGGTCAACGCCCTGAAGGACCTGGAGAAACCGGTCGAATACCACCTCATCGAATCGTCCTACGGCCACGACGCCTTTCTGCTGGAGCACGAGGCCTTCGCTCCGCTTGTGAAGGACTTTCTCGACCGCGTCTCCACCGGCCGGTAACCCGCTTTCCTGCTCTTTCTTGCCGCTCACTATCCCGGCTTGCCCCTCCGCCGTCCCACGGGTATCATTGATGAAGCGACCCATCGGAGCACCGGGAGGGTACCAGTGTCCTCGGATTCCCTTGTCTTACCCCTTGACGAGCATGACCGCAGCCTGCTGGAAAACGTCCGTCCCCAGGAATGGGTGAACCCGGAGCCGGCTTCCAGATACAACCTGGTGGTCATCGGCGCAGGCACGGCCGGCCTGGTGAGCGCGGCCGGCGCAGCCGGGCTGGGGGCCAGGGTGGCGCTGATCGAGCGCAACCTGATGGGAGGCGACTGCCTGAACGTGGGGTGCGTCCCCTCCAAGGGGGTGATCCGCGCCTCGCGGGCCGCCCACGAGGTCAGGAGCGCCGGACGGTTCGGCATCACCTGCGGCAACGGGGTCACGGTCGATTTCGGCGCGGTCATGGATCGGATGCGGCGCCTGAGGAGCGGGATCGGCGTCCACGACTCGGCCCGCCGGTTCCGGGACCAACTGGGGGTGGACGTCTTCTTCGGCGAAGCGCGTTTTATCGGTCCCGACTGCATCGAGGTTGACGGCAAGCGGCTCCGTTTCCATCGTGCAGCCGTCTGCACCGGCGCCAGGGCCGGTGCCCCTCCGATACCGGGTCTCGCCGAGGCGGGCTACCTCACCAACGAAACCGTCTTCTCCCTGACCGAACTCCCGCCACGGCTGGCGGTGATCGGCGCCGGCCCCATCGGCAGCGAGCTGGCCCAGGCATTCGCCCGCCTGGGGAGCAGGGTCGGCATGGTGGGGCATCTCACCGACCACATCCTGCCCCGGGAAGACCGGGATGCCGCCGCCATCGTGCAGGACGCCTTTATCCGAGATGGGATCGAACTCTTTCTTCCGGCGAAAATTCTCCGCGTTTCGGCCCGCAAAGGCGGCAAGGTGATCCGCTTCGAATACCGGGGTTCGGAGCGGGAGATCGAGGCGGACGAGATCCTGGTGGCGGTCGGCAGGGCGCCCAACGTGGAGGGGCTCGGCCTGGAAGCGGCCGGTATCGCTTACGACGCCCGCACGGGGGTGCAGGTAGATGAACTGCTCCGTACCACCAATCACAGGGTCTATGCGGCGGGCGACATCTGCTTCCCCTACAGGTTCACCCACACCGCCGACGCCCTGGCCCGGATCCTGATCGCCAACGCCCTGTTCCTGGGGAGGCGGAAGACTTCGGCCCTGACCATCCCCTGGTGCACCTACACCGACCCTGAGGTCGCCCACGTGGGGCTGTACGAGCGCGATGCGCGGGAAAGGGGCATCGAGGCGACCACTTTGACCGTGCCGCTGACCGACGTAGATCGGGCAGTGCTGGACGGCGAGACCGATGGGTTCGCCAGAGTGCACCTCCGCAAGGGAACCGACCGGATCCTGGGCGCCACCATCGTGGCGCGTCATGCCGGCGAGATAATCAACGAGTTTACCCTGGTCATGGCCAACGGCCTGGGCCTGTCGGCCATCGGCCGGACCATCCATCCCTATCCCACCCAGGCCGAGGCGATCAGGAAGCTGGCCGACGCCTACAACCGGACCCGCCTGACACCCGTCATCAAACGGATTCTGTCGGGATGGCTGAAATGGCGGAGGGGCGGGGAATGAAGGCCGGGAAGCTCGTCATCGTTCTTGTCTTTATCGTCATTGTTGCCCTGTTCTTCTACCTGGACCTAGGACGCTGGCTGACCCTGGAATCCCTGAAGCGGAACCGGCACCTGCTGGTTTCCCTGTATGTTGACCACCGCTTCGCCTTTGTCGCCGGGTTCATTGCCGTCTACGTGATCCAGACGGCCCTCGCCCTCCCCGGCGCGGCCATCATGACCCTTGCAGCCGGCGCGTTTTTCGGGACCGTCATGGGAACGGTCTACGCCAACATCGGGGCCACCATCGGCGCCACCCTCTCTTTCCTCCTTGCCAGATACCTGTTCCGTGATACAATCCAGGGCAAATTCGGCCCGAGGCTCGAAGTCATAAACAGCGAGCTGGAGCGTTCCGGACTGCACTATCTGCTGTTCCTGCGACTGGTGCCGGTCTTCCCGTTCTTCCTGATCAACCTGGCGGCAGGACTGACGAATATCCCGTTCAGGACCTTTTTCATCGGCACCATGATCGGGATCATCCCGGCCGCGTTCATCTACTGCAATGCCGGGGCGAGCCTCGCCTCACTCAACAGCCCGAGGGAGATCCTCTCCCTGCGGGTGCTTGGGTCGTTCGCCCTGCTGGGGCTGTTCACCCTGGTCCCGATCATCTACAGAAAATTCAGGCCCGGCCGGTGAAACCGGCGCGGGTCTGTTGAGAGAACGCCATGACCACCATCTTTTCCGACAGACTGAAAAACCTGGACCCCTCATTCACCACCTTCGACTCGCTGGAGACCCTCCAGGTGAACCTGGGAAACCTCTGCAACCTGGAGTGCGCCCATTGCCACGTGGCCGCCTCCCCCTCCGGGGAACGGAGCATGGGACGGGAAGTGGCGGAACGGATAGTCGCCGTGCTGGAGCGGAAGCCGGGTGTCACCCTGGACGTCACCGGCGGCTGTCCCGAGATGAACCCCGATTTCGCCTTCCTCATCGAGGCAACCGACCGGCTGTCGCCGCGCCGCATCGTCCGGAGCAACCTGACCATCCTGACCGAGACGGGCATGGAGTGGCTGCCCGGGTTCTACCGTGACCACGGCCTAGTGGTGTGCGGCTCGCTCCCCTGCTATTCGGCGGACAACGTGGACAAGCAGCGGGGTTCGGGCGTGTTCGGCCGGAGCATAACCGCCTTGAAGCGGTTGAACGATCTGGGCTACGGCACGGAACTGGAACTGAACCTGGTGTACAACCCCGGAGGTCCCTTTCTTCCCGGTCCGCAACGGGACCTGGAGGCAGCCTACCGGAAGGAGCTGTCGGAACGCTTCGGCATCCGCTTCACCAGCCTGTTCACCATCACCAACGCTCCCATCGGCAGGTTCCGCGACTACCTGGAGAAAAAGGGTGCATACGAGGCGTATCTGAACCTGCTGGCCGACCGCTTCAACCCGGAGGCCGCCGGAGCCGTCATGTGCCGTACCATGATCAGTGTCGACTGGCAGGGGCTGCTGTACAACTGCGACTTCAACCAGGCACTGGGTCTCCCCATCCGCGACCGGGACGGCAGAGCCCTGACCATCGGCGACCTGGAGGAGGCGGCGCAGCACGGCACGGAACTGGTGCTGGGGCAGCACTGCTACTGCTGCACCGCGGGCGAGGGGTCCAGCTGCACCGGGTCGCTGGCGGCGTAAAGACAAGGAGGTTGATCATGCAGGTCGCCATGGCCGGTCTCGGCCGCATGGGCATGAACATGGCCAGGAGGCTGCTCCGCGGCGGGCATCGGGTGGTCGCCTGGAACCGCTCACCCGGCAAGGTGGAGGAGATCGCGGCGGAAGGGGCCACCGGCGCCTCTTCCCTTGAGGAGGCGGTCCGGCTGCTTGCCCCCCCGCGGGCGGTCTGGCTGATGCTCCCGGCAGGTGAGCCGACCGAGCAGGCGATTGCCGAACTGGCGCGGCTCCTGTCGGAGGGCGACTGCATCCTCGAAGGGGGAAACAGTTTCTATCGGGACGACCTGCGGCGCGCCGGGCTGCTGAAACCCCTCGGCATCCGCTACCTGGACGTGGGGGTGAGCGGCGGGGTCTGGGGACTCAACGAGGGGTACTGTCTCATGGTCGGCGGAGAGCGGACGGAGTTTCTCCGGCTGGAGCCGCTGTTCCGGACCCTGGCGCCGGAGGAAGGCTACCTCCATTGCGGCGGCACCGGCGCGGGCCACTTCGTCAAGATGGTCCACAACGGTATCGAGTACGGGATGATGGCCGCCTACGGCGAAGGGTTCTCCATTCTCAGGGCCTCCCCCTATGCCGACGCTTTAAACCTAGCGGATGTCTCACGTCTCTGGAACCGGGGGAGCGTGGTCCGATCCTGGCTGCTGGAGCTGGCCGAGACGGCGTTCCGCAGGGATCCGGGGCTGGAGGGTCTCCAGGGTTACGTTGAGGATTCCGGCGAAGGGCGCTGGACCGTGCAGCAGGCCGTGGACAGCGGCGTACCGGTCCCGGTCATGGCAGCGGCCCTGTTCCAGCGGTTCCGCTCCAGGCTGGACGACAGCTTCGGCGACAAGGTCCTGGCGGCGCTGCGCAACGAATTCGGCGGCCACGCCGTGGTCCCTGCCGGCGAGCGGAAGAAGTCCACCGAGGCGGGGGCCGGAGCGGTGCGCCCCGCCACTGCGGGGAACAAGAAATAGCCGGCCAGTACCGGCTTCCCCCTCACCCGGCGCTTCGCGCCGCCCTCTCCCTCATGGAGAGGACATCATACTTTTCCCTTCTCCTTGAGGGAGAAGGTGCCCCGCAGGGGCGGATGAGGGGTAGCCGATACACCGATTGGAACCAGAAAGGCTTGAGGACCTCCCATGTCCATCGATCCAGGATTTCATGACGTACCACGGATGGAAACGCTCCAGGCCTGCCGCATCGATATCCCCAGGCCGTGCTGCCTGGTCATCTTCGGCGCCTCGGGAGACCTGACCCGCCAGAAGCTGATCCCGGCCGTTTACCGGCTGTTCCGGCAGAAGTTCCTCCCCCCGGGGTTTTTCATCCTCGGGGTCGGCCGCACCGAAATGGACTCGGAACGGTTCAGGGAGCTGCTCCACGGCGA
>Ga0228535_1001736_pt1 | contig 28693 bp, 31 predicted proteins | sample SJ1metagenome_FD_168457 | JGI IMG/M metagenome (GOLD analysis project Ga0228535, IMG submission 168457) | Enriched culture of PCE-dechlorinating microbial communities from Ithaca, New York, USA - SJ1 | ecosystem: Engineered > Modeled > Simulated communities (microbial... > Unclassified | place...
CTATCATGCAAATAACCTCGTTGGTTTGGTTTTGATATGTGCCTTCACAATACATATCTATCTGAATCAACGAGGTTTCTCAACTGTTTTTGCCGAATATAACCTTGCCCGTCGCGGAGCTTGGGTGTGAATGTCGATTGGAAAATGACGGCAAAGGTGGTATGAGCGGAAGGGCATGCTCTATGCGTATCACAACATTTTGAAAAGGAGGGCGAAACGTGGAAAACGGAAAATGGAAAATCTGGATGGTGTGCCTGATCGGGATCGCGTTCGTTCTGGGTTGCGCGTCGGAAAAGGCCGCCCCACCGGATAATTTTACGGCCAGGATGGTGACCATGGGAATCGGGATGCCCATGGCGAAAATGGGGGAGAAAAGCCGCTTCGAAAATCCCATGCTCAGCGGTATCGTGACGATCAGTTCCGCGGGTTCGGGAAAGGTGATCATGATGTCCACGACCGGCAGGGCTTATTTCGAACAGGCGCGGAAAGAAGAGGCGCCTTCCATTTATGATCCCGACGTGGTCATTGAGAAAACCAAGACCGGTTCGGAAACCATCGACGGTCATTCGTGCGTCAAGTATGACGTCGTCATGTACCGGAAAGACAAGCCCGACGAGAAATACAGGGGCAGGGCATGGGAAGCCGGCGATCTTGGCGGCCTGACCATTCGTCATGAAATGGATGTGCCTGAAAAAGAGGGAATGGCGGGGGGCGTCATGGTCATGGAGTTGAAAGACGTGAAACTGGGTGCGGCCACGGCGGACATGTTCACCGTTCCCGAGGATTACCGGAAGGTCAACAGCATGATGGAACTCATGGCCGGTGCCGGCGGGGCCCCGGCGATGCCTGATGTCGAGAAGATGAAAGAGATGATGAAAAATCTGCAAACCGAATGATTTTCCGGACGTTTCCGTTGTTTCAACAAAGGACGCTTCCCGTTGCGATCACCAGTGCCGGGAAGCGCTTTTTTATTTCTTTTCCGGTTTCGTAAAGGGGATGGTTGGAACGGGCATGAATGATGCCCGGCGGGGCGGGCTTTTTCATGACGGGACAAGCCTGATGAAGCCGTAAAAAATCGGGGAAAGGTCCTTTCCGAAAATTCACACCTGGTGATTACAGCCTGTTACAGGGCCGGTCTTGGTAATTTTCGACTTTTTAAGAGGCCGTCAATCCTGCATGAGAGGCATTGGAAAAAGGCGTCGGGCCGATGCGGGACGAATCTCATTCGGCTGTTCACGGCTTTGAAGCCTTCGTTCCTTCAGAAGTCAGCGTCTTCAGAATATCCTCCTTGCCGATGACGCCGGCCAGTTTATCCTGGTCCATCACGATCAGGGTGTGGATATTGTGTTTCACCATCAGCGTGGCGATATCCTCCAGCGAGGCGTCCGGTCCCACCGTTACCGGGCGGGGCGTCATGGCGTCCCGCACCTTGGCGGCGGTGATTTTATGCACTTCTTTTTCGATGTGCTTGGGCAGGTTCAAGGGGATCGCGCTGTCGAGAATGACGAAAAAGGACGGGATGGGGAGTTTCTCCTGCTGGGTGATCAGATCAGCCTGGCAGATGATCCCTTTCAGCTTTCCGTCGTGATCGATTACGGGGAGGCCGTTGATATGGTTGTCGAGAAGGAGCCTGGCGGCCTGCAGGATGTCCGTATCGGGATTCACCGTGATCACATCCCTCGTCATGATGTCTCTGGCTTTCAGCATGGCATATCCTCCCTGTTTTTGATTCCATATTACTTCCGATTCCCGGTTAAATCCATCCCGATTTTTTTCTTCTTCTTGAACCTGGCCGCTTCCGGTTGCCGGAAGGTTTTCCGACTGGAACCGAACCGGAGGGGAAGAGAATCGATCGCGACGGTATTTTTCTGGTAATTCGGTCCGTTTTGCTTTAGAAATTCCCTATGGAGCTGAATCTCATCTGGGATATGACCACCACCGCCGCGACCGTCTTGATGACCCTGTTCGGGATTATTACGGCCGGGCATGCCCTGATCAACAAGCGTGATCCGAAAGGGGCCTTCGGATGGATTACGGTCTGCATCCTCTTTCCCTTTATCGGCCCGCTTTTTTACTTTGTCTTTGGAATCAACCGTGTCCAGCGGAGGGCGAAAAAACTGCTCCGGGGGGCCGCCTTACCGGCGGGTGAAGGTTTGACCGGAACGGAGAATGATTCGGGTGCATCGTCTTCATTTCCCGTTATTCCGATCGGTTACAAGTCACAGACCGCCATTTCAAACCGGGTTTCCCGGCGTCCCATCTGCGGCGGCAACCGTCTTACCCTGCTTCACAACGGCGATGAGGCGTATCCGGCAATGCTGGAGGCGATCGGACGTGCCCGGCGAACCATCTATCTGGCTACCTACATTTTCGATGTGGACGAAACGGGAAAACGTTTTATCGGTGCCCTTGAAGAGGCCTGCAGGCGGGGTGTCACCGTCCGGGTCCTGATCGACGGGATCGGCGAAATGAACTGGGGACCGCTTGCCAGCCGCCATCTGAGGAAACGGGGACTGCCCGTCGCGCGGTATATTCCCCCCGCCTTATTCCCCCCCACCCTCTACATCAACCTCCGGAATCACCGCAAGATCCTGGTTGTCGATGGACAGGAGTCCTTTACGGGAGGCATGAATATCAGCGACCGCCATCTCATTGCTTCAGGGTATGACCCGGCCAGGCAGGCCAGGGATATTCATTTTCAGATCGAGGGGCCTTTGGCGCGGCAGATTGAAGAGGTCTTTATCGACGACTGGTTTTTCGCCACCGGCGAAATCCTGTCTTTAGCCCCCGTTTTTCCCAGGCTCGCCGGCAACAGTTTCTGCCGCGCCATTGCCGATGGTCCCGACGAGGGGATGGGAAAGCTTTACATGATTCTATCGGGAATGATTTCCTCGGCCAGGCAGAGCATCCGGATCATGACCCCTTATTTCCTGCCGCCCCGGGGAATTTTGACGGTCCTGCAGGCGGCGACCCTCCGGGGCGTTTCCGTGGAGATCATCCTTCCGGAGAAAAACGACATTCCCTTTGTGCACTGGGCGACCCGTAACATGCTCTGGGAACTTCTCTCCTATGACGTTCGCATCTATTATCAGCCGCCGCCTTTCGCCCATACCAAATTGATCCTGCTGGACGACCGGTACATACAGATCGGTTCCGCCAATATTGATTCCCGCAGCCTCCGGTTGAATTTCGAGCTCAATGTCGAGATGTACGATCCGATGATGGCGGGCACCCTGCTGGACTATTTTCAGGACATCAAAAGCCGATGCAGGCCGGTTACGATGCAGGAGGTGGACGCCCGTTCCATTCCCGAACGTCTTCGCGATTCCTTTGCCTGGCTTTTTTCATCCTATCTGTAAGCATGGCGGTTGTACGGCTGTGAGAAGAAAAAAGAAAATAAGAACGGGGACGAATTTCCTGTTTCGGTATCTTGACGGAGGCGTTATAAACAAGCCGGGAGAGATCGTGGGACAACCGCTTGGGAAAAGACCGGATATGATCGATGATATTACGCTTTCCATAGCGGGGGATCGCCGCCCGTTTTTGAAAAGGCTGGAACAAGAGGGTTTCCTGGAGGCCGGTCCCGGCGGGCGGTTTGCGTTCACCGTGGAAAGGGGTTTCACGAGACGGTCATGGGGGGTGGCCGCATGCCCATGATCCGAAGAGGGTTAAGAAAGCTGTTCATCCGGGCGAAGCGCATTGTCCTGCCCGGGTTCGACGGGATTCCCCTTTACGACGTGGCGGTATTTTTCTGGCACGGGATCCTGAACGGTTCCCTCAACATGAGGGCGTCGGCCTTTTCGTTCAATTTCTTTCTGTCCCTGTTCCCTACGATCCTCTTCGTTTTCACGCTGATCCCCTATATCCCCGTGCCGCATTTCCAGGATGAACTGCTTCGTCTCATCCGCGACCTGATGCCCGACCTGGCATACCGGTCCGTGGAGGCGACGCTTCTGGATATCATCAGCCGTCCCCGCGGCGGCTTGCTGTCCCTCGGTTTTGTTCTGGCCCTGTTTTTTTCCACGAGCGGAGTGAACAGTCTCATCGACGCTTTCAATCAGACGGCCCATGAAATCGAAACACGCAGTTTTTTCAAACAGCAACTCATTTCCGTTGCCCTGGTCCTGATCGTTTTTATCGTTGTCGGCATCGCCGTGGCGCTCATCACCTTGGGTCCGCCAGTCCTGCACTTCCTGGCGAACAGCGGGATCATCAGCGGGGGATGGATCCTTTACCTGATTGCCTGGTCGCGCTGGATGATTATCGCGGCCATGTTCCTTTTCGCTTTTTCGTTTCTGTATTACCTGGCCCCGGCGGGCAGGAACAAGTTCCGCTTCATGTCCGCGGGTTCCCTGTTGTCCACGATTCTGACCATTGCCGCTTCGGCAGCCTTCAATTACTACGTGAACCACTTCTCCCACTACAACACCCTCTACGGTTCCATCGGCACCCTGATGATCATCATGATCTGGATCAATTTCAATGCCCTGGCGGTCATCATCGGGTTCGAGCTGAACGCGAGCATCCTGGGGGCAAAAAAGAAAATCAACGGAGAAAACGGCGGGTGAGGAAAGACGGTTCACCGCCTGATACGGAAACGGGGCTCAAAAATGACGTTCTCCTCCGGGGTCTGCGGGGTGGAAATAGGCGTTCGCCTCGGGGCGGAAGAGAAAATAGGCGATGACGAGGAAGATGAGCAGGCCCGGTATCATGGATGCCTGCAGGGTTCCGATGGCCATCGCCAGAAGAAAACTGAACACGCCCCATCCGGCGTAGAGGAATCTGGCCCAGTTTTTCCCCTTCAAAATTCCCAGCCCGGAAATGGTCATGATCATCACCCCCATGGTGAGAATGGCGTATTGCACGGCCATGGGCAGGGGTGTTTCCTGCATGGATGCGATGACCTTCGGGTTTTTAAGGTTGGCCGAAGTGGCGAACATGGAGAAGATTCCCATGGCGACCAGGAGCCAGCCGATGATGGAGATGGCGCGGGGACGTTTGTTCATGATGCTGCCTTCTTTGCTTTAGTATTTCTGCCGGTACCGGGAATCATGGAGGGGTCCGACTTCCCTTTCTTCCGTACGCACCCAGCGAACAGGTCAGGACGTTCCCGATCCGCTGGTACGGTTTATGGGACTGGTCCGGCGTATTGCCGATCATTTCCTGGAAATGGTCATAATCGATGTTTTCTCCCAGAAAGTTCAAAATGGCCCGGACTTCCTCGGGGCCGACGATGATCCTTGCTGAGTAGTCCCTTCCCGTTGTATCCAGAATCCGGGCGCCGGGGAGGGGAACATGGCGGACCAGGTTTTCGATGTCCCTGATTTCACGGGACCTGACATGGAACGTTCCCGGCGCTTTGCGGACAATCGAAAAAAAACCGTATTTTGTCATCAGCCACATGCTTGTCCCACCCCATTCTTGGTGAAGTGCCCTGCGCGGTATGCCTCGGTTTCTTCCCGTATCCTTCGTCCAGCCGGTATCCGGTGCGGTCCGTACGACAAAGCGCTTTTTTGCGAGACGCAGTATACAGCAAAGCCGATGAATGTACAAAAGGGAATTCCCGCGGATACCCGAAACACGGTCATCCCGGTGTTTCTTCGCGACTTGCCCTCTGCCTCGATCCCGGGCGTGTCCGCTCCTCCGTATGTCGCCGCTTGTACGAGTCGATGAAGAGGGGATCGGGTTGCGCAGCGCCTGGCCGGGAGAGGTATCGATCAATAAAGTGATTGTTTCCTTGACTTTTCCCGGTATCTGAACTAACGTTCCCACGCATATCATGAGCTGAGTACAGACATTTTGCCGCGCAAGGTGAGCCGCCATGTCTTCAAAGTCATGGCGGTTATTTCTTTTTGTGAAGGAAACGTCCGCCCGCGCAAATCGCGGGAAAGGAGGATGGTGCCGACGCGGGAAGGAAATTTGCGCCGGTTGCATGGAAAGAAAGACTTCAGGTTCATTGAGAAAGATGACGGCGAAGCCGTTTCAGTTCATTTCAGTGCTATTCGGACCGGTGGATTCCGATTCCTCGGCGAAGGACGAAGCGTCCGTTTCGATTGTGAGAAAGGACGAAAGGGTCTGCCGGCAGAATGTGGGAGATATTCAGTGCAAGGTTCACGGCAGCTTCGGCAGAGGTTTTCCAATATGCCGATCATGACAATGACATGCCGCAAATGGAAATGAAAATAAGTTCAGATAAAGGAGGCCTGAGATGAGCAAAAAACTTTATATCGGGAATTTGTCCCAAGGGGTCAACGAAGAGGATCTGAGGGTCAATTTCGCCTCGGTGGGGGAAGTTCGGTCGGTCAGTATCATCAAGGATCGATTTACGGCCACGTCCAAGGGATTTGGTTTTGTTGAAATGGAAAAAGAGGAGGATGCGACGGAGGCGATCAAGAAATTCAACGGCGGTGAGTTGGACGGCAGGACCATCATCGTGAGCGAAGCCCGTCCAAAGAACGATTCAAGGGGACGGTCAGGAGGTTCCTATGCGCAGAATCGCGGCTACGGAGGCGGCGGGACGGGCAGGGGCCGGTATTAGATCCCATGCAGGCCTTCTTCGCGGGAAGATAGGCCGTGCAGGATTTCCCCTTTCACGTGAGAGAAAAAACCACCTTTCGGTAAAACCGGGTTCCGGTACCGGAAGGTGGTTTTTTTCATGCGGCAAACATTTCCGTTCCGTTTTATGGTTCAGGCGGTTGTCGTGGGAACGGCGAACCGGTTTCTGTTCTGTCAGCCTTCGCGGGCGATCACCTGCAACAGAGCCCGGGCAGCCTCCTCGGGACCGGTCCTTTCCCAGCCTGTAATGCCCAGCCTCGTCCGGAGATGTCCTACGAATATTCCGCCGTCAAAAAATGCGTTGAAAAACCGCTTCGCAATTTCGTCGTGAAGCTCCTTATATTGAACCGGACCGAAAACGTTGACAAAATAGGTATGCACCAGCCCTGTCGATGTGGTTGTGCCCTTGCTCATGGCCGTGCCTTCCCGGAAGACCCGTAACGCCGTCTCCGGTGTCGGAAGCGCTTCGATAACGGGATGGTCGTCGTCTGTCTGTTCGTAATTGTTGGCATATAGAACCATGTCCACGGCAAAGCCCTTGATGACGTTTTCATAGGTGGTGACCGGCAGGACAACCCGGGCGTTCACCTGGTTGGGGTTCATGATAATCGCCCGGTCGAGCTGGCCGAAGGCGTAGCCCGGCTGCAGGTCGTCCAGGCGGACAAAAGCGCCGACTTCCGTTCCGTAACCGATGACCCGGCCGTCGGCGGCGATCTCCAGAGAACCCATGTCGTCGGCGATAATGGTCATTTCCTCGATCTGGTCTTCCCCCATGATTCGGAACGCCTCCAGGGTTTCGGATTTCCCGGTTCCCGTGTCGCCCACGATCAGGATGGTCAGGGCCCGGTCCCCTTTCATGACGATACGGACCATCGCCCCGTGATAAGGCATCTTTCCGAGTTTCATGATTTTGATGTTATGGAGCGTCAGGATCATCTTTTTCAGATAGCCGAAATATCCGTATGGATCGTCGTTTGGACAGGCTGCCGCAATGATTCCGTTGGAATCGTCGTCATAGAAAACCGTCGGCATGGGGGCCAGCGTGTTCAGTTCCGTTCCCGGGACGCCGAACAGATAAACCGCATCGATGGGTTTGCTCAGGCTGTCGTCATCCGCCAGTTCGAAAAGATTGCACAGGGAAAAGCCGAGTTCGTAAAATTTCTCGTGAATATAGACAAGAATCAGCAGGGGACCGACTTTTGCCGGAAAACAGAGCCAGTCATCGGGATCGATGTCGATCAGGTTCAGGGGATTCAGGCCGATGCGCTCGAATTTCCCGGTCCGCTTATTCATCGGCGGATTGAGAAGTAAAGGGGGATAGAGCAGGATCTGCCGGATCAGGGGAACATCGCAGAGCTTCCGGTAGCTTCCGGAGGGCAGGGCAAGCGGCTTGGGCAGGGAAATCACGGCGACTTCGGCGCCTGCGCGGATCTGGCGGTAAACACTGGGATGATTTCCCGTGATATTTTCCTGGATTTCCCGGTAGACCTGCCGGACCAGGTGCGTGAGGGATTCGATCGTGGCATTGAAGGTTCGGTAAGGGCGCTGATCCAAGCGGTCTCCTGTCGAATCGCACAGGATGAAGCGATCGAAGTCACGCCAATAGTTGTACAGCCTTTCTACAAAAGTATTGAGCAGGGATGGATCTCGAACGAAACGTTCTCCATTGACCATGAGTTTGGGAACCGTTTCAAGGGTCATTTTACTCAGGATCTGAAAGACCTCGATCAGCTGCTGAATATCGGATTCCTGAATATCCCGGACCGGCTTGTCGAAAATTTGCAGCAGTGGGGCCTGCCTATGTTTCAGGTCGTTGATGAAACGGGTTGTCACCTCGTAGAACAACTCGCTTGCGAGCAATTCCTCCGGAGTGCTGCAAACCCGGTCCCGAAGGCGCAAGATGATTTTTTTCTTCAGAAACTTGAAATTTCCACACAGGTCCATGACGTTTTTCCCTTCTCAGTGCATCTTTTCTTTTCCCGCATCCAGGGGCGGTCCCAGGGGGCGGTATTCAAAGAACGCCGCCGGGTGTCTCGCCTTGGTCCATCCATAGAAGGCGGCGGCGATACCGCTTTGAATCGCCTCCTCGTAATTTCTTTGTTCGATCTCGTCTAGGGAGGCGATCAGTTCGTCGGTTGCCTCGCCGGCAAAGCGGATTTTCCTGGGTATCCATCCATAACTCAGGACGTGGGAACGTGCCTTTACCTCCGCAGTTGCGATGTCCGTCTCCATGATCCAGACGTTGACATGAGCCCCCTCGAGATCCCGCGCGTTGAACGCCGCCGGTGTCGGTTCCGCCTTGATGATAAAAAAGTAAGGATGAGTCATGCGTTGTTGCGCCTGTCCGTTTCTGGAAGAATCGGTTCATGCCCGTTCTTCTTTATAGGAAGCTGTAAAAAGCCGAAAAATGCTCGATTTGTCATCCCGAGTCCTTCACTGCGCCCGGTGACAGGCCCCGCGAAGGGGACCTGGTATTGCGAGAGATTCTTTGCCGTTTCCGCTCCTTGGAATGACAAGAACGGACTTTTTTACGAAACCGTCCTTCTTTCTTTGATTGTGAACATAGCGGATTTTGAAAAAAATCACGAGTGAAAACAACGCCCGATCCGCTTGCCCGTAAGAGGCCCGGATCCAAGCGGTTTTCCCGGGATAAAGGGCAGACCGATGGCCAGTGTATCAGGTTATAACTGTTAAAAAGCTGGGAATAAATCCGTATTGCATTCAAGCCAAGATATCATTATGAATAAAAATCGCGTGCATGGACGTGTTTACGGGGGATCATCGGGAGACTTTCAAAAGCGCGGCATCTGATTTCAGTTCTGAAGTTCCGATCAAACCGATTCATCCCAAAAAAGCGATCTGAGTGGATTGTCCCGCAATCAAGGGATGTTTGATTTTATTTCTCCCTGGCCGGGGCGGGCAATCTTATCGTTAAGCAGGAAACTGTTCCAAAAAATAGATCAAGGAAATTCGGTTCAAGAGGGAAGTTGTAGAAAAAGTTGGCCTCATGGCTCACGGAACTTTTTCGGGCGGTGTCGGAACTCTTTCGAGATCGGCACGCGGCCGCAGTAAAGGGGGAAAGCCATGCCGAGAATCGATTTCAGAATCAATCAAGCGATCGACGGGGAAATCGTTGCTTCAACCCTCTCCGCAGGAGATGAAAAACACCGTCCGGTCATCGTTGCCAATCTCAGCCTGGGAGGGGCGCTTGTCGAAGGTGAAATCGATGGCATGGATCATGTCACACGCCTTCGCCTGCTGATCGGAGACCGGGATGATCTGGAATTGCCGGCAACGGTCATCTGGAAAGAAAAGAATCGACTCCGTCTCAGTTTCTATTACGACGATGAAGACACGTTGAATCGCCTGTGGTCTTATCTCAGGCGCGGCATAGAAAAGATGGAAAAAGAACAGGCCTGTCCGTATTGCGACAGAGCTGTCACGGGCAAACCCGATGAATGTCCTTTCTGCCACCTGAGCCTGAAATTATCGGATGATTATCTTTCCACGCACACGAAAAAAACTTTTTTCCAAAGGCTGGGCCATCACCTGAGAGGTTTGAACGGCGATGGCCATCTGCGTCTCCTCAACATGATCGATCGGGAAATTCTCAAGGAAAAAAGCGAGGAGGGGCTCGAAGAATACGTCGGGACATGCCGGCAGATGCTGGAGCTCTTTTCTCTGATCAGGAAAGTCGCTCCGACGGAAATGCCGGTTTTGCTGCTGGGAGAGAGCGGTACGGGGAAGGAACTTGCCGCGCAGGCGATTCACGAGAGGAGCTCCCGGTCAAAACGTCCGCTGCATGTCATCAATTGCGCGGCGATTCCGGAAACACTGCTGGAGGCGGAACTGTTCGGTCATGAAAGGGGTGCCTTTACGGGAGCCTATCAGGCCCGGAAGGGCAAGTTCGAACTGGCCGAGAAAGGAACGCTGTTTCTCGACGAAATCGGAGAGATGCCCTGGTCGCTTCAGGCGAAGCTCCTGCGTTTCCTGGAAGATAAGATGATCGAGCGCATCGGGTGCCAGAAGGCGAGGAAAGTGGATGCCCGGATCATCGCGGCGACCAACCGGGAACTTGAAAGAGAAGTTCATGAGGGGAATTTCCGTCAGGATCTTTATTACCGCCTCAGCGTTTTTCCCATTCATCTTCCACCCCTGCGGGAAAGGGGCGCCGACAAGATCATTCTCGCCAAATATTTTCTTGGAAAATTCTGCCGGGAAGACGGCTCTTGGCGGAAAAAGAGATTTTCCGCGGAGGCCCTGGATGCCATCCACCATTATGAATGGCCGGGAAATGTGCGTGAGTTGATCAATAAAGTCAGGAAAGGCATTGTCGTATCCGAAAGCGACGAGATTACCGTCGGGGATCTGGATCTGGTATCCCCGTTTCAGCCGGAAAATGATGAACCTGCCTCCCTGGAGGACATCCGGTCTTCTTACGAAAGAAAAAAACTTCAGGAAACAATCGATGCCTGCGGCGGCAATCTTTCCCGATCCGCCCGGGAGCTCCATATCAGCCGGACCACGCTGCACAAATTGAAGAAAAAGTATCGCCTGTAGGAAGTGTTCGACTTTTCCCCTGTAAACCCCCGCTGACCATCCCTGTACAGAACTGTAAACCAACATGGACACATCCGCCCGGTGTGCCGAAATATATTCAGCAATAACGTGTACATACGAAATGGCACAACCCTTGCCAAAAGTTAGACATGAAGAAATTATTTTTTTACGCCATCTTCCTGATGGTTTTCATGACCTTTGTCTCCATCCCCCGCCTTCAGGCAGAGGATTGGAGGGGGTGCGGGGTCACTTCCCTTCCGATATACGGTGAAAACGAGGGGAAGACCGGCTTCCCGATTCTCTGCTTCGAAGCACTCGGGCCCGAGCAGATGAAAGCCGTACGAGGGAAGTTTTCCTCCGGGGCCGCGTTGCCGGGGATGGAGTCCGTCGAGGACCGGGGGCGCATCATTTTATGGGATGAATCCAAGGCGGTGTCCATTCCGCAGATAAACTGTTCATACGACAACAATCAATCCTACTCGGTACTGACTGCGATAAACTACCGATAGGTCAAAGCCGGATTTTAGGGGAAGGAGGTGAGGGTAGATGACGTGGGGGTCCACGGTAAAGCGGCTGTCCTTTTTATTCGCGATTCCAGGATTGATCTTCTGCAACGTGGCCCACGGCAGCGGGCTGGAAACATTCGATAACCTGGCGGTGATTGAGAGCAGCGCCGTCTCCGATTTTCAGGGGGCGATCGGGGTCAACATGGCGGCAGGGGATAACCATGCCCAGGTGAACATGCACCTGATCGGCCTGGAGAATTCGCTGCAAGGGGGACTGATTTATCAGTCCACCCGGGCGTGGAACAATGTGCCCGGCGAAGCGAGCGACTTGATCGGAGAGTATGCCTTTCAATCTTCTTCGGGGATCGTATCCGTGAATCAGGCCGCCGGATCTGGATCGGCGGAGGCCAATCTGGTCCGGATCGGATACGGTGCGACCATTCCACTCGATGCCACTGTACTGCGACAGGTTGTCGGTTCCGCGTCACAGGAATTGAAAGGAGTAAGCGGAGAGAGTATCCGGACCGACCTCATCGGCGACCATGCCTTCGAAAACAGTCGGGGCATTGTCCAGGTGAATCAGTCGGCAGGGGTTGCCAATGCTGTTTCAAACAGCCTGGTCATTAACGTGAACATGCAGTGAAAAAAACTAAAAAAGGAGGAACAGAATTATGAGACGGAAATTATTGGTCGTATGTGCAGTTTTGATGCTCACGCTGCTTCCCATGTCGGTTTCGGCGAGTGATCAGATGGGGGATTTCAACACGGATATGCAGTTCAGCCTGAACGCGGATGCCACGCTGCAGCTGATGGCCTATGCCAACCTGGCCTGTGAGCATTTCAGCGTGGATGTGGATGTCAATGTTGCGGCGAACGATGATTTGTTGACGGTTGGCGGTCTGGTCGAGGCGGTTGCCAAGAATGACCAGTATCCGGAGAAGAACATGACGTTCAACTACGAGTCCGACAACAACGCGACGGTCGCAGGGAGCTCCATGACGAATTTCACGGGCAACCTGGGAGTGAACGTGGCCGCCGGTAACAGCAACGCCCAGAGCAACATCGCCACCTATGCCGCCGGTGAAGCGGATGCGTCCCTGACCCGGGCCGTGATCTTCAGCGTCCAGAAGGCCATGAACAACCTGACGAAGAACGAGGGATCGGCGAATAACGCCGCGGTCGCCTCCGACGTCCTGAACGGCGCGACGGGCAATGTCGGCCTGAACGTGGCCGCGGGAAGCAACAACGCCCAGACCAACATGACCTCCATCGCCACGGCGCCGGCGAAGGTCGGGATGGCCCTGGCCTACGTGCAGCAGAAGTCCCTGGAGAACATGACCTGCAACGGGCCGACGTTCAAGCCGGAAGTGATCAATGCTGAAGTCAACCTGTCTCTGAGTGGGACCGTGAACTTCCCGGATACGCCGTTCACCATTTACCAGGCGGATAATTTCTACCTGGATACCTGGGATGGTCCGCAGACTGATCCCTTACATCCCGCTTCAAATTTCACGGGTCATATCGATATGGACGGTGATATCGACAACGCCGTTATGAATCCTTGGGACAGCAGTGTCGGCGGCATCGCCTTTGAGACCGTCATTCCCGATGCGCAACTCAGCGGCACGGTTTCCGGAACGACACCGGTCGTGATCAGCGTGCTCAACAAGGCGACGGTCAACAATGCCGCGATCTCCGCGAACACCCTGTCCAACCTGACGGGCAACTTCGGGATCAACGTGGCCGCCGGCAGCAACAACCTGCAGGCCAATGCGTTTGCCGCCTGCTATGTGCCGTCCGTGAATGGTGGAGGAGAAACTCCGATTCCCGGCGAATAAGGAACCGAGTGATATCCGAGTGATTCGAAAGGGGAAGGAGGTGTCCAGGCACCTCCTCCCCGTTTTTTCTTCAAAGGGGGATGGGCGATGCGGACTCTTGGAAAAACGATTGTCTTCGGGTTCATGATTTTTCTCCTCGGGGAAAGCGCCGCATATCCCGGCATGGTTGAATTCAAGGCGGGCATTCAGGGGACGGTTCTGAAAAAGCCCGTCAGGAGCATCAAGGAGATGCGTTATGCGGGGATTGTCCGGCAGCGTCTGGACATCAGTTGCGGAACCGCCGCCCTGGCGACGATTCTGAAGTATTATTACGGCCGGGATATATCGGAAGAGGACGTCATTGCGGACATCCTGAACCATGGCGACCGGGAACAGATTTCGCAAAAGGGATTTTCCATGCTCGATCTGAAGCTCTATGCGGAAAGGACCGGTGAATTCCGTGCCGAGGGGTACAGGGTGCCCTTCGAGAGTTTGAAGAAGCTGAAACTGCCGACCATTGTCCTGCTCAACCTGAAGGGATTCAACCATTTCGTGGTTCTTCGCGGCGTATTGGGTGACAGGGTGTACATCAGCGACCCGATCATCGGGCGACGCGCCCTGGCGGTGAAGGAATTCACGGATGGCTGGAACGGCATTCTTCTGCTTGTGGTGGAAAAAAATCCTCAGCCGGGAAATCATCCCCCGGAGCGGGATCTGCAGCAGTTAAGCATATCGAAAGAGGAAATATGGCGGATCAGGGATCTCTACGTCGGGGCGCCGATGTTGAGTGTGCCCTTTGAAATGAAGAATTAAGGAGAACGACTATGTGCAACCGTCGAAAGTTTTCAAACCGATCCATTGTCGTGTTCCTGGTCTGCGTTGCCGGTTTCGTTACGCTGTGCGCGCCGGTATATGGATCGGATGAATGGACGGGGCTTGAGGAGCGGGGATTCATTGCACTCGGGGAGTCTCAGATGGCGGACATGAGAGGAGGTTACCTGGGTTTCTATTTTTCCATTACCTTCTCGGGTTTCTGGGATACCCAGGGGAACCAGTGGGCGGATATCGATTATGACGCCGGGTTCAACGGAAGCGGCCAGTCGGGACAGATCACGCTGTCGTCAGCCGACGCCGGTACCTCTTCCGGCGATACGGCGGGATCCGGTGACGGCACGTCGGATGGAGGAACCCAGTTTACGGCCAAGGCCATCCTGGGCGGGTTCAACGGCGGACAGGGCCTGTTCCAGGTAAACCAGGTGCCCGGTTCGGACAATATTGTCTCCAACAGCCTGATTCTGAACCTGACCGTCTACAATGTCAGCGAATCCCAGGCGCCTGCGGTCATGCAAAGCCTGAAGCTTCTCGCGCCTGCTTTTTAAGGGCCCGTTTGATACAGGGGAGGAAATGCTTCATTCCTTTTTACAGGGATGAAGCATTTTTTTATTGTGATGCCCTTTGTCCTGTGTTAGATAATCAAATTATATTTCCACTCCTGAAAATTTCAAAAATAATCCCGGTTACGGGTGAGTTGTTGAGGTCTTCATCTTCTTTTCCTTGGCTGATGTTTTTGCAGACATTGTCTCTTCGGTGTTCATTAACCGTTTAACAGCAAACAGAAGTGTGTCGTTTTTCGTTCGTGGCGGTTTTTTCCTGTGTGTTTGAATTTTACATGAAGGCGGCCATTGGTTGCCGGAATTTGCAGCAAACCAATTTCATGGGGAGGAAACGAAAATGAGACTCATGGGTTTTGCGGGGAAACTGGGTGTTTCATTCCTGGTGATGTGCCTGACGGTTGCCGTTGCGTATGGCGAGGAACAGGAAAAGGCCAAGGCTCCGACGCCGAGGCAGGAGACGATCGACGTGGAAAAGGGGGGCGTGCTGGTCCAGAAGCGTAAATTGATCGTTGAACCCGGCGTGCAGTATTCCCACACCTCCCGGGCGCGCCTGGCGATCAACGGCTTTACGATTCTGCAGGCCATCGTTCTGGGGAAAATCGTGTCGGAGGATGTCAAGAAGGACGTTATCATGCCGTTCATCAATTTGCGTTACGGAATTACGGATAACCTGCAGTTTGAAATGAAGGTGCCCTATCTCTTCCGGAGGGACCGGGAAGCCTACGAGAGCAACAGCGAGACACATGAGTACACGGTCCGGGACAATGATATCGGCGACATCGAGGCGGGATTGTATTATCACCTGGTCCAGGAACGGGAAAACGTTCCCGACGTGGTGATCAATCTCAAGGGTAAGTCGAGAACCGGCAAAGATCCCTACGACCTGGAAACGGAATATGTCGGAACCGCGGATGGCGGTGAGAAATTGAAGGAACTGCCGACCGGAAGCGGTCATTACGGCGTTTCCGTGGGGGTGACCGTGGCAAAAACCAGTGACCCGGCGGTGTTGTTCGGGACCCTGGCGTACTACTACAATTTTGAAAGGAACCCCGGTCACGGTTACGGCGACGTGAAACCCGGAGACAGTATCGAGATCGGCCTGGGGATGGCGTACGCCCTCAACGAAAAGCTTTCCACGAGCCTCAGCTACCAGCAGCGGTATTATTTCAAAACCGAGCAGAACGGCAAGGAACTGGCCGATACGGACTTCAATGTCGCCTCGGTGAATTTCGGCGTCAACCATGCCATTACGGAGCGGGTCTCCGTCAGCGTATCCGTCGGTGTCGGTCTCACCAATGACGCAGCGGATACGACCGTCGAAATCCGCCTGCCGATTCGTTTCTGAAACCGGACCGAAGGAGGTGCATTTTATGAGAAGAACATGCCTGGCGGTATTGTGCGTCGCCTGTCTGAGCTTTTGCGGTTCAGCCCGGGCGGAGTCGCCGATCGGTTTTGTGGATATGACCCGGATCATTCAGCAGTCTTCCGCAGGTGCGGCGGCCATGAAGGAACTGGCCGCATTCAAGGAGCAGAAGAACAAAAGCTTGGCGGTGAAGGAAAATGATCTCCAGGGAAGGCGGGACCAGATCAACCAAAAAATGTCCGACAATCCCAAGGACGCCGGATTGCCGAAGCTGCAGAAGAATTATCAGGAAGCCGTCCAGGCTTACAATAAGCTGCAGGCGGATCATCAGGCGGAGATTCAAAAGAAAGACCGGGAGTTGACCCACGGCATTCTCGAAGAGGTGTATCTGATCTGCAACGATCTCAAGCGGGAAAAAGGATACGCCTATGTTTTCGACAAGGGGCAGAGCGGCATCATCGTGTTCCCACCGGAGAATGATCTCACCACGGAAGTGATCAAGCGATACGATGCAAAATACAAGGCCAGGGGAAAGTAAAAAGTAAGAGGAAATCCGCCCTTCCTTTCAGGCAATGGGGCGGTTCGATCATGTCCGGTTCCTTTTACTCCCGGCCAAGAAGGGTCGGCCGAAGGCCCAGCTCCCGGATCATGTCCAGATCCATCCCGGCATTTCTCCCTTGGGTCGTCAGGTAATTCCCCATCATGAGGCCGTTGGCCCCGGCGAGGAAAATCCACGACTGGAAATCTTTCAGGGTGATTTCCCGGCCGCCGCAGATCAGGATGTCCTTCGTGGGATTGACGAAACGGAAGAGGGCGATGCTTTTCAGGGCCTCCATGGGAGAGAGCAGGGGGCGGTTTTCCATCTTCGTTCCGGCAACGGGGTTGAGGAAGTTCAGGGGAATCCCATCCACATCGAGATCCCGCAGGGTGCAGGCCAGCTCCACCCGCTGTTCCCAGGATTCACCCAGGCCCAAGATGCCGCCGGAGCAGACACGGAAACCCTCCGATTTGGCGAGTTTCACGGTGTTGATATCGTCGTCGTAATCGTGGGTGGTGCAGATCCGGTCAAAGAAGCTCCGTGCCGTCTCCAGGTTGTGGTGATAGACGGAAACGCCGCTTGCCCTGAGTGTCCGGGCCCGCTCCGGGGTGAGGGTTCCGAGGGAAGCGCAGACGGTGATGTCCGACTTTCCCCTGATCCGCTCCGTTGTCCGGCAGATGGTCGCGATCTCCTCCTCCGTGAGCATCAGGCCGCTGGTGACCATGGAAAAACGGGTTGCCCCGGCGGCCCGGCGGGCGGTCGCGTCGTCGACCATGAAATCTTCCGATTTCAGGTCGTAGGTGGGGACACCTGTTTGATGATGCGACGATTGGGCGCAGAACGCGCAATCTTCCGTGCAGAGCCCCGACTTTGCGTTCAGGATGGCGCAGAGGAGGATCCGGTTGCCCTTGCATGCCCGGACAATCTTCCGGGCGAAGGTGAGAAGGTCGAGGGTATCCTCCTCCGGGAGACGGGCCAGACCGCAGGCCTCATCGTAGGTGGGGACATAGCCGTGATCGATGATTTCTTCCGCTAAACGGGCGATTTTCCTATTGAACATCGTATGCTTCCTCGAGACGAAAGGATTGCCTTTTTCGGCATCGACGGTTCTTTTATCAGACATTTTTTCGATCGTCAACCTGATTTGTAAAATCAGTTGACAATCGCGTTGCCAGGGTGTATGAGCCCCTCATGTCGACTAAAGATGAACTGCTGAAATACCTTAGGGAATCCGATGGCGCCTGGATATCGGGGGAAAGCCTCGCGGCCGCTTTGGTGATTTCACGAAGCGCCGTCTGGAAGCATATCAAAGCCCTCCAGGAAGAGGGATACGAAATCGGATCCTCGTCAAGACGGGGTTATGCCCTGCGGAATCTGCCGGATCGCCTCCTTCCGGCGGAAATCCGTCAGGGTCTGAAAACGGTCTGTTTCGGGCGGGAAACGATTGAATATTACGACGAAACGGATTCGACGAATCTCCGGGCCCGGGCGCTGGCCCATGACGGGGCGCCCGAGGGAACGGTCGTCGTCGCCGAAACCCAGATCCGGGGCAGGGGGCGGCGGGGAAGAACCTGGTTTTCCGCACCGCGTTACGGGATCTACGTGTCCGTCATTTTACGTCCCCGGGTTCAGCCCCACGAGGCGCCCCAGTTGACCCTGCTGGCGGCCATCGCCATGACGGAAACCCTCCTGGAACGGGCCTCTTTGCCCTTCGCGATCAAGTGGCCCAACGATATCCTGGTGGAAGGGAAAAAGATCGCGGGTATTTTGACGGAAATGGCCCTGGAGATGGATCGAGTCGATTATGTCGTCGTCGGAGTCGGCCTGAACGTCAATACGCCGGAGGAGGTCATGGCGGAAGAGATCCGGGATATCGCCACGTCCCTGCATATGCTGACGGGGAAAAACTTTTCCCGGGTGGACATCCTCAGGGGATTTCTGGTGAAACTGGAGCAATACTATGCCCTTTTCCAGGACAGACAGTTCGAGCGCATTCGCGACCGCTGGAAGGAGCTGTCCGGGATCATCGGAAAACAGGTCAAGATCGAGGGCCTCGACCGTGCTTACGAGGGGGAGGTCATCGACCTCGACCGGGACGGATTCCTGATTCTGAAAGCGTCCGATGGTCATCTGGAACGGATTGTGGCGGGGGATGTCCTGTACCGGTAAAAGGCGGGACTGATGCGCCTTTACGGCTTCGCATGAAGTCCGGTCCGGTCACCCCGGACCGCGCCGATTTTTTATTTTTCACGGACTCATCGTAGATTGAAGGAGTTTTTTATGGAAATCAGGGAAGAGGAAATCAGGGACCTGGAGAAGGCGGATCTGGAGTGTATCTGGCATCCCTTCACCCAGATGCAGCTTTACCGCAGGGAAAAGCCCGTCATCATCGAAAAAGGCAGGGGATGCCGGTTGTACGATATCGAGGGCAATGCCTATCTCGATGGTGTTTCCTCCCTCTGGACGAATGTTCACGGCCATGCCAAGGCCGAACTGGACGAGGCCCTCAAGGCCCAGACGGACCTGATTGCCCATTCCACCCTGCTGGGGATTTCCAGTGTCCCGGCCATCCGCTTCGCCCGGAAACTGCTTGATGTTGTCCCCTCCGGGCTGACCAAGGTATTTTATTCCGACAGCGGTTCGACGTCCGTGGAAATCGCCCTGAAAATGGCCTTTCAGTATCACCGGCAGTCGCCAAAAGGCAACCCGAAGAAGACCAAATTCCTGTCTTTCGTGAATGCCTATCACGGGGATACGATCGGTTCGGTCAGCCTGGGCGGCATCGATCTCTTCCACGAAATGTACCGGGAGCTCCTGTTCGAAACGTATAAAGTCGCTTCCCCCTACTGTTACCGCTGTCCCTACGGCCTGGACTATCCGGGCTGCAAGCTGGATTGTCTCCTCGGGGTGGAAAAGATGCTGGATGAACACCATGATGAAATCGCCGCGGTGGTATTGGAACCCCTGGTGCAGGGGGCGGCGGGCATGCTGATGCAGCCGGAAGGTTTTCTCCGGGGGGTGAGGGCGCTGTGCGACCATTACGGCGTATTCCTGATCGCCGATGAAGTAGCCGTGGGCTTCGGCCGGACGGGGAAGATGTTCGCCTGCGAACATGAGGGGGTGACACCCGATATCCTGTGCCTGGCGAAGGGGATTTCGGGAGGATACCTGCCCCTGGCGGCAACGGTGACCAGTGAGGAGATCTTCGACGGTTTCCTCGGAGAGTTCATGGAGAACAAGACTTTCTTCCACGGGCATACCTATACGGGAAATCCCCTGGCCTGTGCCGTGGCCATCGCCAGCCTGGAGCTTTTCGAAAAGGAGCGGATCATCGAGAACCTCCAGCCGAAAATCACCTTTCTTAAAAATAAACTGGCTGCATTCAAAAACCTTTCCCACGTTGGAGATATTCGTCAACGGGGCCTGATGGTGGGAATCGAGCTGGTTGCGGACCGGAACACCCGTGAGGGCCTGCCCGTGGCGGATCGGACGGGTCACCAGGTGATCCTGGAAGCGAGAAAACGGGGTGTCATGATCCGTCCCCTGGGGGATATCATCGTTCTCATGCCGCCTCTGGCCATGTCGATCGAGGAACTGGACAGGCTGTGCGAAGCGACCTACGAGTCGATCCGGGTCGTGACGGAAAAAGCATAAAGAAAATCCATGGAACTTCTGGAAACGGTACGGGAGGGAATATTCCGCTTCGATCCCCGGGATGGGATCTACCGGGATCATTTCCCCGGCTACCCCGTCGTTCCGGGGAGTCTCATCATCCAGGCCTTTCTGGGTGTGGCCGGTTCGGCCCGGGAGATCGAGGAATTCCGGTTCCGGTCGTTTGTATCTCCCGGCATTTACCATTATCGTATGACATTCCGGGGTGACCGTTGGGACTGCCTGCTTCTCCGGGAAGACCGGATTCTGGTCAGGGGAAAATTGAAGGGATGAAACGTCACGACGATGAAAAAAAGGGCCTGATCCTGGGCGGAACGTGTGAGCTGGCGTTGTGTCTTGCCCCCATGCTGATCGCAAAGGAAATCGTGCCGGTCCTGACTTTTCGCAGCGAGGAAGGGCAACGGAGGATCGAAGAGAAACTGGCTCCATACGCGGGGCATTACGAAACGGTGCGTCTTGATCTCAATGACACGGCGTCGATCGAAGCCTTCTTCTCCCGGACCTCATCGTCCTGTGATTTTCTGGTCGATTTTGCCCAGAGCGACTACGAAGCCTTCATCGCCGGTGCTGATGAAAGCCGGATTTACAGTTATTTCATGGAAAACGTCGCCGCTCGGGCCGTATTCCTGAAGCACGTTACCCGGGCCATGCTCGGCAGAAGACGGGGTCGTCTCGTCTATGTCTCATCGTCTGCGGCGGAAAGGCCCGCGCCGGGCCAGGGATTTTACAGTGCGGCCAAGCTCGCTTCCGAGGCCCTCTACCGCAATTGCGGCCTGGAGATGGCGGGAAAAGGGATCACCTCCGTCATCCTGCGGGTGGGCTATGTCGAGGCGGGACGGGGACGCATCTTTCTGGAAACGAGGCCGGATGCCGTAAATCAGGTCCCTATCGGGAGGGCGTTGAAGGCGGGGGAAGTTGCGGAAACAATCCTTTTTTTACTCGGCCCGGCGGCCGAGGGCATCAACGCCACTGTCCTGACCATGGACGGCGGATTGTGTGCGGGGAAAAGCGGGTTGTTGAAGGCATAACAACAGCGCAGCGGCAAGGGTGGTTTGGAGACAATGCGGATGGCCTGCAATGGGCCGGGCCTCGCAGACAAGCCACAATACGGAATCAAAGAGAAAAACATTCATCTTTTTGAGCGAAAGGCATACATGGATATCATCGACACATTGCGGGAACTGATTACGGACATCATGGATGTGGAAGGAGAGACCATCACGGAGGAAACCTACCTGGTCCGCGACCTGGGAGCGGAGTCCATCGATCTGCTGGAGTTGTCCGTTTCCATCAATCATGCGTTTCAGATCACGGTGAAGGACGACGAACTCTATCTGAGAAATTTCCGTCTCTACATCGTGGAGGCTGAGCGTCTGGGAAAAGAGCCGGTTTCGTACCTTGCCGAACGTTTTCCTTTCCTCGCAACCGGCAGAATTGCCGAAATCCTTGCAGATCTGGAAGTCGGACCGGCCATCAAGATCAAGGATCTTGTCAGTTATATCGTTTACCGGCAGGAAGACTGAAAACGGGAAGAGGTCAGCTGATGAATAACTTTGACGAACTCGTCACCCGGCGCAGAAGCATCCGGAAATACCAGCCCGAGATTCCGCCGGACGACATGATCGGGAAGATGGTCCAGGCGGCCCTGGTGGCGCCGTCGCCGTCGAACACGCAGCCTATCCGCTTCATCCGCCTCAAATCGCCCCATTTCAGGGACCGGATTCGTGAGGGCATGGCCGGGGAACAACAGCGGCTCATGAAGGTCGCTGAAGAAGCGGGCCGCCCGAAATGGATGAAAAACAGGATCAAGTTCTACAACCGCTACATGGCGTTCATCTTCGACGCGCCGGTCCTGATGGCGGTCGTCACCGTCCGTCCGAAAGAACTGCTCGTGGGCCCGGAAATTCTGTTCGGTCCGAAACTCGAAGAGATCCGCGTGATGAATCTCCACATGACGGCAGGGCTTTCGGTCATGAACTATCTCCTGAAGGGGGAGGAACTCGGTATTGGTTCCTGCATCATGTCGGCTCCCCTGATTTTTCTCGACCAGGCGGACAAGCTGCTCGGCCTGGAAGAGATGGAGCTGATCTGTTTCATCACCTCGGGTTATCCGGCTGAAACGGCCAAGCCCATCAAAAGAAAAACGATCGATGAAATTTACTTCTGTAAATAGATGAAAAGGCGCGTCGTCATTACTTCCATGGGGGTCATTTCCTCCCTCGGAAAAACACCCGAAGAAATCCAGGCCGCACTGAAAACGAAACAGGTTTCCTTTGAACGGCCCGGATACGATCAGGATGTCGTCGTTTCACCTGTCCGTGATTTCGATCTGAAGGAATACACGGGGCCGTTCAAGGAGCGGCGCTATTTGAACCGGGGTGCCGCTTTCGCCCTGGCCGCGGCGCTGGAGGCGATCCGCCGTTCAGGTCTGGTGAAGGGAGCTTTTCCCGAGGCGGGGCTTTTCGTCGGGGCAGGACCGCACCTGGACATCGGCGGGGAATTTCCAAACATCGAAAACGGACGCATGGGCCGGAGCAATCTTGATGCCCTGTGGATTCTCCGCTTTCTTCCCAACACGGCCGCCTCGCTCATTGCCCAGTCCGTTGGTATCCGGGGAGAAAACCTGACTGTGGGCACGGCCTGTGCCGCCGCCCTTTCGGCCGTCGGGGAGGCTTTCCGGAGGATTCGGGACGGTTATCTGGATTGTGCCCTGGCCGGGGGCGGCGATTCCCGTCTGACAGCCGGGGGGACGCTGGCGTATAAAAATGCAGGCGCCCTTTACCGGGGAGAAGGGCCGCCCGACGAGGCGAGCCGTCCCTTCGACGGGGACCGGAAGGGGTTTATCGCCGGGGAAGGGGGGGCTTTTTTCCTTCTCGAAGAACGGGATCGCGCCCTTGAGCGCGGGGCCGGTATCTGGGCCGAAGTGGCTGGTTACGGCAGTTCCATGGACGGGTACCGCATGACCGCACCGGCACCGGATGGAAGAGCGGCAGCCGGGGCCGTCCGCCGCGCCATGGCTGAAGCGGAGCTATCCCCGGAGGATATCGATTTCATCGTGACCCACGGAACCGGGACGGTTCTGAACGACCAGGTCGAGGCGAAAATCATCCGGGATATCTTCCCCGGTAAAACGCCGGCGGTGATCGCCCTCAAATCCTGGATCGGGCACCTGTCCACGGCCTGTGGCGCCGTTGAATTGGCCATTGCCCTGGCCGGCCAGGCTGTAGGCTATCTGCCGGAAATCCGGAATCTAAAAAATCCGTGTGCCCCGGAAATTGATTTCGTGCGGAAAGGGCGGCAAAGCAGGGGTGGCGTGTTTCTCATCGAGAATTTCGGCTTCGGCGGTCAGAACGCGGCCCTGGTCGTTAAAAGGCGATAAACATAAAGGCAAAGAACCCGAAAGGACCCATTGTGACAAGATGTCATTTCGACCGCAGGGAGAAATCTTTAACGAAGTTGACAACAGGGATCAAGATTTCTCGCATTCGCTCGAAATGACAAGAACCAAGGTGGTTAAATCAATCCGTGGCGCAGGAATATGTCTGAAATAATTGAAATCAATTCCGGCTTAAATTCCGTTCTCCTGATTGAACGGATCACGGCCTTCGATCCCGGAGAAATCAGGGGTGTCTTTACCTTCGATGGAAAGAGTGTGTTCATGCTGATCGAGGCCATGGCCCAGCTGGGTGCCTTCCATGTCCGCTGGCTTGACGGATTTCAAAGGCACGCCTTTCTGATGAAGGTGGGAAAATGTGTTCTGCCGGATCCGCTGCCTGAAGAGGGATCCATGGAGCTGCAAGGTGAGCTGAATGGCCGGAGCGACCGGAGTTTCGTCTACCATATGCAGATGGGACGACAGGGGCAGACAGCCATGAGGGGAGATTTCTGGTTTTCCACCGTGGATTACGATGAGCGATTCGAAGGGGAAATGCTTCAAAGACATTATGAAAGGGTTTTTTCATGTTTGACCAGCGCATCCGGGATCGCCTGAACCTGCAAAGGAAAACAGGACTTTACCGGCAGCCGCCGGAGATCGAAAGCAGGGCAGGGAAGGTCGTCTATCTGGGCGGAAAACCTTACCTGAGCTTTGCTTCCAACGATTACCTGGGGATTGCCGATTCCCCGGCACTGAAAGAAATATTGATCCGCAACGTCGAACGTTTCGGCACGTCGTCTTCGTCATCACGCCTGGTGACGGGAAACTTCCGTCTTATCCGTGAGGCGGAGGAAGCCTACGCGCGATATTTCGGCTATGAGGCGGCTCTCTTTTATCCCAGCGGCTTTCAGGCCAACCTGGGACTTCTCTCCACCCTCTTCGAGCCCGGCGACCGGGTGCTGGTCGACCAGCATATCCACGCCAGCAGCGTCGAGGGCATGGCCTTAAGCGGCGCCGATGTGATCAGTTTTCGCCATGGAAACCTCGATCACCTGGAGAAAAAACTGAAAAAGATCAGCGGGAAACAGGCGGGCGTCGTCACGGAATCCCTCTTCAGCATGGACGGTGACCTGCTGGATGTCGAAAGGCTCGCTCACCTGAAGAAGTGCTACGGCTTTCTGTCCGTCGTGGACGAGGCCCATGCCTTTGCAGCCATCGGTTCAGGCGGAAAAGGTCTTGCCGGCGGCGTCGCTGACATCGCCGTGGGAACCTTCGGGAAGGCCTTCGGCTTTTTCGGTGCCTTCGTTCTCCTTCCGGAAAGAGCGAAGGAATACCTCATCAATTTTTCCGCGCCGCTCATGTTCACGACGACCCTTCCCCCATTCCACGCCGGGGCGGCCCTCGATATTCTGGAGATTGTCCGGAAAGCGGAACCGGAAAGGGAAAAACTGGCTGCGGTCAGCCGTACCATGAAGGAAGCCCTGATCCAGGAAGGGTTCCGTGCGTTCGGTGATGCCCATATCCTGGGGGTGGAAATCGGAAACGAGGATCTGGCCGTCCGGGTCTCCCTTGGCCTGAAAGATCGGGGCATTCTCGTCTTTCCGGCCCGCTACCCGACGGTGGCGCTTCATCACGCCATTTTAAGGATCGGTATGACGGCCCTTCACAACAGGGACGACGTGTCGATTTTCATCCGTTCGTTAAAAGAAGTCATGGAAAACAAGGAGACCTGTCATGGATAATCTGTTTGTTGTCGGGACCGATACGGGAGTGGGAAAGACCGTTCTCTCCCTTGCACTCATGCAGTACCTGTACTCCAGGCATTACAACCCTTTCTACATCAAGCCCGCCCAGACGGGATGCCGGGATCCCTACGATGCGGACAGCGATGCCCGTTTGATTTACCGTTACGTGGAGGAGCTGAAGGGAAAAGACTGCGCCGAATCCGTCATTTACTGTTTCCGGGAACCGAAGGCCCCCTATTTTGCCGCCCGGAGTGAGGGGAAAAACGTCGAAATGACGTTTCTCCTGAATGAAATTACCCGCAGAGGCGCAGGTTATGCTCCTCTGGTCATTGAAGGGGCGGGAGGATTGTTTGTGCCCCTGAGCGCACAGGACATGATGATCGATCTGGTTGCCCAAACCGGGGCGAAACCGGTGATCGCGGCCCGGGCGGGCCTGGGGACGATCAACCACACCCTGTTGACCATCGAGGCCTTGAACCATCGTGGCCTTGAGCCCCTGGGAGTTGTCCTGATCGATGCCGAAAAACCGCAGACCGATTCCGCCATGATCGAGGAGAACCGCGAGGCGATCGAAAAAACCTCCGGCGTTATGGTTGCCGGTGTGATTCCCCGGATCGTCAATTTCCTTGAGCCCCTGGTTTTCCTGTACCCCATTTTTGACCGGCTGTTCAGTCGAAGGCAATAAAATTCTTGACTTGAGCGAAAATCAATGTCAGTCTGCCCGGAAATCCTACAATCCCAGGACAGAGAGAATAGGAAATGCTCCTTTTTTGCATGCCGTTTTTCCCCAGGCCGGATTCCTCTGAAGGGAAACGCGGGGTATGTGTTTCTGCCGGGGATCATTCAAAGGGGGGGAAGATTTGAACAAAAGGCAGGCGTTGCTTTTTTCCCTGGTGGTCTTGGTCATGACCTGCATCGGCCTTAAAACCGCCCAATGGTTTCATTCCGATACCGAAAGAAAGCCTCACCCCGTCCAGTTCGAGTTTCGTGCCATCCACGATACGGTCCTGAAGGGAGAAACCCTGCTTGAAATTTTCGCCAAGCACGGCCTCGACGTCAAGGAACTCCTGGCCATGCGGGACGTGGCGGCCAAGATCCATCCGCTGCGCATGCTCCATCCCGGCCAGCCTTACACCCTGACCGTGGACGGTCAGAGCCGTGTCAATTCCTTCGTTTACTGGATCAACCGGGATTCCTTCCTGAAAATCCAGAAAGTTTCGACGGGCTTCCAAGCGGAAAAAAACGAACTTGCCTATCAGATGAAACTGTTGACCCTGTCGGGGTCGATCGATGACAACCTGATTTCATCGATCGGCGAGGACCGGGAGCATCTGCTTCTGGCCCTGCAGGTTTCCGATATCTTTGCCTGGGATATCGATTTTGCAAGCGACCTCCAGAAGAACGATTCTTATCGCATTATTGTCGAAGGCTTTTTTTATAACGGCGAATTCAGGAAGTACGGGAATATCGTTGCCGCCGAGTTTACCAATAACGGCGAGCTTTTCAAGGCATACCGCTTCGAACATGACGGCAAGGCCGATTATTACGACGAAGCGGGAAATTCCCGTAAGAAAGCCTTCCTGAAGGCGCCTCTCAATTTCCGGAAAATCAGTTCCCACTTTTCGAAGGGAAGATTCCATCCCATTCTCAAGATTCGCAGACCCCACCAGGGTATCGATTACGCCGCGTCCAAGGGGACGCCTGTCTCTGCCGTCGGCGACGGAACCGTCGTTCATGCCGGTTGGAAGGGCGCTTACGGCAACATGGTTGTCATCCGCCATCCCAACGGCTGGAAAACCTGCTACGGACATTTGTCCCGCATCGCCAAGGATGTCAGGAAGGGCAGGGCCGTGGAGCAAGGTCAGACGATCGGTCAGGTCGGTTCCACCGGGCTTTCCACGGGTCCCCATCTCCATTACGAAGTCAGAATCAACGAAAAAAGGGTTAATCCACTGGCCTTGAAAATTCCCAAGGGATGGCCCGTTCCACGAAAAGAGCTGGCTGAATTCAAGGCGTTGCGGAGCAGGATGGATTCGTACTTGTCCAACATCGAGCTCTGCGATACGCCGCGCAGGCCGGGGCAGGAATTGACCGGTCTCAAGAAAGGCGTCGGCCCCGCTTCATATTCCTCCTGAAACGGCATTTCATCGAAAATCATCTGAAATATCAGCTCACTGCGAAACAATATCCGTTTCCTCCCTCGTGTTGAAGATTGGCCTGCAATCTGCAAGGTTTCGGCGTGTATTGCCGTCAAACCAGGTCTATTGGGCGGAAAAACAGCGCTGTTCCACAAAAAATGCTTTCATGATCCGTCCCAAGATGAAGCGGGAAGACGTTTCAGGAGAAGGCCCGAATCATTCCACCTGGTTGCCGGGACGCAGTATTATCAAATGAAATCGGATGCCTATGCCGTAGTCTGCCCTTTGCGCAAAGGGATGCCTTAACCGGATCAGCGATTGGACTGCTTTGCCGGGTGGTGTTCGGTTGAAGGGACGGATTCACCCTTTTCATGCGACAGGTAGGCAAAAAATTCCCGGTGCCCATGGACTAAATGGAATATCTTGCAGTTTCATATCCGGGTGAGTCTGTTATCCGGCTGATCGAACCTCGGACGGTCCACACGGAGCTGCCGGGTAATACGGACCGCCGTGGCGAACGTACACCGCCGGGCGACCGGCTGACCCTGGTTTATGATGAAGGGGGAGGAAAGCATGTAACAGGGGAAACCGACGGTCTGACCGTCCGTACGCCCCTGGATTCTCCGAAAATCTACGTCCTTCAAGCCCGGACGAAAGACATCCGGGGCAGCCCCTTCCGGGATGCCCTTTTGGCCTATCGACGGGCCCAGATGATGGGCGAAGCCGAAGTCAAACCTTTCTTGGATATCCGGGTGTAATAAAGGCAATAGGGGTCAAATCTTTACGGGTTGTTGCCCGAACGTTAATTCGTTTTGAGCGTTTCTTTTGTCTGCGGTGTTATGCTATCGATTCAGTTTTTTGAAAAGCGCATTCGACAAGGGCATATCTCCGGCGTAATGGAGCATTTGACGACCACAATGCCAACAATAGGAAGAATACAGAGGTGATGAGTCGGTTTGACCATGCCGAAGCTCGCGCCACCGCGCAATTCTTCCGTTTCGTCGCCTGCGAGATCAGAACCTGGATATT
>Ga0228535_1001738_pt1 | contig 28658 bp, 25 predicted proteins | sample SJ1metagenome_FD_168457 | JGI IMG/M metagenome (GOLD analysis project Ga0228535, IMG submission 168457) | Enriched culture of PCE-dechlorinating microbial communities from Ithaca, New York, USA - SJ1 | ecosystem: Engineered > Modeled > Simulated communities (microbial... > Unclassified | place...
TGGCCGTGAACCCGGAGAACCAGCTTTGCCCGAGCCTCGTGCTCTATGATCCGCAGATTCCGAAGAAGGAAGCCCTGATCATCGACCTGGCCGAGGAGCCCGACCTCAGGGTGGAGAAAAGCATCCGACTCAAGCATCTGCCCCAGGAAATCTTCGACTACCTGAGCCCGCGCACCCGCATCACGTACTACGTGGAGCCCGACGGCCCCGGACGTTGATCCCGCCGCGCCGCTTTCCCCCGCTCCCGCTCTTCTCGCCGCCTCGGCTCAGCAGTCGGCTCACGCATTCCACCAGCTGCCGCTTGAGCATGGGTTTCATGATGCAATCCGCGATGCCCAGGGACCGAAGGTGTTCGTAGGAAAGCCCCTCGCTGAAGCCGGTGCAGAGCACGATGGGAATATCCGGCCGAATGCGCAGGATCTCCCTGGCCAGTTCCACGCCGGTCATGTTCGGCATGGTCTGGTCGCTGAGCACCAGATCGAAGTCGTCGGGCCGGTAGCGGAACGCCTCCAGGGCCTCCACGCTGCTCGTCCGGGCCACCACCTCGAAGCCGAAGCCCTCGAGCATCTCCCGGCCGATGTCCACCAGGGGCTTCTCGTCGTCCACGAAGAGAACCCGGCCCTTGACCGGCAGGAGCACGGGCTCCTCGGCCGCCTCGGGGCGCTCCAGGGTTGCGGCGCGGGGCAGAAAGACGTGGAAAGCGGTCCCCTGCCCGGGCTCACTCGTCACGCTCACCGCGCCGTCATGGCGTTTGACGATGCCATGGACCACGGCCAGCCCCATGCCCGTGCCCTCTCCAGGCTTCTTGGTGGTGAAGAAGGGATCGAAGATGCGCTCCTGCACCTCGGGCGGCATGCCGTGGCCGGTGTCGCTCACCGAGAGCCGCAGGAAGAAACGGGCGTCGCCGAGCCCTTCCGCCGGGACCGGCCCTCCTGGCTCGTCGGCGTCGGCCAGGGCCACGGTCAGGATTCCGCCTCCTTGGCGCATGGCATGGGCCGCGTTTGCGCAGAGATTGAGCAGAATCTGATGCACCTGGGTGGGATCGGCCAGAACCAGATCTTCGCGGGCTCGCAGGTCCGTCCGGATGGCGACGTTGGCGGGCAGGCTGGAGCGCAGGAGCTTGAGGGCCTCCTTGATCAGGGGGCCGAGCTTCAGGCTCTGCCGCTCCTGTGGACCCTGGCGGCTGAAGTTGAGGATCTGGTCCACCAAATCCCGGGCCCGGCTGCCCGCCGACAAAATCTCGCCCACCCGCCTCTCCAAACCTGGATCGTTGCCCGCGCGGCTGAGTACGATCTCGGCGTAGCCCATCATCACGCCAAGGATGTTGTTGAAATCGTGGGCGATGCCCCCGGCCAGCGTCCCCAAGGCCTCCATCTTCTGGGCCAGACGCAGTTGATTTTCCAGGGCGCGACGCTCGGTGATGTCGTAAAAATAGCCTCTGATTTCGCGTAGTTCACCGTCACTCCCCAGAACCCCGTCGAAGCTGCCGATGAGAAAGACCGGTTCCCGGCCGCGCCCCCGATAGACGAGTTCCAAGTTGCGCAGCCTGCGACCCGAGCAGGCCAAGTCCAGCAGCGAGGCGGCGTCGCCGCGCTCGAACTCCAGGGAGCTGAAGTCGAAGCCCCTCGCCTCACGCGCCGAGGCGTAGCCGAAAAGATGGGCGAAGGACTCGTTGCAATCGAGAATGGCGCCGTCGGGTCCAGCCACGAAATTGCCGGTGATGTCCTCCTCGAAGAGCACGCGGTAGCGCTCTTCGCTCATGCGCAACCGGGCCATGACCTCGGCCCGCTCGGCGATGTCCCGGCGCAATTGCTCGTTGGCCCCGTTCAACTCCCGGGTGCGTTCCTCGACCCGCTGGAGCAGCGTTTCATTCAATTCGCGCAGCTTGTTCTCGGTGTGCCACTTGCTGCACAGGGAGATGGCCAGCTGGCGCAATTCCTGGGCCCGGAAGGGCTTGTGCAGGAAGAGGAGCTTCTCGGGCGGGGGAATGCGCAAATTCAGTTCGCGCAAGGTCACGTCGGCGTAGGCCGTGACCATGACGATTTCCACGTTCTGGTCCATGCCGCGCAGGCGCTCGGCGGCCCAGACGCCGTCCGGCCCCTCGGCCAGGCGCACGTCCATGAGGGCCACGGCGAACGGCCTGCCCTCGGCCTGAGCCTCCCCGGCCCGGGCCACGGCCTCTTCGGCCCGGGAGCAGAGCGTGACCTCGAAGCGCGGCCGATCCTGCCCCGCGTCCGGCGTCTCGCCGGGCCGGGAAAACAGGGCTTCCAGCACGGAGGCCTCCTCGGCCTCCACACAGAGGATGTCGCGGTAGAGGGTGAGCATGCCCGGCTCGTCGTCCAGGGCCAGCACGCGGTAGACGGTCTGCCCGTCAACGGACAAGGCGGCGCTCCTTTGTTCGATGGTCGGCCCCCCGCCGGGGCGGGATTCAGGCCGAGAATAGGGCATCGCCGAGAAAAATGGAAGCGTGGGAGGATCCGGCCCGCCCCCGGAACGCGCGCGGCCGGGGGGACGTACCGCGCGCCAAGGGCGGGCCGGGGGGGGAGAGACGTGTCAGAGTCCGGCCAGGACAGGGGCCGCGCCCAGCACATGTTCCCGGCGATACAGGGCGGCGTGATCCAGATGCAGGGCCAGGAGCAATTCCGGCCGGGCTTCGGCGGCTTCGTGGGCGCTGGCGTAGCTGCCCGCCAGAACCCGATACCAGACGCCCCGCTCGGGGATGTCCGCCCGGCAGATGTCGGCCGCGATGCCCTGGCCGCGCAACCGTTCCACATAGCGTCGCGCGTCGGCCTCCTCCTTCCAGGAGCCGACATGCACCCCCCAGGGTGCGGCCGCTTGCGGCGCGGTCTTGTGGACTTCGGGTCGAGTCTGCTCCGGCCGCTCACCCTGGGTCCGGGGCAACACGTCTCCGGCCGTGGGCACGGGCACGGACGAGCGCACGGTCTCGCCCAGCCCGGCGCCGCTGTCGGCGGGCAGGCCGGACTCCTTGAGCGGGACCGCGACGCGTGGCAGGGCCGGGACCTGTGATGAAACGGCCGCCGGAGCCTGATAGGACGCGGGCACGGGCTTGGCCATCGTCGCGGCGGGCCGGATCGCCGTGGACGGGGCGGAAACCGGAGCGGTCTCCCGGAACTGACCGGCCATGCGCGCCCGCTTGAGGTTTTCCACGGCCGTCACGTAGTAGGACGGCGCGGCCTCGATGGCCCGCTGGAAGTACTCGGCAGCCCGGGCGGCATCACCCTGCAGAAGCAGAACGTAGCCCAGGTTGTTCATGGCCTTGGCCTCGTCGCCGCCGTAACGGAATGCCTCCAGGGCCTCCTGCTCCCGGCCTAGGCGGGCCAGTGCCAAGCCGAGGTTGTTGTAGGTGCGGGCGTCCGCGCCCCCGGTCTTCACGGCCGCGCGCAGATGGGCCAGGGCCTTCTGGGCGTCGCCTTGCATGAGCCAGGCCAGGCCCAGGTTGTTGCGCACCTCGGCGCTGCCCGAATGCACGGCCAGGGCGGCCTCGTAGTCGCGCACCGCCTCGGCGTACTCGCCCCGATGCCCCCGGAGCACGCCCAGGGCATTGCGTGCGCGCCAGGCCGAGGGATCGCGCTCCACGGCCTTGCGCAGCAGGGTCTCGGCCTCGCGGTCCAGTCCAGCTTCAAGGTACAGCAATCCCGCGCCCTCGTTGGCCCCGACGTGGTCCGGGTTCTTGGCCAGGACCGCCTGGAACTCCTTGAGCGCGGCCTCGTCCATGTTCCCCAGGGCCAGCATGGCGCCCTTCTTGGCCCGGTAGTCCAGGTTTCCCGGTTCCTTGGCCAAGGCCCGATCATAGGAAATCAAGGCCAGGTCGGGCTTGCCCCGCTCGGCATTCACGTCGCCCTGGCGGGCCTCCTGCTCGGCCGTAAGCGGCGTGGTCTCATCCTTGGCCGCCAGCATGTCCCGAACCCCGCCGCCCTGGGTGGCGGTGGCGGCCGAACATCCGGCCAAAAGTCCCAGCAGAAGCAACAACGCGGCGGTACGCATGGCGATTCCCCTTTTCCGGCTCACTGACCGAGCCGGGTGAAGACATCCATGAGCTTGAGCCCGGCCGGGCCCATGATGGCCACGAACAGCGCGGGCAGGATGCAGAAAATAAGCGGCAGAAGCAGCATCACCGGCAGCTTGGCGGCCTTCTCCTCGGCCCGCTGGTAGCGCTTGGTGCGCAAGGTGTCGGAATAGACCCGCAGGGTCTTGGCCACACTGATGCCGAAGACGTCGGCCTGGATGAGCAGCGTGCAGAGACTGTTCACGTCCTCGATGCCCACGCGCCGCGCCAGGGAGCGCAGTGCCTCCTGGCGCTGCTTGCCCGCGCGCAGCTCCAGGGTGATCTGGCCCAACTCACGGCTCACCGTGGGCCCGGAAAGGACCAACTCCTCGCTGACCCGATGGATGGCCTGATCCAGGCCCATGCCCGACTCCACGCAGACCACCAGGAGATCCAGGGCGTCCGGCAACTCATCGGTGAAGGCGATCTTGCGCGCGGTGGTCCGGGTGTGGAGCCAGTAGTTCGGGGCGAAGCAGCCGACGCTCGCCAGGGCCACGGCCCCGAGCATGGTCCCCGGCAGGGAAAGCGTGAGCCCGCCCGAAAAGGCCGCAAGCAGGAAGAGCGCGGCCGGAATCACGGCCAGGGCGGCCTTCACGCCCTGGAAGACCAGGGCCGCGTTGGGGCCGCGCAGTCCAGCCTGGACCAAGGCCAGACGGTTCCTGGACAACTCGGCCTCGTCCTTGGGCCCCAGGCTCCGGCCCAACTCCCCGACCACGCGCGTCAGGCCGCGCCGCAGCCCGGCCGTCGCGCTCCGCCCACCGCCGTCCGGGAGCCCCAGGCCGCGCCGCAGCCGCCGGGACTGGCCGCCGCCTGAGGCCCGGCCGAACACGCCCAGGCTCAGCAAGAGCACGGCCGAGGCGGCCAGCGCGGCCACGAGCAACGGGATCAGGGCGGCGTCCACGGCTTTCCCCTAGACCTTGATCCGGATCATGCGCCGGATGATGAGCGTGCCGGTGCCCATGGACATGAGCGCCACGGCCGTGAGCAGGCGGCCCAGAGGCTTGTCGAAGAGATCCGCGAGATAGGCCGGATTGAGGAAATTGATGACCAGGGCGATGCCGAAGGGCAAGGCCAAAAGGATCATGGCCGAGAGGCGGCCCTCGGCCGAGAGCACGCGCACCCTGCCCAGGAGCTTGAAACGTTCACGCACGAGATGGGCGATATTGCCGATGATCTCGGCCAGGTTGCCGCCGGTTTCGCGCTGGATGTTCACCGAGACGACGAAGAACTTCAGGTCCGGACAGTCCACCCGGGCCAACAGGGCGCGCAGGGCCTCGTCCATGTCGGCCCCGAAGTTGATCTCGTCCAGGGTCTGGCCGAACTCCGGGCCGATGGGGTCCTCGAACTCGTCCACCACCATGCGCAGACCGCCCTCGAAGGTGTGCCCCGCGCGCAAGGCCCGGGCGATGAGATCCAGGGCCTCGGGCAACTGGCGCTGGAAGGCGGCCATGCGGCCGCTCCGGCGGTGGCGCAGCCAGAACAGGGGCAGGAAGGCCAGGGGCAGCCCGGCGGGCACGGCCAGGAGGAGCAGGCCCGAGGCCAGATACACGGCGTAGAGTCCGGCCACCCAGCAAAGCAGCCCGGCCAGGATGTAGACACCCGGAGTGCCGGGGGCCCCGGCTTGACGTAGGAGGCGACGCAGGTCCGCGCTCCAGTCCACGCGGGAAAGCAGCCGGTGGAACCAGGGAAGCTCGCTCAGGGTCTCCCGCCGCAGCACGTCGCGCGCTTCGACTCGGCCCCCGGAGATGCCGGTCAGGCGGCGGCGCACCTGGCGCTCACCGCGCGCGGACACGGCCCGGGAAACGAAAAAAGCCACGGCCAGGGCGATGAACACCAGAGCGGTGACGCCGCCGCCGACGAGAGCCGCGATCATGCCCTCACCTCCTCGGCGTACTGGGCGAACAGGCCGGGCTCGAAGACGATGCCCTGGGCCTCCAGCTTGGCGGCGAATTTGGGGCGGATGCCCCGGGCCAGGAAGCGGCCCTGGACCCGGCCGTTCTGGCCCACGCCGGTCTGCTCGAAGGCGAAAATCTCCTGCATGGTGACGGTGTCGCCCTCCATTCCGGTGATCTCCTGGAAGGAAAGCAGCTTGCGCGACCCGTCCATGAGCCGGGAGTTCTGGATGATCACGTCCACGGCCGAGGCGATGTAGCGCTTGAGCGAACGGTCGGAGATGGAGAGCCCGGCCATGGCCACCATGGTTTCCAGGCGCATGAGCGCGTCGCGCGGGCTGTTGGCGTGGATCGTGGTCAGCGAGCCGTCGTGGCCGGTGTTCATGGCCTGGAGCATGTCCAGGGCTTCGTGGGAGCGGACCTCGCCGACGATGATCCGATCCGGGCGCATGCGCAGACAGTTCTTGACCAACTCGCGCTGGGTCACTTCCCCCTTGCCCTCGATGTTGGCCGGGCGGGTCTCCAGCCGGACCACATGGTCCTGCTTGAGCTGGAGCTCGGCCGCATCCTCGATGGTCACGATGCGCTCGTCGTGGGGGATGAAGCGCGAAAGCACGTTCAGAAGCGTGGTCTTGCCCGAGCCCGTGCCACCGGAAATGATGATGTTCAGCCGTCCGCGCACGATGCCCTCAAGCACCCTGGCGATCTCCGGGGTCAGGGCTCCGAAGCCGATGAGGTCGTCCACCTCCAGGGGGTCCTTGGCGAACTTGCGGATGGACAGGCTGGGCCCGTCCACGGCCAGGGGCGGAATCACGGCGTTCACGCGCGAGCCGTCCAGCAGCCGGGCGTCCACCATGGGCGAAGACTCGTCGATGCGCCGCCCCACTCGGGAGACGATGCGTTCGATGATCTTGCGCAGATGGGTGTCGTCCTTGAAGCGGGCGTTGGTCAGGACCAGCTTGCCCGAGCGCTCCACGTAAATGCGGCGGTAGGTGTTCACCAGGATGTCGTTGACCGTGGGGTCCTTGATGAAGGGCTCCAGCGGCCCCAGGCCCAAAACCTCGTCCTGCATCTCCAGGATCAGGGCCCTGCGTTCGGCCTGGTTCAGCGGCGCTCCCCGGAAGTCCTCGCGCAGGAGGGTCTCCACGGCGCGCACGATCTCGGCCCGCATCTCGGTCTCGGGCAGGGCCCCGAGCAAGGTCAGGTCCAGCAGGTCGATGAGCCGCGTATGCAGTTGGGTCTTGATCTCGTAGTACTGGTCAGCCTGGGTGGCGGCCAGGGGCGCGGGAGCGGCCGCCCTGGGCGCAGCCAGGGGCGCGGGGGCCGGACGCGGCCCATTGGAGCCCCGTGACAGACGCGCGGCGAGATTCATGCGACCCCCAGCCCCTGGGATGCGGTCTTGCCGCCGGAACGCAGACGGCGCAGCAGCCCAAGGAATCCCGGACGGGCGGCCGGAGCCTCGGCGAATCCGCCCAGGTCCGCGGCCATGCGGCGCAAGGTCCGGGCCAGCCGCGACTTGGGCGCGGCCTCGGTCACGGCCCGGCCCTGGTTCAGGGCCGAGAGCGCGGAACGGGCGTCGTCAGGCAGGAGCCAGTCCAGGGCATGTCCCAAGACCTCGGCGGCCTCGACCGGGTCGATCTCGGACTCGGCCAGATGGCGATTCATGGCGAGCCGGACCTTGTCCGCCAAACCCTGGCGGCGCAGCTCCTCCAGGAAGGCGCGAGCCCGGGCCAGACACGGCAGGGTCGGATTGAGCACGAGCACGGCCCCGTCCACGCGCCGCATCAGGTCGATGGCCTGTTCTCCGGCCACTCCCGCGTCCAGGACCAGCAGGTCGAAGAGCCGGGACATCTCGGCCAACAGATGCTCGCGGGCCGAACCGTCCAGCTTGGCGCGGCCGTCCGCCGGAGCGGGCAGCACCCCCAGTCCCGTGGAGTGCCGGGTGATGATGCTGTCCAGGAAGGTGCCGTCCAGGCGGGCAAGATTGTTGACCACCTCCTCCCAGGTGTAGGCGCATTCGAGGTCCAGAAAATACGGCGTCTCGCCCTGGGGCTCACGCAGATCCAGCAGGCCCACGCGGCCGGGACGGCTCCGGTTCGTCTCCAGGGCCAGGTTCACGGCCACGGTGCTGGCCCCCACTCCGGGCTTGGCCCCGATGACGGCCAGGGTGCGGCCCGTGTCCCGGGCCTGTTCGCGGCCGCCGCCGCGACGCTCGCGGCTGCGGGCCAGAGCCTCGGCCAAGTCGCGCGCCGTCGCGGGCAGGGGCAGAAATTCCGTGACCCCGGCGCGGATGGCCCGGATGAGCAACTCCGGCGATGGTTCGCGGCCAACCAGGAAGACCTCGCCCACGCGACCGCCGCGGCGGGCCCGCTCCAGGCGGTCCAGCTCCGCTCCGGGTTCCGCCCCAGGCTCGAACACGAGCAGGTCCACGGGCCCCGGCTCCTTCCCGTTGAGGTGGACCCCCGGGCACTCCCGGGCCGCCTGCTGGAAGATACGCTTGGCCTCTGGATCATGCACGGCCAGGGTGACGGAGATGGTGTCGACGGTCATGGTTCCCTCCCAGCCTACTTCTTGCCACCCGAGTCGCCGAAGTTCAGTTGAAGCGTCTTCTGCGTCTCGGAGGAGGACGTGGGCGGCTTGCGGTAGTTGTCCATGACGCCTTGGGCATAGACGCCGTCCAGGCCGACCACGGGGGCGTCGCCGGCCGGGGCTGCGGCCAGTTTCTGGGCCGCCACGGCCTGGCGCACCGAGGCCCCCAGGGGCTCCTTGAACTCGTCGGCGGCGCACCCGGCGCAGGCCAGGAAACCGATGATGGCGATGGCGGTCAGCAGCCTGGTCATCTTCCCTCCTCCTTACCTGGGCAGCATATGCCCGAATTCGCCGTCGAAACCTTCGGCCCGACCGGACGGGCTCTTCGCCTTGGGAGCGGAACCGGCGACGCCGGACCCGCTTCCCCGTCCCTCGACCAAGCCGAGCATATAGAACTCGTAGTCGTCGGGTTCGCGGAAGCCGTCGGTGGGCAGGCTCTGCTTGGCCACGTCCAGAGGCTTCACGAGATGTGGGGTGATGATGATGATCAGCTCGGACTCGTTCTTCTGAAAGTCGCTGCTGCGGAACAGGGAGCCCAGCACGGGCACGTCGCCCAGCACCGGGAACTTGTTCATGTTCTCGCGCAGGGAGTCCTTGATGAGCCCGGCGATGGCGAAGCTCTGGCCGTTGCCCAGCTCCACCGTGGTCGAGGCACGGCGGCTGGTGATGGACGGGACATTGAAGGAGTTCACGGTCACGGCCCGGGAGTAGTCCAGATCCGAAACCTGCGGCTCCACCTTGATGTTGATGGTGCCGGAGTCAAGCACGGTGGGCGTGAACTTGAGGCCCACGCCGAAGGGCTTGTACTCGATGCCCACGGTACCCAGACCCTGGGGCACGGGGATGGGCACCTCGCCGCCGGCCAGGAACTCGGCGGTCTGACCCGAAAGGCAAATCAGGTTCGGCTCGGCCAGAATCTTGATCAGGCCGTTGGCCTTGAGGGCGTCCACGAAGTAGCTCAGGCTGTTGCCCGCGCTGCCCACGCTGGTGGTGCCCGCTATGCCCACGTTGTTGGAAAGGGTGAGCGCCCCTTCCTCGTCCAGGTAGGTCAGACGGTTCAAGAAGCTGTAAAGAATCTCGTCGCCGGACATGAACCGGAAGTTGAACCCCAGACGCTTCATGACGCTGCGGCTCATCTCGGCCACGCGCACCTCGAGCATGACCTGCTGGACCCCGCCCACGCGCAGGAGGTTGACCACCTTGCCCGGCGCGGAGGCCTCGGCCAGGGACAGGGCCGTGGCCAGATTCGTGGCGCTGGACACGCTGCCGGAAAGAGTCACGGATTCGCCCGAGGACAGGACGCGGATGCCCGCCTCGCTCGGCAGGACGGTGTGCAGCATGTGCTTGAGCTGGGTCACGTCCGGCACGACCTCCAGGTCGTAAACCGCGTTCACCCGGTCTCCCGGGCCCCAGAGGGTCAGGTTGGTGGTCCCGGTCTTCTTGCCGGTGATGTAGATCTGCCGTGGCGAGATGAGCACCAGCTCGGCCTGTTCCGGCGCGGCCAGGGAGATGCGGGCGATGTCCGAGTCGCTGTTCAGGATCAGGGACTTGCCCGCCACGAGCTGAACGGCCTGGGGGGCCTCGGTGGCCAGGATGCGGAATCCCGGTCCGGCATGGGCGGCCTGGGTCCAGCACAGGGCCAGAACCAGGGCTGCGGTGAAAAGGGATCGACGCGCGTTCATGGCCGTTCCTCCGCGCTAGAAGCGCACCCGGTCGCGAGTTCCGCCGCGGATCACTTCGACCTCCACGGCGGGGCGCGGTGCGGCCTGGGCGGCGGCCTTGGGCCGAACCTGGACGGGACGCAGGGAGGCCAGGGTGGCGGCCGTATCCGCACCGTTGGTCAGCACGGTTTCCTGGTCGGCTTCGTTCCTCAGGGCGAAGTTGAGCGTGCCCTGTGTGGCGGCCAGGGCCAGCTTTTCGCTCTCCTCGGGAGTCAGGTCCAGGGTGTAGACGTCCACGGAGGACGGCTTTTCACCGTCGCCGGAAGGCTCCAGCTCCGTGCCCGTGGCCAGGACCGGAACCTTCTCCAGCACGAGCTTGGTCACTTTCTCCTCCCGCTCGCCGACAGGCAGGGTCACGAGCACGTCCACCAGATTGCCGGGGCGGATGAACCCGGCCAGTCCCATGACCTTGTTGCCCTTCACGGCCATGGCCCTGCGGCCCGGGCCGAGCATGGCGCTGATGCCGCCGACCTTCACGTCCTCGGGAGCCAGACGCGGGGCGGTCACGGCCTCGCCCTTGCCCACGGACTGCGCCAGCACACGGCCCACCAGAGGCTCCTGTTCACGGAAGGACTGGGGCGGTTCGCTGCCCTCGACGAAGGGAGCCAGCCGGAGCATGCCGGACTCGATCCGGGCGCCCTTCGGCATGTCGGTGGCGGCGACCACCACCTGCACGGTCCGCACCGTGACCTGGGCCACGGGCGCGGCCGGAGCGCGGGCGGAGAGCCACCGGAAGACAAGCAGACCGGCGGTCAGGGCCAGGACAAGGGCCAGGACCATCTGCAGCAGGGAGCGGACGGTTCTGCTCACGACAACCTCCTAGAGGCCGAGGGTTCCGCGTTCCCAGGCCGTGTAGACCAGGGAGAACACGGTGCCGGCGGCGATGGCCAGCCCGTAGCACAAGCGCGGCAGAGGCCTGCCGACGGGCGCGGGAACCGGCGCGTATTCCAGCTTGCGGGTGGCCAGCAGGACCAGGAAGGCGTCGCGGATGTTGCGCAGGACGCGGGGCAGCAGCCCCAAGCGCAGGAGCATGAACAGGGCGTAGAACCCTCCCGCCAGGCAGGTGAAAAGAAAGGCGCTGAAGACATCGGCCGCGCCGAGCCACGCGCCCACGGCGGCCATGAGCTTCACGTCACCCCCGCCCATGAGGCGCAGGAGGAACGGCACGAGCATCACGGCCAGGCCCAGGGCCAGGCCGGCGGCGCTGAAGGCCAATCCATCCAGACCCCGAGCCAGCCAGTGATAGGCCAGACCGGCGAGCATCGCGGGAAGCGTCAGCAGATTCGGAATCTTCTGGTCCCAGAGATCCGTGACCACGGCCACGGACAGCATGGCGCAGACGATGGCGCCGATGAGCAGATCCATGTCTCTCCCCTCCTGATCCACTATGCCCGGCGGCCGGTTCCCCCGTTTTCCCCCCGGGGGGGCGCAGGGCCCGCGGTCCTTTCAGGAAAGGTTCCGCGGGCCCAGCCCAGCCGTCGTTTCCCGCGTCGGACGCGGGATCTGGTCGTGCGGGATCAGCCGCCCGTGCTGGCAGTGGGCAGCTTGCCGGCGATGGTCTCGAACGTGCTGTTGACCTTGGTGCCCAGGGTGGTCACCGCGGTGATGATCACGGCCGCGATGAGGGCGGCGATGAGGCCGTATTCCAGAGCGGTCACGCCTTCCTCGTCCTTGAACAGCTGCATCAGTCTGGTCATCATGATCGTTCTCCCCTTCTTGGTGGTTTCCGACTCCGACCCGCGCCGCCGGGATGGAGGCGTGGCCGATGCCCCATATGAGCAACGGCCGTGCCATCCACGCGGCCGGCGTCGAGAGTCATATTTTTATTGTTATAATTCAGTGTGATGAGATGAAGTGGAAAACGCGACCAGTCCGAAGAGGACCAACCGCAAGAGGGCATTGATCTACAATCCGTGGATTACACGGTTACTAGACAACAAGTGATTGAAGATACAACATGCTGGATAAATTAATCTTTCTTTCAATCTATTATTCGTGGATCACAACGCACGCAAACAGGCCGCCGGGTCCAACCCGTGCTTCTGAAGCTTGTTCCAGAGATTCTTGGCCGTGATGCCCAAAAGCTGAGCAGCCTCGGTCTGGACGCCCCCGGCGTGGCGCAGGGCCTGCACGATGAGACTTTTCTCGTACTCGTTCACAGCGCGCTTGAGCGGCAGGCCGATTTCGGGTGGGACGATTTCGGGAATCGGCTCGGCCCGCCGCTGCAGCGCCAGCGACAAATCCGCCGCCGTGATCCGGCCGGAAGCCGCGAAGATGGCCGTGCGCTCCAACGTATTGGCCAGTTGGCGGACGTTGCCCGGCCAGTCCTGGGCCTGGAGGAGCCGCAGGGCGTCGGGAGCCAGGGACAGCGGCTCCCCCCCCAGTCGGCGGCCGATCCGGTCGAGGAAGAAATCGGCCAGCAAGGCCAGATCCTCCTTGCGTTCGCGCAGGGGCGGCAGATGGATGGCGGCCACGTTCAACCGATAGTAGAGGTCCGCCCGGAACTCCTTGGCCTCCACGCGGTCCCGCAGATCCTGGTTGGTGGCCGCGATGATCCGCACGTCGAAGGTCACGGGCCGCGAGCCGCCCACGCGCTCCACCTGCTTCTGCTCCACGGCGCGCAGGAGCTTGGGTTGAAGGTGCAGGGGCATGTCCCCGATCTCGTCCAGGAGGATGCTGCCGCCCTGGGCCATTTCGAAGCGGCCGCGCCGGGCGGCGGTGGCCCCGGTGAAGGCCCCCTTCTCGTGGCCGAAGAGTTCGCTCTCCAGAAGGTTTTCCGGGATGGCCGCGCAGTTCAGCTTGACGAAGGGACCGGCCGCCCTGGGGCTCAGGGCGTGGATGGTGTCGGCGACGAGTTCCTTGCCCGTACCGGACTCGCCGGTGATGAGCACGTCGGCATCCAGACCGGCCACCCGCTGGAGCATGTCCTTGACCCGCGACATGGCTTGGCCCTGGCCGATGATCCGTGACAGGGGCCCCTCGCGCTCCAAGGTCGTGCGCAGGGCCTGGACCTGGCCCTGGAGGCGGCGTTTCTCCAAAGCCCGGCGGATGACCACCTCCATCTCGGCCAGGCTGAACGGCTTGGTGAAGTAGTCGTAGGCCCCGCGCTTGAGGGCCTCCACGGCGGAATCCCTGCTGGAAAAGGCGGTCATGACCACGATGTCGGCCAGGGGCGCGGCCCGCTTGAGGTGCGGAAGAGCCTCGATGCCGGACATGCCGGGAAGCATGACGTCCTGGAGCACGAGGTCGAAATCCCCAGCCTCGGCGAGACGGATGCCCTCCTCGGCAGAACCCGCGACATCCACCTCGAATTCCTTGTCCCGCAAGGCCTCCACGAGCATCCCCCGGAAGGCCGCGTCGTCGTCCACCACCAGAATCCTGGCCGTCATGGCTTCCCCCTGGGCGGCATCGGCCACCCCTCATGACCCTAGCCTCTCCCGGTCTGGAAATCCACAAAAAATAGATCGCCACATCACACACAGGGCTGCAATCCGCAGTGCAAGGAGATTTGCATAGAAAAAATTATTTTATACTTCAATATGATAAGTAAAAAAATACACCGCCAGCGAAATTCTCATGCCCCTTGGTACGGGGGTTGCTTTTGAGAGACTATGGAACGGAACCGAAACGGATCAAGCGAGGATGCCATGCGCAAGCGACATGCACGAGGGCGCGGACAGCGGGGGATGGCGGCGGTGGAGTTCGCGCTCATCCTGCCCGTGCTGGCCGCCCTGTTTTTCCTGATCCTGGAGGGCGCCAACGCGATCCGCACCTATTCCATCATCTCCGAAGCCAGCCGCGAGGCCGCCCGGCTGGTGCTCCGCGAAGGCAGCACGACCAACGTGGAATTCCTGGTGCAGTCCCTGACCGCCGCGCAACTCCCGGCCGCCAACCTGAACACCAACGTGACCGTCAACAGCGAGCAGAAGACCGTCACCGTCGAGGTCGATTATGACTACCAAAGCATGCTCGGTTCCCAGTCCATGGTCGAAACCTTCAACAGCGGCCAACCCTATGTCCTGCTTGCCCGCACGACCATGCCGCTGCCGTAGGCGCCAGCGCGGCGCGGTCCATGTCCTCGTGGCCGTGCTCATTCCCATTCTGTTGGGCGCGGCCGGGCTGGCTCTGGACCTGGGCAACCTCTATCTGGCCCAGACCAGGCTCCAGGCCGCCGTGGACGCCGGGGCCCTGGCCGGAGCCCTGCAACTGCCCTACGACCCGGACCTGACCAAGGACATCGCCAAGCCTGCGGCCATCGACATGGTCCACACCAACTACGCCGAGGCCCAGATCCAAAACGTGGCCGCCGGTTCCGAGGTCCGCAGCCTCTGCGTCACGGCCACGGCCCAGGTGAACACGCTCTTGCTGGGCGTGCTGGGAGTGAATTCCGGCAGCGTGGCGGCCCAGGCCTGCGCCGGATTCAACAATCTGGAAGTGGCCCTGGTCATCGACAACACGGGCAGCATGAAGGGCACACCCATCAGCCGCGTGCGCGAGGCCGGCGCCGACCTGGTGGACCTGATCATCCCCGACGGCGCGGCCCCGAACACCCGCGTCGGCCTGGTGCCATTCCGGGGCAAGGTCAAAGTTCTGGACGCCGAGGGCTATCCCTCGGGCTGTCTGAACGCCGACGGTTCGCTCAACGTGGGCATCCACCCCGACTTCATGCCCCTCTACTACGCCCTGCCGTATTACACCCGGAGCCAGATCAACCTGGACACCTGCACCAGCATTCCTCCGGTGCACTCGCTGACCACGGACAAGGACGAGATCATCGCGGCCATCACCCAGATGGACGCCCTGGGCGCGGGCTCGGGCACGGTCATCTCCGAAGGCATCAGGTGGGGCCGCGAGGTTCTCACGCCCGAGGCTCCCTACACGCAAGGCAGCGCCGACGATAAGATCCGCAAGATCATGATCGTGCTCACCGATGGCGACACCGAGGACGGCACCTGCGGCGGCAGCTACGCCATGTCTTACACGCCCAACAACTACTGGACCAACGCCTACTACGGCATGAAGGTCACCAACTGCCACTGCGAGAACGGCGGCGGCCTGAACCAGGCCATGCTCGCCGAAGCCCAAAAGGCCAAGGATGCGGGCATCGAAATCTTCTCCATCCGCTTCGGCGTCTCGGACACCACGGACATCCAGCTCATGAAGCAGATCGCCTCCAGCAAGCCCGGCACCACCGACCACTACTTCGACGCGCCCTCGGCCGAGGACATCCCCGAGGTCTTCAAGCTCATCGGCAAGCAGCTCGGCTGGCGGCTGCTGAACTAGGAGGCGGTCATGCGACGCAGGCGTTCCCACCTTTCCCGCGGCGTGGCCGCCGTGGAGATGGCCCTCATCCTCCCAGCCTTGCTGCTCATGGTCTTCGGCCTGCTGGAGAGCGGCAACCTCTTCCTCTCCTGGCTCACGGTCCAGAAGTCGGCCGAGATGGGCGCACGCTTCGCGGCCACCGGCCAGGGCGAGGACGAGGGCACCCGTCTGGCCCAGATCGTGGAGCAGACCAACGTCCTGCTGAGCACACTCCCAAGCGCGGGTTCCACGGTCTCGGTCAGGAGCTGGCCCGGCCTGGACACCAGCGGCCCCGGAGTCAGCGGCAGCGCGGGCCAGCCCTGCGGCGTGGTGGAGGTCGGCGTGTCCTTCCTCTACAAGCCCATCACGCCCTTCATCGGCGACGCACTGCCGGAAACGGTCCAGCTCACCGGCGCGGACCGCAAGGTCAACGAGCCCTGGAAACCCTGCCCCTGATTTCTCCCCGCGCCCTCCCCGCCCTCGGGTCTCCTCCGGGGGAAAAAAGAAAGCCGGGCCAAGCCCGGCTTTCCCATCTTCAATCAAACGGCGGCGCTACTTCTTGGCATTGGGAGTGAACAGGGGCTTACCCGCAACCTTGAACTCGCCCACAAACTTCTGGGCCTTGGCCGAGGTGATCCACTCGCTGAACTTCTTGGCCAGATCCGCGCGCACCCCGGGGCAGTGCGCCGGGTTCACCGGCATGACGCTGTACTGATTGAGCAGCGGCTTGTCGCCCTCCACCAGGATCGTCAGAGGCGCCTTGCCCTTCTGGTCGGCTTCGTACTTGTACCATGTGCCCCGATCCACCAGGGTGTAGGCCCCGCGCTCGGCGGCCATGGCCAGGGTGGCCAGCATGCCCTGCCCGGCGGAGATGTACCAGGACTCCTTGTCCGGCACGGGCAGCTCAGCCGCCTTCCAAAGCTTGAGCTCGGCCTTGTGCGTACCCGAATCGTCACCGCGGCTCACGAAGGAAGCCTTGGCCGCGGACACTGCCTTGAGGGCCTCGGCGACGGTCTTGCCCTTGGCCTTGGCCGGATCCTTCAGCGGGCCAACGATCACGAAGTCGTTATAAAAGATCTCCTTGCGGTCCATGCCGAAGCCCTTGTCCAGGAATTCCTTTTCGGACTGGGGCGCGTGGACCATGAGCACGTCCACGTTGCAGTCCTCGCCGAGTTTGAGGGCCTTGCCCGTGCCCACGGCCGTCCACTGAAGTTCGATGCCCGTGTCCTTCTGGAAGGCCGGGCCCAGGGCGTCCAGCAAGCCGGTGTCCTGGGTGCTGGTGGTGGTGGCCATGCGCAGGACGTCGCCCGCCAGGGCGGGAACGGCGCAGACCAGGACGGACAGGGCGACCAGGGTCGCGATAGTTTTCTTCCAGGATCGAAGCATTTTCTCCTCCTTCAGGTTGCGGACTGGCCAACACGTTTCTTGTTGCATTCGTGACATATATCTGTTTAGGCAAGCATATGAAAAATGGCAAGTTGATTCTGCCCATATTGACATAACGGAACCCTTTCGGAAACAAGAACGAATGGATTTCATTCTGGAGGGCCTTGTCCGGGCCCTGGACCTCCTCCTTTCCGGCGACGAGGTCACCTTCTCGGCCGTAACGGCCACTCTGCAGAGCTCGGTCCTGGCCATGATCGCGGCCCTGGCCCTGGGCGCTCCGGCCGGGTTCTGCCTGGGCCATTTCGAATTCCGGGGCCGCCGCGCCCTGCGTCTGGCCGTGGACACGGCTCTCTCCTTTCCCACCGTGGTCATCGGCCTCATCGTCTACGCCTTCCTCACCCGACGCGGCCCATTGGGCGAATGGCAGATGCTCTTCACCGTGCCGGGCATGGCCGCCGGCCTGGCCCTGCTGGCCCTGCCCATCGTCATCGCCCACACGGCGGCCGGCGTCGAAGGGCTGGACCGACGTCTGCGCCTCACGGCCCTGACCCTGGGAGCGGGCCCCCTGCGGCTGGCCCTGACCACCCTGCGCGAGGCCCGCTTCGCCGTCATCCTGGCCCTGGCCATGGCCTTCGGGCGGGTGGCCTCGGAGGTGGGCATCGCCATGATGGTCGGCGGCAACATCAAATGGCACACGCGGACCATCACCACGGCCATCGCCCTGGAGACCGGCAAAGGCCAGTTCGCCGAGGGCATCGCCCTGGGCATCGTGCTCCTGACCATCGCCCTGGTGGTGAACCTGCTGCTGGTCCTCCTCCGCCGGAGGATGGCGTGAACACGCTGTTCCGCCTGGAAAACGTCGTGGTGCGCTATGCCGGGACCGAGGTTCTGCGCGTGGAGGCCCTGGACATCCCGGAGCACTCCGTGTTCGGTCTCGCCGGGCACAACGGCTCTGGCAAGAGCACCCTGCTGCGGCTGCTGGCCCTGCTGGAACGTCCCGCAAGCGGCCGCCTGCTGGTGGACGGAGCGGACAGCGCCGGGCGGGAGCGGGAACTGCGCCGCCGCGTCACCCTTTTGGATCAGGAACCCTATCTCCTGCGACGTTCGGTTCTGGAAAACGTGGCCTACGGCCTGCGGGCCCGCCGGGAGTCCGGCGACCTGGAAAGCCGCGTGGCCGAGGCCCTGGAATGGGTAGGGCTGGCTCCCGGTTTCGCCCGCCGCTCCTGGCGCGAACTTTCCGGCGGCGAGGCCCAGCGGGTGGCCCTGGCCGCCCGCCTCATCCTCCGCCCCAGGGCCCTGCTTCTGGACGAGCCCACGGCCAATCTGGACGCCGAGAGCGTGACCCGCATCAACCAAGCCGCGCTGCGCGCCCGCGAGGAGTGGGGCACGACCCTGGTGCTGGTGAGCCACGACATGGCCTGGCTCGCCGAGATGGCCGACAGCGTGCTCCACCTGCACCACGGCCGAGTGACGGGCTATGGTCGGATGAACATCCTGCGCGGCCCGTGGCTGGCGGAGCCGGAGGGATCGCGTCTGGACCTGGGGCCGGACGCCCGCCTGCGCGCCCCGGCGGCGCCCGCCACGGACGCCCCAGCGGCCGTGGAACCCGGGGACATCACCCTGCTCCCCCCGGACGACGCTGGGGCCGGACGGTTCGACTCCCTGCTCCCGGCCATGGTGGAGGAGCTGTCCCGCGACCGGGACGGCTTGCTGGCCCTCTGTCGGGCCGGGGAACTGCGGCTGTTCACCCGCCTACCGGACTGCGAGCGGATTTTTCTGCCTGGAATGCCGGTTCTCCTGGGATTCACACGCCAAGCAGTGCGTTTCCTGGACGTCCCCCGCACTGCGGACTGACCGTGCCGGACATGAAAAAAGGCCCGCCCAGCGCACCGGACGGGCCTTGGCCCCTGTCGGGCGGAAAAGTCTATTCTCCCTCGTCCTCGGCGTCCAAATCCACCAATCCCATCTCTCCAGCATGGGCCACCAGTTCGGCCAGCAACTGCTCGGCGTCGTCGAAGAGCGGCGTCAGCTCCTCGCGGGGCGTCTCCCCGAAACGGGCATTGAGGAAATGGCGGATGCCCAGGGCCATCGTCATCTCGGCCAGATCCGCGTATTCCTCCTCGGAAGTCAGCAGATCGAACAAACCGCCTTCCAGGTTCTCCAACAGTTCCTCGCGGCTCAATTTTTCCAGCCCTTTGTCCTTGGCCATCGCATGCTCCTTGTTTTTTTCAGACTACGAAACCCGCACCGCCTCGTTGACCACGTCCAGGTTCTTGAGACGCGCCAGGGCGTGGTAGAGCTGGTCCAGACTCGTGACCTCCACGGTGAATTCCAGCACCGACGTGCCGTCCACGCTGGACTCGAACGTGCCGGAATCGATGTTGATGTTGTCCTCGGCGAGCATCACGGCCACCTGGCCGAGCACTCCCTTGCGGTTGGTGCACTTGATGCGCACCCGGGCCGGATAGGGCGTGTCCTCCTGCTTGCCGTCCCAGGAGACTGAAAGCAGGCGCTCGGACTCGAAGCCCTTGACGTTCGGACAGGTGGTGGTGTGGATGGTCACGCCCCGGCCGCGGGTGATGTAGCCCACGATGGGCTCGCCGGGCAACGGGTTGCAGCAGCTGGCGAAACGCACGAGCACATTGTCCACGCCGCTGATCTTGAGCCCTTCGCTCTTGCCCTTGGCCTTGGCCTCCTCGACCGCGGGTCCGGTGGGACGCTCCTGGGGCCGGGGCTCATCCGCCTTCTCGGGCTGGAGCGAGGCCACCAGTCGCTTGACGACCTTGTTGGGCGTGATCCGCGAATAGCCCACCTGGGAGAGCAGTTCGTCCACCGAGCCGCAGGAGAACTCCTCCGCCAACTTGAGCAGAAGGCCTTCCTTCATGGCCTTGGCCATGTTGATGCCGACCTTGCGGCCCTCCTTCTCCAGGAGTTCCTTGGCCAAGTCGATGCTGCGGGCCCGCTCCTCGGTACGGATGTACTGCTTGACCCGCGTACGGGCCCGGGCGGTCTTGACGAACTTGAGCCAGTCGCGGCTGGGCGTGCGGTGGGGGTCAGTGATGATCTCCACGCGGTCGCCATTCTTGAGCGGCGTGGACAGGGGCACGAGCCTGCCGTTGACCTTGGCCCCGGCGCAACGGTCGCCAACCTGGGAGTGGATGGAGTAGGCGAAATCCACGGGGGTGGCGCCCTCGGGCAGTTCCTTGATGTCTCCCCGGGGGGTGAAGATATAGACCTCGTCCTGGAACAGATCGAAACGCAGGGAGGCCATGAATTCACGGGGGTCGGAAAGCTCCCGCTGCCAGTCCAGGATCTGGCGCAGCCAGGTGAAACGCTCGGCGTCGCGCGAGCTGCCCGCCCCGCCGCCTTTGCGGTGCTTTTCCTTGTACTGCCAGTGGGCGGCCACGCCGTATTCGGCCACCCGATGCATCTCCTCCGTGCGGATCTGGATCTCGATGCGCTCCCCGTCGGGCCCGATCACCGTGGTGTGCAGGCTCTGATACATGTTGGCCTTGGGGATCGAGATGTAGTCCTTGAAGCGCCCGGTCACGGGCTTCCAGATGGAGTGCACCAGGCCGAGCACGGCATAGCAGTCCTTGAGCGAGTCCACGATGACCCGGAAGGCGATGAGATCGTAGACCTGATCCAGACTCAGGTTCTGCTGGAGCATCTTCTGGTAGGTGCTGTAGGCGTGCTTGGTCCGCCCCACCACCCGGGCCTTGATCCCGTTCTCTTTGAGCATGTTCCGGATGAGCCCGATGACCTTGTCGATGTAGTCCTGGCCCAGGGTGTGGTGCTGGCGCACCCCCTCGTTGATCTGCTCGAAGACGTCGGGCTTGAGGTACTTGAGGCAGAGATCCTCCAGCTCGATCTTGGTCCGGTGCAGGCCCAGGCGGTTGGCCAGGGGCGCGTAGATGTCCAGGGTCTCCTGGGCGATAAGCCGCTGCTTCACCGTGTCCTGGTGGAAGCCCAGAGTGCGCATGTTGTGCAGGCGGTCGGCCAGCTTGACCATGACCACCCGGATGTCCTCGGCCATGGCCAGGATCATCTTGCGGATGTTCTCGGCCTGGGCCACGGCCTTGGACTCGAACTGCATCTGGCTGATCTTGGTCACGCCGTCGACGATGTCGGCCACTTCCTCGCCGAAAAGCTCCTCGATCTCGTCCAGGGTGACGCCGGTGTCCTCCACCGTATCGTGCAGAAGTCCGGCTGCCACCGTGGGCTCGTCCATGTTCATGTCGGCCAGGACGTTGGCCACGGCCAGGGGATGGGCCAGGTATGGCTCGCCGGAAAGGCGGGTCTGGCCCTCGTGGGCCTGGGCCGCATAGACGTACGCCTTCTGGATCAGGGTCAGGTCCGGCTTGTCGATGTAGGCGGACACCTTGTCCGTGATTTCGTTGATGCGGATCATGGCCTCACCGCTCCAGGACCGGGCGCTGGAGTTCGCGTGGTATCCACCACTGGTAGAAGTTGTAGTCAATGCCCGCCGGAGCCGGGGCGACCCCCTGGATCCGGGCCTGGAGAATGGGCAGGGACATGGGCACATACAGGAAGCAATACGGCTGGTCCTCGTGCAGAATCTCCTGGACGCGGCCGTAGATCCGCTTGCGGCGATTCTGGTCCAGCGTCCGCCGCCCCTCCTCGAGCAGTTCGTCCAGCTCAGGGTTCCGGTAATGCACGAAATTCAATCCGCCTGGTTCGGCTTTGGAGGAGTGCCAGACATCGTAAATATCAGGATCTTGCGTGATGTTCCAGCCCAGGACCAGCGCGTCGAAACGTCCCTTGTTCACGAACTCCTTGATGAAGGCGGCCCACTCCACGGTACGGATGCGGGCCTCGACCCCCACGTCGCGCAGGCGGCGCTGAATGATGGTCGCGGCCTGGATGCGCTGGGTATTGCCCTGATTGGTCAGGATGGTGAAGGCGAAGGGCCGGCCGCCCTTGTCCAGGAGACCATCGCCGTCGGTGTCGCGCCAGCCGGCCTCGGCCAGCAAGGCCCTGGCCCGGCCCGGGTCGTGCGCCCGTGGTTTGAGGGACTCGTTGTAGACCCAGGTGCCGGGCTTGTACGGACCCACCGCCGGAACACCCAGGCCCGCCAGCACACCCTTGACGATCTCTTCCTTGTCGATGGCGAAGTCCAGGGCCCGACGCACGCGGACGTCAGAGAACAACGGGCTGTCCAGGTTGTAGCCGAGGTAGGTGTAGCCGAAGGAGAGGTATTCATACTTGCGGAATCTCTCCTTCCACTCCGGCCCGTTGGTCTCGAAAAGATACTGATAGGGCGAGAGCCCCATCTCGTCCAGATTCCCGGCCTTCAGCTCCAGAAACTGCGTGGCCTGATCCGGGATGACCCGCAGGACCAGTTCGTCGAGGTGCGGCCGTCCCTCGAAGTACTCCGCGTTGGCCGTGAGCACCAAACGGCTGCCGGGCAGCCATTCCTTGATTTTATAGGCCCCGCACCCCAAGGGTTCGCGGGAATACTTGGTGTTCATGAGATCCTGCCCGGCAAGGGCGTGCTCCGGAAGGATGGACAAGGCCCAGGTCACCAGGGCCCTGGCGAAGGGCTTGTCGTAGCGCACCTCGAAGGAGTAACGCCCGGTGACGGTGAACGACTTCACGGCCAGGTAGTCCTCGGCGTAGGCCGTGGGCGTCTTGGGGTCGATCATGAGCTTGTAGGTGAATTCCACGTCCTTGGCCGTGAGTTCCACCCCGTCCCACCAGCGGATGCCCGGCCGCAGGCGGAAGCGCAGCAGGCGGCCGTCCTCGAGCACCTCGTAGGACTCGGCGGCCCAGGGCACGAGCTTGATGTCCTTGTCGTATTTGAGCGGCGCCACGTAGAGATGCTCGGCCACGGCGTGGGAGGCCGAGTCCGTGGACAGCGCGGGGATGAGGTTCATGGGCTCGGCCAGGGTCGCCTGGAGCAGACGGCCGCCGTCCACCGGCGGGCCGTAATCCCGGGACGGCGGCGCAGGCTCGGCGCTCTCCCGGCCGGGAGAGGGGCGGTCGCACCCCGGCAGCAGGGCGAGCAGCGCAACAAGCAGGAATGCGACTTTTATCAAGAGAGACCCCTTGCCAAGCGCGGGGAAAACGTTCATATGCTCAGGCTTTGCCGCGCGGGTCCAGTATGACCCAGGGATGCGTAAAAGCCAAGCCTCCCCTTGATCTGTGCGGGGATTTCGGGTTAGATTTCAGTGCTCGGCCGCAGCGCGAAGAAATGCGTCCCGACCAAGGAGTTCCGAGGTTCATGGCCCACAGCGAAGAAGCTGTCGTCAAAAAGATCCTCCAGAAATTCGTCCGCGACACGGTCCCGGAGTACATTCTGGACGGCGCGCACACGATACTGGACTCCGGCGGAGTGCAGAAGATCGACCTCAAGAAGCGCGCCCAGTACTGGGACGTGGACGGGCAGATCCAGGGCGACGACTTCCAGGTCTATGCCGCCGAACTGGGCCTGAACCTTGAAGAGCACACGCTGAACTACTTCTGCAACTGCCCGGATTCCTTCTCCGGCGTCTGCCGTCACATCAGCGCCACGGCGCTGAAGCTCCTCAAATCCCTGGACACGGACTCCGAAGAGGAGGCCCCCAGGCCGCGCACGGACTGGCGCCAGACCTTCCGCTCCTTCTTCTCCACCGAGCTGGAGCCCGAACCGGGCAAGCACTACTTCATCTTCCGCTTCTATCCCGAGCCCGGCCGCCTGCAGGTGGCCCTGTTCCGGGGCCGCCAGAACAAGGGCGGCATCTCCAACGTGCAGACCCCCGTGACCGTGGACCAGGTGGTCCAGAACCCGGACTGGTGCGAGGTCTCGCCCCACCTGCCGCGCGTGGCCGAAATGATCGGCCACTACCTGGACTATCGCGGCCACAAGGTGGAGTTGCCGGCCGGCCTGCATTCCTGGTTCTTCCGGGCGATCAAGAACGAGTACTATCTCTTCCTGCGCGAGACCGATCAGCCGCTGCGCATCGAGAACAAGACCATGCAGCTCAAGCTGTCCCCGGCCCTGTCCGAGGACGGCCTGCACTTCGACATCCTGCTCTCCCGCGAGGGTAAGCCGCCCTTCTCCATCAACGGCGAAACCGAGGTCTATTTCTACGGCCGCCTGCCTCTCTGGGTCTATTATCATGGCGGTTTCTTCCCGGTGCAGACCGGCCTGGACCCGGAACTCGTGCAGCAGATGGTGGAGCAGAAGCCCATCATCCCCCACGCCGACATTTCCGAGTTCCTGGACCGCGTCTGGACCGCCATTCCGGCCTCGGACCTCCATGGACAGGAGGACTTCCTCGAGCGCATGGGGCCCATCTTCGCCCCGGCCACCTTCAATCCCAAGCTCTACCTGGACGAGGAGGGCAGCCTGCTGACCCTGACCATCCAGAACGTCTACGACACCGAGGTGGGCGAGGTCACGTTGCCCGGCCCCAACCCGGACCTCCAGACCGGCAGCTACCGTTTCGAGGGCCGTTCCTATCTCCTGCGCCGCAGCCAGGACGAAGAAGCCCTGCTCTTCAGCGAACTGCAGGGCGTGGGTTTCCAGCCCCGCAGCAACGCGGTCTGGTTCATGGAGCAGGAAGAGGCCATCACCTTCCTTCTGGACCACTATCCCCGCCTGGTGGAGGCCTACCGGGTCTACGGCGAGAAGAACCTCACGCGCTACAAGGTCCGGCTGGCCAAGCCCGAAATCGTGGCCGAGTTGGAGAGCGACGAGGAGAACAAGTGGTTCAACCTGGACTTGGCCGTGCAGTATGATGACCAGAAGGTGCCCATCGACCTCATCTGGAAGGCCTGGACCCAGGGCAAGCGCTACGTGCAGCTCAAGGACGGTTCCTACACGAGCCTGCCCGAGGCGTGGCTGCGCAAGCTCGGCCACAAGCTCCGGGCTCTGGGCTTCGATCCCGAGAAGCCGCCCCAGAAGCAGTTCCAGCAGTTCGAAGTCCCCGTGCTGGAGAAAATTCTCGAAGACCTGCCCGAGACCAAGACCGACGGCTACTTCGTCAAGCTGCGGGAGAAGATCAACAACTTCCAGCAGATTCGCTTCATCGAACCGCCCAAGGGCCTGACCGCCACCTTGCGGCCCTACCAAATCCACGGCCTGAGTTACCTGAATTTCCTGCATGAATACGGGTTCGGCGGCATCCTGGCCGACGAGATGGGCCTGGGCAAAACCATCCAGACCCTGTCCTTCGTGCAGATGCTCGTGGAGAAGGGCATCAAGGGCCCCAACCTGATCATCGTGCCGACCTCGGTGCTGCCCAACTGGGAGCGCGAGGCGGCCAAGTTCGTGCCGGAATTGCGTCGGCTGACCATCTACGGAGCCAAGCGCGACGACCTCTTCCTGCAGATCGGCGAGTCCGACCTGATCATCACCACCTACGCCCTGCTGCGCCGCGACCTGGACGAACTGCTCAAGCACCGCTACGCCACGGTCATCCTGGACGAAGCCCAGAACATCAAGAATCCGAACACGATCACGGCCCGCTCGGTGCGCCGCCTGGAGGCCGAGATGCGCCTCTGCCTTTCGGGCACTCCCATCGAGAACAATCTTTTCGAACTCTGGAGCCTGTTCGAGTTCCTCATGCCCGGCTTCCTGGGCTCGCAGCACTCCTTCCAGCGAGGCATCGTCAAGCCCATCAAGGACGGCGACGAGGAGACCTTGGAGTACCTCAAGACCCGGGTCAAGCCGTTCATCCTGCGCCGGACCAAGGCCGAGGTCGCCAAGGATCTGCCGCCCAAGATCGAGACCACGCACTACTGCGACCTGGTGGACGAGCAGCGCGACCTGTACAACGCCCTGGCCAAGCGCCTGCGCGACCAAGTCATGCGGGACGTGGAGGAGAAGGGCATGGCCAAGAGCCAGATGTCCATCCTCGACGCCCTGCTCAAGCTCAGACAGATATGCTGTCACCCGCGCCTGCTCAAGCTGGACATGCCCGGCCTGGACACCAACCTGCCCTCGGGCAAGTTCGACGCCTTCAAGGACCTCGTCACGGACATCGTGGAAGGCGGGCACAAGGTTCTGGTCTTCTCGCAGTTCGTACAGATGCTGCACATCATCCGCTCCTGGCTCCAGATCAAGGAACTGCCCTTCGCCTACCTGGACGGCTCCAGCAAGGACCGCTTCGAGCAGGTGGACCGCTTCAACGAGGATCCGAGCATCCCGATCTTCCTCATCTCGCTCAAGGCGGGCGGCACGGGCCTCAACCTCACGGCCGCGGATTACGTGATCCACTACGATCCATGGTGGAACCCGGCCGTGGAGAACCAGGCCACGGACCGCACCCACCGCATCGGCCAGAAGCGCCAGGTCTTCGCCTACAAGATGATCTGCCAGAACACGGTGGAAGAGAAGATCCTCAAGCTCCAGGAGCAGAAGAAGGACGTGGCCGAGGCCATCATTCCCGGCCAATCGGCCTTCAAGACCCTGACGCGCGACGACCTGGAGATGCTCTTCGAAATTTAGGCGGCGTTCCCGCCGCGCTGTTTTCTTTCCAGTCGATCCCGGCTATCCTCCGGCCATGCAGAATCCGCTCGTCCGTTCCGTGGAGGCCCTGCGCGACCTCTTCGACGCCTTGCACCAGTTCTGGGAGGCCAAGGCCACTCAACGCGCCGCAGCCCTCTTCCTGGTGGCCGTCTTTCTCCTGACCCTGGTCGGAGTGGAGCTGTCCCGTCGCGGCCTGCTCCCGCCGGGACCGAGCCGCGCCCTGGGAACAAGCCACTTTCTGGCGGTGAACGTGGCCTTCACCCTGGTCCTGGTCATGGAGGTGGTCAGCCTCATCTTCACCCTGCCCTGCTCGGTGTCCAAAGCCGTTGGCAAGCAGATCGAGATTCTGGCTCTGATCCTTCTGCGCAGCGCCTTCAAGCACCTGGCCCAGTTCCAGGAACCCGTAATCATCACCGAGCTCAGCGAACCCGTGCTGCGGCTTCTGGCCGACGGCGCGGGCGCCCTGGTCATTTTCGCCATCCTCGGCTACTACCACCACATTCAGCAGAGCGCCCGCCCGGCGATCATGGACGGGGCTTCGCGTTACGCCTTCGCCACGGCCAAGAAGCTCATCGCCCTGGTCCTCCTGGGCTGCTTCCTGGTCATGGGGGCCGAGAATCTCCGTCTGGGCCTGAGCGGCGAACACCAGTTCGACTTCTTCTCGGCCTTCTACACGGTGCTCATCTTCAGCGACATCCTCATCGTGCTCATCGCCCAGCGCTACCTGCCGCACTTCCGGGCCGTGTTCCGCAACTCCGGCTTCGCCGTGGCCACCCTGCTCATCCGCCTGGCCCTGACCGCGCCGCCCTATCTCAATGCGGCCCTGGGCGTGACCGCGGCAGTGTTCGCCGTGCTCCTGAGCCTGATCTACAATCGTTTCTGGGAGATCAAGAGGCCGGTATGTCCGACGGATTCCGAGCAGTAAAGGAAACCACGCGCCACATGCACGGGCCTCGCGGGGTGTTGGCCTGCGGCTACGCGCCCGCCGAGCAGGAAATCCTGCTGGCCATGATGGAGAACCAGGGATTCCGCGACACGCCCGCGATATTCGCCAACGAAGAAACGGCCGGGATCGCCCTGGCAGAGCTTTTGGCCCTGCCCGGCGGCACCGGCCGAGGCCGGGTCTCGAACCTGCCCCGGGCCGTGATCCTCTCCGGTCTGCTGGAGAAGGAACTGCATGCCTTCATGGCCGCCTGGAAGGCTCTCGGCCTGCCGTCCCAGCTCTGGGCCTGTCTCACGCCCACGTCCGAGTCTTGGCCCCTGCGCGCCCTGCTCACCGAGTTGGAACGTGAACGCCAGGCCTTCACCCAACGCGACAGATGAAACAAGACGCCGAAGCGCCCCACAGTTCCCCCCGTTTCCTCAGATCACGATCTTGGCGGCCATGCCGATCATTTCGTCAATCATTCCTAAGAATTTGACGGCATTTCCAGCCCATTCCCGCGACGCCTTGAGCGATCGCAGGTCATCTTCGGCCCGCGCCGCCGCAGCCTCCACATCGACCTTGAGCCCTTGCAAGGCGGCGGTCATCGCCACGGCATGGATCGTTTGCCATCTGCGGATGCAGCGTTTCACTCCGTCTATCTGCCGCGAAAGGAGCACACAGTCCGGTTCCTGCTGACGCCCCAGGGCGATGCAGTCCAAATACCGGGACTCCAGTTCCCCGGCGGCCGAGTCCAACTCCTGGATCAACGCTTCGCACTTCTTCAGAAAATCGTCGTGAATCCCCATCTCCGCCCTCTCTCTCCTGCTTCGGCGTCCCAATTCCGCTAGTGCGCGTCCTTCAGTTCCTCATAACGTTTCCGCAAGGCGGACACCCGGTTCCAGAATTCCAGGATACCGACCAGGGACACGTCCCTGCCGTCCAACGCCAGGGCCAAGTCCGCATGAGCTGCGGGCAAGGCGCGAAAGGTCCGCTCCAGGGCCTCATGGAGGGCCAGCGCCTGAAGTGTGCTCTCGTCCAGGGAAATGATGCGCTCCGCCTCCAGTCGGCGCGCTTCGGAATCCGCCAGGGCGAACCTCGAGAAAATCTTTCTGAACTCCTCGCGGTAGCGGGTCTTGATGTCCTGGAGCAGATGGACGCGAATGATGCCGACTGCCATGTCCGCATAAACGGCGACATTGGCTTGGTTGCCTCGGATGGCCGACTTGAGGTCGACCCTCTGCCGACTCTGGAGGTAGGCGTTGAACGCGGGCACGGCCAGCGTGGAGACGATGGCGACCTTGCC
>Ga0228535_1001740_pt1 | contig 28571 bp, 23 predicted proteins | sample SJ1metagenome_FD_168457 | JGI IMG/M metagenome (GOLD analysis project Ga0228535, IMG submission 168457) | Enriched culture of PCE-dechlorinating microbial communities from Ithaca, New York, USA - SJ1 | ecosystem: Engineered > Modeled > Simulated communities (microbial... > Unclassified | place...
CTTTTTTACCGAACAGTTGCTGTCCTATATCTGAAGCCCAGGGCATATCCTCGTACGGACAAAAATCATTATTCAAGCCGTAAGCTAGATAAAGCATTTTTGAATGGAAGGGATCACTGTTATTGGTTAAAACCTTAGTGTAGGGGGGCTTATCAGGATTATCCTCATTCCATCTGCGATTTCTTCTTGGATCATTCGATAGTATGCCTGTGAACAGCGCTTCAATATAATCCATTCCATCCAAGCCCAAAGATTCCTTTCCAATAAAAAGGATTTTTACTTTCTGATGTGTGTAATATGGATAGAACCCATCAGCGTTAATTGCTTCAGTGTAATCTTTTTCTAATTCACTAGATGCTAGAGAAATGAGCGATTGTTTTAATGCATCAACAAGCTTCTGATTTTCTTGCCAAAGTGCGATTTCATCATTAGGGTAGTTATCGGAAAACTTTCCTGTACCAATCATACATCGACCTCCAAATTAGAGTTTGCAAGCCGCATAATTATGTAGAACTATTGTGTATTATAGAGCATGTACGGATTTATTGATAATATTATCTTTGAATTTATATGCCGATAGCCATATGTTTGTATTAAGGGTAGTCATAGGTATGGACATCAGTATTTCCGGTAAAATCGGAAATTTGATTGGTGTCAAACTGATTGTTATTCCAAAGGTAGTGTAAATTTTGACATGTATACTCTTTATATTAACCTAAAATCAAATTAGATTGACAACACTATTCATCCTACAGATACTATCGATGTAGGGTAGGAGCCCTGCTCATTGCTGGCAGGACCAGTAGTGATTGCGATGATGCAGGGATTGGGCCAAGATACAGTGCCTGCTGAGCTGTGAAGGGTTTGTACGTACCGCACCTTGGCTGTAGGAAGTGGTTCCGTTAGGTGGTGCTTGCCGAAAGAAACGTACTTTTTTCATGAACCAGAAGCTTTGTCTTCAGATGTTTTCATCAACCAAAGAGAATACTATTGGGTAGTATAAGCTCGCCCAGATATTTACAAAAAGGGACCCGGGTTTTAGCCGGCCCCTCATCTCCTTCTACCTTGGGTAGAGGAGTATCACTACGAGAAAGATAATGCATTTGTTTGAAATTGCAACACAAATTTGGTGGATTTAATATACTCAAAGAAAAACCGCTGATTAGCTTAGGCTGGTTCAGCGGCGAAACCTCTGCGTATTCACGATTGATTGATTATGCTCATGCTTACTATTGCATTCTCTTGCTGATTTGGCAAGCAAAGAGAGTTGAATGATCTTAGTTCGGTGTGTGATCTCAGTTGTCGAGTATGAACTGGTAGAACTCTTCTACGGAATATTGCGGATTGTTCTCGTGAAGTAGAACCGCGTCTTCCATATACCCGGGATTGTACTCCACCGACATCAGGTACAGCCTGAGCCTCTCCAGTTCTTCCTCCGTAAAGTTGCCTTTCTGTCTGAGGTCCTCCACCGTTTTCATCACCTCTTCGCTTGGTTTAGCATCCGGCCAGATTACTCTCAATCCTGCCATAAAATCCCCCTTTTCTATGGTCCCATCCTCTAGAGTACATACTACCCCGGAATTTGGATGACCAAAAGTTTTTCCCTATATCTCAGGGAGAAAACGACTGGAAAATCGCTGTTTCAGGTCATTCTCTCCCTGTATGTATGTTACTTCACTTTGCCTGTCCGAAAGCTTTCTCCGTTGCTTCCCTGACTGCCTTGAAATGATTCTCATTCGCATGAGCGGCATAATGCTCAAGCATTGCCATCGTCTTATGGCCTGTAGCTAATCCAAGGCTTCTTGCGTCTACTAGATCAGCCATTTTAGCTGCATATCGGTGGCGCCAGCTATGGAAAACGATATTGCGTTCTTCCTTTTCTTTCTTGGAAATGCCAATCTTGATCATGGCCTCCATCAGCCCATCATTTAAAAACTTGTGATCCATCGGCTGGTCTGCTTTGTCGCTGTAGAAGATGAACCCATCATCCCAAGGATTCTTCTCGGCAAGGCTGAGTAGTTTTTCTCTGACTTCAGGAAGCAACGGTACCTGGCGTTGTTCACCGTTCTTAGGAGTTTTCAACCCGTCGAGGGGACTGTACGAATGACGGATGAACAACCTATCCAAACCAATATCCTCAGCTTTGAGTCCCAACACTTCACCAGATCTGAGCCCGCAGGTGGAGGCAACCAAGTTGCCCACATACGATCGTTCTTCCTTCCATTCCTGTTCAAAGAGGGCGATATTCTCTTCATCGGTGAGAATGCCTCTTTCTTTCGCTTTGCCAACAAAGTTCTTGAGCCCTTCGCTGGGGTTGGTATGAATGTAGCCCTCCTGATAGGCCCAAGCAAAGGCAACCTTACCGGCAAGCATGACTTTATTGATGGTGGCTGCAGCAAGACCTTTTTTCTTTAAAGAGAGTGAAAACTCTCTCAACTCATCCCTGGTGATACTGGAAAGTGTTCTCTTCTTGAAATACTTCTTCCAATAGATATTGACGCGATTTACTGAGTCTTGGCAGTGTGTCTTTCCGATGGACTGGCCATGTGCAAGCTTCTCCCGTACATAGGGACTGGTGTCATAGTTATAAAAGTCGAGCAGGTAGGTGATGAGGTCCCTATCCTCTGCTTCCTTGATCTTCTTGAGCAGTCCCCGTTGCTTGAGAATGGTCATAATCTTCTCAGCTTCCCGATTGGTGAGATCAATATCTTGAAGAACATTGAACAATCGATTTACGGTAATGGCTTCAGAGACATCTCTTTTTGCCTTTATACGTTTTTGAGGAATTCCTTCGACAAGCCAACGGGATACAGTCATGACAGCCATATCCCGATCAGTTTGACCGGTGCTTATTGCTGAGAGCTGATTTCCTGTTTTGGGATCAACAATTCTTGCGTACCAAACGCTACCATGACGGGAAAGATAGAAGGGTTTCCGGCCCATGTTCCACTCCTGAAACTGACCCCAAAAGGTGTTTTTGGTACACCTTTTGGTACAGTTGCGATGTGACATGCTGCCGGTTTTTCCGGTGAGCTACGCTATCTTCTTACAACGTAAGAAGTAATTCTTTGGGCCCAGAAGGACTTGAACCTTCGACCCACGGATTATGAGCGCACCTTGAGTTACATTCAACCTGTTTCATTTTGTTCCTAAATTCATTTATTGTCAAGCATTATGAAACAACTTAAAGCAGGGTGAAACACCCCGGAATTGGCACATTTGTTGGCATTTTGGCACAATCTTTGGCACAGTTGATCTTTTTGTGGCTCATAGTGTTAAGCAAATCTTCAACATTTTGTTTAGCCCGTTTTTACCCCAAGATTTTATCTGCACCCCCCTTTGACTCAACAAAACAGGTTCATTTGTGTGTGCTTTGGATTTTCTCTTTCTGAGATATCCTCTTCCAAATTTCTGGGCAGATTAAGGCCAGTTCATCCGCACTATGTAATGCAGCTTCAGCCAAAGGATGCTGATCCCTGAATGGAGTATAGATATCCATCGTTTGCAGCCTTTTTCTGAATGCAATAGACTTTCCTGCTTTTGTAATCTCTATATCTATGTCTGAGAATAACTCGATCAGAATTTCGACCATATGAGACATGTTGGCAATTTGCAAATCAACAAACCCGGAGTTGACTTTGTGAATGAGTTGAAAATTTCTTGGCAGTGCTTCAGGGTAGAAATAGATGAAACTCGAGTTTGCGGGTTTACTCCCTGGCTGGTCCATTCTGAGTTTTGGATGGTTCTGGGAAGCAAATTCCCAATAATCCCTCCAGAATGAGGTGACCCTTGCATCCGGTATTGTTGTATATCCGCGTCTATTCTGTTCTATTGCTTCTTGAATCAGGTTTTTCTTGAACTGGAATCGTTCTGAATCACGGCTGTCAAACCAATCCCTGATTCGTTCATATGAAACTTTTGCTTGGTAGCCTCGGACATCAGCAGTGCTTTCCAAGTAGTTCTCCGGTGCAATGATGCATGTAGAAAAGGAATGCCAGAATTTGAAAGCAAGGCCTTTCTCTCCTCGTTGCTGATAACGCTTTGCTTGGTCTTTTTGAGCAATAGCTCCGATCTTGTTTTCAATCAGGATGGCATGACCGTTGTAATAGAGAACGACAATGTCTGATTCTCCCAATTCAGCATCAGAAACTGAATGGAAAGCTTTTGCTTTGCCTTGTGTGGGTGGGACAAGATGGTTTTCTTGATAGAACCACTGGGCAAATTCTCTTGAAACTGTAAGCTCTTCCAGAATCAACAAGTCGATGTCTCGTTCAGCGACTGCTTCCATGATATTGGTTTCAAACACTGTAAGCCTCCATTAGTATTGAGGTAATTTAGAAAGAATATATCTGACCCCTTTCGATCCGTATATCTTGATATCTATCAAACCACTTGGAATTGATGGTGTGCACAGGAATGATTGCAGATGGCTGGACTTTTTGGATTAGCGCATCAATCGTTTCAGCATCTGCATGGCCGCTTACATGGAGGTAAACGACTTTTATACCTTTCTTTTGGATGAATTCGAGAAAGGAGGCCATATCTTCGTTTTTCTTATATCCCTCCCACATGGAGTAAATGAGCAGACCATTCTCAAAGGATAAAAGGTCCGAAAGCCTTTCAATGTAGCTAAGCATGGACGGACGTACGCACATCACAAATTTTAACCTGGCGATGCTTCTCTTGCTAATTTTCGCTTCATCATAGGATTGTAATTCTTCGTATCGGCCGTTTGCTCCGCTTGTAAGGAATACCCGAATATCTGGAAAGGCTACAGGCTTGGGTATGCGTCCTCCTGCAGCGGTAGCGACTGCAGCAAGATATAAATCTTGCAGCAAGACGCGATTTGTTCGGCGTGTTGCTTTATAGACTGAAACGAGCCTGTCAATATTTGTTCCAGCCATCAGGACAAATACCGGTCCTTTGGTAGTTGTTATCACTCGAACAGCTTTCTGTTCAAGCTCTGCCTCGCTGAACGTGGTATGTTGTGTTCTTGAAAGAGTCGTCCCTTCAGTAATTAGCACATCGATAGGATGCAGCCTACTAAGTAGGCTGTCAAAGCTTTTCCTGCCGTGGGAGCGAAAATCTCCTGTGTAGAGCAGGGTTTTACCGTTACAAGCAACATGAAACATGTATGCATCAAAAGCAGAGTGATCACACAGATACGGTGTGATGACCATGTCTCCAACGTTTAAAGGTTCCCCTGATTTATAGTATACTGCAAACCTGTACTCAGGCTTCCTTCCATAATTTCGGGCGGCATTGGTTACATTTGCAGCTGCTCTACCGATATATACAGGAATATCAGGAAGAATCTTGTCACAAAGCCCAAGGTGGTCCCCATGATAGTGTGAAATGAACACTGCATTGTATAAAGCTTTCCCATAGAACAGACCTTCAATTTTTGGAGCAACTGGGACTCTATCTTCGAGTTCAGAACCAGCATCAAAAATGATTCTAGTTGTGTCTGAAGAGACCTCGATTATCGAGCCACCAATCTGGTTTTGCCCGCGATGGATGGTAATCTTCATAACTCTCTCGCAGTATACTGTCCTTCATCGCCTTCAATTATGAGAGGCTTGATTTCCAAAAGTTCCATCAGTTTCTTAAGTTTGGGGCGATCTTCTTGCATTTCACTGCATTGAAAACCCTCTTTGCCATCGGATGCATAGCGAAAAACAAACGGGCAAGCGACAAATTGGGTATTTACAGGGATATTGGTATTTCCATCGCGGTTGAAGTCACGGATCAACTTCTCCTTATCAACTTGTTTGAGGTATGTATACGCTTCAAGTACACAATGAATCATTGTATCATGGCTATTGGGATGTTTCAGTTCCAGTATTCGTAAGATTTTCTTGTCTGTATCAAATGCAAGCAAGTCTATTTCGCCGGCTTTATTAGGACGCGTATCATTTAACGGTGTTTCGTAATCAATGATTATCCCTATGCCAGGTAGTTCCCTTTGGTTAAACATTTTTATCGCAATTTGTTTTTCTGTAGTAGCGTCGGGTCGCTCCGATTTTCCTTTATGCTCCTTGGTAAAATACGAATTTTTACGGTGAATGCGTTCTATCTGTTGAAACTTCTCTATATGGTCAATAATCCACTCGGCTGTAATTTCCGAAGAATACTCCTTGGTGTCTGTTGTTCTCCCCCTATTCAATAAAAATCTCTTTGAGTATAAAAAATGGATATCATCCACTTCTTCAATCTGAACTATCCGTCCCGCTCTCGTATAGTCAGCCACAATAATATCTCCTTATTAAATATGCCTTTAGACTTATCATATCATACTAGAATTGAATGGAATACAAATAATTAGTTGTCTCAATAACATCCACCTAAGAAACCTCTTTAGAAAATCATCTCACACTCCGATCTGATTGGGCACTGACCGCAGAGTGGGTTTTGTGGTCTGCAGTATTGACGCCCAATTTCCCAGCAAGAGAAGTCAATGATACCAGGGAATTCGGGATTAAGTTCTCTAGCTTTGTAGATAAGCGCTTCTCGCGAAGAATCTTTGCTGACCAAACCTGACCGCTTCAATACTCGGTCCACATGAACATCAGGGGAGATGTCTATTGAATAATAATCAGAGAAGGGTGCTTTAAACTGTCTTGCAAGGATATTGGTTGCCATGGTAGCGATTTTGATACCGCACCCTTTGAATTGGAGAAAACGATAGACCGCAGTGGCACTGCTTGGGTTGTCAGCCCAGATTCTCGAAGCATTACCGCTATACACCGTGACAATATGTTGAATTGCAGCATAAAACACCTTGGCTTTTTGGTTTGAGAATCGATGGAGGTTCTGAGATGTGAATAGGTTTTGGTAGTATTCTTCTGAATGATTAGCCAAGCAATCAATAACAAATGATCCAACAGATTCCTTAACGAGCCAAGGAATAGCGAAGGCCTTTTCGGATTGTATTTGACAAGTCATGAGGCATCCGAGTAAAAATGCATGAGGATAATGTTCAAGATCATTGACGAATGCATTAATCTCAGGGTTATCCACAAGATTGACTGTTTCACACCCATTGTTAATGAAACGTTGTCTCGCTAAAGTCACAAGGATATGTTCATTTGTATGGTCCAATTTTCTCTCCACAGTAGTTTTTCTATCTATAACTGTATTTGACAGGATTTGCAGCTCCACGAGCTCTATATGCATCAGGAACACGTTTGTTCCTATACTGTGTCCGTATGGATTCCTCTGCAAGTGAACCAATAAATCCGATTCTATCAGGTCTGTCTATACCGATCTCAGGGAAGTTACTCAGCAAAGCTATTTTCCACTCGGTAGGTTTGAATACTTCAACGATAAGCCCTCTTTCTACTGCTAATACATACTCTGCTTTTTTTGCCCTCGACATACTCGCCTTCCATGCGGCCCTAATTGCTTTGTCTAGAGGTATCTCCTTAATCGTACGATTGATGGTAATCATCATGACTTTATGGGAGATCTCAGCCTCTTTGACCGCATACAAATTTATGATTTCCTGGGCATTCATTGGGCCAAAGTCATTGCTCCCAATTCCACCTTGAATGTTTGACAGACCTGGAAAGCAGTCAATTAAAGCAGCTTCGACAATCTTGGCAGTTGATTTATCAAGGTTGTGCCTGTGTATCACATGGATTACTTCAAGACCTGCATTATGGATCTGATGGATAATCTGCATCTTCAATGAAAGGCTATCAGAGTCATCTTCTTCTGCTACACCTTTAATGTGATCGAAAACCCTATTTCTCTGTCCTTTCCCGACATAGAATGTGTCACCGTTTCTTGGATCTATCAAGCGATACACATAATAGCCAAGTTTATCGAATACTTCAGATGGAAATTCTTGCAGTGCTTGATGCATAACGGTACTCCTTAATTACCTAGAAGAGATGTTGGTAGGCATAAATGAAGTAGGTTCAAAAGACGTAGACTTGGAGATTAGTTCAGCAAGTAGATTTTCTTTGATGTGATTGCCCATCTGGCTAGGAGTCTAGCTTGATTTGTACTATTAGGCAAATAATAATTCAACAATCTTGTTTGTTTCGTACTGGTTACATGCTTTTAGCCATATTTAAATTCCCCTATGATGCCAATTTGAGTGTATTATGAAGGTTGATTGGAAATACAAAATACCGGCTATCTGATACAAAGGCACTAATGTTGCGCTTTTGATTGAGGATTGTCGGAACAAATTGAATAAGCGGAGAAATGATGACTCATCTCGAAGACATAAAACCTGGAAGCATGGTAAGGAACTTGATTCCCCATCGTGATGTAGAAATAGTACAGACCAAATGGTGGGGATCAACTGCCTTGGACGTCACCTACAAAGATCATGAAGGTAACCTCGGCCAGCAAATACTCTATCGGGAGCAGGAAGACTCTCTTGAGATTGTTGAACCAGGGAGAAAATGGGCTTTCGATGGAGATGGGAATATGTTCAAGCTACTCTCAGAAGCGTATCGCATCCATCTGGCACATCTCTTTGACCCTTATCTTGCTGTAAATACTTCCTCGATAGAACCACTCCCTCACCAGATAACTGCTGTCTATGGAGAAATGCTCACTCGTCAGCCCCTCAGGTATGTTCTTGCCGATGACCCTGGAGCAGGGAAGACCATCATGACTGGTCTGTTGATCAAGGAGCTTATGATACGAGGAGATGTGAAACGCTGCCTTATCGTAGCTCCTGGCAATCTGGTTGAGCAATGGCAGGATGAGCTTTTCAGTAAGTTCGGCATCAAGTTCGACATCATAACCAATGAGGCAATTGAATCGGCCGTCAGCGGAAATGTCTTCTCCGAAGTCAATCTGGCAATTGCACGTCTTGATAAGCTTTCTCGGAGTGATGAAATTCAGAAGCGTTTGGAGTCAACAGATTGGGATCTTGTTGTCTGTGATGAAGCACACAAAATGTCAGCTTCCATCTGGGGTGGTGAAGTCAAGTATACAAAGCGGTTCAAGCTTGGTCGGCTTTTGTCAAACATCACCCGACATTTTCTATTGCTCACTGCCACACCGCATAATGGAAAGGATGAAGACTTCCAGCTTTTCATGTCCCTGATAGATGCGGACAGGTTTGAAGGAATACAGCGTACCGCCAACAAGGCCGTGGATGTGTCTGATGTTATGAGAAGGTTGGTGAAGGAAGAACTGCTCAAGTTTGATGGCAAGCCGCTTTTTCCTGAAAGGCTTTCATACACCGTCAACTATGATCTCTCCGATGATGAAGCTGAACTCTACACTGCTGTTACAGAGTATGTCAGGGAAGAATTCAATCGAGCAGATAAGCTCAATGGTGAAAGAAAGAATACTGTTGGGTTTGCATTGACCATATTGCAGCGAAGACTTGCTTCGTCTCCTGAAGCAATATACCAATCACTCAAGCGAAGGCGTGAGAAACTTGAACAACGCTTGGCAGAGGAGAAACTGAACCGTCATCCACTGGAAAAGAAATTCTCTGAGGAGGATCTTGATGATTTGGAGGACGCACCTGATTCCGAGCTCGAGGAGATTGAGGAGGAACTCCTCAACCAATCCTCTGCAGCCTCTACCATGGAGGAGTTGGAGAAGGAGATTGTCACTCTTAATCGGATTGAGGCCATGGCAAACAGTCTCAGGGCCAGTGGAAATGACCATAAATGGGATGAGCTTTCAAGGTTGCTTCAAGATTCACACGCTATGTTGGACCCTGATGGTAACCGACAAAAACTCATCATATTTACGGAGCATAAAGACACGCTTCGGTACCTTACTGATAAGGTTCGCAGCCTGATAGGTAGATCGGAAGCGGTAGTGAATATTTCAGGTGGCATGGCGCGCGATGAACGGCGAAAGATAGAGCAGCTGTTCAAACAGGACAAGGATACCCTGATTCTCATTGCCACCGATGCTGCAGGTGAAGGTATCAACCTGCAACGCGCTCACCTTATGATCAACTATGACCTGCCATGGAATCCCAATCGTCTTGAGCAGAGATTTGGTCGTATCCACAGAATAGGCCAGAAGGAAGTCTGCCATCTTTGGAATTTAGTTGCCAAGGAAACCCGGGAAGGCATGGTTTTCCAGCGGCTGTTTGAGAAGCTTGAGGAAGAGAGGCGAGCCTTGGGCGGGAAAGTCTTTGACATCTTGGGTAAGCTCACTTTCGAGAACAAGCCTCTTCGGGACCTGCTGGTTGAAGCTGTAAGGTATGGCAATAAACCTGAGGTGAGAGAACGCCTGAACAAGGCTGTTGATAACTCACTTGATAGAAAGGTCCTCATCAATCTCTTGGAAGAAAGATCATTGACCTCCGATACCCTTGATGTCCATACCGTCATGAAGATTAAGGAAGAAATGGAAAGGCTGGAAGCCAGAAGGCTGCAGCCCCATTTCATTCAGAGCTTCTTCATGGATGCATTCCCACAATTCGGAGGGAGAATCAGCCAACGGGAATCAAACCGTTATGAGATTCCCTTCGTTCCTTTCGCAATCCGAAACAGAGACGTCCCGACAGGAATTGGAAGAACCATACTCAAGCGGTATGAACGTGTCAGTTTCAGTAAGGAGAACCTGAACATACCAGGCAAGCCAATTGCTGACTTGCTCTGTCCCGGACACCCGTTGCTTGATGGATTGATTAATCTGATTCTGGAACAACGCTTCGATGTGCTCAAACAAGGAGCTGTACTGATTGACGATTCATTCTCCTTCGACAAACCAAGACTCTTGTTTTACCTGGAAAGCACAATTCAAGACGGGAAAATTGCATCAAACAATACCAGGAGAGTAATCTCCCAGCAAGTTCACTTTGTTGAGATTGATACTGAAGGGAAGGTACATAATGCAGGATATGCCCCGTATCTTGATTACCGGGTACCCGATGAAACTGAGCAAGGAAAGGTTAGGGATCTTCTTGCAAGTCTGGACTTCTTTGAAGATCCTGAAGCTCTTGCAACCAAGTATGCAATTGAGCAGCTTATCCCATCGCATTTTTCTGAGGTGAAAGCAAGACGATTGGCCCAGGTTGAGAAGATTGAAAAAGCTGTACAAGTAAGGCTCACTGCAGAAATTCGACATTGGGATCAACGGGCAAATGATCTGAAGCTTCAGGAAATGGCTGGAAAGACAGGAATGAAGCTCAACTCTGCTAGAGCACAGGCAAGGGCTGAGGAGATTGCTGCACGCCTAAAGAAAAGGATGGATGATCTTCAACAGGAGAAGTCCATATCCCCAGTTCCTCCTGTGGTTATTGGGGGCGCTGTAGTTATTCCTGCTTTCCTACTTCAGGAGAAAAAGGATGCAACGCTGTTTGGTGTAGACCGAAAAGCAATCGAAAGGATTGCTATGAATACGGTAATGGCTGTAGAGAGAGAGCTTGGCTATTCCCCTAAGGACGTTAGCGCTGATAACTGTGGATATGACGTTGAATCAAAGGTATCCGAAGAGACTGCGTTCGATGAAGGGTGTCTGAGGTTTATTGAGGTCAAGGGAAGAACGAAAGGCTCCACAACGGTAACGGTTACAAGGAATGAGATTCTGACATCACTGAACAAGCCGGAGCAGTACATTCTTGCAGTAGTGGAAGTGGATGATCAGAAGGTTGAAGTAACATACTTGAAAAATGCATTTTCGGTGATTCCAGACTCCGCAGCGACAAGCACAAATTTCGATATTGAGTTATTATCAAGGAATTCCAAGGTAGTATTCAGCCAAGAACGAGGTTTATGAGCATGATGAAGAAGAAGTTAATAGAGGTGGCATTGCCGCTCGAAGCGATAAACGAAGCGTCCTCTAGGGAGAAGTCCATCAGACATGGGCATCCATCCACTTTGCATTTATGGTGGGCGCGTCGTCCATTGGCTGCAGCAAGAGCTGTTATATTTTCTTCTTTAGTGGATGACCCATCTTCACATCCTGACCAGTTTCCTACAGAGGAAGCCCAAGAGAAAGAGCGTCAGAGGTTGTTTAGTATTCTTGAAAGACTTGTAGTATGGGAAAACTCCAATGATGAGAAGTTGTTGGAAGAAGCAAAGGCAGAAATTGCACGTTCAACGGATGGGAATATCCCGGAGTTTTTGGATCCGTTTGCAGGTGGTGGTGCAATTCCACTGGAGGCTCAACGATTAGGGTTGAAAGCACATGCAAGTGACCTCAATCCTGTGGCTGTGATGATCAATAAGGCGATGATTGAGATACCTCCCAAATTCCAGGGCCTGCCACCTGTCAATCCAGAAGCCCGAGCAAAGTTAGGGTCGGAGCTTGCATGGAAAGGCTCAACAGGTCTTGCTGAAGATGTGAGGTACTATGGCGAGTGGATGAAAGAAGAAGCCTTCAAGCGTATAGGACATCTCTATCCAAAAGCTAAGCTTCCTAATGGAACGGATGCAACTGTAATTGCATGGATATGGGCAAGGACAGTCAAGTGTCCCAATCCAGCATGTGGATGTGAGATGCCGCTAGTCAATTCTTTTTCACTTTCAAAAAAGAAAGGAAATGAGTATTGGATTGTGCCTGAAGTCGTTCAAGGGAAAATTCAGTATAGAGTGAGCAATGAAGGACTAGCTCCAAAGTCTATCAAAGTATCTCGAGGAGGACAATTTAGGTGTGTTTCCTGTGGAAATATTACTAAATCCGTAATTACTCAGGTGTTTTGAGTACAAAGAGTGGGCTACTGCAAGCAGAACTGGCCTGAAATGTCCTTTCCCGAAAACAAGTCCTGTAGAACTTCAAAATGGTTCAGCCCATGCTTCCTGCAAGTATCCATAATGGACTTGATATTGCAGAAGGCCTTGGCTCCGTCTTCACTCCGAAAGCATCCAGACACCTTGAGCTTGGTTTTCATACCTCGAGCAGCCCGTTCGGCCTGGTTGTTTGAGAAAGGCACCTCGAAGTCGTGCAGGAACATCAGGACCCCTTCCTTGTAGTCCCGGAATCTCTCGAACAAGGCCCTGATGGTGCCTTTGCCAGGCCTGCCTCGCTTGTTGGTCTTCTTGGGAGGCTTGTGTCTGTTCAAGGCCGCCGTGACAATCTTGTCATATTTCTCGGAGACCTCGTCAAGCAGGCTCTGCGGTGCTTCCGTCATGCCTTTGCCCTTGAGTTCCTGGACTTCGACGTAGGCGGACTTCATAAGCTTCTTCATCTTCCTGGCGCAGGCCGGGCTGCCGTAGTTGTCAATGAGATTCTGGATCTCCCTGTCCAGATGGGCGCCGCAGAATGCATGCTTCTTGGGGTATTGTGCATCAATCTTCAGGTAGGAGCCCCAGAAATCGGTGACGGCGACCTGCGAAGGATCCTTCATCCTGTCGTAGACCCCAAGGGCCTTGATGCCCTTGCCCCCACGGTTCTTGTGGAACCCGAATACCGAGAAGAGTCTGCTGGCGGCTATGTGCAGCCACCCGTTCTTCTTCTGGATTCTGCAGCCGGTTTCATCGAAATGTGCGATATGGACTTGTGCAAAGGTATCCTTGAACTTCTCGACGAGGCTTTCGCTCAAATCGGAACACTTGCCGATGATGTTGCTTACCGTGCCGTCCGTCATCCGGATGCCGAAGGCGTCATCCATGAACGTGCTTATCTTGTGCATGCCGACACTGCCGTCCGAGGAGAGTTCGGTCACAATGGCGTTGACGGTAGGCCCGTACTGGAAATTGCTTCTTGCGAAAGCCGGGAACTGGCCGCAATGCTGCGTGCCGTCAACAGGGCAGCACAAGCTCATCTGCCTGTACTCGGTCTGTATCGTCCTGACTTCGACATCAACAACAGTCCTGGAGGCCTTCTCGCTTGCCCGGGCAAGGCATTCGGCGAAACGATCGCATCCGAAGCACCTGCGGGGATACAGGTTCTCAATCCTGTCAGGCGTATCCTGGACTTTCATCGTGGTGCCGCTATGACCTTGCTGCCCGCCGGATGACTTCTTTATCGACCCGCCGTCACCCGCATTGATTGACGATGGCTTTGGGGTTGGTTTGCTGAAATGATCCCATGACGACGGCTTGTTTGAATTCGATGCGTTCCTGTTGTTCTTTCCCTTCAGGGTTTCAATGACATCATTCAGACTCGCTATGGTCTTGTTGAGTTCGGTGATGGTCCTGGCAAAGGACTCTGCCTGCTGTTCGGATTTGGAGATGACTTCATCAAACCGAAGGTTTATGAGTTCCAAAATGGCAGAAAGCTCTGAAGATGAGAGCTCGACCCCTTTCTCCTGGAGTGCTTTTTCAAAGTTCTGGAAATCGATAAATCCTTTTTTAGACATGGTTTATGATACCATAAACCACAATAAAAGTCTATGATAATTGCATACTTTTCAACGATTTACATCAACTGAAAGATGAATCTAAGAGGTGGTAGAGGGGAGTAGTTTAAGCTCTGATGTATGACACCTGAGTACTTACCTAATAGGTTTTAATAGACTTGGTTTATTCCGGTATTTATCGGAAGAGAAAGTAATTAAAATATTGTGGTATGCTCGCTTAGGAAGAAAGATTAACTTAGAAAACCCACGAGGTTTTAATGAGAAATTGCAGTGGCTAAAACTTTTTGATCGAAATCCTGAATACACCATTATGGCCGACAAGGCTCGTGTTAGAGATGTGATTAAGGAACGAATAGGAGAAAAGTATCTCATTCCTTTGATTGGTGTCTGGAATGATCCTGAAAGTATTGATTTTACAACTTTACCCAGTCGATTTGTTCTCAAATGTAATCACAATTCTGGTCTTGGCATGTGTGTTTGTAAGAATAAAAAAACCTTGGACATAGATAATGCAAAGAAATCTCTTCAGAAGGGGCTTTTACAAAAAATCTATTTGGAAACTCTAGAATGGCCGTATAAAAATATTTTTCCTCAGATTGTTGGAGAACAGTTTATGGAAGATACTGATTCATCGAACACCTCAGGGACATTAATTGACTATAAATTTTAAAAACCGAATCTGCATACGGGTGGTGACACCCTTTGAATCAGTGTAAATTTCAGCGTTTTTGCTCTCTGTAGCGCAATAAAACGGATTTCTGAAATCCTAATTCTAAGATTTTCTCTATTTTCTCATACTTGTTTTCGGGCGGATTCATTATGATGAAGAACATGTTTAGGTATCCTTGAAGGTCCTCTCTAATGAATCCTGCATGAGAGCGAAGGAACATCTGGAGCAGTCTGCAGAGCTGATTGACAGGATTGAGCGGATTCTTGGAATCAGGGAGCTTCTTAATTTCCTTGGAATCATAGGCCTCGCTCTCAAGGTCCAGCATTTTTACGAGCTTGTTGTGCGAACTGTCAAGATCATGGATTATCTTGGAACCAGGCTTGATGTCTCAAATTCCCGACCCAATCATAACTAGGTCTCGTCCTCTTCCTGTTCGCTATCATCTTCAGGCTTATTGAGCTCCTCGACATTCAAAGTCTCACCCTTCCAATGGTACTCGATTTTCAGGAGGTCGAAGATCAGCCTTTGTGCCTTGGTGGGCACTGTCCACAGGTCCTTATAGGTACCAGTGAAGTGAATCCTTGAATAGGTGGAAACCTTGTTCAGCATGTCCTTGGAGTCCCAGTACTTCCTATCCCTCGGCTTGATGGCCGAGACCTTGCCTCTCAGATCGTTGAGCAGGATGAGGGTGATGAAGTTGACGAACAGTCTGCCCTTCATGGTTTTCTCACCATGAACGTTGAGCCTATTGCAGTCCAGCAGGTTCTTCATGTCGTCGAAGTGGAACTCGATATCGCACCTTCGGTTGTAGTGCTCCAAGGCCTTGGATGCATCTTTTTCCGCATTGGTGAGGATGATCCAGAACCCGCTGTAGCCGTTGATGTAGGAAGTGACGGCCTCCTCGTTCAGGCTGACCTTTCTTCCCCTCTTGGGCGTCTCCTTGACGGTGAAGTACGTCTCGTACAGGCCTTTGTTCCTTTCGACGATATTCCCGCTTGCAAGCTCCTCTTCGCACTTTCGCAGCCTGAGCATCAGCGATGCGATGTCCTGCTCCTTCCTGACGGGGTCGAAGTAGACATGCCGCCAGGTCCTGCCGTAGGACTCGGTCTTGTAGTCAGTAATACCATAGATATAAGACTTGTCATCCTCTGGGTTCCTGATGATGTTAGCCGGTCTTCTGATGGAGTCCCTGACCTTGTCGATCAATTCCTTCTGCCACTTGAGGCTGGATGGTACGGGGATGGTGAACTTCTGTCCCTTCTCTGCTATGTTCCTGAGGTTCGCCTCGCTGTAGAAACCCCGGTCGCCGACCAGGTTGATGTCCTTCACATCGAGCTTTTCCAGGCTGCCCAGCACATGGTCGAGGACGATGGAATCGGACATGCTTCCGGGCAATTCCGAGTACCAGAGAGGTACGTTCGACGAGTGGGAACTGAGAAGGCCTAGATTTATTTGTCTCAGGTTCTCGTGGTCGCGGTTGTACCCTCGCTCCACATATGCATTGTTTTTCCCATAGGACGAAATCGAGGTTATATCGAACAGCAGTGCCTTCTTCTTCGCCTGTTTGTTGATCCAAAGCTTGAAGAAGGTGTTGCGCCTGTCGTCGGACAGGGATGCAAGCAACTCGCTGATCCGCTGCGAGCAAAGGGCGGTGCCATTGAAACCACGGTCATTCAGCCAGTCTTCGGCTCTGCTGAGGGCCTTGCCCTCGCAGACGCTGTACCTGGCAAGCTGGAGGATGGCATCGGCGTCATCGGATCCGAAGGCTTCCTTCAGAACTGGTTTGATGCCAGTATCCTTGATCACCTTGTCCATTATGAGGTTCTGTCCCATCAGCGTGGTTTTTGAGACAAGCGGATTCTCGACCTTGACGGCTTCCTTCCTTGCCAGATAGTACTCGTTGTATATCGCATCGCCGTCCGGACCGAGGCGGCCGATGCACTTGCGCTTGTGTTCGCCGCGCTTCTTCTCGCTGTTCCAGAAGGCTTGGTCCTCGTAGAGGTAGGTGACACCGTTTTTCTTGTTGGTGACACGGATGATCTTCGGCGGTTTCTCGTTGGCATCTATCATAGATACAATTATACCTATGTTTTATGCTTTTGTCACGTACTTTCTGCAATATTTGCAACTATTTAAAAGAATTACTGAATTCCTAGATATAATTTGGACGGGAATTTGAGTTGATGTGGCGACCAAACGCTTCAATCGTCCTCTTGCCTGAGGTCTTCCCATTCCCTTCCACAAAGAAGATGCAATGCTGCCTTGAATCGCAGGCAACGCCGATGCACAACTGGTTGCGGGAAAGGCCCCTGTACTCCTTTCCATCATTCTTTACCTGGATATCCGGATTCCGCACCCTGATGAATGTCTCATCAAGCCATACATCACCCTCAAGAACCACGCCATCTTGAATCCCGTCCAATAGCATGAATACCTTGCTGATCCAGTATTTTGTTGTATTATTGGCATTCCTGTTGACCTTGGATGTCAGGTTGAAGCTCCCAAAGCCGAAGATATCCAAAAGGAACCCCATCCATTCGGATATGGAAAGCTTATGGTTGTCAAATATCGTGTTAGTCAGGATGTTGAACCGCTTTCCGCATTCCTTGCAACGGTATCTCCTGATTCCCTTGTCCGAGTACCCCTCCTTGCTTATCAGCAGCGATCCGCAATGCTTGCACTGTGTCACTTCATAGGAGTTCAGGAATGCAGATTCCTCCATCATATCAAGACGCGGATGGCGATGATTGTAGTCACGTTCAGTGCACTTGTCTATGAAGGTCTGTAAAGGGGTCGCTTCTTCAGCGCTCGTCCAGGGAGTTCTCCTCCTGGACTTTGATTTGACATTGTCTGGCATGGTTGGTAGTCCAAATGTAAGAGAGAACAGCCTGCCTTTGGACTACCACATCTAAACCGCAGGTTGAACTCTCAAATAGTTTACAAGAATCATACCAACAAACATTGCAGTATTCAATCACCTCGGAAATTACCACCCGTATGCAGATTCGGTTTTAAAGTTTTCCATTGCGATTGATTCTCATTTTCTGGGATTTACAATCCTCTCCCCCATCCATGTATTCAGGAGGACTCCAGTGTCTTTTCTCTAGTGACTTCTTTTGATTCGACATTGCCGATACCTGTTAAAATGTTTGTATCGCTTCCAGGATTTCATCTGATGAAGTTGATGAGGGACAAGAATAACCTGAAACCGGGGAATCAGGGAAAGAGATGTCCAAAGTCATAAACCATTCAAAAACTTTTTTAGGATGCTAAACCTGCAATTTAAGCTGAGGGAATGTGATAAGGGCCGTCTAGGTGGATGCCTTGATAAAGAATGACTTCGAATCAATGGCGCGCATTGTCGCAAGAATGCCATCAAGATGATCATATTCATGTTGCAGTAACTCCGCCATATCGTCTTCCACTTCCAAATCACAGGCCTTCCATTGCTCATCCCTGTAATGGAGCACACATCTTTTATGACGCAGTACCTTCACCAGGAGTCCGGGGAAGGACATGCAGTCATCCATCACTTCCCTCATCGTTGCCTCAGGATATTCAATTTGTGGATTGAGGAAGAGAATCGGGGTATCGAGATGACGGTAGATGATCCGCTTACGCACCCCGATCTGAGGGGCGGCGATTGCTCTTCCCACCCCGTACTTTCTACGGAAGGCAAGCAGGGTATCACGCAAATCCTCCTTGACCAGGGTGATTTGCGGCAATTCTTCCTCTCTGCATTCTTCACTTTTTTGATAGAGAAGGGGATTTCCCAGCAACAGGATTGTTCTTTCCATGTCTAACTCTCCTCATGAATAGGGATACCCTATCTTCTTTACCTCCATTTGACAATCCTTACTCGTTGCCTTTGTATTCCATGGGAGTCAGCCCGTACATTCTCTTGAACCTGGCACAGAAGTACTGGGCATTCGATATCCCCACAGCCGAAGCGATTTCGTAGTTCTTTTTACTAGTCGTGCACAAGAGGATACGGGCTTTCTCCATGCGCAGATTGGTCACATACTCAGAGAAGGACAGCTGGTTTTTTTGCTTGAACATGGAGCAAAGATACGAGGGAGACATTCCCAGATAATCACCGAGCATAGTGAGTGATAACAATGGGTTTGAGAAATTCGTATCCACAAAGGAGAGCATCTTGAGATTGAGCGGATCAAGATTTGCCGAATTCATCAACTCCTTGCAAATCTTTTCCACAGTATCGCGTAATACTTCGAATTGCTGGGGAATTTGTTTTATCGAGACAATTTGCTTGATCAATGAATCGAAATCCATGCAGTTCTCTACCAATGCATGCTGCTCCACCAGCTTGGTCGCAATATTTCCAATATGGAAAAGTAGACACATGACAATGGAATTCCGTCTCTCAATGGGAAAATCCGATTCAATGGAATGCAACAGTCTCTCACACTCTGCATATCGTCCTTCATACAAGGAAAGATGGAGTTTTTCCTCCATTTCCTCAATGTCACCCGAAGAATGGAGCGACTCAAGATTCTCATATTCAATTATCCGGTTATGAAAGAGAATCCCGAATTGGTTTTGCATCAGCAGAGCCTGTCCGGTCGCAATTGTGATTGTCTCCAGGGAATCCTGTCTCTCTCCGAGGGAAATCACCAAGGAGGCACCAAGTTCCTCATTGGTCCTTTGCAGGACAATCCTCAGATCTTCGAGCAAAGGTTTTTGCAAGGTGTCCTCTGCGATGAGAGAGAGGTATTTCCCATTATGGCTCCAGACATATCCTCGTGTCCCGATGATTTGGGTGGTCATCTCCAATAAGTCGTAACTGGTTTTCTCCAAGTCAGCGATAGGATTATCCACATTCTCATAATCCTCAAGACAGATTATCGCCGCATTGCAGGTCTTGGTGATATACGGCAACTGCAAGTCAAGGCATTGCCGCTGTATCTCCTCTTCCTCAAGTTTGTGGTCGAACAGTTTTGCAAAGAAATCCTGACGAAGTAACGCCAGACTCTTATACATCCGTTTTTGGTCTGACTGCTTCATCTGGATTGTCTCCATGGCATTATGGACACAACCCAGGAGTTCCTTGGGATGGACAGGCTTCATCAAGTAGTCGAAAACCCCAAGTTTGACCGCCTCTTTCGCATACTCAAAGGTCTCATACCCTGTGAAGATGATTACCAGTGTCTGGGGATATTGTTCCTTTATGTGACGGGTGAGTTCCAGGCCACTCATGAAGGGCATGTTGATATCCGTCAGGACGATATCGACGGGATTTGTCCTCAATTGCTGGACAGCCATCTCGCCATCGGTTGCAGTGGCTACAAAAGAGATACCTTCCTCCTTCCAATTGATTCCTTTGGTAAGCCCTTTGAGGATTATGCTGTCATCCTCGACAATCAGTATGCGCACCTCAGATCCCTCCCTGCATGCAGATGTTGTTCTCAATATTACGGGCATACTGATTTCTTTGGTATACCGGGTTTGCATATCTCTTCAATGCCGAGGAGCTGTCGTTGGCATTCATGTCTCTGAACACCTTGACCATACCCTCGGGATAATAGGTCATCACCTGTTCCCCTGGATAACTCAGTATCTTGGAATTCATGGCGACTCTTCCCCCCAGCTGGCAAATCACCATACCCTCACGATCAATCAGTTCAGTGGTACCTGCGGCCACTCCTCTCAGTATCTCATGTAAACCATCACCGTCCACATCTATGGGAGCTGTGTCAAACAGACTGTAGGGCAGTTCAATCGGTTTTCCTGACAGGGCATCGAATACAAACTCCGTGATACCGGTATAATACCGTCCGACGGCGTCCTTCTTCTGTCCTGTGATACGCATGCCATTTGCAAGCAGGGTGCCATCCCTGCCTATCCTGCCGACCCAGCCCTTATGGATGTGACCCCAACCAACAGCTGTCCAGATTGGATTCCCTGACGAATCATACATGCCAATGCGAGGAGGTATCTGCTCATCCGATTCCCTGTTGATATACACCAGCCATCGCCGGTTCTGTGCATCCCATACTGGTTGGCACATATCGGAATGTCCCGTCCAATGCTCCTTGTCAATACAAAAGACCTCATGTCCATCATGCAATGACAGGCATCTCTCCCCCCACAATACTTCATCCACCCCATCGAAATTCAGGTCGACGATAGGGAAGGAATGGCTCCCCCTTGCCCCGGGGGCATCCTTGGGTATGGCAAGTTCCCATTTCTTCTCCATTTTGGGATTCCAGGCCTGGAAATACATATCTGCATAGGTACCCTGGGCTGATACCAGCACCGGTTCGCCGTGATCGTAGCCACCGAATACATGATTACGGAAATACCACATGGAACGTTGTATCCCCCCCTTGTTCGGCCATTTCCACTGGCCTGTGACCTCTCCTGTCAGGACATTTCTTCTCTCCAGGACAAACGCTTCTATCCACAGGGGATGCTCAGGGTCGGAATTATTCACGATATAAATCTCATCCACTCCATCTCCGTCCATATCCAGCAAGGAAAAGCAATACAAGGCGGCGCTGGGCATGATACCCAGCTCGGTTTTCCAAAGTATTTCTCCCTTTTCCGTAAAGGCGAGGCCATGCAAGGTATCAGTGGGATACACAAACATGCTGTAGTGCATATCGACGTCATAGCAGGATGAGTAAAAGGCGACAAATCCTTTCTGATTGTTTCCCAGCTTTGCAGGCATGACCTTGAACTGGCCCGCACCTGAGCCTAAATCCAACGAAAGGACTTCCCTCATATCAATTTTCTTATTCATTTTTTTGTTTCTTCCTTTTCCTGTTTCTTGGGTAACAGGATAGTTACGGTGGTACCTTTCCCGACTTCACTTGTCACCATTAATCCATATTGCAGTCCGAAGTAGTTCTTGATTCGCTGGTTCACATTGTACATGCCGAATCCTTTTTGTTCGGAATCTCCCTTGTTGATGCGTTGCCTGAGTGATTCTAAATCCTCTGGATTCATACCGACTCCATCATCAGTGATGGTGATGATAAATTCCCCGTCGTTCTTTGAGATCGCAGAAATGTAAATTCTTCCCCCAGCCCTTCTGTTTCGTAGCCCGTGCTTGAAACAGTTCTCCACGATAGGTTGCAATGTCATTTTGGGAATCTGGTAGTCCAACAAATCTTGGGTAATCTCAATATGATACTCCAAAAGGTAAGGGAAGCTTCTTGCGATTAGTTTCAAATAGTTTAGGGCATGGTCCCGCTCATCGGAAAGAGGCACTATCTCCTTACCTGCATTCAATCCCAGTCTGAAAAAACCGGATAACTCATAGAGCATATTGCTTGCTTCTTCTGTTTCTCCCAAATTGCATTCCTGTGCTATTGCGTACAAGGTGTTGTACAAAAAATGAGGATTAATCTGGGCAAGAAGCAAACTGTTCTGCATCTTGAGATGCTCGTTCTGTCGTTTCTCAATATCAGAAATTAACACCTGTATCCGGCAAAGCAGGTTCTCCAGGCTTTCCGAGAGAATCTTGATCTCCGAGGATACGGTGACGCTATTTTCGAAGTGAGTTCCTTCCAGATGATCGATATTGATTGAGGATACTTGTGTTGAGAAGCGTTTCAACGGACGGGCGATTATCCAAGCGAACAACACCGAGATGGCAATGGAGGACAGGGCGATGACGATGATTGAGAATATGTTCAGTTGCTTCATCAGCTGTATTCCGTTGAATATTTTGTCCTTGTCATAGCAGACAGCGATACGCCAGCTATTTATTTTCAAGGAATCATACACCACCAGGGCGTTCCTGCTTTGCATGACTGCGGATTTCGCTGGATTCTGTTGTATCATATTGATCAGTGAATCTTCTGTCTCGGTTCCCTCAAAACCAAAGAACATATTGTTGGAAGTGTCAATCAAGGCAACCTTTGCCATGTCGTTGGCATACAGGTTCGAGAGTGATTGTTTGATAAAACTTTCCTTTATGTCCAGACAGATTGCATAGCGTTTTCCCTGTTCAGTGATTCCCACCATGCTCAAACCCGCCGATTTACGAGGTTCCCCACTTGAGACAATCATGCTCTTCGTTCCAAAGTCCCGCCAGGAGAGTACATTCTTGTTTGTGGATTCCTTCCACTGCATGTTCAGCCTAGAGACATGATAGTAACTCTCATAGAATATCGTATCCGGCGCATCCTTGAATCCAATGGCAATTGCGTCGATATATGAGTAGTTCCGTGAAAAGACTGAAGTGAGGTATTCCTGCATTGATACATAGGAATTGGGCGAGATTGAGATGCCATTATCCAGGTCTCGGAGCACCGTCGCCAATGCGGGCGAATTCTGGATGTTCACCATGATTGATACCACATCTGACAAGCGATTGTTAAAATAATCACAGGTGAGATGCAAGACACTGAGGGTGCTCTCGCTTATCGTGGTCTCTTGGTTTGATTCCGCAATATGGAACGAGGAGGCTCCTGTCAAAACCACCACACAGATGATTATGGGGATGAAGATGCAGGTGATCATGAATTGGAAAGACACTGTTGCTTTTCTCTTTCTCATAGTCACTAATTCTAGACCATTTTTACCTTTAGCGCTTTATTGAATGACGAATGCCCTAAATATGTATTAAGGGCATTCGATACACTGCTGTCTATTTTCCTGTCTTGTACTTTGCATATGCTTCAGTGAAAGCATCTGCCCAGGTATCCAGGAATTTCTCGACCGTCATTTCTCCTGCAAGCACCGCTTGGAAATTCGGAGGGGTCAGTGTGTTCATGATCTTCGAATACTCAGGAAGGTACTTGGGTTGCTCGACCAGATGGCATTGAGGGTTCGCCAAGGTGCTGAGCGCTTCGCTCGTGCATTGAGAAGCGGCTACCCAGTTCTCACTCAAAACTTTGTTATTCATCGGTATCTGTCCGATCTTCTCGTTGAAGTAACTGTTGGATTCCTCTGAAAGCATGAACTTGATGAATTCCCATGCCTCGTCAGGATATTTGCAGGTAGTGAAAATGCAATATCCCCCCTGGCTTCCTGCGGTATAGGAATACGTGCCCTGTTTGGACACAGGGAAGGAAACCGCCTGGTATTGATCAGGTTTCAAGGCATTGGCATGTTCAGCCTTGGATCCCGTGTTGTGGAAGATCATAGCAGCGGAACCGCCATCAAAAGCGGCGACCATTTCCTTATATCCGTTGGTGATGTCGCTTTCAGAGGTGTACACATTGTAAAGGGAAACAAGTTTCTTCAGGAATTCCACATGTTCAGGGGCGTTGATGGTGCACTTTCCGTTCTTGTCAAAATAGGTTGGGATACCTGAGTATGCATACAGGACATGCTGCAACTCGACACAACTGCCGGAACCTCCCCGTAAAGAGAATCCGTAGAACCCATTCTTCTTATCGGAAAGCACCTTGACCGCATTGAAGAACTCATCCCACGTACGAGGGATTCCAATACCGGCGTTCTTCAACAAATCCGTTCTCACCCACATCAGGGGGGTGGAGACTGTGTCGGTAATCAGGAACAGTCTGTTTTGAGAGTCAAGGTTACGGTTCAAGGTAAGGTAATTCTTGTTGATATCCGCGGATTCGGGCCATGAATCAAAATAGTTGTCCAGAGGTACCAGACATTCCTGGGCCAGCCAGTTTGAACCCCAGGCTGCATTGCAGTGACCGATATCCGGGGTTGTCTTTGTTGCTATCGCAACATCATATTTCTCTTTAGCAGAGGATGAGGGAATACCTTCATATATGACGGTGACTCGATTTTGGGAACTGTTGAAACGATTGATTAACTCCTGATAGTACGGGGTACGGGTCTCTCCTGCGTTCTCATCCCAGAAAGTCAAGGTCGGTTTTTCAGATTTGCCTTGCGCAAATGCGAAAGTGCAGGCAAAAAGCAGAATACAACACACGAATAATTTTTTTCTTTTCATTTTTTATCTCCTTTTTCAAATTTTCCTGATGATAAAACAAACAAAATTCATTCAGCCTTTCCTCCCTGAAAAGCCTATTCAATAATTACCCTTTTACCGCTCCTGCGCTGAGTCCTGAGACCATGAATTTCTGCACATACATGAACATCAGCACCACAGGGCACAAGGCAATCACACTTCCTGCGGTCAACTGTCCATAATTAATGCTGTACTCACCAATCATCATGCTCAGGCCTACAGGAAGGGTATAATTCCTACTTGAGGTGGTAAACATTAAGGCATACAGGTATTCGTTCCAGCTGCTGATGAACGAATAGGCGGAAATCGCAGCGACTCCAGGGAGCAATACCGGTAGCAATACATGTGCAAAAGCCTGTTTTCGTGAACATCCGTCAACCATCGCTGCTTCTTCCAAGGAGTCAGGAATGCCTTTGATAAAAGTACTCATAAGAGTCGCATTGAAAGGGATATGGAATGTAATGTAGGTGATAATCAAGGACCAGGGTGTGTTTATCATCGACAGCTTATTGTAGATTACGAATAAGGGGATGATTAACATCGCTGTCGGGACAAACTGGGTACACAAAAGCAATATCAGGAAAAGATATTTTCCTTTGAACTTGTATCTGGCCATCGCATAGCCATCCATGGTCGCAAACACCACGGTGAACAGCGTGCTTACCAGAGAGACAAACAAACTGTTGAGAAAGTATCTTGAGAACCCCCCCACATTCCAAGCCTTTGCATAGTGTTCGAGCACCACAGGAGAAGGGAAATAGGTAATGGGTTTCGAGACAATCTGGTTGCTTGTCTTAAGTGAGGTAATTACTGTCCAGTACAGGGGGAACAAGGTCCATATCGAAGCGATGATCAATGGAAGATACAGGCAAAGGAATTTCTTCAGGTTTTTGTTTTGGCGTAAGGAAATCATTTTATCGTATCTCCCTCTTCATTGAATCCGCTCAGTTTCAAATAAGCGAATGCAAAAAGCAACAGGATGAAGAAAGATACGACCGCAATGGTGCTTCCGTACCCGAAGTCGCCGTCTCGTCTTGCCGTGTTGGCAAGATATACGGCTAATGTCGTCGTCTTATGGATTGGTCCTCCGCCAGTCAGGTTAAGGATTAAATCGACGCTATTGAATTCCCAAACGGTACGGAGCAAGGTGGTGAGGACCACAGTCTCCTTGATATAGGGGAGGGTGATGTGGACGAAGCCCATTATTGCGCCCCCTCCATCGACACGACAGGCCTCATATAATTCATTAGGAATAGACTGCAATGAGGCCAGTACCATAATGGCAAAAAACGGGATGCCCCTCCATAATTCCGCAATCACCACTGCCCAGAAGGCTGTCTGGATATTTCCCGTCCAGGATATCGCACTCTGTATGATGCCCGTTTTTTGTAAAATATCATTGAGAACCCCGACGTTCTCAAAATACATCATCGACCATAGCATCGAGACCAATACCCCAGACAGGGCCCAAGGCAGGAACAGGATTGCGCGGAACACTCCGCACCCTTTGAACTTCCGCTTGAGAAGCAATGCCAGGGATACACCGAACACCAGTTGCAGGCCGACCTCAATGAATACCCATCGGAAAGAATTCCACAAGGCTTCCCAGAAAACAGGATCATCAGTGAATAACTTAAGATAATTCAGGAATCCGACAAAACCATCCAGTTTAGGTCTGGACAGCAATCTGTTTTGAAAGCTCAGGTAGAATACGTTCCCAAGGGGATATACCAAGAGGCAAATAAACAGGAATATGGTGGGAGCAATCAGGATATAGGGTATTGTCTTCTTGGGAATCCCGACTGTTTTTTTTGTCTTCATCATTAACCTCTGTGTTCATTGTCATCGATAAATCCCCTGTTGTAAATTTCACTTTCTTTCGTTACTCATCCACTTTTTTTAGGTTGTCGCAGAAGACATGCTGTTTTGTGGCATGACATGTAGGCAAGGCGTGTTTCGATAATTAGGATGTTCCGAGCTCAGGAAAAAGGTAAGGGGTAATCTATTTTTTGTTACACATAATGTTAGCGTCAGTCTAAAAGTTGCCACCGATAGTCAGGAGAAATGTTTCCACTACATCGCCAATTAAAATTTTTCCACTTCTCCCAACCATCGGCTTCAAACGCCTAAAGATGGTCCTTCAAGCGATAACTTTTTCCTTTGATGTTGATAATCTCAGCATGATGGATGAGCCTGTCTGCAATGACCTGTGTAAGAGCATCACTGCCAAACACCTCCGACCAGCGAGAGATTGGGAAGTTGCTTGTCACCACGATGCTTTTCTGCTCATAGCGTGCTGCCACAAGTTTAAAAATAAGTTCGGATGCTTCCAAATCCAGATGGTCGTATTATCGGTACCAGGTAAAACATCCACATTTTCCATAAAAAGTGGGCTTTTAGGGCACTCAAAGCGTGATTTGATGATTGTAGGTACCAGGTAAGATATCCCCATAATCCACAACAGAAAGTAACTTTATTAACGGTACCAGGAAGAACTCCCACATTTTCCACAAAAACCGTTGAAATAGGGTCTTGCTGGCAGGATTTGCAGGAATTGGGTACCGGGTAGGAAATGCAAACAGCCGCAAGGACTGGAAACGGTAAGGAACTATCGGTACCAGTTAAGAAATCCACATCGTCCACAGGAATCGCTGAATGGCGCTCCCAGAGCATGATTTTCGAAAACATGGTACCAGCTAGAAAGTCCACAAAATCCACATCCTTTTGAATCTATTATTGTCAATACAAAACTCATACTTCAAATCCTCCCCGAGTTATGATGTACTCTTCCAACAATGGCCAGAGTGCTCTGAGCCTGTTTTGGAGCTCATTGAACTGAGAGAGCTTCTCTCCAGTTTGTTCGTCCATGTACAACGCTCTATTCACCTCAATCATGATGGATTCAGCTTTAACTGCGCTTGATCTTGCAATATCCGTCTTCTTCTTTCGTAGCGAGTATCCTCTGGGGATGTAGGTCCCAGCATAGGGCGTGTTCATGGATACCGAATAACCAAGCTCAGTGAAATAGTTTGTGACGAGTTCGACTACTTGTGGTGATGTCTGATCTTCATCCGTCCCGATGCAGATATCGGGACGGGGTATTGCCTGGTTCTCATCACAGGGAAGAGGAAGAGAAGGAAAGGTATGGCAGTCGATGATCAGGGCAAAGCCATTGGAAAGTATTGCTTCACCCTGATAGAGTTCAACACTACGCTCGTTCTTCCGGTGATACTCCTCGATGAGATGGTCGCGTTCTTTCTTTGTGAGATCTCTTCTCAAGGGTTTGCCATCAGTGGTGTTGAGGTAGACTGCTCCCATCCCGACTCTTGCCATCGGCTCCTCGTCATCATTGGAAAACCGCTCGACATCACAGAGAAAGCGGGAAACCGGTGAGATTACGCTATGATACCCGGATGGATCGAAGAGTTCATCCGCATACCGGTCCACCAGTCTCAGGTGTTCATCATATAGCTCCTCATAACGTAAGAGAAACTGATCCATATAGGTGTTTGGGATATCTTGGCTTGCGTGGGGGATGTGGAAGATGAGCGAATACTTCACGTTCTTTCGTTGTACTTCCTTGAGCTCTTTCTTGGCTCTTTCACTGAGTTTTACATAGTTTGGCTGGTAATTGTAATAGTAGGGATTGCTTCCCGAGTAGAGGAACAACGGTGCTATTCCATTGCCGCCGGGTGGATAAATTTGTCCCTTGCCAAAGTAGCTTGATATTTCAAACGCCT
>Ga0228535_1001741_pt1 | contig 28562 bp, 24 predicted proteins | sample SJ1metagenome_FD_168457 | JGI IMG/M metagenome (GOLD analysis project Ga0228535, IMG submission 168457) | Enriched culture of PCE-dechlorinating microbial communities from Ithaca, New York, USA - SJ1 | ecosystem: Engineered > Modeled > Simulated communities (microbial... > Unclassified | place...
TCTAAAATTATTTTGAGTTATATACATCTAATTAATGAATATATACCCAAAATGGGGGGAATCCAGCCATTTCAATATATAAAATGTAGTATTAATGCGAGTTGTAGAGTTCTGCAACGAGCTAATAATAATAAAAATTAAGGAGGATAAAGATGGAAAATAAATTGGAACCAAAAGGATTGTGCTTAACTATAATTTTCGAAGCAGAAAGTGCAAACTATGGAGAATCAATTGGAAATATTTCTGCACTAAAAAAATTATCTAGAGGAAAAGGAGATCAGTACACCTATATATCTAGACAAGCAATAAGATATAATATTGTAGAACAACTAGGTGAGGAATTGGCAGAAGTGGTAGCTTCTGGAAGCGGGGATAAAAAAGTTATTCAGTTTCACGAAAATGCAACTATAGACAAGTATCCAGAGATTGACTTCTTTGGTTATCTTAAAACTATGAAAGAGACATCCGGTAAAAAGCGTTCTGCAAAAGTGAGATTGACAAATGCTATTTCATTGGAGCCATTTAGAGGAGACTTAGACTATCTTACAAACAAAGGGTTGGCAGACAGAATAGGATCAAATATGAATATTGCTCAAGCAGAAATTCATCGATCATTCTATAGATATACTATTGCTGCAGATTTAGATCAAATTGGAATAGACGAAGTTGACAATATAAATATTGATAATAATGAAAAAGCACGAAGAGTAAAAAAATTATTGACAACGGTTGAATTTCTATACAGGGATATTAGAGGAAGAAGAGAAGATTTAAAACCATTGTTTGTAATTGGCGGAGTTTACGACATTAAAAATCCTATATTTGCTAATGTAGTCACTGTAAGAGATCTAGAAATACCCACAAAACCAATTAACAGCGTTATGAATGATGCAATCAAAAAAGATACTTTATGTGGTATAGTTAAAGATATATTTAAAAATGAAAATCAAATCGTAAATGAACTAGGAGCAACTACAACAGCAGAATTTTTTGACATCATTAGAAATAAGGTAGATGAGTATTATGAAGGCTGTTAGAATTGTCCTCGAACAAGAAACAGCTAACTATAAAAAACCTACTAGTTTTCAATTAAAAGAAAGCTATCCACTGCCACCCCCATCAACTGTGATTGGCATGGTACACAATATATGCGGGTTCGAGGAGTATGCGCCAATGGATGTAAGCATCCAAGGCTCTTACTTCTCAAGGCATCTCGACTTGTTCACTCGATATGAATTTAAAAATGGAATGACATTTGAACAAGGGAGACATCAATTGAAAGTAGACAAATATGGTGTGGTTGAAGGACCAGGCTATACTGAATTATTAGTTGATATAAAATTAATGATTCACATCATACCTAAAGATGAATCATATTTAAACATAATTTATGAGTCGTTTTTGAACCCAAGGGAATATGTATCTTTGGGAAGACGTGAGGATCTAGTTTATTTAAAAGAAATAAAAATGGTTGATGTGAACCGAAAGAAACTAGATAAAGACATTGAACTTGATCCTGATGTAAAGGCTTATATTAAATGCTCTGATCTTGAAGATAATAGTATTGTACTTGATGGCGGTGCTAGAGGGGTTTCGTATAGGGGAACCAAGTACAAATTAAATAAGAACTATCAACTTCACAATATAAAGAATAACACTATTAGAAACTGGAATAAGGTAGAGGTTATCTATACCTCCCATATTAACATAGTAGAAGACTCCTATGCTTTATTAGATGAAGATGGCAACCCAGTGTTTCCCATATAAGGAGAGTAAAATGGAATTTTTAGCTAAATCAAATCCACAAGAAACAATTCAAGAACACACTGACAATTTAATACGCAACTATAATATTTTAAAGTCAACATATCCTGATCTAGAAATAGATTGGGATATGTTGTATATCGCATGTTTATATCATGATTTAGGAAAGATAAACCCTAAATTCCAAGAAAAAATTGGCAATAATAATATTAAATCAAATTTAAAAAATATTGATGAAGTACCACATTCTTTTTTAAGCATCTCGTTTTTAGAACCTAACATTTTAATTGAAGAAGGATTAACTGAAAGTGATATTAAAGTACTTGCTACAGCAATTGCTTATCATCATGAAAGAGAATACGAATATAATAAACAAGAATACGAATATCAATTAGAAGAGATTCAGAAAGTAATCCATGAGTTTGACTATGATAAATTAGAAAATATTAAAGTAAGTAAATTATCTAAAAAATACTTTAATTATGATTATATATATAAGAGAAACGATAAAGATATGTTTTACAAATATGTATTGATCAAAGGGCTACTAAATCGAATAGATTATTCCGCAAGTGCACATCTTGACGTTGAATATAAGAATAATTTTTTGATTGATTCTTTGAAAAGAATGATGGATAATTGGCGAAACTTCAAAAATGCTGATTGGAATGATCTTCAGAAATATATGTATAAACATAGCAACGAAGATGTGATAGTCGTAGCTCAAACTGGAATGGGAAAAACTGAAGCTGGCTTATTGTGGATAGGGGACAATAAAGGATTTTTTACACTGCCATTGAAGGCAGCAATTAACTCTATTTATAAAAGGATTAAGGATAATATAGTTCTAGAAAATTTGGAAGAAAGAGTAGGTTTATTGCATTCTGACACTTACAATGAATACTTGAAACTTGATGATGATTTAATTGATTTTGAAGAATATTTTAGCAAAACTAGACAATTATGTATGCCATTAACCATTTGCACTTTAGACCAATTATTTGATTTTGTATATAGGTATAGAGGATTTGAACTCAAACTAGCAACATTAGCATATTCAAAAGTAATTATTGATGAAGTTCAAATGTATTCTCCGGACCTAATAGCATATCTAGTTGTTGGACTGAGGTATATTCAAGAAGTCGGTGGAAAATTTGCAATTATGACAGCAACTTTGCCAAGTTTCCTACCAGAATTATTACGACGAGAGGGAATAGAATTTATAATTCCAGAAGAGATTTTTATTGATGAATCTTTTAATAGGCATAGCATAAAGGTTATCGAAGATAATTTGAATGCTGAGTTCATTGTCAATATGTACAGGGATAATAAGGTACTCGTAATAGTAAATACTGTGAAAAAGGCTCAAGAATTATACGATGAATTAGAACCGATTGTAGATAAAGTAGATTTGATTCACAGTGCATTTATAAAAAAGGATAGAAAAGATAAAGAGGAAGCAATACTTAAAATTGGTGATGTTAAATCAGATGAGTGTGGAATATGGATAGCAACTCAAGTTGTTGAGGCTTCTTTAGACATTGATTTTGATTTGTTAATAACAGAATTATCAGATTTAAATGGACTTTTTCAGAGAATGGGGAGGTGTTACCGTAAAAGAGCTCTAGAAGATGACATATACAATTGCTATGTTTTCGTTGGTGAATCTGAAACAACTCCAAGTGGTATTGGCTATGTGATAGACAAAGATATATTTAATTTGTCAAAAGCAGAAATAATTAAGTACAATGGGATTATATCTGAAAAAGATAAAATAGATATGATTAACTCAGTATATTGCATTGATAATATTAGAAAAACTAATTATTTTAAAAAGATAATCGAAACTATGAATTACGTTAACAATATTGAAGATTATGAAAAAAGCAAAAATGAAGTGAAATATAGATTTAGAAACATACTAACAGCTCAAGTCATTCCTCAAGCAATATACGAAGAACATAAAGATTTAATCATTGAATCATTAAATATATTGAATATGAAAATTGATAATAAATTAAGTAGTATTGAAAAGGCTAATTTGAAAAAGCAAAGAAATATCGCTAGAAATAGAATATTAGATTTGACTGTGAATATTAGCTATCATACTTATGTGAAACATAAAAATTATATCAAAGAAGAGGTAAAAATATCAAAACATGACATTATTCCAGTGTTTCCATGTCAGTATTCTAGAGATAGAGGAGTTATAATATTAAATCCTGATGGTCAAAGTAAGGAAATTCAAGATAATTTTATATAGGAAGTGATATTATATCAGCGATAACTGGATTAGAAGTATATTATTTCATTGTTTGCAAAAGAAAGCTCTGGTATTATGCACATAATTTGAATATGGAACACAATAGTGAATTGGTAGAAATAGGTGGCCTAATAAATGATGAGTCATACAACAGAGAGAAAAAGGATATATTAATTGACGAAAATATAAAAGTTGATTTTATAAAGGATTGGAAAGTGGTCCATGAAGTAAAAAAATCAAGGAAGATTGAAGAAGCTTCAATTATGCAATTAAAATATTATATGTACGTTTTAAAAAACAAAGGAATTGATATTGAAAAAGGAGTATTAGACTATCCTTTAATTAAAAAAAGGAAAGAGATTTATCTTGATGAAGAAGATTGTATAATATTAGAAGAGACATTAATGGAAATAGAAAAAGTTAAAGAGCTTAAAACACCACCAGAACCAATAAATAGTCCAATTTGCAAGTCTTGTGCATATTATGAATTATGCTATATATAATATAGGAGTAAAAAATATGGGAGAAAAATTTTATATTTTCAAAAACGGAGTTTTGTCTAGAAAAGATAACAATATAAGAATGACAACTAAAGAGGGAGATATTAAGGATATTAAATCTGAAGTGGTTGATGAGATATTTTTGTTTGGAGAAATAGATATAAACACAAAATTACTAAATTTTTTGTCTCAGAAGGGTATAATACTCCATATTTTCAATTATTATGGCTTTTATAGTGGTAGCTACTATCCTAAAGAAACCAATGTAAGTGGATATTTAGTAGTAAATCAAGTAAGACACTATATTGACGAAACATTGAGATTATCAATTGCTAAAGAAATTTTAAAAACTGCTAGTGCAAACATATATAGAAACTTGAGATATTATAATTCTAGAGGATCTGAATTAGATGATTTTCTAACTGAAATCGACAGTTTGAGTAAAAAATTGGATTTTGCATCTAGCATAAATCAACTAATGGGTATAGAAGGTAATATAAGAAAAAAATATTATTCTGCATGGAACATTATTATTAATCAAGACATAGAATTTACAAAAAGAACTAAGAGACCACCAGACAACATGATAAATAGTCTGATTTCATTTGCTAATTCACTAATCTATACAACAACTTTAAGTGAAATATATAAGACTCAATTAAATCCTACTATTAGCTATTTACATGAACCTGGAGAGAAAAGGTTCTCTTTAAGTTTAGACATCTCTGAAATATTCAAACCATTAATAGCTGATAGAATGATATTTTCTTTATTAAATAAAAATAAAATAACTATAGATGACTTTGATGAAGAATCAAATTTCACATATTTGAAAGAAAATAGTAGAAAAAAAATAATAGAAGATTATGATAGTAGATTAGAGCGAACAATTTTCCATAAAGAATTAAATCGAGATGTTTCTTACAGATATTTAATTAGGCTTGAATGTTATAAAATTATAAAACACTTAATTGGGGAAAAAGAATATTCTGGCTTTAGAATTTGGTGGTGATTTTATTTACGTAATATTGGTATACGATATTGTAGCAGATGAAGAAGGTGCAAAAGTATCAAGAAATATTTATAAAATCACAAAAAGATATTTATATCCGGTCCAAAAATCGGTATTTGAAGGCAATCTTTCTGAATTAAATTTTCAAAAATTGAAACATGAACTCAATAAATATATCCGGAAGGACAGAGATTCTTTAATTATATTTATAAGCAGAGATGAAAAGTGGTTAAATAAGCAGTTTTTGGGAGTAGAAGATGATAATACAAACAACATTTTTTAAATATTTGTCGATATATAATAGTGCATTATTATACGAGGTTCGACAGAAATATAATAATTTAAAAATCCAGCTTTTAAAAATTATATTACTTTCCTTTATACTTGATTTAATATTTCAATCTAATCGACTGAATAGTATAATGGACTCAGCTTATTAAGGCCATTCCAAGATGACGCCTTCAAATAGAACTACACTAGAATGTAAATATATTTTATATTGATAAAAAATTAAGATTTATATCACTTCAAATAGAACTACACTAGAATGTAAATGAGTCAAGCATATATAATCATCAAGACCACCTAAATCCTTCAAATAGAACTACACTAGAATGTAAATTCTCTCGTCACTTCAGTATCTATTCCATGTATTTTACTTCAAATAGAACTACACTAGAATGTAAATTACTAAAGATAAATGGAAATGCTTTAACTTAACTTTCTTCAAATAGAACTACACTAGAATGTAAATTTGTATCTTGTATTGTTCTTTCTTCTGCTCTTGATGCCTTCAAATAGAACTACACTAGAATGTAAATGTTCTGGCTTGCGTAGTTGTCAAAAATGAATGTCTTTTCTTCAAATAGAACTACACTAGAATGTAAATTTATACTTAAAAGACGGAAATTATAGAGCGAGACTAACTTCAAATAGAACTACACTAGAATGTAAATTGGCCTTTCCGGCGTCGGGAAGGATATGTCCTCCTTCTTCAAATAGAACTACACTAGAATGTAAATTGAATTTTGGGCCTGCAAATCAATCGCTCAGGAGGCTTCAAATAGAACTACACTAGAATGTAAATCATATTGTAAAATGAAAAAGAAAAGAGGAATAAAATGGCTTCAAATAGAACTACACTAGAATGTAAATCTAGTTGTCCAACCCGTATAAGTTGCATTTCTAATTCTTCAAATAGAACTACACTAGAATGTAAATGTATTTTTGACAAGTTCTTTAACTTTAGATTTATCATCTTCAAATAGAACTACACTAGAATGTAAATGAGATGTTGCCGCATCTGAAAATTTTGGCTAAAAAACTTCAAATAGAACTACACTAGAATGTAAATTGACAAACAACGTCGTGAACACACTCGAACGGTGTCTTCAAATAGAACTACACTAGAATGTAAATATGGTGTCAGATCTTTTATATTTTGGTGAACTTTGCAGCTTCAAATAGAACTACACTAGAATGTAAATTTTTTGCCTTACCACCTACCCATTTAATTGGACTTTCTTCAAATAGAACTACACTAGAATGTAAATTAAACAAAATACTAACGGAATATTTTAATGCTAAAGCTTCAAATAGAACTACACTAGAATGTAAATATAGTTCCTTATCTGTATGCTTAATTCTTAATCTTGCTTCAAATAGAACTACACTAGAATGTAAATTTCATTGTTACAAAGTATCTTTCATCGCTCATATTCCTTCAAATAGAACTACACTAGAATGTAAATGCAATCTTTTAAATTCTTTATCGACTATCAACGTGTGCTTCAAATAGAACTACACTAGAATGTAAATCGTGCCATGCATTTCGATTTTCTGGAATTGCTTGACTTCAAATAGAACTACACTAGAATGTAAATACAGCAGAAACAAGGCTTCAATGGCTTAAATATTTAGCTTCAAATAGAACTACACTAGAATGTAAATGACATTACCGTGGGACATGGTCGGCTGGCACAGCGGCAGCTTCAAATAGAACTACACTAGAATGTAAATTTGCAAATGGCGCTTTCCTCGCAGCGAAGTTTGACGCTTCAAATAGAACTACACTAGAATGTAAATATATCCGAGTATATGACCGTTGCTGATGTTAAATTTCTTCAAATAGAACTACACTAGAATGTAAATTGCTGAATGTGTAGTAATAGCTTGAGCTTAATCCTACTTCAAATAGAACTACACTAGAATGTAAATAATCAAACAAGGCTTTATTTCCAAAGCGGAACATACTTCAAATAGAACTACACTAGAATGTAAATTAGAAAACTAAAAAAGAAATCACTCAGGAAAATGAACTTCAAATAGAACTACACTAGAATGTAAATGGTCAATGTAACAAACGCAAAATACCAGCCACTGGCTTCAAATAGAACTACACTAGAATGTAAATAATAATAATTTAAAACTGCGTCTGCTATAAATATGAACTTCAAATAGAACTACACTAGAATGTAAATGTAAAAGTTTTTTATTATATACTCGCACGTAACTACGCTTCAAATAGAACTACACTAGAATGTAAATACAGAACGTTGGATTTAGGTTGGAATAGATTTTTAAACTTCAAATAGAACTACACTAGAATGTAAATTATGAAAAATTAAATTATTTAAATAGTAATACTAACTTCAAATAGAACTACACTAGAATGTAAATTTTTATCATTATGGAAAATATACACGTGGTCACAAAGCTTCAAATAGAACTACACTAGAATGTAAATTGATGATACAGAAGATGGAGATTTAGTTAATACAGACTTCAAATAGAACTACACTAGAATGTAAATTTCCTTACTGGGAGACTTTTAATAGAAATAATCTTTCTTCAAATAGAACTACACTAGAATGTAAATATAGGTAATTGCTATAAATGTAGATACTGGAATCAACTTCAAATAGAACTACACTAGAATGTAAATATTAGTACATTTGTATCTATCGCAAGTGCATGGCTTCTTCAAATAGAACTACACTAGAATGTAAATTGGGATTTGGCAGGTGCTATTGGTCTATTAGTATCCCTTCAAATAGAACTACACTAGAATGTAAATGCGGTAACCAGCAAGCTAGAGGCTTATCTGGACGAGCTTCAAATAGAACTACACTAGAATGTAAATAAAAGAATGGTACTATGCCACATGGGAATAATTACCTTCAAATAGAACTACACTAGAATGTAAATCCACATGTTCGCTATTTGCTTTATTTAATTTATTTTTCTTCAAATAGAACTACACTAGAATGTAAATTATTCAGCTTCAAGGTTTATTATAAACGATTCAATACTTCAAATAGAACTACACTAGAATGTAAATCTGTAATATCAGCAATGGGGGTTTTAGTTGCCTACACTTCAAATAGAACTACACTAGAATGTAAATTTTTTCACTAGTGTTTCTTCATAGACTAGAGAATTGTCTTCAAATAGAACTACACTAGAATGTAAATGAAGTATCTGACGTATGCCGGAAGTATGTTGAAAACCTTCAAATAGAACTACACTAGAATGTAAATGCCGTTCTTCTTTTCCTTCGAAGACTGGGAATAAGCTTCAAATAGAACTACACTAGAATGTAAATTGGCAAACTAAATGGAAACTTATCACTAATAGTTAAAGAACTTCAAATAGAACTACACTAGAATGTAAATCCGAATCCAAACTGTATTTCATTACCGAACTCGTGTCTTCAAATAGAACTACACTAGAATGTAAATGCAGGAAATTCAGCAAAAGGAAGATTAGGGTCTAACCTTCAAATAGAACTACACTAGAATGTAAATTAATCCCCCTCCATTTCCTTGCACTTACTTCGCCATCTTCAAATAGAACTACACTAGAATGTAAATCTGAGTAACCGGGAAATAACAAGAAGAATGTGTATACTTCAAATAGAACTACACTAGAATGTAAATTAACGACAAGAGGGAGAAGAAGGAGCTCCCTAATGGCTTCAAATAGAACTACACTAGAATGTAAATCAGAAAAAACTTGGCAAGTATCAAAAACAAAATATACTTCAAATAGAACTACACTAGAATGTAAATGAAGCACAAGTAAAAGAAATAGTAAACATTGTTAAACTTCAAATAGAACTACACTAGAATGTAAATAGAAATTAGTTGGTATGATGCTTTAAACATTCTAAACTTCAAATAGAACTACACTAGAATGTAAATTTTCAAGAGTGAGATTAAAATCTTTTTCCCATTCCGCTTCAAATAGAACTACACTAGAATGTAAATCCGGCATGAAATATTGTTGTACTATATATTTCTTATTCTTCAAATAGAACTACACTAGAATGTAAATTAGAAGAACTGGTGAAGTATGAAGAACAAGAACAGCCTTCAAATAGAACTACACTAGAATGTAAATTTCATCATCAATAACCCCATCAACAACCTTAGAAGCACTTCAAATAGAACTACACTAGAATGTAAATCAAACAACGAGTTGAATTTATCATAAGCATATACATCTTCAAATAGAACTACACTAGAATGTAAATGAGGTAGAGTCATTGGTTTCAAAATACAGTAATAACCTTCAAATAGAACTACACTAGAATGTAAATTTTTTTAATTCTCTCTTCAACATTTTAATCTCTCCCCTTCAAATAGAACTACACTAGAATGTAAATTGAGGATGCTCCAAGAATGGCTAATTTTCAACATAACTTCAAATAGAACTACACTAGAATGTAAATGTACGAATCCCCTATCCACATTCTCGTGTGAAACAACTTCAAATAGAACTACACTAGAATGTAAATAATGACTTTAGTAAAGTCGGAGGGATCGAACCTACCCTTCAAATAGAACTACACTAGAATGTAAATATCATATCTAATTCAAGAGCATCATCAGATACAATACTTCAAATAGAACTACACTAGAATGTAAATCCTTATAATTTTGTTAAAAGAGCCTTTCCCACAGGCCTTCAAATAGAACTACACTAGAATGTAAATCTGTTCATTAAAAACCCTATGAGCCCTAAAATAAACACTTCAAATAGAACTACACTAGAATGTAAATGCGATTGGGGCGTCCCTTCCTCCACTCTGATCGATACTTCAAATAGAACTACACTAGAATGTAAATAGGCTTTGATCAGGTCAGTGAAGTATTCCGATATAGCTTCAAATAGAACTACACTAGAATGTAAATGAACGAAGATCAACGGGGACGCTTCAAACCTTGTCCTCTTCAAATAGAACTACACTAGAATGTAAATACGGTCGCAGCCGAAGAAGCGTAATTCAAGTACCAGCCTTCAAATAGAACTACACTAGAATGTAAATTACTATATTATTATCACAGAGAAAGAATATATCAAACTTCAAATAGAACTACACTAGAATGTAAATGAAGTTTTACCAGATATAAAAGAACAAACAGGATTGCTTCAAATAGAACTACACTAGAATGTAAATGGAAGCGGTAAGAGCTTACACGTAGCTAAAGATATACTTCAAATAGAACTACACTAGAATGTAAATGCCCCAATAAGATATTACAGCACAAGCATCTCTATAACTTCAAATAGAACTACACTAGAATGTAAATTTGTGTTATTATCATCACAGAGGCGACAATGGAGTACTTCAAATAGAACTACATTAGAATGTAAATTTTACTTCTATCATTGGACAAAATTATGATTCAATACTTCAAATAGAACTACATTAGAATATAAATTTCTGATACTTTAATCAAAGATCGAATAAATGAAGTACTTTTAGAAATAATAAATTTTAGAATACTATTGTATGGTCTATGGACCTGTAAATAATGATTTTTGTTTCCCATCTAATTATTTTAAATAAATTAGGGTATATACTACACATACAAACCTAAAGGAAGTGGTCCAATGTGGAATGATTTTAAAAAGTTTATAAGTAGAGGAAATGTATTAGACTTAGCAGTTGGTGTTATCTTAGGGAGTGCTATAGGGAAAATTGTTTCATCTCTTGTTAATGATATTATAATGCCGATTATTGGTATTGTCTTAGGAAAGATTGATTTGACTTCACTTAAATATGTAATCACACCTGCTTCTGGGGAAAATCCTGAACTTGCAATTAATTATGGGGTGTTTATACAAAATATAATAGATTTCTTAATCATATCATTTGCGATATTTATGATGATAAGAATGATTGACAAATTTAAGAAAAAAGAGGGAAAAAAGGCACAAATATCACAGCCTAGTGAAGAAATAATATTACTTAGAGAAATTAGAGATTCATTAAAGGAAAAAGATGCCAGCAAATAGCTGGCATCTTTTATGATATAATTGACTTAATTAATACAAGAGGTGATAAAAATGAGTATAGCAGATATGGTAACAATAATTAGTAATATATTTAACCTATTTATTGTTTCTAAAGATCAAAAGATATTACATATTTCAGATAAATTAAAAGAGTTAGCTAATTATAATTTTAGTAAATTCGATGATTTACTTTCTACTTCTGACAATCCATATTTTACTGTTTCTAACAATATATACTATATTAGAAAATACACTATTGAAGGATATAATTTGTTTGTGTTTGAGTCAATAGGAAACTATAATGACAATTTGACAAAAGCAATTTGCCTTGAAGAGATTGTTGAAAACTTATATGATGGGGTATTGCTTTCTGATAGAGATGGGAAAGTTGTCATATACAATAAAGCTATGGAAGATCTGGAGAGAAAATCAAAAGATCAAATGATTGGCAAATATATATGGGATGCATACGGTTATAGCAATAAATCTAATTCTGAACATATGAAAGTTTTAGAAACTAGAAAGCCTATCATTAATAAATACAAAGCGCATGCTGTACACAATGGAAAACCTGTTTACAAATCTTATTCTACCTATCCCATTATAGTAAACAATGAAACGATAGGAGTTTATTCTATAAGTAAAGATGAGACAAAATTACAAAATTTATTGAGTGAGATTGTTGAATTGAAGAGAAATTATTTTAGAGAGGATAATCAAGACAAAGATTTTTTTAAAAATGGTACTAGGTTTACATTTTCAGATATTATCGGATCCTCTGAAATAATGAAAAATCTCATAAAGGAGGCTGAAGCACTGTCATGGCTTGACAATAGCATACTTTTAGTAGGAGATACTGGAACAGGAAAAGAAGTTTTTGCTCAAAGTATTCACAATTTTGGGAAACGGAAAGCATTTCCATTTATAGGAATAAATTGTTCAGCAATTCCTGAAAACTTACTTGAGACGATTTTGTTTGGATCTGTAAAAGGGGCATATACTGGAGCAGTAGATTCTTCAGGGCTCTTCGAGGAGGCTGGAGAAGGTACACTTTTTTTAGATGAATTAAATACAATGCCTTTAAACATGCAAGCTAAATTACTTAGAGCACTTCAAGAAAAAAGTGCGCGAAGAGTAGGCGGCAAAGAAAACTATCCTCTAAAATGCAGAATTATTAGCGCAATGAATGAGGACCCTTACGAGTTAATTGAGAGAGGCAGATTAAGACAAGATCTTTTTTATAGAATATCCGGGTACAATCTTTATATTCCATCGTTAATAAAAAGAGGCGATGATATATTTGAAATATCCGAATACTATATAAAAAAATACAATAGAGCTATGAATAAAAACATAACTGGGATCGAGGATTCACTTAAAGAAGTGATGAAAAAATACTCTTGGCCTGGAAATATAAGAGAACTGGAACACTTTATTGAAAATATAATGGTGAGAACAGTTGACAACGAAAAGAATTTAAGAATAGAGAACTTACCAGATTATTTAAAAGATATCATATTTGATAATCATGAAGTGGACAATAACTCAATAAATGACCTGGACAGTTTAATGGATCAGTATGAGAAAAAAATAATTACTGACGCTTTAGAAAAAAACAGATGGAATGTCACAAAGACTTCAAAATATCTAAATCTTACGAGGCAAAGTCTTATTTACAGGATGAGGAAACATAACATACGCAGATAGTGTTTTAAAAAGAAACAATATGTAGCTTATTTATACTGTCAATTTTAAAAAGTGCTTTATTTTAAAACACAATTTCATATTTTCTTTTTTCGAAAGACCGTTAAAGCCTAAGATAGCTAATACTTATTTATGGTATGAAATTTGCATTAATAAATATCAAAGAATATTAGGAGGATTGAGATGAGTAAATTAATTGAATGCGTTCCAAATTTTAGTGAAGGAAGAGACAAAGAAAAACTTGAGAAAATTTTAGATGAAATAAGGGCGACTGAAGGCGTAAAACTACTAGATTATTCAATGGATAAAGATCACAACAGAAGTGTAGTTACTTTTATCGGAGAACCTGAAAAGGTCATAGAGGCTGCTTTTAGAGCTGCTAAAAAGGCCAGTGAACTTATAGATATGAGAACGCATAAAGGAGAACATCCAAGAATGGGTGCGACTGATGTAATTCCATTGATACCAATTTCAGATGTTACTATGGATGAGTGTATCGAACTGTCCAAAAAACTTGCTGAAAGGATAGGAAATGAACTTTCAATTCCTGTATACCTATATGAAAAATCAGCATCTGCTCCTCACAGAGAAAATTTAGCAGATATTAGAAAAGGCCAGTATGAAGGTATGAAAGAAAAATTAAAGTTAGAAGAATGGGCGCCTGATTTTGGACCAAAAGAGCTAAACGAAAAAGCTGGCGTTACTGCAGTTGGTGCAAGAATGCCTTTAGTTGCATTTAACATCAATTTAGGGACAAACAATCTAGATATCGCTAAAAAAATAGCTAAAGCTATCAGAGCAAAGACAGGAGGCTTTACTTACTGTAAAGCTTTAGGTATAGAGATTGCTGAAAGGAATATTGTTCAAGTATCAATTAACATGGTTGATTACACTAAAACTCCGCTTTTTAGAGTATTTGATACTGTGGAAAGAGAAGCAAATAGATATGGGGTAAATGTGATTGGAAGCGAAATAATAGGTTTAGTTCCAATGGATGCTTTGATTGATGTAGCTGATTATCATTTGAAGTTAGAAAATTTTGAAAAGACACAAATACTTGAAAAGAGAATGTCAGAATAGAGAGGATGGTTGAATGAAAGCAACTCTTGTTATTGAAAATATCACAAATTTAGCTACTATGAGTGGCAGTGACAAACCTAGAAAAAACAAAGCACAAAAAGAGATAGGGCTAATTAAAAATGGAGTCATAGCAATATCTATGGACAAAATAATCTACGTGGGTGAAGGGAAACTGCCAGATAGTATATCTACTGACGAAGATACTGTTTTTATTGATGCAACTGGAAAATTAGTTACTCCCGGGCTTATTGATCCTCATACCCATCTGGTGCATGGAGGGAGTAGAGAAAACGAATTTTCAATGAAATTGGAAGGCAAGTCATATCTTGAGATTTTATCTAGTGGTGGAGGGATACATTCTACTGCAAAAGCAACAAAAGAAGCTACTTTCGATGAACTATATGATAAAGCATATAAGAGTTTAAACATAATGCTTGAATACGGTGTGACAACAGTAGAAGCAAAATCAGGATACGGAATAGGAGATTTTCAGACAGAACTAAAGCAAATTGAGGTGGCTAGAAAATTAAATGAAACACATCCCATAGATGTAGTGCCAACTTTTATGGGAGCTCATGCAGTGCCAACAGAGTACAAGGATAGAAGCGATGTTTTTGTTGAAAAAATTGTAAATGAGATGATTCCATATATAGCTAAAAATAAACTTGCTGAGTTTTGCGATGTCTTTTGTGAAGAAGGTGTTTTCACGATAGAGCAGTCTAGAAAAATACTTTTAAGTGCTAAATCACATGGTTTGATCCCCAAAATACACGCTGATGAAATCGTTTCTATAGGGGGAGCAGAACTTGCCAGTGAAATTGGATGTATATCAGCAGAGCACTTAATTAGTGCAAGTAAAAATGGCATAAAGAAAATGGGAGAAAAAAATGTGATCGCTGTACTTTTGCCTGGCACTAGTTTTAATCTGCAAGAAGGTAAAGTAGCGGATGCGAGATATATGATAGAAAATGATGTAGCTGTCGCTATAGCTACTGATTACAATCCAGGGAGTTGTCCTAGCGAAAACCTACAGCTTATGATGTCATTCGCTTCTATAACTTTAAAAATGACTCCAGAAGAGGTATTAACTGCATCAACTATAAATGCTGCTTGTGCGATCAAAAGGGAGGCTTCAATAGGTTCAATAGAAGTTGGTAAAATTGCAGATATTGCAATATTTGACGTGCCTAATCTAGCCTATATGCTATATCACTTTGGAATAAATCATACAGATTCAGTCATTAAAAATGGTAAGGTTGTATACAAGAAAAATAGGGGGAATTAAAAATGTACGATAATAAAACGATTGGAGAATCAATGCAAATCAAGCTAGATAATTATCTGCCTGATTATCCTAAATTTGATGAATCAATCCGCAGAGCACCAAAGAGAGAGTTTACACTTACTAAAAAAGAGACAGAGATTGCTTTAAAAAATGCATTAAGGTATGTGCCAGAGGAATTGCATGAAAAATTAGCTCCTGAATTTTTAGAAGAATTATTGACTAGAGGTAGAATATACGGCTATAGATTTAGACCAGAAGGCAGAATTTATGGAAAACCAATTGATGAGTACAAAGGCAAATGCATAGAAGGCAAAGCATTTCAAGTTATGATAGACAACAATCTAGATTTTGAAGTAGCCTTGTATCCTTATGAGCTTGTAACATATGGTGAGACAGGTCAAGTTTTCCAAAACTGGATGCAGTATAGGTTGACTAAGAAATATCTTGAAGAACTAACTGATGAGCAAACATTGGTAGTCGAATCGGGACACCCATTAGGCTTATTTAGATCTTCTAAAGAATCCCCTAGAGTAATTATCACAAATGCACTAATGGTAGGAATGTTTGATGACCAAAAACATTGGATTAAAGCTCAAGCTATGGGAGTTGCTAATTACGGGCAGATGACTGCAGGCGGATGGATGTACATCGGACCACAAGGGATTGTTCATGGGACATTTAACACTATTTTAAATGCCGGTAGAATGAAACTGGGAATTCCTGCGGAAGGAGATTTGAGTGGACACATATTTGTCAGTTCTGGTCTAGGCGGAATGAGCGGTGCTCAAGGCAAAGCTGCTAAAATTGCAAATGGTGTTGGAGTTATTGCAGAAGTTGATTACTCAAGGATTGAAACTAGATTAAAACAAGGCTGGATTGATGAATGCTATGATGATTTAAAAGTAGTTTTTGAGAAAGCGTTTGAATATGCTGATAAAAAAGAAGCTAGGGCAATAGCTTATCATGGCAACATCATTGACTTATTAGAGTATGCAGTTGATAAAAATATTCATATTGAATTATTGTCAGACCAAACCTCTTGCCATGCTGCATACGATGGAGGGTATTGTCCACAAGGATTAACATATGAGCAAAGGACTAAGATGCTAAACGAAGACAAAGAAAACTTTATTAAAGAAGTAGATAAATCTTTAAGAAAACATTTTGAACTAATAAAGATCCTTGTTGACAGAGGAACCTATTTCTTTGACTATGGTAATAGCTTTATGAAAGCTGTTTATGATTCAGGGGTTAAAGAGATATCTAAAAATGGGATAGATGATTCTGAAGGTTTTATATTTCCATCTTATGTTGAAGATATCATGGGACCGATGTTATTTGACTATGGGTATGGGCCATTTAGATGGGTTTGCTTAAGTGGAAAACACGAAGATTTAATTAAGACCGACAAAGCTGCAATGGAATGCATAAATCCAAATAGAAGATATCAAGATAGAGATAACTACAACTGGATTAGAGATGCTGAGAAAAACAACTTAGTAGTTGGCACACAAGCTCGTATTCTTTATCAAGACGAAGTCGGGAGGACACAAATTGCTCTAAAATTCAACGAAATGGTCAGAAATGGTGAAGTTGGGCCAATTATGATGGGCAGAGATCATCACGATGTTTCCGGAACAGATTCGCCATTCAGAGAAACGGCAAATATCAAAGATGGAAGTAATATCATGGCAGATATGGCAACTCAATGCTTTGCTGGCAATGTTGCAAGAGGCATGAGCTTAGTAACTTTGCACAATGGCGGTGGAGTAGGCATAGGTAAAGCTATAAATGGTGGCTTTGGTATGGTTCTTGATGGATCTGAACGTGTTGATAAGATTTTGAAAAGAGCAATGCCATGGGATGTAATGAATGGCGTAGCAAGGAGAGCTTGGGCAAGAAATGAAAATTCAATCGAAACAGCGATTGAGTATAATTATAGAAACAGTTCTACAGATCATATAACTCTTCCCTATGTAGCAAATGATGATTTAGTAAAAGAATTAGTCGATAAATACTATAAGTAATTAAATCAGCCCAGGCTTTATGCCTGGGCCATGAAAAAGGAGGACTTTATGCAAAAGAATGGAGAAATAACTGCTGGCAAAATTATTAGATTTATTTTATATTCATTTATCGGAATATTCATGTTTTTTATCCCCATTGAAATAGGTGGAAAAAGTACGATACCAATTGATCACATAGTTACATATGTAAAAAATATCCCTTATTTTAGTCCGATCTATGTGGGTATCATCGTTTGTTTAGGTGGTGTATTGCCATTTATAAAAGGGGAATGGAAAAAGTCAATAACAACGAAAATATTTTCTTTTTTTAAGTTGTTCGGTATTGTTTTCGTACTCATGGCAATATTTAATAAAGGACCAGAATTTTTAATGAATGAGGATGTAATCCCATTTATTTACAACAGCATAGTAAAATCAGTTACTATGATTGTACCTATAGGCTCCATATTTTTAGCATTTTTAGTGAATTATGGTCTCATGGAATTTGTTGGTGTATTTATGCAGCCTGTAATGAAACCAATATGGAAAACACCTGGTAGATCTGCGATTGATGCTGTTGCTTCTTTTGTCGGCAGCTACTCTATAGCATTGTTAATCACCAATAGAGTATATAAAGAAGGAAAATATACAGCTAAAGAGGCTGCAATTATAGCAACGGGATTTTCTACAGTTTCAGCGACATTTATGGTCATAGTCGCAAACACATTGGGCATAATGGAGCACTGGCTGTTGTATTTTTGGTTGACATTAGTGATTACGTTTGTAGTAACAGCGATAACTGCTAGAATTTATCCTTTAAATAAAAAACCAAATAACTATTACCAAGGCGTTGAAGGTATAAAAGAAAAAGAATGCAAAGGAAACAGATTTAAATTGGCTATGGAAGAGGGTATGAAAGCATTTGATCAAGCGCCGACGGTTTTTGAAAGTGTGAAAGACAATTTAATTGATGGTGTAAAATTAGCTTTGTCTATTGGACCTTTGCTAATGTCAATAGGAGTTTTTGGAATATTGTTAGCTGAATACACTCCAATATTTGATGTTATTGGGTATATTTTCTATCCTTTTACATACATAACAAGAGTTCCAGAACCTATGCTTGCAGCTAAAGCTAGCGCTTTAAGTATTGCAGAGATGTTTTTACCTGCACTTTTAGTTACTGAGGCAGACATCATAACTAAATTTTTGATAGCGGTCGTCAGTGTATCAGAGATATTATTTTTCTCTGCATCTATCCCTTGCATGATGGGAACAGAAATACCTTTAACTATGAAAGACTATATTTTGATATGGTTAGAAAGAGTAGCTATTTCCATTTTATTGACTGCGCCGATACTTCATTTAATTTTTTAGTAAATTGACTAAAAAGCTTCCATTTGGGTAATATAAAAATGGAAGCTTTTATTTTACATACTCTTAACATTCACTATATTGTTTCTTAATAGAAAAAACGTATTATATAAGAGAACAATAAAGAAAAGATTGATAGGAGGATTAATAGTGAAAAGATCTAAGTTTAGTTTTATATTAGTTTTAATGTTGGCGCTGTCAGTATTTTTAGTGGCTTGTACATCAGGTAATGAAACACCACCTACTGAGGAACCAGGAACAGAAGAACCAGTTACGGAAGAACCTCAAAATTTAAGTGGTCCATTGACTTTATCAGGTTCGACTTCAGTAGAAAAAGTAGGATTGGCATTGATTGAAGAATTTATGGCATTAAATCCAGATGTAGTAGGAACTTATGAAGCAATAGGATCATCTGGTGGAATTAAGAATGCAGCAGATGGAGTTACTCAAATCGGTACAGCATCAAGAGAAATAAAAGATGAAGAAAAAGCTTGGGGTATAGAAGAACTAACAATCGCATATGATGGGATTGGAGTAATAGTCAATCCAGCAAATCCAGTTGAAGATTTAACAATAGACCAAATTACAAAAATCTACACTGGTGAAATAACTAATTGGAAAGAACTAGGTGGAAATGACGAAGAAATAGTAGTTGTTTCTAGAGAAGATGGATCCGGAACAAGGGGAGCATTTGAGGAAATATTAGGTTTTGAAGGCAAATTAACTCAAAAAGCTTTGATAGCTGAAGGAAATGGGAACGTCCAAACAACTGTCGCAGGGAATCCTAAAGCTATTGGCTATGTATCTTTCTCTTCCCTTGACAATACTGTAAAACCTTTAAAAGTTGAAGGAGTAGAACCAACAGCAGAAGATGTAATTAATGGAACTTATAAAATTTCAAGACCTTTCATATTTGTCTACAAAGAGGAAAATTTAACAGAACCAGCAAAAGCTTTTCTAGATTTTGTTATGAGTGAAGAAGGACAAAATATAGTTGAAGAAAATGGCGCTATAAGAGTAAAATAAATACAGAATAAGTAAAGCTAAGCTTTAGCTTAGCTTTACTTAAATACATAAGGAGACTCTATATGGAAAAGGATATGAAATTAGATAAAAAAAATGAATTAAAAGAGAAATTAGCTCATTATTTATTTTTATTTAATGCTACAGTGGCAATTATCAGTGTTGCGGCGATAGCATTTTTTGTGTTTTATAGAGGATTGCAGCCGTTTATACCTGGCAACGCAGAGGGAAATTACAATTTGATTGACTTTTTATCGGGACTAGAGTGGAGGCCTAGTTTAGGTAAGTTTGGCATTTTGTACATGATCGTCGGTTCACTACTTGCGACTTTTGGAGCAATTATACTCGGAGTTCCAGTCGGGATACTCACTGCAATTTTTATTGCTGAACTTGCACCCAAATGGGCAAAAAAAATCATTAAACCAGCAGTAGAGATGCTAGCAGGGATACCCTCTGTATTATATGGACTATTTGGGCTAGGAGTCATAGTCCCATGGATCATGCAGATTTCTCCTCAAGCACAAGGGCAGTCATTGCTTGCAGTAATTATTGTACTTATGATAATGATTTTACCAACTGTAATTACTATAACAGAAAGTGCTATAAATTCTGTACCTGATGCGTATAGAGAGGGCTCTTTCGGATTAGGCGCCACTAAACTTTATACAATATTTAAAGTTGTATTACCCGCTGCAAAGTCTGGTATACTTGCGGGCGTAGTGCTTGGGATAGGTAGAGCAATAGGCGAGACTATGGCGGTGATGCTTGTTGCTGGAAATCCAATTGCAGGACTGCCTAAGAGCATTTTTTCACCGATAAGACCACTTACTACAAATATTGCGATGGAGATGAGTTACGCCTTTGGACTACATCAAGAAATGCTTTTTGCTACAGGAGTTGTGCTATTTGTATTTATTATTTTAATAAATTTAATATTAAGCAGGATTACTAGAGGAAGTGTTCTAAAATGAAAAAGAAAATAAATATAAAAGAAAGTTTTATATATGGGCTTATTGGAATTGCTACTCTTTTTACTATTGGGATTCTTGTTTTTATTTTAGGTTTTATTTTTTCTAAAGGACTTCCTCATGTGGATTTATATTTTCTTACAAGTCAATTTGACTCTACATCTGCATATGTTGATGTAAAGTTAAGTGAAGGCTCGCAAAATCCTTTAGGGCTAATATTAGAAGAAACTACAATAAAAGAAAAAGGATCAAAAGAAAAAAAAGTGATAGTCATTAAAGAGATAGAAGACACATCTTTAGTAGAAGATGCCATAAATAACAAAGGAAAACCCTTGGCTCTTAGTGAAAAAGACATCATAAACAGGATAAATGGGATAAATGTCGAAGGAAAAAGTGTTGAAGAAGTAAATCAGATACTAAATAATGTAAATAAAGATACTGTTACAATGAGAATTACTAAACAGGGCGGCGGGATATTCCCTATGATCATAACCACGCTTATGATGATCGGCTTATCATTATTATTTTCAGTTCCTATAGGGGTATTTGCAGCAATCTATTTAGTTGAATACGCAAAACCAGGTAAATTTGTCAATTTAGTCAGGTTTGCAACTGAAAGTTTGGCAGGTATACCGTCTATAATATATGGTTTATTTGGCATGATTTTATTTGTCATGACACTAAATCTCGGATATTCATTGCTTGCAGGAGCACTGACTTTAAGTATCATTTTATTGCCAGTTATAATTAGACAAACTGAGGAATCTTTAAAAGCAGTACCTGATTCATATAGAGAAGCGTCTTTCGGATTAGGTGCGAATAAGATCTACACGATTACAAAAGTTGTATTACCAACAGCAGTTCCTGGCATTGTCGTTGCGATAATTTTAAGTATAGGTCGTATAATAGGGGAATCTGCAGCTCTATTACTAACTGCAGGTACTGCAGCGAAAATTCCAGGTTCATTACTCGAGTCTGGATCAACATTAACAGTAAAAGCTTATACAGTTGCTAAAGAAGAAGCAAATATAGAATTGGCTAGTGCAATAGGGAGTGTTATAATAATAATTATTATAATACTCAATGCTCTTTCAAAATTCATATCCAAAAAATTCAGTAAGATTTAGAGGAGAATAATATGGAAAATAAATTTAGCATAAAAAACCTTGATATGTATTATGGAGATTTTCAAGCACTTAAAAATATTAACATGGAAATTAAAGAAAAGGAAATAACCTCTCTTATAGGGCCTTCTGGATGTGGCAAGTCAACTTTTTTAAGGACGCTAAACAGAATGAATGACTTGATTGAAGGAGTAAGAGTTGAGGGAGAAGTTTTACTCGATGGAGAAGATATATACAAAGAAATAGACGTAACTAAGCTAAGGACTAGGATAGGAATGGTTTTTCAAAAACCGAATCCATTTCCCATGTCAGTGTATGATAATGTTGCATATGGGCCTAGAGCTCATGGAATAAAAAAGAAGTCTGTATTGGATGAAATAGTTGAAAAAAGCTTAAAAAGAGCAGCTATTTGGGATGAAGTTAAAGACAGGATAAAACGGAACGCACTATCATTATCTGGAGGACAACAGCAGAGAATTTGCATAGCCAGAGCGCTAGCTGTGGAACCGGAAGTATTGTTAATGGATGAGCCTACATCAGCACTTGACCCTATTTCTACATTAAAAGTTGAGGATCTTGCTGAAGAGCTAAAGAAAGAGATAACAATAATAATTGTTACTCACAATATGCAGCAAGCAGCTAGAATTTCTGATAAAACAGCTTTTTTCTTAAATGGAGAGCTCATAGAATTTGATGAAACTGATTTTATATTTAGTACTCCAAGGGACAAACGTACTGAAGATTATATAACGGGAAGATTTGGTTAAAAAACAACACTTTTTAGTGTTGTTTTTTAAATTTTATGTTATAGTGAAATTAACAAATATAAATATGGAGATGATTCTATGAAGCTGCATAACCACATGGAAGATTTAGTACTATCCTATGTAGATAAGCTTTTGCCTCAATTTGACTCAGTCTGCAATTGTGAGAAATGTAGACTAGATATCGCTGCATTGGCTTTAAATAATTTGCCAGGCATGTATTCAGTCACAGAAATAGGTGAAGTGTATTCTAAGATTAAAGAAATGGAAACTCAATATGTTGCAGATGTAATAAAAGAAATAACTAAAGCCATAGAAATCGTCTCAATAAGACCGGAACATACAAAATAAATGAGTGCAAGCACTCATTTATTTTATTAGCTTTGATATGAATTTGAAATCATCAGTACCTGCCTTTTCAATTAAATCGAAAAGCAAAGTCTCTGTATTAGTAATAACAGCTCCTAGATCATTCATCATAAATAGAGCGTTTTCATAGTTTTCTTCGGTTCTCGATCCTACTGCATCTTTAACTACAAATACATTTTTGCCATTTTCAATTAGATCTCTAACTGTTTGATACACACAAACATGAGCTTCCATTCCCGTGATAATTACATCTTTAATATTCAGCATTTCTAGTTTTTCACTTAATTCTTTAGTATATGCACTAAAAACGATCTTTTCTATTGGCTCATTTTCTTTTAACAAATCTTTAAGTTCAGTTAGTGTTCTGCCTAAACCCTTTGGATATTGTTCAGTATAAAGTATTGGGATATTCAACTTATTAAAGCTTTCAATCAATATTTTTTGATTTTTAACGATTTTTTCTGAATTAAATATTGCTGGAGCTAGCTTTTCTTGTATATCAATCATTAACATGAGTGAATTATCTTTTTCAATTCTGTATTTTTTCATAAAAATCTCCTTTCTATTCACCAAAAATTAATTTATGCAGTGGATGCCTTTTTATTGAAACTGCTTTTTCAGGGCATAATTCATGACAGCAGAAGCATCTAATACAATTTTTAGTATTTATAGTTGCTTTTTTATCTTTTATGGTAATGACTTTTTTAGGGCAATTTGCACTACATATACCGCATCCTATACATTTTTCTCTGATAACATAGGGGTAAGGTCTGAATTTATCAAGCACATAATTTTCAGCAAACTTTGGTATTTTCCCAGATATAAAGTTTACATGAGTCGATTCAGGAAGCTTAAATGGTTTGATATTTAACTCATTCAAATCTAAACCGACTACTTTTATTGAGTTGAAATCATACAGATTTCTTTTTAGAGATTCTACAACTGTCGGAGGATTTTTTATGCCAACTAAGTCACTAGCAACATAATCCAGCTCATAAGGATTAACACCTGCAAACAGTAGCCCCAACTTTCTAATATCTCCAGCAGAAGGACCATTGCCTTCCATCGCATGGATACCATCAATTATCGATACAATTGGTTTTATATAATCACATATGTCAATTAACAAATTTGCAAAGTCTGTTGTATCATTCATTTTTAAGTGATAATCTGCTTTATTTACACCTGGCACAGTTCCAAATAGGTTCTTTACAGCTCCAGTATAAGTCATCATAGTGTGAGTCTTTAGTTTTGCACAAGACACTAAATAATCTGCATCAGCGAAAGATTTCACTAACTTTAAGGTATTTACAACCTTACCATTTTCAACCTTGACATCGATTGTTTCGGTATTGTAATTAAGTTTGCAGCCTGTTCTTTCGCTAACCTCGACCAAACCTGCCTGAGTATAAAAGTTCTTTAATATATGTGGATTAAAAGGACCACCAGGACTATCACCAATAGTAACTTCATGTCCTTTTTTTTGAAAAAATCTCACTACACCTTCAACTACAAAAGGATGCGTAGTAACGGCATCTTCAGGTTTGTTTTTCTTTAATAAATTTGTCTTTACAATGACTTTACCGGTCTTTAGATTTTGGATTTCAGGTATATTACTCAGCATGCTATCCACTGTTTTTATCACATCATCGTAAACATAATCACTACATTGATTTACGTAAACTTCACTCATATTATCCCACCTTTAAGAATATTATACATAAAATTAGGGTAAATAAAAATAAAAGATTGAAGGTGATTATTATGACTAATGTAACATTGTGGACTAGACAAGATGAAAGAAGCTTAGAAGAGCTTAAAAAGAACAAAGTTTTTGTCAATAAAGAGGAGTACATAAGAAATCAATATGAGGATATAGCTGATCATTTTATCAAACTATACAAATGGTTTGTGAAAGAAGCTTCGAAAAAAGTTCCAAAACCAGATTATGTATCAATGCCGATTTGGTGCTCAATAAGCAGAGAAAATATGTATAGACCGATTGAAGGGAGTATCTGTTATGAACTTCAAGTGCCAGAAGAAGAAATCATTTACTTCGATGGGCAGAAATGGGATTATGTGTTAAATCATTTGTACATACCAAAAGATGAGAAAGATCATGAAAACTATCTCCATGAATTAAGACTTAAGGGTTTTAAAAATGAATTTGAATTTTTTGTTGGACCAAATGCGCATTTTTACCCAGAAGAAAGGAATAAAATCATAAGTAGTTGGATAAGGATATTTGACATAGAAGAATGGAATATTTTTAGAGTTCAAGCGAATATATGGCAAATCAAAGAAGAATATGTTAAGGAAATTTATTACCCAAGATAGTCATAAGTTTTCTGATATAATATATATATTAAGATATCGGAGAATGAGTTATGCAAAATCATATTAAACTTTCAGTGAGGAATTTAATAGAAACAACTTTGAGATCTGGAGACATAGACAACAGATTTATGTCTACATCTAGAGCTTTAGAAGGTACACTAGCACATCAAAAGATACAAAGCAATTATAAAGAAAAGGATCTAAAGGAAGTGACCCTCTCTATAAGCATAGATTACAAAGGATTTGTTTTTGACATAGATGGCAGAGCTGATGGGATTTTATTTGAAGATGAGAATGTAATAATTGATGAAATAAAGACAACTACGAGAAAATTAGATAATATGGAAGAAGAGATAAATATTTTACATTCCGCACAAGCCCTTTGCTACGCTTTCATTTATCAGAGAGAGAAAAACTTAAATCAGATTTCAATTAACTTAACATATTTTAACATAGAAACAGAAACAACAAAAAAAATAAGAAGAGATTATGATAAATACCAAGTTGAAGAATTCTTCTATTCTCTACTAGATAGATATATTGTCTTTGCAAAAATGGTTGAAGATTGGAAGAAAAAAAGAGACTCCTCAATCAATAAAATCGAGTTTCCATTCAATAAATACCGAAGAGGTCAAAGAGAACTAGCAGTAGGAGTATATACAGCGATAAAAGAAGGAAAGAGATTATTTGTAAAAGCACCAACAGGTATAGGAAAGACTATGTCAACGATCTTTCCAAGTCTAAAAGCGTTAGAAAGATTTGAATTGGACAAAATTTTTTATTTAACAGCTAAGACACTGACACAACAAGCACCAGAAAACTCAGTAAAAATGCTCATGGAAAATGGACTATCTTTAAAAACTTCTATTTTGACATCTAAAGAAAAGATTTGCTTAAATGAAGAAGTTAAATGTAATCCCATCGATTGCCCATATGCTAAAGGACATTACGACAGAGTTAATGAAGCTATTATAGATATATTTAACAATGAGGATTTTTTTTGCTATGAAAAGATTATTGAGTATTCTAAGAAATATAATGTGTGCCCATTTGAATACCAACTAGATATAAGTCTTTATTCAGATTTAATAATATGTGACTATAATTATGCATTTGATCCACAGGTTTACCTAAAAAGATTTTTCGAATTTAACAATGGCCAAAACATATTCCTGATTGATGAAGCACATAATTTAATTGACAGAGCTAGAGAAATGTATTCAGCTTCATTAAATACAAATCTGTTAAAAGAAACTTTGAATGTATTAAAAAGCAATAAGACAAAAAAGACCAAAGACTTAGAAAAGGTCATAAAAAAGATAGAAACTAAAGTAAATGAAGCTTTATCGAAAGGAATAATTTATCAAATAGAAGAATTTGATGATATATACTGGCCGATTAGTAAGACACTCGTTTTGCTAGAAAAATTTTTAATAGAAAATAAAGAAGTGGAAGGTTATGACACTTGTTTAGATGCATACTTTACTTTAAATTCTTTTTTGAGAATATCTGAGTTTTTTTCTGATAACTATGTAGTAAAATTTAGTGAAGAAAATAAAGACTGTACTGTTTCTCTTTATTGTTTAGATGCTTCTAAATTCATAAAAAACATAACGAGTGAAAATAAAGCGAATGTCTATTTTTCAGCAACTTTAACCCCAATAGATTACTTTAAAGACTTGCTAGGCTCAGAGAAAGATGACTATCACATGATCTTAAAATCTCCATTTAAAAAAGAAAATTTGTTAATCCTAGTAAATAATAATATCTCAACTAGGTATAAAGATCGCTTAGATACATTTGCTCTTATTACAGATAACATATATGATTTTGTTAATGCTAAAAAAGGAAATTACATAGTTTTCTTTCCATCATATGCGTATTTAAATATTGTATTTGAAGACTTTAAATTAAAACATCCAGATTTATTGATTAAAAAAGAAGAACCCGGTTTAACTAAGATAGAAAGAGAAGAATTTTTAAATGACTTTACACTAAACAATCAGATGACTTCATTTTGCGTATTGGGGGGTAGCTTTTCAGAGGGCATTGACTTAGTAGGCAAAAAACTCATAGGTGCAGCAATAGTAGGAGTGGGCATGCCACAAATTTCCAGTGAAAGAAATATAGTCAAAAACTACTTTGAAAACCTATATCGCAAAGGATTTGACTACGCATACACTTTCCCGGGGATGAATAAAGTTATGCAGGCAGTTGGAAGGGTAATAAGGGCAGAAGATGATAAAGGTGCAGTTCTATTAATAGATGATAGGTACTTAACTAATAAATACATAAGCCTTATGCCTTACGAATGGTCTAATTACAAAAAGATTAGAAACAATGAAGAGATGATTTCGATATTAAATATGTTTTGGAGAAGTGTTGACAAAGAAAAATCAATATGATAATTTATTATTAGCACTCAAATACCAAGAGTGCTAATAACATTGAGGGGGTAAGTTTATGGAGAAAAAGGAATTTCAAGCAGAATCAAAGCGATTGTTAGATTTAATGATAAATTCTATATACACTCATAAAGAGATATTTTTAAGAGAACTTATATCAAATGCTTCAGATGCCATAGACAAAATATATTACAAGGCTTTGACGGATAAGAACATATCTTTCAATAAAGATGATTATTACATCAAGATTTCTTTTGACAAAGAAAATAGAATATTAAGCGTTA
>Ga0228535_1001742_pt1 | contig 28542 bp, 25 predicted proteins | sample SJ1metagenome_FD_168457 | JGI IMG/M metagenome (GOLD analysis project Ga0228535, IMG submission 168457) | Enriched culture of PCE-dechlorinating microbial communities from Ithaca, New York, USA - SJ1 | ecosystem: Engineered > Modeled > Simulated communities (microbial... > Unclassified | place...
CGATGAAGGAATAGCGCCCCCATTTCTCGCCGCCTTCCACGCTTTCCAGAAGATAGACGTGGTTTTTGTGCCGCAGTTTTCTGAGGACGGAAACAGGCGTTTCCACGTCGGCGAGAATTTCCCGGTAAACGGGAATCAGGTTCCCCCGCCTGGCGAGGGCTTCAAAATCCGGAAATTTGGGAAAGTACATTTGCAACTCCTTCGTGCGAAATAAAAAAAGGCCGGGAAAATTTTTTTTTCACGGCCTTTTGGATTGTTTAAAAACAAAAAAGCCGTGGAGTCCCGAGAGGGTCTCCACGGCCTGGACTTTTTATGCAAAAAGATCAGCGGCGGACGCACCTCCCGGCGAGGCTCCACCACCACCAGCTATTCAAATTCAGGGTTAAAGATATGTTTTTCATTTCTCTCTCCAAATAACGGCTGCCCTATAGCAAGGCCGGCGGTTCGTGTCAACAATTTTTCTTTCACGGTCCGGGGGCTGTCTTCTCCCCGTCCGGCGGCGGAGGATTTTTCCCTTCGGCGCCTGTTTGGTCTGCCGGCGGTTCGGCCGGCTCCGGGGAGGCTTGCGCCAGATCGGCCAGCCACAAGCCATGGCGGTGTTGCGCATAGTCCAGACGGACTTTTCCCGTGAAGATGCCGCGGACCATCGGCCAGTTGGGTTTGAGCGCAATAGCCGCCATGTGCGCCAGAAAGGCGAGGAAAAACAAAATAAATCCGATGTTGTGCGCCCAGGTGGCCCAGAGAAGCACTGTATGGGACAGATCCGGCGCGTAAATGTTTTTATACGTTTTGACAAGCCCCGAGGCGATCAGGAGCAAAATGATGAATGCCATGCCCGCATACGCCAGACGCTGCTCCGGCAGATACTTGTGCTGCGGCGGCTCCTTGCCCAGACCGATGAAACTTTTGATAACGGCAACCGACGCCCGGAAATCGCCCCTTTGCGGCAGCAGTCCCTTTTCGCCGCCAAGACCGTGATAGACCAGATGAAACAGCGCCGCCGCGGTGAACACAAAGGCCGCTGCGTAATGCAGGTAAAGGGAGGTGATGAAGTCGGCCGACCAGCCCAGCCCCGGCACGGTGATGATGTAGTAGCGTTTGGCGACCGGCAGCTCGAAAATGCCGGTTAAAAGCAAAACAAGGCCCGACAGAGCAATGGCCCAGTGTTCGGCCAGTTCAAGCCGGCTGTGGCGGACGACGCGGTTTTCTGCGGCAAGAATTTTCTCAGCCATGATTTTCGCCCTCCTTTTTCCCCTGCGCTTTGCGGCGGGAAATCCATCCCAGCGCGCCCGCGGCAACAGCGCCCAGGACCGGCGCGGCGAGGACGGCGTTGCCCAGCGGATCGGTGGCGGCCATGCGCCTTTTGACATCCGGCTTCATGTCGGGACGGCCCGGTTTTTTCTCCATCGCCCGGGTGATCTTTTCAAAGGAGACGGGCGAGACGTAGAAGGTCGATGTTCCGCCGTTCTCCGTTTTGCCGTAAAGATAGCCGTTCATCGCCCGGGCGCGCTCGAGGGCGTTTTTTTCAATTTCCCGGCGCGGACCGATGAGCATGGCCTGGCGGGGGCATGCTTCAACGCAGCCGGGAAGCTTTCCCTCCTGGAGTCGCTCGTTGCACAAATCGCATTTGTACATGACGCCGTTGCCCATGAAATCCGGCAGGACATGCAGGTAAATGCCGACGCCGGACTGGCGCTGGGGAATTTCCCAGGGACAAACATCCCGGCATTTCGCTCCGCCGAAACACTGGTTTTGCTCGATGACCACCGCGCCGTTTTTCTCTTTGTGGTTGGCGGAAAACGGACAGATGGTCGCACAGGGAGGATTGTCGCAGTGCATGCAGCGGCGGGGAACGTAAATCGTTTTTCCGTCGATCCGGACATCGTGCACGTAAATGAAATTGTAAGGCGTCAGACGGTTGAAGACCTCTTTTTTCTTCGACCAGTCCTCAATGGTCTTGCGCGGCCAGGGTTCGGGAATGTTTTTGGCGACCGGCGGAATTTTGTCTTTGTTGATGGCCCTGCAGGCGCCGACACAGGCCGGCATCGGGCGGTCGGGACATCCGTCGCACAGGCTTAAGTCAATGAGCGTCGCCAGACGCTTCTCATCGGCGGCGCCGGCCGTTTTCGGCCATTTCAGGCCGGCCAGGGCCGCCGCGCCCGCGCCGATCTTTAAAAACGATCTGCGGCTCAAATGGCCATCATGTGTTTTCATGATCCCTCTCCTCCTGTCCGTTTTATACCCTATGGGGGTATAATAGGCGTCCTTGTGTTTTTGTCAAGACTATTTTTGCCGGCTAGCGGACCCAGCGGATTCCGGGCAGCGTTTTCAGTGGATCGGGCAGCGTCAGGAGAAATTCAACGTATCCCGCAAAGCGGCCGTTCTCGTACCAGGGCGCCTGGGAAAGCAGCCATTTTACGCCATGGATTTCAACGGTATAGGCGTGCGATTTTTGCGTCGTGAAGAGGTCCCGGATTTGCTTCTGCGCGTCTTCGGGATGGCAGGCGAGCATGTTTTTGCCGATGAGATCCCTTCCGCCGGATTGCCGGAAGATGAGCGCCGCCCGGTCGTTCATCCAGAGGATGACGCCCTTTGTGTCGCAGGTGATGATGCCGATCGGCAGCTCATCGTACCAGCGGGGAGAGGTCATGGCCATCACCGCCGGCCCCAGGGGCAGACAGAAACACAGATGCCGCACAGATGAACTTCCCGGTTGAGCTTTTCCTGCGACAGCCGCCGGCAGGCGTCGCGGCACTTGCCGGCGTCGTAAAATTCATCGCGGTCGGTGGCGTCGTTCCACAGACGGCCGCTGGCTGCCCCGGCCGGACAGGCCTCCAGACACATCGTGCACTCGCCGCAGCGGCTTTCGGCAATGGGAACGCCCAGTTCGGCAAACCGGTGATTGGTGAGCAGCGTGGCCAGCCGCAGGCGGGGGCCGAAGCGCTCCGATACCAGGAGATCGGTCTTGCCGATCCAGCCCAGTCCGGCGCGGGTTGCGGCCATCTTGTGCGAAAAAGGCATCCGCAGCGTCCGGGCAAAATCCGCCGGCCTGTCGTCTTCCTGGACGGTGGCTTTAATCTCGCGGCAGGAGATGCCGTTTTGTGTCAGGAAGCGGCACATTTTCGCCGTGATCAGGTTGAGCTCGTCGTTGGTGGCGCGGTACAGGTCGTAGTAAACCGGCGTCGGACCCTGTTCGATGCCGTCGATGACCGCATCGTCAAGCTTCTTGCCGATCACCACGGCGTAGCGGTAAGGATAATGTTGTCTGACCAGGTCTTCCAGGTCGGCAAAGCCGATGACATAGTCGTCCGCATTCGGCAGGATATTCATGAGTTCGTTTTGCATGAATCGCTTTCCTCGCGCACGCCGTCCGATGGCGGCAACGGCCTCTGTTTCCTGGAAAGTTTAGCACAGGATTTTCCTTCCCCAAAGGAAATTGTTGGCAGGCGGCGGAAAAAAATCCGTTCGTCCGTTTGCGGGAGCCTTTCCGCAGCGCGCAACCGGTCCTCATTTTGCTTGACACGGGAAACTCTTGACCGCTATGATTTGAAAAATTTTCCCGACACTATTATTTGACCATTAAAGCAAAGGAGGTACCGATCATGAAAAAAATTATTCCCTGGCGTGCCCTGGCGGGCTTTTGCATTCTCGCGCTGGTTGTAACCGGCTGCGCGGGCGGCACGAAAATCACGATGACGCAGGAAAAGTACGCCCCTTCCTTCAAGGCAAACGACTTTGCCCGTTACAAAGGCAAGAAGCTGGTGCTTTCGAGCTTTTTCAATCAGGCCCAGAATACCAAAACCTACAACTATTTCAGCCCGGACAACAAACTGAATTATGAAGGCAACGTGAGCCTCGAAAATTTGTACTGGAACAGCTTTCAGAAGGCTTTCAAGCATGTCGGCGTGATTCTCGTGGACTACACCTATGATGGCAGCCATCCTTACCGCCACGGCTGGTGGTGGGGCGCTCCCGGTCCCGGCGGCTACAAGGCGCCCCGGGGAGTGGCCGAATTTCAGTTTATTCTGCTGTCAATGACCGATCAGGAATTGAAATTCAAGGCGCTTATCTTCAAGGAAGGCGAAACGAAACTGGACAAGGATTTCACGGTGACAATGGCGCCGGCCGCCACCGAAGACAAGGCCGAACTTGAACGGCGCGGCTACCAGCTCATCGATCTGGCCTTTACGACCCTTCTGCGGGACCGCGATTTTCAGCGGGTGTTTTAGACGAAAGGGCGACAGGCTGCCGTCTTTAAGGCTATCGGGTTGAGATGGAAATTCTTTTCTACATTTTGGCTGTCTTGCTGCTGATTGTGGTCTTGCTGCAATTGGTGCAGCTGAGGCGGCGGCCGGTCGATTGGTCGCCGCTGGCTGCAAAGCTGGAGGCGCTTCTGGACGCTCAGGAGAGGACCGACCGCTCTTTGCGCGATGAGATGGGCCGCGCGCGCTCGGAAGCGCGGGCGTCGTCCCAGGAGGAAAGAACCGAACTGGCGCGCACGCTCGCCTCTTTCAGTGATTCCGTCCAGGCGCGCCTGGCCGACAGCGCCAAAATCCAAAACGATCAGCTGGAAAGCTTTTCCCGGCAGCTGGGGCTCCTGACGGCGGCCAATGAAAAGAAGCTGGAAGACATCCGCGGCATCATTGACGAAAAACTCAAACAGATTCAGGAAGACAACGCCCGCCAGCTCGACCGCATGCGGCAGACCGTCGATGAAAAGCTTCAGGGGACGCTCGAGGCGCGCCTGGGAGAATCTTTCCGGCAGGTTTCCGAAAGACTCGAGCAGGTTCACCGGGGGCTGGGCGATATGCGATCGCTGGCCGCCGGCGTGGGCGATTTGAAAAAGGTGCTGACCAACGTCAAATCCCGCGGCACGTGGGGCGAAGTGCAGCTGGGCGCGCTGCTCGAGGAGATCCTTTCACCCGATCAATACTTGAAAAACGTCCGGATCCGGGAGGAGGGCGGCGATTTCGTCGAGTTTGCCATTCGTCTGCCCGGCCAGGGCGATTGTCCCTCCGATGCCGTGCTGATTCCGGTGGACGCGAAATTTCCGGTGGAGGACTACGTCCGGCTCACGGAAGCGCAGGACCGCGGCGACGCTCCGGCCGCGGAAGACGCGGCGCGACAGCTCGACGCAAGCATCAAAAAGGCCGCGAAAGACATTGCGCAGAAATATCTGGCGCCGCCGAAAACCACCGATTTCGGCATCATGTTTCTGCCGTCGGAAGGCCTTTACGCCGAAGTGATCCGCCGTTTTGCGCTGGTGTCGGCCCTGCAGCGCGATTTCCGCATCGTCGTCTCCGGCCCCTCGACGTTTGCCGCCTTTCTCAACAGTCTGCAAATGGGCTTCCGCGCGCTGGCCATCCAGAAGCGCTCCGGCGAAGTCTGGAAGGTTTTAGGCGAGGTGAAGACGGCGTTCAGCCGCTTCGGCGATACGCTCGATTCGGTGCGCAAGAAACTGGATGCGGCCGCGAGCTCCGTCGATGATGCCCAGAAAAAGACGCGGACGCTGGCCGGTAAATTGCGGTCGGTGGAAGCGCTCCCCGAAGCCGGCGCGGCGATTTCCGCTCCGGAGACGGAAACACCATAGAAAGACGGCCGGCCGGTTTCCGCTTTGGCGGCTGTTCCACAGGAGAGAGGCATGGATAAAATCGTCGTTCTTTTTGTCGATGATGAAGATGACTTCCGCGTCCTGTCCATTCTCCATATCCGGCGGCTGCTCAGGGACGCCGAACTCGAATTTGTCGAGGCGCGTCGGCCGCAGGAAGCTCTGGAGCTCATCGCAGGGGGTCTGAAACCGGATCTGATGGTTCTGGATTACGCGATGCCGGCCATGACCGGCGTCGAGCTGATCAAACGCATCGATGAAGAACATCCCGATTTGAAAAACGTTCCCTGCATCCTCATCAGCGGATACAATTTGGAGGAAAACCTCACCGGCGAGCTTGGCAAGCGGTGCGCTTTTTTTGAAAAACGCATCGATGTGAAAACCTTTTACCGGCAAATGTGCGAGGACATTGCCGTCCGGTTTGGTTTGTCCCGCCCCGGCGATCCAAGCCGGCCGACGTAAGCGCGGTTTTTTTTCAATGGCCTGCCGCGCGTTTGGTCTCGGCGCTTTGCGCGGGCGGAAAAACGGGAGGAAAGCATGAAAGCGAAGGTTTTGATCGTTGACGACGACAGCGCCAATTTGTGGTTGCTCAAAAGCCTGGTGGAGGGGCAGGGCTGGGAGGCGCTTGAGGCGGAAAACGGCAAAATCGCGCTCGAGAAGGCGCGCGCGGAAAATCCCGATCTGATTGTCACGGACATTCTGATGCCGGTCATGGACGGCTACACGCTGTGCCGCGAAATCAAAGCCGACGAGCGCCTTAAAGACATTCCTTTCGTTTTTTACACGGCCACCTACACCCAGCAAAAAGATGAACGCTTTGCGCTGGATCTGGGAGCGGACCTGTTTCTCGTCAAGCCGCAGGAACCGGAGGCGCTGGGGAGCATCCTGGCGCAACTGCTCGCGCAAAACAAAAAGGTCCGCGGCGGGGCCGAACGCCCGCTGGGCGAAGAAATGGAATTCTTCCGCCGGTACAATGAAATTCTTTTCGGCAAGCTGGAAAAGAAGATGGCGGATCTGGAAGCGGCCAACCGGGATCTGCGGGCGCTGGAGGAAAAGTATCGCCTGAGCTTTGAAAACATCACGGATGTCGTTTTCATTGTCGACGCGAATCTCACCATTGCCAGCATGTCTCCCAGCATCGCGAAAATCCTGGGCCACACGCCGGAGGCTTTTCTGCGCCGTCCGGTTGGCGACCTCAGGCGGATCATGGCGCAGGAATCGTTCGAACGCGCGGCGGCCGACATTTCTTCCGTCCTCGCGGGCCGGTCCGTTCCCATGACGGTTTATACGTTTATCGCCAACGACGGAAGCATCCGCTACGGCGAAGTCAGCTGTTCCCCCGTCCGGCGGGACGAGGCGATCATCGGCATGATTTCCATCGCCCGCGACATCACCGAACGCAAGAAGGCGGAGGATGAAATCCGCCGTCTCAACGAAGAGCTCGAACGGCGGGTCCGGGAGCGCACCATGCAGCTCGAGGCGTCCAATGAAGAGCTGAAGACTTTCAGCTATTCGGTTTCCCACGACCTGCGGGCGCCGCTCCGGATCATCGACGGCTTCAGCGAAACGCTGCTGGAAGATTATACAGACAAGCTGGATGATCAGGCGAAGGACTACCTCAACCGGGTGCGCCGCGCCGCTCAGCGGATGGGGCAGTTGATCGAGGATCTGCTTAAACTGTCGCGGGTGACGCGGCTGGAATTCAGGCGCGAAAAAATCGATCTCAGCGCCCTGGTTCGCGCGGCGGCCGATCTGTGCCGGCAGAACCGTCCCCGCCCGGAAATCGCGCTTCGGATTCAGGACGGTGTGACGGCGTGGGGAGACGCCAATCTGCTGCGGATTGCACTGACCAATCTGCTGGAAAACGCCTGGAAGTTTACCGGCCGGAGCGATTGCCCCCGGATTGAATTTGGCATGACCTTCCGGGACGGCGAGCCCGTCTACTGCGTCCGGGACAATGGCGTAGGCTTTGACATGGCCCAGGTCGGGAAACTTTTCGGCGCCTTTCAGCGTCTGCACAGCCCGGAAGATTTTCCCGGCACGGGAATCGGTCTGGCCACGGTCCGCCGGATTGTCGCCCTGCACGGCGGCCGGGTCTGGGCGGAGGGCCAGCCGGCAAAAGGCGCCGCCTTTTACTTTACGCTGCCGCAATAAATCCACGCCCGCCGCAGGGCCGCTTTACTCAGGAACCTCGTCAAAGGCCGACTTCAGGATGGCCGAACAGGTGTCCATCTGTTCCTGCGTGTGATAGGACGATACGGAAAGTCTCAGGCGCGTGCGTTTGCTGGATACGGCCGGGTACGTCACGATGCCGGTGTACAACCCTTTTTCATAAATCCGCCGGCCGACTTCCCGCAGGCGCAGTTCCTCTCCGACAAAAACAGGCACCACCTGGGATTGCGTGTCTCCGATATCGAGGCCGGCGTCTGTAAGCGCTTTATGCATGTAGCGGACATTGTCCCAGAGTTTTTCCCGCTGGCTTTTGTCGCGGTCGTAAATCTCCAGGATTTTGAGGATGCCCGCCGCCGTGTGCGGCGCCATCGCGCAGGAGAAAATATACGAACGGGCGGAAAAACGCAGATAATTGATCAGCTTTTCGTCGCCCGCGGCAAAACCGCCGATGGCGCCGAAGGACTTGCTGAAGGTGCCGATGCTGATGTCCATGGCGTCTTCCACGCCGAAATGCTCGGCCACACCGCGGCCGTGTTCGCCGAAAATCAGTGTCGCGTGCGCCTCGTCGATCAGAATTTTAACCCCGTATTTCCGGCAGAGCGCGACGATCTCGGGCAGTCTGGCCAGGTCGCCGTCCATGCTGTAGACGCCCTCCACGCAGACGATGGCCCGCCGGGTGTTCAGGCTTTTGAGGACCCGCTCCAGATGGCGCGGACTGTTGTGGCTGAAGACTTTGATCTCCGCGCCGGCCAGCTTCGCTCCGTCGTAAATGGAGGCGTGGGCCAGGATGTCCAGAACCGCGACGTCGCCCGGCTTGAGCAGACCGGACAGGACGCCCACGTTGGCGCTGTAGCCGGTGGGAAATACCAGCGCGGCTTCCTTGTTTTTAAAAGCCGCGATTTTTTTCTCCAGCCTTTCGGTGACGTCGTAGTAGCCGCTGAAAAGCGGCGCGGACGCGGCGCCCGTTCCGTATTTGGCCAGCGTGTCCTGAACTTCGCGGATCACCTCGGGATAAACGGAATATCCCAGATAATTGTAGGATGAAAAATTAAGATACGGCCGGACGCTTTTCGTGTAGCGGTCGTAGGCCTGCACCTGGGCAGTGGGCGCGGTGGCCAGCGGATTGAGATAAATGTAGTGCTTCTGCCGGATGCCGTCCTGGAAAAATTCCCAGAAGTAGTTTTTTACGTCAAAGAGGTCGTCGCCCTGAAATTCGATGATTTCCTGGTGAATACGCTGTTTCGCTTTTTCGTCCGTGTTTTTTTGAGTTTCCATGCGTCTTTTATTTCGTTTTCTCTTACCATGAAAAAACGAGATCCACCTCTACCTGATCATTGGTTTTGTATCTGCCGAACAGGGACTGCTCGGGTCCCCAGAAACCGACGGCCGTCACGCCGACCTTCCAGTAGTCGGAAAGCACGTACGAGACGTTGCCCCGGGCCATGACGCCGCCGTGCTCGGGATTGTAGGCGGCGTTGAGATTGGTGATGATCCGCTGATTGAGAAAACCGTTTCTCAGGTTGGCCCAGAAGATCGTTTCAAACTTCTGCTGGTAGAGCGAATCGGGCCGGTCCAGGATCACGGTTTGCTGGGCCTGCATGGTGAGCAGACAGTCCTCGAAGACGCGGTAATCGGTGCCGATGCCGTAGTCCAGTGAATCGCTCTTATGCTCGTTGGGGGCGAGCGGATAAACGCCGAACGCGGGAACGGCCGGATAGCCCCAGCGCTCGAGATTGGTGTTGAAGTAGCGTCCGACCGCGTAAGCCGCTTCGGCGCGCAGGCTCCAGGGGCCTTTGACGAACGCCGCATCGAGACCGAAGGACGACATTTTGTGGAAATCGGCCACCGCGCCCGGCTCGACGGCGACCTGGCCGGCCACCGGCGCGATAATGAGCCGGGTGGCCTTCAGCACCGGCCGCGGATCGTAGCCGTGAAACAGGTTGACGCTCCAGTCGACAACGCCTGTTTTCGAAAGACGCAGGCCGCCTGCGCCCGAAGCCAGATTGCGCGACGGAATGTCGGCGTCGCTGGTGAGAAAATTGACCGGCAGGTTGTTGAACCGGCTGACCATCTGATTGAGGGGCGACCAGCGTTCGGTGGAAAGCGGCAGGCGATACGGGATGAAGACGGGAACCCAGACCGCGTCGAGGCTCCAGGTGTCATGGCTGAGGCGTGTCGAAAGCGACGGAACGCCGATCTTGCGGTCTTCCAGCGGCTTCCTCAAAAACTGGGAATAGTCCCAGGGGTTGAGCAGATCGTTGACGGGATACTCGTCAAGCCTGCCCCAGGCGAAGCGCTGGATGCCCGCGCGGACTTCCAGCCAGTCGGTGGAGTAAGAGCCGTAGAGTTCCTTGAATTCCAGAAACGGCGTGGTGCTCTGATAGACCCGATCGCCGAACTTGAGGGTGGAATGGTCTTCCACCGGCAGAGTGACGCTTCCGTCCCAACCGCCTTCGAGCCACATGTGGAAACGCAGGGGAGACGGTTTGGTGTCGACCTTGAGCTGCCCCAGGAGGCTCGGGTATTCCATCACGCTTTCACTGTGCAGCGGAACGACGCCCCGCAAATGAAGTTTCCCCGAAACGTTCAGAAAGTCTTCCGCGTAACTTCCGGAAGCCCAGCAAAACAGCACAACGGCGGCCAACCATAGTTTTTTCATGTTTGTCTCTCCTTAAAACTGTTGTGGCGATCGCAGGCAGCCGCGGCTATCTGCCCCCCCGCTCCAGCGCCCGCTGGGTGAAAAGCTCATCGGGGAAACTGGTTCGGTAGCTGACTTTGTTGACGGTCACCACCGTCCGATGTCCGGATTTGACGTTTTGCATCTCCAGCGTAAAGGGCGTCGGAAGTCCGTCCACCAGGCGAATGTCGCGGAAAGCCCCCAGACGGTACAATTCCTTTTCCCGGTAAAACTCGACTTTGGCGGTTATCCAGAGGTTTTTGACCACCCAGGTGATGTATTTTGAATATTTACGGGGAATCTTCGGCGAAACTTCCACCACGTAGCAGGGCCTGTCGTCGACGGTTTCCTCCCGAAGCACCTTGAAGGCATAGTCGTCGAGATTCGGCGGCCCGCTGAAGTCGTCGTAGGAAAAGTCGGAGCCGAAGAAGGAATCGTCCTGGGCGGATGTGGGAATGCGCCGGATCCGCTTGAATTCGGGAAAATACGCCCAGAGGCTTCGGTCGGAAAACGTGCGGGCATGCGCCAGAAAGCCGACGTTTTTCAAATCCGCGGGCGAGTTGAAGATCAAAAGAACCTTGTAGGCTTCGGGAGCCGCGTTTTTGCTGTACTGCGTGAGCGTGCGGATGCGTTTGCCGCCGCCCCGGTCGTAAAGCACCATCGTGGCTTCCGTTTTCTGGTTGAGCATGCGCAGGCGCACCTCGTGCATTTTTTCGAAGATTTCTCGCCCGCTCATGGCGTCGGCCAAGGCCGGAACGAGCAGAAACGCCGCAAGCAGTAAAAGGAGAATCCGTTTGTCGGTCATCGGGCAGAACCCCTCCGGGATGAATTTTTTACGGCTTTTCCCGCGGGAGGAATTCCGGCCGGGGCGGCAAGCCCGGCCAAAAAGGCCCGACGGTATGTTGTTTTGCGTGTAGTGGATTAAAAACATCTTGTCCAGCCTTTTTCGTCTTTTGTCATGATAATCCGGCGTGGTCAGAACGCAGGGTTTACGTTCGGTTCCCCGGCCGGATGGTTGAGCGTTCTCGTTTTGCCCGGGAAATATAGAAGAGTTGGCCGGAGCTGTCAATTATCTTCTTGACAGGCTTGCCGGCGCTTTTTATACCGATGGCCAAAAGGACGGCGTTCTTGCGTATGAAAAGAATTCTGCTTACCGGCGCGACCGGTTTTATCGGCCGTTTTCTCGTGGAGGAAGCCCTGCGGCGCGGCTACGACCTGGTGGCCGCCGTCCGGCAAACCAGCCAAACCGGCTATCTGGACGCCCGGAACATTCCCGTCGTGACCTGCGACTTTTCATCGGCGTCCCGCCTGCGCGATCAACTGTGTTTTCTGCCCCGCTGCGATTACGTCATTCACAATGCGGGCCTGACGAAATCGCTTTCTCCCGAAGAATATTTTGAAGTCAACGCCGAAAATACGCGCCGGCTCGCGGAGGCCCTGCTGCAAACCGGCCGGATACCGGAGAAGTTTCTGCTGATGAGCAGCCTGGCCGCGTTCGGTCCCGGCGATCCGTCCGGCGGCCCCGTTTTGCGCACGACAACGCCCGGGCCCGTGACGGCTTACGGGAAAAGCAAGCTGGCCGCCGAAAAAATTCTCGCGGAAAAAGGCCTGCCGTATGTGATCATCCGTCCCACCGCGGTTTACGGGCCCGGTGAAAGGGACATCTTCGAAGCGATCAAACTGATCCGCCGCGGCGTGGCCCTGCAGGCGGGAAGAAAAAATCAGCGCCTCACGTTTATGTACGTCAAAGACCTGGTCCGCCTGGTTTTCGCCGCGCTGGAGTCGCCGCACGTCAATCGGGCCTATTTCGCCGCCGACGGCCACCTGTACGGCAGCCGCGATCTGGGGCGAATTGTCGCCGGGTGTCTGGGCGGGAAAGCAGCGCATGTGGCCCTGCCCGTGTGGCTGGTCCGGATCATCGCCGCCGCTGCGGAACCGGCCTGCCGGATTTTGCAAAAGCCTCCCGTTTTGAACCGGGAAAAGGTCAATGAACTGGTAGCCGGCAACTGGAACTGCGATGTCGAGCCGCTCCGCGCGGAGCTGAATTTCCGCTCCGAATACGATCTGGCCCGCGGGATGGAAGAAACGATCGACTGGTACCGCAAGGAAAAGTGGCTTCGGTAAAACGGCCCGGCCTCATCCCGGCGCCGGCCCGAAAAAAAGGGTCGGACGAAACGGCGTACCCGGTCAGGCCTGTGCCAGCGGATCGGGAAGATTTTGCGGTCTCTCCATCAGGGGAGCGGGATTTTCCAGGAGATCGACATACAGCGCAATGCCTTTGAAAAAATGCACTCCGGTTGTCACCCGGTGATCGAGGCTGAAAGCGAGGTCCATGACCTCTTCGATCCGGAGGTTGCCCTCTTCGCTCACCGCCGGCTCCTTTTTCTTTTTGCCGATCACCAGAAAAAATGAAACGTTTCCCCATTCAAACAGAGGATGGTAGACCGCATCCAGGTTGATGCTGGCCAGATGGGATAAAAAGCCGCTGGCAAACATGGCGTCGCCGCGGATGTAGGAGGCGGGCAGAAGCCCGAAATAGTCGAGGATGTGTCCGAAGCGGACCAGAGACCGGATCAGAAACCGCGGCATGACCGTCAGAAGATTGGAGAAGCTCTCATCGTGGGATGATTTGCTCTCTCGGGTGGACGAAACGGCGGCCGCCACCTGCCGAGCGACGGTTTCAATCGTGGAGAACGGATCAAACGTGAGCTTGAGGGTGGTTTCCGAGCCCCGCTCCGATTTTTCCCGCTTGACGACAAAGGAGATGTCGATGGCGCGCCGCTGATAAATGCGCCGGCCGGCGACAAAGCGGTTCAGGTCCGGACGAAGCGCAAACAGGCGGACGCTGGCCGCCAGGATAACGTGAAACAGGGTCAGCTTTTCTTCCCGCCCGGCGTTTGCCCGCTCCAGCCAGGCCAGCGTGTTGCCGAGCCGGATCCGCTGCGTGGCATAGAGCGTGGATTCTCCGCGGGTGGGCATGAGGTAGGGCCACATTTTGCGGAAGCCGGATATTTTGGTGAGCAGAACGCCGTCGGCGCGGTCGCGAAAACCCATGGGAATTCTCCTTGTCGTTGTTTCCTGCGCCGGGAGGTATAAGAAAGAACCCCGGAGCTGTCAATGAAAAATGTCGACGGCGGCGACTGCTTCCGATACAGGGCGGCGCCGGCGCAGATTTCCGGCAGGACGTTCCCGGATCTCAAAACCATTTACGTCCGGGGTGCTTTTCCTTTTGCGGCCGCGGCGGCGGGGCAGCCGTTTTCTCCTTCTCTTCCGCAGCGGCAGATATCAAGCTCGCGGGTGGGGATCAGTCCCAAGTCGGCGATCATCTCATGGTCGAGCCGGCTGTCGCGGCCGGTGGTGGTCAGGTAATTGCCCGTCATCAGCGAATTGGCGCCCGCGATAATGCCCAGCGGCAGGAGCTGGCGCAGGGTTTTTTCCTTTCCGCCGCACAGTTTGATGTCCTTGTCCGGCAGCATGAAACGGTAAACGGCCAGCGTCATGAGAACTTCCAGAGGCGGCAGAAGCGGCATGTGCGCAAGCGGCGTTCCCTTGATCGGATGAAGCAGATTGACCGGAACGGAATCGACGCCGAGTCCGGCCAGTGTCGCGGCCAGCTCGATGCGGTGCGTGATCCCTTCGCCCATGCCGAAGAGCGCGCCGGAACAGACCGAAAGCCCCGCCTCCTTCGCGGCGCGGACGGTGGCGAGGTTTTCTTCGTAGTCGTGGGTGGTGCAGATGTTTTTAAAAAAACTACGGGCCGTTTCGAGATTGTGGTGATAGCGGAAAAGCCCCGCGTTTTTGAGTTCGCGGGCCCGAATCGTGTCGATCATCCCCAGCGATGCGCAGGGACGGATGCCGATGCGGTTCATGCCGTCGACGGCCTTGAAGATTTCCTTCCACTCTTTCTGTGACGCGATGCGTCTGCCGCTGGTGACGATGCTGAAAAATTCCGCTCCGTCCCTGCGGGCCGAAAGCGCAGCGGCGACGATTTCCCGGGCGCTTTTGAGCGGGTAGATCGGAACTTCTGCGGCGTGGCGCGACGACTGGGCGCAAAAGGCGCAGTCTTCGGAGCATTTGCCGGATTTGGCGTTGGCGATGCCGCAGAGTATGATGGCCTTGCCCTTGAAGTGTTCGCGGATTTCACTGGCCGCGGCAAGGACGCGGTAAGGGGAATGGGTTCCTTCGATGAACAGCTCCAGCGCTTCGGAAGGTCCGATGCCCTTTTTCCGGATGGCTTTGTTCTTCAATCTCTCGATCATCGCATGTATCCTTGTCGAGAGTGCATAGACGAAAAAAACCGGTCCGTCAAATCATAAATGATAATCTCCGGCCGCTTCCGGCTGATAGAGGATGCCGTCCACCCGAAGTTTGCGGACGCCGGACGGCATGCGCCATTCGACGATGTCGTCCGTGCGGTATCCCAGAAGCGCCATACCCAGGGGCGCCAGAATGGACAGCTTGTTTTCGCTGATGTTGGCCGCGGACGGAAACACAAGGGTATAAGTCGTCTTTTCGCCGGATTCGATGTCCGTGACGCTGACTTTGGAGTTCATCGTGATGACGTCGCGCGGTATATTCTGCGGCTCGACCAGCGTGGCGCGGTAAAGCTCCTTTTCCAGAAGGTCGAGGTCTATTTTAACGGCTTTGGGTGTGGCCCGCAGGCCGTCGATGAGCTCCAGCAGGCGGTCCATGTCAAATTTTGTGATGTGTATTGTACGTTCTGCCATAATAATCAATCCTCCATTCGACTTTTTAAGAAGAGGGGTTTACCGACGACGGACGTGAAAAAAAATGAACGGACCGCAATGACGGGCGGCCCACAGAGAAAACCTTTTGATTGTCACTATAGGCAAATAATGCGCTTCTGTCAATGTAATAAAAAGCGGAGCCCGGAGCCGATGACGGCCGGCTGCCTTAATTCAGGAAGGGCGACGGGTCGGTTTGCAGCGCCAGGGCGCCGCCGATGCCGCGGTTTTTCGCATCGCGCGCCTCATAGAAGACGGCCTGCGCCAGAGTCCGGTCGAGATGCGCGGCTGTTGCCTGAAACGCCGCCAGAAACCGCTGCGGCACGGGATCGCCCGCGGCCATTTTGAAGCGGACCGGGTTGACCGGCCTGGCATCGTGGCGCACTTCGTAGTGCAGGTGCGGGCCGCTTGCCAGTCCGGTGGCGCCGACGTATCCCACCAGGTCCCCCTGGCCGATGGTTTTCCCGGCGCGGATGCCCGCGGCGAAACGTGAAAGATGGCCGTAGTAAGTCGTCAGGCCGCCGCGGTGCGCGAGGACGACCAGTTTGCCGTACCCGCCCCGGCGTCCGGCAAAGGTGACCCGGCCGTCGGCCGTTGCCGAGACCGGCGTTCCCTGCGGGGCGACGTAGTCGATGCCGTGGTGGGGGCGGCGCACCTTTAAGATCGGATGCCGGCGCGAACGGGAAAAAGCCGAACTGATTCTGCGGAAACTGAGCGGCGCTTTAAGAAAGGCTTTCCTGAGCGATTTTCCGCCGGCGTCGAAATAATCCGGGCGGCCGTTTTGTTCAAAGCGGTAAGCGACATGTTTTTTGTTGTCGTTGAGAAATTCGACGGCGAGGATTTTCCCGTATTTCCTGAATTTTCCCTGCAGGTACAGGCCTTCCACGATGACCTTGAACGAATCGCCTTCCCGGAGATCGGTGTTGAAATCAATGTCCCACGCCAGAATTTCCGACACCGCGACGGCCAGCGCAATGTCCTCCTGTGCGGAGCCCAGCGCCCCGACGAGACTGCCGTTGATATCGCCGCCGACGGTGAGAAGGCGCGACTCGTAGGGAATTTCGTATTTGCGGGCCTGGAAGCCCCCGGCGCCGCGTTCGATGGTGAGGAAGGTATTTTCCGTAATGCCGTAAGTGAAGGAACGGATGCTTTTCCCGGCGTCAACCGAGAAGCGGTAGGGCTGACCCGGATAGACCTCTTTCAGACGGTGCACCTCTGCCGCCGCCTGTCTCATGGCAAACAGGTCATCAAGGTTTAAGGCATGTTTTTGAAAGACCGAGTAGAGGGTTTCTCCCGGTTCGATGGCGCCGGCGATGGAAGTGAAGGAAGGCGGCTCGTGAGTCACCTGTCCCGGCCGGCCGGCAGGCCAGGAGGAAAAAAAGTACAGGGCGGCAAAGATGCCCAGCAAAGAAACGATCAACAGCGCGCAGCCGGTTTTTTTACCAATCAAACCGTGTCCTCCTTGACGTTAATTTTTTTGCCGACGTTTTTACCTACTGATCGCTGCCGCGTCTGTCAAGAAAAAAAGGCTTTGCCGGACGGGCGTTTTTTGATATGGCGGCGGTGAATCACAGACAGGGCCGTCGGGAACTAAGTGTTTGTTTTGCGGCTGAAAAAGAATGAAAGACAGGGCCGGCTTCCGGTAAAAAGTTGAGAATATGAGCTTTATATATTTGCTCCTTGTTGTGCTCGGAATCACATCCGTCGCCTATCTGGCGAAGCTTTCCGCGAAAGACGGCGTGTCATCCCTGGACCTGACCTTTGTCATGTTTGCGGCAGCCGGAGTTCTGGGGTATTTTTTCACGCTGGTGAATCATGTGGAGACGGCAAGTTATACTCTTGAATTATGCTCGATCTCCGCAATGGCCGGAATCGGCGGCGGGCTGGCCGTTTTTGTTTTCAATAAATCGGTACGGATCGGTCATTTTGGTTACTCCAATGCCATTTATCGATCATCGTTTCTCATTCCCGTTATTTTCAGCGTTGCATTTTTCGGGGCGACGCTGAATTTCGTAACCGTTGCCGGAATCCTCTGCATCCTGACGTCCATCCTGCTGGTTTCCTGGTCCAACGATACCTTTGCCGCGGACAGGACGCCCGGCAATCTGCTGTGGTTTTTCATGATCATCGGCGCTTTTGCCCTGAGCGGTCTTCCCAGAATCGGGCAGCTTTTAATAAGTCATCAAAACCTCAATTCATTTGCCTACCTCTTTATGTCCTATGCCGTCGGTTTTATCCTGCTTCTGGTTCTCTTCGCGATGCGCAGGAAACGATTGAAAGCGCGGGCTTTGGTGTATGGAATCCTTGCGGCTTTTGCCAGTTATGTCGGCGTGTATTGCACCCTGGAAGCGCTGAAACTGATGCCGGCGGCGGTTGTGTTTCCCATTACGCTCAGCGCCCCGATCATGCTGGGCATGTTCATTTCGTTCGTCTCCCGGGAAAAAATCAGACCGGCCGGCTGGATCGGCGTTTTGATCGGCATTTGCGGAATAACGATGCTTGCTCTTCAAACATATACGAAATAATCGACCCAAGAACGACAGCCCAAGAACGACAGCTTGACAATTTGCAGCTTGACATTAAGATAAGATACAATGAAAAAGGGTTTGTATTGCAAACCGTCTGCCGGAATTTTGAACAAAGGTGGAGGAGGGGAAAAATAGATGAAAAGAGTTTTGCTGTTTGTTGTAACCAACATCGCCGTGATCCTGGTGTTGAGCATCGTGGTGAAGATCGTCGGCGCGGACCAGTTTCTCTACGCCAACGGCATCAACTATGTGAGCCTGCTCATCTTTGCCGCTATCTTCGGCTTCGGCGGTTCGTTCATATCGCTCGCGATTTCCAAATGGATGGCCAAGTGGAGCACCGGCGCCCAAGTGATCGTACAGCCCCGGTCGGAGGCGGAAATCTGGCTTGTCAACACGGTCAAGAAGCAGGCGTCGATGGCCGGGATTGGCATGCCGGAAGTTGCCGTTTTTGAATCGGATTCTCCCAACGCCTTTGCCACCGGCATGAACAGGAACAGCGCGCTTGTCGCGGTGAGCACCGGGCTTTTGCACACCATGACCCGCAACGAAGTCGAAGCGGTTCTGGGCCACGAAATCAGCCATGTCGCCAACGGCGACATGATCACCCTCAGCCTCATTCAGGGCGTCGTCAACACCTTCGTCATTTTCATTTCCCGGGTTGTCGGCTATTTTGTGGACCGTGTGGTGCTCAAAAACGAAGAGGGCCACGGCATCGGCTTTTTCATCACCACAATTGTCGCCCAGATCGTCTTCGGCATTCTGGCCAGCGTCATCGTCATGTGGTTCAGCCGCCAGCGCGAGTATCGGGCGGACGAAGGCGGCGCCAAGCTTGCCGGCGCGGGCAGCATGATTGCCGCGCTGGAGAGCCTTGAGCGCAGCACGTATGAACCTCTGCCGGATCAGATGAAGGCTTTCGGCATCAGCGGCAAACCGTCGACCAGCGGGCTTAAGCTTCTGTTCATGACCCATCCTCCGCTCGAGGACCGCATCGCGGCGCTGAAGCGCCTGTCCGGCCGGGCGGCGTAAGCCGGCCCTGATCCGCGGCGCTTTAAGGAATTGATGAAGAGGGGACCGAGGGGTTCCCTCTTTTTTTATGGCCGGCAGCCGCCTCGTTTTGTCCCCGGGCGGGAAAGAAAACATTGACAGTAAAATATGAATAGATTAATGCATTACGCGTTTAGTGTGCAGCATTACGCAATACGATTTGGCCAGGCTGAAAAATAACCTCCGGTTTACCGCAGTAAAAAGCCGCCGGGGAAAAATCATCCGGCATTCCCCAAAGGTTTGTCCATGGTCGACACCGGCTCCCACTGTCTGCAAGCATGCGCCCGCGCCCTTTTCCCCTTTCCGGCCGGAAAAACCGGCAATGCAAAACCCCTGGGAAAATTCCCCCCTTTACCGACTGAACACCAGCTCCCGCTGCAACGCGAAACGCCGGACGGAGAGGCGGCTGCGGGTCCGCAGCGCCTCAAAAAGGGTCGCCGCGGCGAGTCCATCAGGATATTGTCTCGGCATCCGGGACGTTAAATGAAAGGAGAAGCGGTATGAGAAGCAAAGAGCAATACATTGAAGGTCTCTCCAGGATGAAACGGAACCTCTACTTTGACGGCCGGCTGATCGACCGGACCGATGAGCTGCAGATAGACTGTCTCAACACCATCGGCACGACGTTCGACGAGGCCGCCAAACCCGAAAACCAGGATCTCTGTACGGCGATTTCCCACCTGACGGGCCGGCGGATCAACCGCTTCACGCATGTCCACCAGAACACGGACGACCTGCACAAAAAACAGGACATGACGCGGATGCTCTGCCAGAAAGTGGGCGGCTGCATCCAGCGCTGCATGGGGATCGACGGAACGAACGCCATCTACAACGTTTCCTATGAGGCGGACAAGCAAAACAACGGTGCAACAGAGTACCACGAAAACTTCAAGAAGTGGCTCGCCCGCTTCCAGACGGAGGACCTGGTCGGCTGCTGCGCCCAGACCGATGTGAAGGGCGACCGGATGCTCCGCCCCGCCGAACAGCCGAACCCGTCGGCCTATGTCCGGATCAAGGAGCGCCGCAAGGACGGGATCGTGGTGGAAGGCTGCAAGCTGCACATTTCCGAGGCCTCCGTAGCGGACGAGGTGCTGGTGCTGCCGACGCGGGCGCTGCGCAAGGAGGACAAGGACTACGCGGTGGCGTTTGCCGTTCCCGGCGACTGGGACGGCATGAAGCAGGTCGTGACCATCCATAATGCGCGTCTCCGCGAGCATTATCCCCGGGGCTTCACCATGGGTGCGACGGATTCCTACCTGATCTTCGACAACTGCTTCGTTCCCTGGGAGCGGGTTTTCCTGGCCGGGGAAAACCTGCACGGCGGAGCCTGCGCGCTTTTGTTTGCCCTGTTCCACCGCCATTCCTATTCGGGCTGCAAGCCGGCCATCGGCGACGTGATTCTGGGAATCGCCGCGCTGGCCGCAGAAGTCAACAACATCCACAAGACCGAACACGTGCGCGCCAAACTCGCGGAAATCATCATGACTTCCGAGTTGGGCTATGCCGCCGGCTATACGGCCTCCGACCTGGGCCGCCCCGAGCTTTACGTACCGGGCCTGGGGTTCGTGCCTTACGGTCCGGGATCCTATATTCCCCATTCGATTTATGCCAACGTGGGCCGCTGCCTCACCGGTGAGGCCGTTTATCATGAATCGGAAATTCTGTGCGACATTTCGGGCGGTGTTACGGCGACGTTCCCCCATGAAAAGGATTTTGCCAATCCGGAAACGGGCGAGCTGCTTTTGAAGTACACGAAGCGCAATCCGAACATCCCGGCGGAAGACCAGGCGCAGTTCTGGCGGTTCCTGGGCGATATCCTGTGTTCGGCCTCCGGCGGCATCATGAACGTGGGCAACTACCACGGCGGCGGTTCGCCCATCATGGAGCAGATCGCCATCACCACCCAGTACGATATCGAATCCCGCAAAAAGCTGGTGAAGTACATCGCCGGCATGAGCGGCGGCGACCGCGAGGCTTTAAGCCCCGTCGCGAAGAAGAACGGCAGGTAAACGACGACTCCGGCCCGCGGGCAGGGGCCGGAATAGCGGACGCTGTGGAGTTTGAAAAAACTGACCTAAAGAAAGGAATGAAAACGATGAAGGAATGTGTGGTGGTTGACGGTGTAAGAAGCGCGAATGTACGGGCCCACAAGGATAAAGGCTGGTTTCGGCATGTCCGGCCGGATCAGGTGCTGATTGAAGTCTACAAAGCCCTGTTCAAGCGCAATCCTAAGGTAAAGCCCGAAGAGGTTGAAGCGGTTTTCTGCGGATCGGCCAATCAGGCCGGCATGCAGAACGACATTGCCCGGATTGCCTGGCTGGCCGGAGGATTTCCGGAATGCGTGGCGAGCAATGGAATCAACCAGCAGTGTCCGTCGGGCATGTCAGCCACGGAGCACGCGGCCCGGGCCATCATGTGCGGCGAGGGCGACATCTACATCGCTTCCGGCGTTGAAGACATGGAGAAAGTTCCCATGATGTTCGCCATGGACATTACGCCGAAACTTCTCGATCGCTACAATATGATGGATCTTCCGATGGGCAACACGGCGGAGAAGGTGGCCGAGCTGTGGAAAGTCAACCGCAAGGACGCCGAAGTGATGGCGTACTGGAGCAACAAGAAGGCAGCGGCGGCCCGTGATGCCGGGAAGTTTGACAACGAAATTGTTCCCATCGAAGGAGAGCAGGAAGACGGAACGAAGTTCATGGTGAAAACGGATCAGTGGATCCGCGACAACGTGTCGCTCGAAGAGATGGCTACAATGAAAACGCCTTTCAAGGAAGGCGGCGTGGTGTCGGCGGCCGTGTCTTCGCCGCTCACGGCGGGCGCCGCGGCGCTCCTGCTCATGAGCCGGGACAAGGCCGATGAACTCGGACTTTCCTATCATATCAAATACGCCGGAGGCGCGATGGCGGGATGCGATCCGACCGTCATGGGCGTCGGTCCCATCTATGCCGCGCAGAAACTTCTGAAGCGCACCGGTTTGACCGTGAAGGACATCGGCGTCTGGGAACTCAACGAAGCCTTCGGCAGCCAGGCGCTGGCCTGCCTGCGCGAGTTGGGCATTGCGCAAAACGCGCCGTTTGACAACGTGAACGTCTGGGGCGGGGCGCTGGCGCTGGGGCATCCTCTGGGCGAATCGGGCTGCCGCATCATCGTCACGCTCAACAACATCATGAAGACGGATTTCAAGGACGCCAAATACGGCGTCGCCATGCTCTGCGGCGGTTTCGGCAACGGCAACGCGTCTCTGTGGCAGAGAGTCGATCAATAAGCGGCCTTTTCGGGCGGAGAAATCCGGATTGACGAATCGATCGTGGCTGGAGCACATCTCCAGCCACGATGCATTTTACCACAGGAGGTTTTTATCGTGATGACGAACAGGAGAGACGGGCGGCTGGAGGGCAAGTCAGCCGTGATTACCGGGGCGGCCGACGGCATCGGCCGGGCTGCGGCGGTGCTTTTCGCCCGCGAGGGCGCAAAACTGGTTCTGGCCGATATCAATGAAAAGGGCCTTGCGGAAACGATTAAGCTGGTCAAGGAGGAAACGGCCGATGTCGTAGGCCGGCGGACGGACGTGTCGCAGGAAAACGACGTCGCCGAACTGATCCGTCTGGCCGTTGCGACCTACGGCCGGATCGATATTCTGTGCAACAACGCCGGCATCACGGGACAGTTTCTGGGACTGGAGCAGGAATCGGGTGAAGACTGGCAGCAGGTTTACGCCGTGAATGTCCTGGGCGCGGTTTACGCGATCAAGCACGCCGCCCCGCACATGCGGACGCAAAACGCGGGCGCCGTCGTCAACACGGCTTCAGTCGCGGGCATCCGCGCCGGAGCGGGCCTCAACGCCTACAGCGCAAGCAAGGCGGCCGTGATCAATTTCACCAAAACGGCGGCCTGCGACCTGGGCGGCTACAACATCCGGGTGAATGCCGTCTGTCCGGGGCTGATCGAAACGGGGATGACCCGTCCGATCTTCGATCTGGCGCGGGATAGAGGCAAGGTGGACAAGCTCGGCAGCCGCTGTGAACTGCGGCGCTACGGCCGGCCGGAAGAAGTGGCCCGGGCGATCTGCTTTCTGGCGAGCGACGAGGCAAGCTATATCACCGGGCAGGCTCTGCCGGTGGATGGCGGCAACACGGCGTCGCTGAACCTGCCGGGCATGAAAGTCTGATTGACGCGGCAATCCTCCGCCGCGGGGCGTCCGGGAAATCCGCTGACAGCCCCGCCGGCGCAGGGTTGCGGTTGACAGCGTCCGCGGTTTTGTATAAACTTCGGCCCAGCGTTGGAAATACCTTCCTTCCTTAAAAACAATCCCCCAGAGCGCTCAGGGAAAGAGCCGCACGTCGCCAGGGACTGCGACTGACCGGATGGTGTGTAATGATGTCTGAACCAATCGGCCGGATTCTGATCCGGAAAAAGATCATCTCGGAAGCTGATCTGAAGGCGGCCATGGAGCGGCAGCAACAGGAGCCCGGAAAATATCTGGGGCAGATCCTGTGCGAAATGGGGTTTCCCCAGTCCCGGATTGTGAGGGCGATTTTCAGCAACAACAAAAGAAAGCGGATCGGCGAGATTCTGGTCGACCGCGGCGCGCTGGCGCAGGAGACGCTCCACGAATACCTGCTGGAACAGCAGGCGCTGAAGAAGAAAGGTGTCTACGTTCCGCTGGGAACGCTGCTCGTGCAGAGGAAGATCGTGAGCGGTGAAAATTATCTCAGCGCTCTTTCGGCCCACTTCAGCATGCCCGTCGTTTCGCTGGTGGATTGCCGGGCATCCGCCGCACTGCAGCGGCAAATCGGCGAAGCGTTTGCGGCCAGAAACCGCATCGTCGTTTTGAAAAGCAGTCCCCGGCAGTTGAGCGTGGCGGTGGCCCAACCGGACCCGGTGGTCTTTGAACAGCTGGAAAAGGCGATGCCGCGCGATAAATCCATTTTGTTCTGCCTGGCCCCGCCCGGAGAAATCGAAAGCTGCCTGGACCAGGTTTACGATCCTTTCCGCAAAAACAGCATCCTGGACTGACGCTTCCTGGCCGGCCGGAAGGCGGCGCGGTCCGTCCCTACACGTGGTTGCGCAGCTGCAGTTCCAGCGGATGCGGATTCAGGTACACCTGTTCCTTCAGATAAGGCTCATCGTACTTGCGCACATAGTGGCCGAGCAAGGTGAGGGGAACGATGAGGGGAACCAGGCCCCGGGCATAGCGCTCGAAGATTTCCAGAAGCTCTTGTTTTTCGTCGGCGGTCAGTCGCTGCCTGAAGTAGCCCATCATGTGCATGAGCACGTTGACATTCTTTTTCGGAGTGGTTTTCAGCTTCAGCGCTTCCATGAGCAGCGCCTCGTATTGCGCCATCAGATCCCGCACGGGGATGTTTTTTTGTCCGGCGACCAGCTTTCCCATGGCCTGATAGGGTTTGGCGCCGTGCGCCAGAATAAGCAGCTTGTGCCGGGTGTGAAAATCCACCAGCGCGCCCCGGGGGGACCTGGCCCCGCGGACGCCGCGCCAGCGCGTTAGCGCAAAAATCCTTTCGATGAAATTTTCGCGAAGCTCGGGGTCGTGCAACCGCCCTTCCTCTTCCACCGGAAGCAGCGGAAAGGCGTCCATGAACATCCGCGCAAAGATGCCCACGCCGGTACGCGCGGGCATGCTGCGGCCGTCATAGACCTTTACCCGCTCCATGCCGCTCGACGGCGAGTCGCTTTTAAAAATGAAGCCGCAGACGTCTTCGGACGCCAGTTTTGCGATGCGCTTTTTCGCCCAGGAAACCATCATGTCCGTTTTGTCGATGCGGCTGGCGCGGGTGACGAGCCGGGGCGCATCCGGTTTGCCTTCGAGCCGCATGGCTTCGCGGGGAATGCCCATTCCGCATTCGGTCTCCGGACAGACAGGCACGTAGTCCACGTACCGCCCCAGCGTGTCGCGCAGGAAACGGTCGAGCTTGTGCCCTCCGTCATAACGGACGTTTTCTCCCAGAAGACAGGTGCTGATGCCGAGCCTGATTTTTTCCATGATGCCTCCTTGTCAGGGCCGCGTGCGGCCGGTGAATGTGCTACGGAGTATCGTCGCGAACGGCCAGCTTCTCCGTCGCCCATATCGTGAGGACGCCCGCCGCCATGACGGCCAGCGCCCACCAAAACGCCTCATCGAACGGCGGCAGAAAATAGGAATAGCCCTCCACCAGTTTCTTGCCGTCCCGTACAACGGGGGCGCCGCCCGCGTCCAGGCGCCAGACGGCCGTCTTCCAGGGCCAGAGGGTCAAAAGGGAGCCCAGAATGAAGCCGGTCAGCGCGGCGATCGTTTCGGCGCGGAACTTGCGGAAAATCCAGGACAGGAAATGGGAAAAGGCCACCAGTCCGACGGCGGCGCCCAGGGCCACGGGAAGCAGGATGCGCAGGTCCAGCGCGTTTATCGCGTCGATGACGATCAATTCATAATTGCCCATCAGGATCAGCACGAAGGAACCGGAGATGCCCGGCAGAATCATGCTGCAGATCGCCACGACGCCGCAGAGCACGAGATACCAAAACGCATCGTTTTGCGCCGCCGGGCTCAGGAGCGAAACGGCGGTGGCCACGGCGGTTCCCAGAAGAAACACCCCCACCACGGCCGGCGTCCGGCGTCCGATCGTTTTTCCGACGAAAAAGACGGAGGCCAGGATAAGTCCGAAAAAATACGACCAGATGAAGACGGGGTAATGGTCGAACAGAAACCGGAACAGGCGGGCCAGCGACAGAATGCTTGCGGCCGCGCCCAGAAAAACGGCCAGCAGAAAAAAGAAGTCGGTATGCCGGGCGAAGGCCCGCCACCGGCCCGTAAAAAAAAGTTTGAACGCCTGAAGATCGAATGATTTCAGGGCGTCGATGAGCCGCTGAAAAATGCCCGTGATCAAAGCGATCGTGCCGCCGGAAACGCCGGGAATGACGTTGGCCGCGCCCATGCCCATTCCCTTGAGCGCCGCGATGAAATAGTCCTGGATCATGAGGTCCCTTCCCGCTTTTTTTTGCCGAAGCCGCCGGCAGAGATATTCCAACCGCTCATTTCATACCACAGATGACTGCAAAATTTCTTCACAAAAAGCGGGGAATCGTGTAGTCTCGGGCGACACAAAAGGCAGGCAAACCCTATGTTGGATCAGCATCTGAATTTCTTTTATTATATTGTTTTGTTTGCGGCTTACTGCTTTGCCGGATGGGTGGCGGAGGTGATCTACCGCTCGGTGACCCAGCGGAAATTCGTCAACGCAGGATTTCTCTTCGGTCCCTTCATTCCCATTTACGGCGTCGGCGCGTTTTTCGTCATTGTGCTCGGTCATGCTTTGCAGGATTGGCCCGTCGCGGTTCGGTTGGTCGCTTTCGGTCTGGTGATCACGGTTCTGGAATATGCGGTCGGCTATCTGTCCGAAAAGATCTTCAAACTGAAGTTGTGGGACTACTCGGAAAAGCGGTTCAATCTCCACGGCTACGTCTGCCTGCGGTTTTCCCTGATCTGGACGCTTCTGGCGACGGGGTTTGTCCTGTTTGTCCACCCCGAAGCCCTCCGGCGGGTGGCCCTGCTGCCTGAGGGCCTGGTGCAGATTGCCGCCATCGCTTTCATGGTTTATTTCTGGATCGACTACACCTTTTCCGTGATTTCGCTGGCCGCCTTCCGCAAGGGCGTCGCCTACCTTTACGAGGAGTACTTCAACTTAAGCAGCCTTGAAATCGAGGATATCCTGAAATCCTTCCAGCGTCTGCGGGAAGCCTTCCCCGACCTGAACAAGTACGTCAACTCGCACATCAACCGGCGCATCAAGATCAAGATCGATTCGTTTTTGAAGCCCGTTTCGGAAAAAATCTTCCAGGAGCTCGACGGCCGGAAGCCTTTCGAAGCGGAGTACTACGAGACCGTGCGGGATATTCTCGAGCATGAGGAATTCCAGAAGCTCAAGGACTACTTCCATCACAACTCGTCCATATACTCCCACGTCCACGATGTGGCTTACCTGTCCTACCGGATCAGCAAGTTTCTCAAGCTCGACTACCGCTCCACGGCCCGGGGCGCGCTGCTGCACGACTTTTTTCTCTATGACTGGCGCAATCACGACGCGCCGGATTTGCCCCGGGAAAAATTCCACGGCCTGGAGCATCCGAAAATCGCCGTGGCCAACGCCGGAAAATACTTTTCGCTCAACGACATCGAAGAGGATATCATCCGCAAGCACATGTGGCCGCTGACGCTCGTGCCGCCGAAATACAAGGAGTCCTATATCGTTTCTTTCGCGGACAAGTATCTGTCGTCCAAGGAATTCATCAGCGAGTACAAAAAGAGAATTGAAGCGCGCCGGTCGAAAAAAGACGCGTCCCGCCGGGGAAAGGATTCCCCCGCTGCCAAACCGTAAGGCAGGAGCCGGCTGCATCCGGCGCTGCGCCGATGTCGCAATAAACCGCAAGGAGAAGATAATGGTGGATAAAAGCAAACGTTATGTGCGGACCTATGTTCCGCTCGCGGAGGTGCCCATGCTGACGGGCAGGCAACTTGATTTTGAAAACATCGCCGAAATGTTTCTCACGCGCGTCCGCGAGCGGCCGGACGATCCGCTGGTCTATTTTTACGACGAGGTGATCACCTACGCGCAGGTCAATGACCGCGCCAACGCGGTCGCGAACTACTTGAAAGGCAAAGGCGTGAAAAAAGGCGACATCGTCTCCGTGATGGTTCTGAACGCTCCGGAAATTTATTATACGATGTTCGGCGCGCAGAAGCTGGGCTCTGTCACCGGCGCGGTAAACTACATGCTCAAGGGTCCGGAAATCGCCTATGTCCTGGAAGACTCCCGGCCCCGGGTGGTCTTTGTCGGCAGCGAGTATATGGAAGAATTCGCCAAAGGCCTGCGGCTCTCGGCGCACAAACCGGTCGTGGTGGAAGTGGTCACGGACGTGCAGCATGCCGAAAACATCGCCGAGACGACGCTGGCCGAGATTCTGCGGACCTTTCCGTCGGACGAATGCCTCGTGCCCCAGGCGGCGGACGATCCGGTGATGCTCATGTACTCCTCCGGGACTACCGGGATGCCCAAGGGGATTCTGCTTTCCCACCGCAACGAACTGTGCATCTGCAAGGGCAGCGCGATGTTCGGCCGGAGCGAGCCCGGCGACGTGTTCATGATCGTTCTGCCCATGTTTCATGTCAATCCGCTGTGCGTCTGGACCTATCCCATCATTTACCAGGGGCTTTCCGTCTGCATCCGCAAGTCGTTTTCGCCGAAGGATTTCTGGCCGGCGATTCTGCGCTACGGCGTGACGACCGTTCAGGGCGTGCCCGCGATGTTTTCCTACGTCTACAACGCCATCGATCCGGCGTCGATCGACTTCAGCCGGATGAAGCTGCGGATGGCCTTTACCGGCGCCGCGCCCATGCCGGTGGAGCTGATCCACGGCTTCAAGGAGAAATTCGGCATCGAGGTCGTGGACGGCTACGGGCTCACCGAAGCCACGGGCGTTTCGACCACCTGCTCCGGCATTCCGGAAAATATCGGTTCCATCGGCATGGCATATCCCGGACTGGAAGTGGAGATCATGGACGACGACAACAACATCCTTCCCTACGGCGAGCGGGGGGAGATCTGCGTCCGGGGCGACGCGGTGATGATCGGCTATCTCAACAAGCCCGAAGCCACGGCGGAGTCGCTGCGCGACGGGTGGCTGCACACCGGCGACATGGGCCACATGGATGAGCTGGGCTACGTCTATATTTCCGGCCGCAAGAAGGAGATGATCAACCGGGGCGGC
>Ga0228535_1001745_pt1 | contig 28510 bp, 28 predicted proteins | sample SJ1metagenome_FD_168457 | JGI IMG/M metagenome (GOLD analysis project Ga0228535, IMG submission 168457) | Enriched culture of PCE-dechlorinating microbial communities from Ithaca, New York, USA - SJ1 | ecosystem: Engineered > Modeled > Simulated communities (microbial... > Unclassified | place...
ACCCGACAAAACGCTATTTAACCAAGATAAATTCTGTGTTCAAGCTGAATTATTTTCATAATGAGCTGAAATACAAATATATGAATTTTCAAAAACAACATTTTTAAAAACTTTCGTACGGCAGTGAAAATTATGAGACAAAGATAATAATTTATTTGTGCAATAATTTAATGTAATGTATATAATAGTCATTATAATATCCACTAGAGCCAAGTACACCAATCATGAAAACAAAAAAACTCGCTGCAGCTCCACCCATAAAAGCAAAACCCCTTCCAACTTCTCCGCAAGTTATTTGTCCCAAACCTGGAATCAAATAAGAAGCTATCCCTGCAACCCAAGGCTGATAAGGATCTCCGAATTTAGGAAAATACAATTGATCTTTATAGTAATTTTCTTTTTCCTTGTAAGTTTTAAAACTGATGGGAGGTGTCCATGAATCTTGAGTAACATTACGAATTTTTTCACCGGAAACTTTATTCATTTTTTCCATTTCGGTTGGCTCAGAATCGTTAGAGATATTAAATGTTTGTACTTCACCGTTTGGGAAACGAATTTCCCTAATTTCCTTGAGTTGGTAAACATAATCAGGGCCTTCCAAATACGAAAAATCCTTACACGTCAGTTCTCCCGCTTTTATTTGTGTGATTTTGCACGCTTTGATTTCTCCTTTTTTGAAAACGATGGTATCTTGAGCCGTCAATAGACTAAATGCTCCGGCCCAGCAGAAAAGTACAATAAAAAAATGTTTTTTCATGTTATTGTTATATTAATGATGCAATAATTTTTTTAATAAAAAAGCAGTACGGTTGTGCACTGCTTTAGTATAGCTAAGAAGAGAAGAATTCTTCTTATTTCTTTTTTGCCTGATTGGCCACTTCTTCCATCAATTTTTTGATTTCTTCCGGATCGCCCAGGAAATAATCGTTTACAACCTGATAATTATCATCAAATTCAAAAACATAGGGCACACCTGTGGGTAGATTTAAACCCACAATATCTTCGTCGGAAATATTTTTCAAAACTTTTACAATACCTCTCAAGCTGTTACCGTGAGCAACAACCAGAATTTCGTTGTTTTCTTTCAAACTCGGGAAGATGTTGTTTTCCCAATAAGGAAGAATCCGAGCTACGGTATCTTTCAAAGCTTCTGTCAGAGGCAAATCTTTTTTATCCACATTTTTGTAGCGTGGATCCAAAAACGGTGAACGAGGATCATTCATGTCCAGCGGTGCAGGCGGAACATCATAGCTGCGTCTCCAAATCTGAACTTGTTCTTCGCCGTATTTTTCGGCTGTTTCTGCTTTGTTTAAACCCTGAAGCATTCCATAATGTTTTTCGTTCAAACGCCAGCTTTTTTCTACCGGAATCCAATCCAAATCCATTACATCAAGAATGATATTCAAAGTTTTGATAGCTCTCTTCAAATAGGAAGTGTAGGCTTTATCGAAAAAGAAACCCTTTTCCTTCAGCAATCTGCCTGCTTTGGCTGCTTCTTGCATTCCTTTTTCAGACAAATCAACATCTGTCCAACCAGTAAAGCGATTTTCCTTATTCCAAACGCTTTCGCCATGTCTTACTAAAACTAATTTTTTCATTTTCTTCTTATTAAGAGGTTAGTGATTCACTTTTTTTACTGATGACAAAGATATTGAAAATCCGATAATAATGAAAGTTTAAAAATCAAAGAATGGAAATTTATAAGGATAAGTTGCTGTTTTTGAGAATTGACCCATATTCATTAATTTTGCAGAAATAAAACAACAGATATATTTGAAAATTTCCTTCCTATTTTACAACACTATGAATTTAAAAACAATTCTCGAAAATCGCATATTGATTCTGGATGGAGCAATGGGTACCATGATTCAGCGCTACAGGCTCGACGAATCCGCATACAGAGGTGAACGTTTTTCTCATTGGAACAAGCAATTGAAAGGAAACAACGACCTTCTTTCTTTAACTCAACCGGATATTATTAGTTCCATCCATAAGCAATATTTGCAAGCAGGTGCCGATATTATCGAAACCAACACTTTCAATGCACAACGAATTTCGATGGAAGATTATGGAATGGGAGAATTTGTAAGGGAGATGAATTTGAGTGCAGCGCGCATAGCCAGACAGGCAGCAGATGAATTCACTCTCAAAAATCCGGAAAAACCAAGATTTGTTGCCGGTTCGGTAGGCCCAACCAATAAAACGGCTTCCTTACCTTCCGACGTAAATCGTCCCGCTTCGCGCGCCGTAACCTTCGATCAACTGGTAACAGCTTACAAGGAACAAATGCTGGCTTTGATAGAAGGTGGAGTAGATGCGCTGTTGATAGAAACCATTTTCGACACTTTAAATGCAAAAGCCGCTATTTTCGCGGCTCAAGAAGCTATGTCGGAATTGAATAAAAAAGTGGAATTAATGATTTCGGCTACCATTGCCGATGCCAGCGGACGTACACTTTCCGGTCAAACACTTCGGGCTTTTATGGCTTCCGTCGCACATGCTCCGCTACTTTCTATCGGATTAAACTGTTCTTTTGGAGCCAAAGATTTAAAACCTTACCTTCAGGAAATGAGCGCTCATGCACCTTGGTTTGTCAGTGCATACCCCAATGCCGGACTCCCGAATCAATTTGGCGAATACGACGAAACGCCCGACACAATGGCAAAACAAGTGAAAGAATATATTGACGAAGGTTTAGTCAACATTATCGGGGGTTGCTGTGGTACAACTCCGGAACATATTGCCAAATATCGGGATCTGATTACCAATGCAGCGGTCAGAAAACCCAAAGAAAAAACCGTAAACCTGGAACTGAGCGGTTTGGAACTATTGGAAATCATTTCTCCTAAAATTGACGAATGGCAACAAAAGGAGAGCATTGAAGCCACAAATTCGACAAAAGAAAAAGTTTCAAGAAATAACAGTCAGGAAATTATTGATATTTCAGCCGATCCGGCTCCAAAATCTTTATTTGTGAACATTGGTGAACGATGCAACGTGGCCGGTTCGCGCAAGTTTTTAAGGCTAATCAACGAGAAAAAATACGAAGAAGCGCTCCACATTGCCCGAAAACAAGTTGAAGATGGTGCGCAAATACTGGACATCAACATGGATGACGCCATGCTGAATGCAGCAGAAGAAATGGTTGTTTTTTTGAATCACATTACTGCCGAGCCCGAAATTGCACGTGTTCCCATAATGATTGATTCCTCAAAATGGGAAGTCATTGAAGCCGGTTTGAAATGTATTCAGGGAAAAAGCATTGTCAATTCCATCAGTTTAAAGGAAGGAGAAGAAGATTTTCTGAAAAAAGCAAAAAAGGTGCGGGCTTATGGTGCGGCTGCCGTTGTGATGGCTTTCGACGAAAAAGGCCAAGCCGACAGCATGGAGCGAAGAATCGAAATTTGCTCCCGAGCATATCGTCTGCTAACCGAAAAAGCAGGATTTCCACCACAGGATATAATTTTTGATCCCAATGTTTTGGCTATTGGTACCGGAATAGAAGAACACAATCATTACGCTGTAGATTTTCTGGAGTCGGTACAATGGATCAAACAACATTTGCCTTATGCAAAAGTTAGCGGGGGAATCAGCAATTTATCTTTTTCCTTCAGAGGAAACAATACGGTTCGTGAGGCCATGCATTCCGCTTTTCTTTATCACGCTATAAAAGCCGGATTGGATATGGGAATTGTTAACGCGGGAGCGCTGCCAATTTATGAAGAAATAGAGCCTGAACTTTTGGAAAAAGTGGAAAATGTTATCTTCAACCGGAAAGCAACAGCTACGGAAGAACTGATAGAATATGCAGAAAAAATAAAGAATACGGTGTCCGAAAAAAAATCGGACAAAAAAGATGAATGGCGTTCGCTTCCGGTTGCTAAACGCCTTGAACATGCACTTGTAAAGGGAATTGATGAATTTCTCGATACCGATTTGGCAGAAGCGCTAACTATTTACGATACCGCACTGGAAATTATTGAAAAACCCTTGATGGACGGGATGAACATTGTTGGAAAACTTTTCGGAGAAGGTAAAATGTTTTTACCCCAAGTGGTGAAGTCGGCTCGAACCATGAAAAAAGCCGTAACCATTCTTCAGCCCGAAATTGAAAAACAAAAAGTTGCCGGGACAGCCTCATCGGCAGGCAAATTCCTTATTGCAACCGTAAAAGGTGATGTGCACGATATTGGGAAAAATATTGTATCTGTGGTATTGGCTTGCAACAATTATGAAGTTATCGACTTGGGTGTTATGGTGCCCTCAGATAAAATTATTCAGACAGCAATCAACGAAAATGTCGATTTGGTTGGATTAAGTGGACTGATAACTCCTTCGCTGGAAGAGATGAGCAACGTTGCTGCCGAAATGGAAAAAGCCGGGCTCAACGTTCCCTTACTTATTGGGGGAGCAACAACATCCAAAGTTCATACGGCAGTAAAAATTGCGCCTCATTATCATGGACCAGTGGTATATGTTAAAGATGCATCCGTCAATACTTTCATCGTTTCTCAGCTGATGAACAAAAAAACACATAGCCATTTTGTTTCCGAAATAGCTGCCGAATATCAGGAAATTCGCGAAAAGCAAGTTCAGAAAACTGAAGTGCTCTCACTTGAAGAAGCTCGAAAACGTAAACCAAATTTTTTCTGAAAATAACCAAAATGGTCAACGTATTTCAGGCATGAACGACTTAGAACTCACAACTCGTAACCCTTTTCAGCCGCAATTCTTTATCTTCCCGTACAATTTCTGCATATATCAAACTGATGACGGTCTAAGAGCAACTGTTCCCGAAAAGAATTTGCCTTATCCGAATGCCAACAGGCATAAAAGGAAGCAGAACGGATATTTCCAAATGAGTATTGCGACTGCTTATCATAGCAACACGGCAACACCTCTCCTTTTGCATTAATTATTGCTCCTCCCAGCAATCGACTGCATCGATTGGGTTGCGAAAATTTAAGTTCGTATTTCCCTGAGTTATTGAGTCGATATCGCACATAGCGATTGTTGTCCGGAATTTGCGAATTTCCATTTTCAAAATCGTAAAACTGTGCAGACTTAAAACTAAGTTTGTCCACATTCAAGTTTTTTGCTATTTGTTTCATTTCCTGCATTTGATGTTCGTTGGACTTTAGAACCAAAAACTGCATTTCAATCATTGGAAATAAAGATTTCAACTGCCTTTTCCAAGCTATAACATGATTGATACCATCGAATACTTTCTGCAAATTTCCCCCTTTTCTGTACATTTCATAAACTTCCTGGGTGGTGCCATCGACTGAAACGATGAGTTTATCCAATCCCGACCTCACTATTTCACGTGCTGTTTCGTCAGTCAAAAATTGTCCGTTGGTCGACACGGAAGTAAATAATTTTCTATCATGGGCATATCGAATCATTTCAGGAAGTTGTTTGTTCAAAAAAGGCTCTCCCTGAAAATAAAATTGTACATGCAGCAAAGTTCCTTTCAGTTCTTCTATCAAATTTCTGTATAGCTCCAAATCAAAAAAATTTCCTCTTTCCACCAATAAGGAATTTTTCACACCCACAGGACATTCAGGACATTGCAAATTACAAAAATCGGCCGGCTCAACCGATATAAAAAAAGGGCTTAGTTTAGTAGACCGGTTTATACCAAAAAAAACCGAAATATAGGAACCTATAAATCGAATGAAATTGATTGCACGAGAAAAGCTTAAATAAGACATCCAACGAAACAAATGGCACATTTTTTGATTTTAATTTTAATTAAACGCTTATGAAATACTTTTTTTACTAAAACCAAAAACTTTTCAAAACCCTGAGATGTTATCTTTTTAAAAATTCTGAAAAGATTTTTTGCAAAATAAAGAATAATTGGACAAAAAATAATAACTTTGGCTGCTGAATAAAATTTATATCGAAATTTTAAGGTTAACAATAAAAAAAATTAAAGTATGAAGAAACATTTATTTTTCGCCATTTCTGTGGTAATGGCAGTGTTATTAAGCTCTTGCAGTAAAAACATGGGAGCACTTGATCCCAGCAATTTTAAGTGCACTCCCAATCCGCTGGAATTAAAAGGTGGAAAAGTGGATGCCGCTATCAATGGTACTTTTCCGGTAAAGTATTTCAATAAAAATGCTACTGTAACCGTAACTCCCGTTTTACGTTTTGCAGGGAAGGAAGTTAAAAGTACACCGGTAACTTTTCAGGGAGAAAAAGTTGTAGGTAACAACAAAACCATTTCCTACAAAGCCGGCGGTTCCTACACTATCAACGCTTCCTTCAACTATGTGCCTGAAATGGCCAAATCGGAACTCTATCTCGACTTCAATGTTACCGTAAAAAAGAAAACGTATCAAATTCCAAGTGTTAAAGTTGCCGATGGAGTGATTGCCACTGCAGAATTGGTTGCAGTGAATGCTTCAGAAATGAATGCAGCTGTAATTCCCGACAAGTTTCAACGCATCATTAAGGAAACACAGAATGCCGACATTAAATTCTTGATTGAAAGATGGGATCTTCGTCCCAATGAATTAAAAAAGGATGAAGTAGTTTCTTTGGTAGAGAAAATAAAAGAAGTGAAAGATGCACAGAATAAACAAGTTTCTTCATTTGAAATTCTGGGTTATGCTTCTCCTGATGGCCCGATTGATTTGAATACCAATTTGGCAGAAAAACGTCAGGATGTAACTTCCGATTACATTAACAAACAAATGAAAAAACTCAAAACTTCTGTAAAAATAGACTCCAAATTTACTCCTGAAGACTGGGCAGGGTTCCAAGCTTTGATGGAAAAATCCAATATTCAGGATAAAGATGTGATTCTTCGCGTTTTGTCCATGTACACCGATCCGGAAGAACGTGAACGTCAGATTAAAAATCTGTCGGTTGCCTATACAAAAATTGCCGAAGAAATTTTACCGGAACTTCGTCGTTCACAGTTGAAACTCACGGTTGACGTTATTGGCAAATCGGATGCCGAAATTATGCAATTGGTTTCAAATAATCCTTCCAAACTGAATGTAGAAGAATTGCTTTATGCCGCCACACTGACCAATGATGCCAATGCAAAAGCTTCCATCTACAAAAAAGTTACCGAACTTTATCCAAATTGCGTTCGTGGTTTCAACAATTTGGGAGCCGTTTACTTTCAACAAGGAAAACTGGATGAGGCATCTGCCATGTTGACAAAAGCCATGCAGCTTGATCCAAATTCTCCCGACGTAAATTATAATTGCGCACTCATTGCACTGGCTAAAAAAGACCTTTCCAAAGCTGAAGAATTATTGGGAAAAGCCGCAGGCACTTCTGGCGACTTGAGCAAAGCGTTGGGAACACTTTATATTATGAAAGGTGATTATGCAAAAGCTAAAACTTCTTTCAAAACCAATGATGTGAACAATAATGTGGCTTTGCTTCAAATTTTGAGTGGCGATTACAATTCGGCTCGTAAAACCCTGTCGGCTATTCAGTCTCCGAATGCTACCACCGCTTATTTGAGCGCGATTATTGGAGCCCGTACCAACGACAGAGAAACAGTTTATTCGAATCTTAAACTGGCTATCAGCAAAGATAAATCAATGGCCGCAAAAGCTTTGAACGATATCGAATTTGCCAAGTTTGCAACCGATCAAACTTTCCTCTCGATTGTTCAATAATTGAATTTATAACCTATTAAAAAAGGGGATGCTTCAGAAGAGGCATTCCCTTTTTTTACGAATTAGACATGGTTTTACTTACGGTTTATCTCAAAAAGCGAGTAAATGAATTTTAAACATTTACCCCTAAAATTTGATTCAGCAGATAACCGATAAAGAAAGAAAAAGCAGCAACGCCCAAGCTGATGGTTGTCATTTCGATGAAACGTGGCTTGAAAGAAAGATTTTTTGCTACAGAAATATAATAATTAAAACAGAAAATAATTAAAACTGCAATGGAAAGCGTTAGCGCTAAGGCTCCAAATTTGTTGGGCATCAGCAAAAATGGAAGGATTAGCAAAATTACCGTCAAAAAATAGGTAACGCCGGTATATGCTGCCGATTTTGCTGCACGAGTATCTCCTTCGGCTTTTGTAGAAAGATAATCGGAAGCAGCCATAGAAAGCGCAGCAGAAATTCCCGTAACCAACCCTGCCAGCGAAATAGTTCTTGTATTTCCCAAAGCCAGCGTAAAGCCGGCCAAAGCTCCAGTCAATTCTACCAACGCATCATTTAATCCCAATACGATGGAACCGACATATTGCAGCCTTTCTTCATCCAGCATGGCCAGTAATTGTTGTTCATGAGCATTTTCCTGCTCGGAAAACAATTTGGTTTCGGGGTAAACAGCCGACAATTCATCATACAATTTTGAACCCGTTCCTTCTCTTTTTTCCATTTGTTTCAGCACAAAAGAGAGTCCCAACAAACGCGCCATAAATACAGTTCTACGTATTCTGGCATAATCAGGTTTCACTTTGATACCGGTTTTCTTTTCCCAATAATGGGCATGCTCGAGTTCCTGTTGTCCGATTTCATACAAAATTTTTGCATTATTCTCATCTTTACAATCATCGGCGAGTTTTTTGTAAATCAAATGCTCGGTCAGTTCAGTCCTTTGAGCTTCTAAAATTTGCTTTTGTGTTTTGTCCATAATTTTTGAGTACTAAAATTTGATTCCTTATCATTAAAATTAAAACAAAAATCCTCATTAGAGATTATATAATTTTGTTGGAATTCTCTTTCCAAATTGTATTTTTCTGCATAAACATCATATTTCTTTAACAACAAAATCATCATTATGTTCTATATTAACCCTCAAAAAAACCGAGCAGTAAAAAATAATAAAAAAAATACAATTAATGTGCTCGGTTATTACGGGCTAATACAAATTGAATTTAAGTGTTGTTTTCTCGACTTATAATTGAACTGAAAAATTTAATATTTCCGATTCAGGTCTTTTTTTGTACTTTTGCATGAGTAAATGTAAAAAATAAAATCATGCAGGGAAATATTTTCAAATCTTCCATGATATATGGATTAATGATGGGAATACTTTTTTCCGTCAATTTCATTATTTCCATCCCTCAGGGTGCCATTTTCAGAATTGTCTCATTTTTTATAACCATTGTGATCGTCATTGTTATGTATCGCTATTCGGTCAAGTATCGCGATAACGAGTGTGGCGGTTATATCACTTACGGGAAATCATTTTCCTTTATTGTACTTACTTTTTTCTTTGCTTCCATTATTTCGGCCATTGTTAAATTTGTTTATTTTCAGTTTATCAATCCCGAATATCTTTCCAATGTTTTGCAGCAAAGCATGAAAGTAGTAGAAAGTATGAATTTGCCTTTGGACGATGAATATTATACCCAAATGGAAAAAATGATGAAACCTTCGGTTTATACTTTGCAGAGCATTTGGGTAAACGTATTGCTGGGAGCTTTGCTGGCGCTGGTTATGTCGGCATTTGTGAAAAAGGATAAGGATATTTTTGAAGAATAAAGAAATTCTATTGATTTTTATCAAATTGTTTCTTTTATATCAGATGCTTGAGTGATTTTTTTAAAATTGCATTATTTGATCCGGTAGTGATTTAAAAAGCCAATTTATAAAACTCAATTTAAAAATGGACATATCAGTTGTTGTACCTTTATATAACGAAGAAGAATCGATTCGTCCCCTTTACGAGTGGATTGAGCGGGTAATGAATGAAAATGGCTTTAGTTACGAAGTAATTTTTGTGAATGATGGAAGTACCGATCGTTCATGGGAAATTATCGAATCGTTGAAAGCCTCTTCTCCCGAGCATGTTCACGGGATAAAATTCAGAAACAATTATGGTAAATCGGTAGCTTTGCACTTTGGATTTCAGGCAGCCAAAGGAGATGTGGTAATTACTATGGATGCGGATTTGCAGGATAGCCCCGATGAAATTCCGTCTTTGTACGATATGATAAAAAATCAAAATTATGATTTGGTTTCGGGTTGGAAAAAGAAGCGGTATGATGCCAAACTTACCAAAAATTTTCCTTCTAAAATTTATAATGCAACAGCTCGACGTGTTACGAAACTTCAACTTCACGACATGAATTGCGGACTGAAAGCTTATCGCAATGAAGTGGTAAAAAGTATCGAATTGTATGGCGAAATGCATCGATATATTCCTTATCTTGCCAAAATTGCCGGTTTTACCAAAATTGGCGAAAAAGTGGTGGAACATCGTAAGCGTCAGTTCGGAACGACCAAATTTGGCTGGAATCGTTTTGTAAACGGTTATCTCGATTTGATGACACTTTGGTTTCTGTCAAAATTCGGGAAGCAGCCCATGCACTTTTTTGGCCTGATAGGGACGTTGATTTTCCTGTTGGGTTTGATAGCGGTGATTGTGGTAGGTGCTAAAAAACTTATCGCCTTGTCGGCACATGTTTCTGCTCCACTGGTTACAAGTTCGCCGTATTTTTATCTGGCCATTCTGGCTATGATTTTAGGAACGCAGCTCTTCCTGGCAGGTTTTGTTGCTGAACTGATTACACGAAATTCGTCGGAAAGAAACAACTATCTGATCGAAAAGGAAATTTAAGAAAATGGCTTTCATTGGCTCGGATACAGGGAGCTTTTTAGTACCTTGCAAAAAAGGAAATATTTAGAATATGAAGCAATTGCTGATTGTCGGATTAGGTGGTTTTTTCGGAACAATGGCTCGCTATCTTGTTTACAGAATCAATTTGCTGGAAAATTTTTTATCCTTACCGCTGGGTACGCTCACGGTAAATGTTTCCGGCAGTTTTTTGATTGGAATTTTAACGGGTTTAGCCAGCAAAAGTGAATTATTATCGGCGGACATGCGATTGTTTCTGATGGCAGGATTTTGTGGCGGTTTTACGACTTTTTCGTCCTTTACCAATGAAAATTTGCAGCTGATTCAAAACGGACAATTTCTGAGTGCAGCCGTTTATACGGTCATCAGTCTTTTGTTAGGTTTTCTTGCGGTTTTTCTTGGCTATGCAGTAACCAATTTCTTGTAAAATGAAAAAAAACGAAAACAGCATATTGAAAATTTATGCCAGCAGTACGGATAAAATGGGAAACGAGCTGCTGTACGAACATCTGGTTTTTCTGGCAAAGGAAAACGGCATTGCTGGCGTAACAGTTTATCGCGGAATTATGGGTTATGGATTGAGCAGTCAAAAAATTTCAACTTCGCGTTTTTGGGAGTTGACGGAAAAACTCCCCGTTGTGGTTGAAATGATGGATACGACCGAAAAACTTGAGAGCTTTTATCGAACGATAGAAGAAAAATTGAAAAATATTCCGAATGGTTGTCTGGTTACTCTGCAGCCGGTTGAGGTGAAACTGCACAAATTTGGGAATAAAAAATAGAATATCTTCTAAAAACATACCAATCTTCATGGCCGAAATATTGAAATTGCTGATTCCTGCGCTGCTCGTTTTGCTGACAGCTTACCTTTTGCTAGACAGACTTTTGAAAAACGAAGAAAAACGGCGAAATTTCGAATTGTTTAAAAGCAATTATTCTGTTATTACGCCCATTCGTTTGAGAGCCTACGAAAGATTAATGCTTGTTTTGGAGCGTACAATTCCAAATAATTTGATACTAAGCACCATAAAACCCGGCATGACCAACTTGGAACTTCAGTCGCAATTGTTGAACACTATCCGCCATGAATTTGCGCATAATCTTTCGCAACAAATTTACGTGAGTGATGAACTTTGGAATTATATTTCTTCAGCTCAGGAAAGTTTACTTCGTTTGATTAATATGTGCGCTTCGCAATGCAATCCGAATGAGCCTGCTTCTTTGCTGGCCGAAAAAATTCTGGAAATTTATGCAGCCAGTGAAGAAACACCCACCGAACAAGCTATTCGGAAGTTGAAGGAAGAAGTGCGAAAATATTTTCCATCCTAATGCAAACAACTTTCAAAAGAGAAAGCGGTAACAATGATTTTTATTAACTTTAAGAATTTATTTAACACTTTGAAAAATTTTCTTCAAAACAACTTTACCAAATCAACAGTTTTCATTTGGATTACTGCTGTTTTGTTTTTTTCGACATCATGTAATGTTTCCGATGAAGTTTGTCGAAAAGAAAAAAATTCCCGTCTCAAGGTTGGTTTTTATACTGCTGTTTTCAACAGTTCAACAGGCAAATACACTTCGTCGTCGCTTGCCATCGACAGCCTTACGGTAAACGGAGTTGATTCTCTCGGCAATATCGTAGATTCTATTCTTTACAACAATTCTAAAAATCTTTCTGTCATTAAATTGCCGCTCAACAAATTTTCAAACGAATCGAAATTTATTATTCGTTTCAACGATAGCATTCAGGATACACTTACCGTTTTCCATACCAATTATGACCAGTATTTGTCGTTTGAATGTGGAATGATCAGAAATCATTTGATAGATACGGTTCTGATAACCAATCATTTTGTTGATTCGGTAAAAATTGAAGAACATAATGTTTCAACCATCGATGCAGAACATTTACAGATATTTCATAATTAGTTTGTTTGTTGCTGTGGCTGTAAATTTTTCTACCGCACAGAATAAAACCCCGGCATCGGCCAAATCACCTGAAGTGAAGTGGTGGAATGGGTTTCTTGTCAAAATGGATGTGGCGTCTCCGGTAATTACGGGATTTTCCGATACCGAACATTTCGGCATGGAGGGGAGTGTTCAGTTCAATTTGAAAAGAAAAATTTTTCCTGTTTACGAAATAGGTTTTGGTGGAGCCGATAAACTTTCATCCAATGAAGTCCGTTTTAATACCAACGGAATTTTTCAAAGAATAGGCATTGATTTCGGTTTACTGAAACAAAGTACTGATAAAGAATTAATTAACAATATGCTTACGGGCGGAGTTCGTTTGGGATGGTCCAACTTCAGCTACGATTTAACTAACCTTTCCTTGTCGGATGATTATTGGGGTGGCAGTCAAACATTAAATTTTGAAGGTCAGTCCGCAACCAAAACGTGGTACGAGATTATAGTAGGAATACAGGTACAGGTTTATAAAAATTTTTACCTGGGGTGGAATATCAGGAACCGGCATTTTTTTAAGGAAGACACTTCCGGCAACATCACTCCGTGGTACATTCCGGGCTATGGGAAAACCGGAAGTTCCAACACAGGCTTTAATTATACCATCGGATATCACTTCTAAAAAAACATGAATAACAAACACAACCTAACAACAAAATTTTTTTATTATGAATTCAATTGAACTTTTAAACAAAGCAGCCGACAATATACGTATTTTGGCAGCAGCTATGGTAGAAAAGGCCAAATCTGGTCATCCCGGCGGAGCAATGGGCGGTGCCGATTTTATGAACGTACTTTTTTCCGAATTTCTGGAGTACGATCCTGAAAATCCTACATGGGAAAGTCGCGATAGGTTTTTTCTTGATCCCGGACACATGTCCACCATGTTGTATTCCGTTCTGGCTTTTTCCGGAAAATTTACATTGGACGAATTGGCACAGTTTCGTCAATGGGGAAGTCCAACTCCGGGTCACCCCGAATTGGATGTAATGCGCGGCATCGAAAACACTTCCGGGCCACTGGGACAGGGGCATACTTATGCTGTTGGAGCAGCCATTGCAGCAAAATTTTTAAAAGCACGCTTTGGCGATGTAATGAATCAAACCATTTATGCCTATATTTCCGATGGCGGTGTTCAGGAAGAAATTTCACAGGGAGCAGGGCGAATTGCCGGACATTTGGGATTGGACAACCTGATTATGTTTTACGATTCCAATAATATTCAACTTTCTACCGAGACAAAGGCAGTTACCAGTGAAAATACGGCTGAAAAATACAAAGCTTGGGGCTGGAAAGTTATCGAAATAAATGGAAATGATGCAGCGCAAATTCGTCAAGCTTTAACGGAAGCCAAAGCAGAAAAGGAGCGACCTACGTTAATAATCGGTAAAACCGTCATGGGCAAGGGAATTCGGAAGGCTGACGGCAGTAGTTTCGAAAATCAGACTTCTACTCACGGTATGCCGATCAGTGAATGTGGTGCTTCTTTTGAAGAAACCATAAAACATTTGGGAGGTGATCCCGAACATCCGTTTGTAATTTTTGAAGAGACAAAAGCACTTTATGAAAAGCGCAAAAACGAATTGAAAGAAATAGTAGCCAGAAAAAAAACAGCCAAAGAAGCTTGGGCAAAAGAACATCCTGATTTGGCAAAAAAACTCGAATCATTCTTTTCGGGAAAAGCTCCTGAGGTTGACTGGGAGGCTGTTGTTCAACAACCTAACAAATCCACTCGTGCAGCTTCGGCAACAGTTCTTGGCGAATTGGCCAAACAAGTAGAGAATATGATTACTGCCAGTGCCGATCTTTCCAATTCCGACAAAACAGATGGATTTTTGAAAAAAACAAAAGCTTTTTCAAAAAACGATTTTTCAGGTTCATTTCTACAGGCCGGCGTGTCGGAATTGACTATGGCTTGTCTTTGTATCGGCATGAGTTTACACGGCGGTGTTGTTCCGGCTTGCGGAACCTTTTTCGTATTTTCCGACTACATGAAACCTGCCGTTCGCATGGCTGCATTAATGGAGCAACCGGTGAAGTTTATCTGGTCGCATGATGCCTTTCGTGTGGGTGAAGATGGCCCAACTCATCAGCCGGTGGAGCAGGAAGCACAAATACGCTTAATGGAAAAACTTAAAAATCATCATGGACGAAATTCCATGCTGGTTCTTCGTCCGGCTGACGTTGAAGAAACAACAGTAGCTTGGAAAATGGCACTGGAAAACATCAAAACGCCTACCGGCTTGATACTTTCACGTCAGGACATTAAAGATCTTCCGTCCACAAATGGTCGTAAAGAAGAAGCTAAAAAAGCTGAGAAGGGGGCCTATGTTGTTCAGTGCCACGGAAATCCCGATATCATTCTGCTTGCTTCCGGATCGGAAGTTTCAACTTTGAATGAAGCTGCCGTTTTACTTCGCAATGATGGAATTCGGGTGCGGATTGTTTCCATTCCTTCCGAAGGATTGTTCCGTCTTCAGTCAAAAGAGTACCAGGAAATGGTTTTGCCTCAGGAAGTAAAAAAATTCGGACTCACTGCGGGGTTGCCCGTAACTTTGCAAGGGCTGATAAACAACAATGGAAAAGTATTCGGAATGGAATCTTTCGGCTTTTCTGCTCCATATAAGGTTTTGGATCAAAAGCTTGGATTTACCGGAGAAAATATTTATCATCAGATAAAATTGATGCTTTAAAAGCGAAAAAACAAGAAGCGGAATCCGCTTCTTGTTTTTTCTATAACCGTTTTTGTCATGGACAATGTTACCATTATTCTTATAGGAATCGGGTTGGCTATGGATTGTTTCGCTGTGGCCATCAGCAAGGGAATCAGTGTGAAAAAATTCTACTATTCTTCAACCTTGTTCATGGCATTTTTGTTTGGATTATTTCAGGCAGGGATGCCTTTAATTGGTTATTATGCTGGCAAAAGTTTTGTAAGTTTCATTAGTAAAAGCGATCATTGGATTGCTTTTGGGCTCTTGACACTGATTGGCGGAAGAATGCTTTATGAAGGTTTGAAAAACCATCAACTCGCCAACAACGGCGAATCCAATCCCTTTCATTGGCTGAAAATATTGAGTTTGGCAGTGGCTACGAGCATTGATGCTTTGGCAACGGGAATTATTTTTGTACCTTATCCGGATGTGATTTGGAAAGCGATTTTTATTATTGGAGTCATCAGTTTCCTCTTTGCCATTGTGGGCATGTTTATTGGCGTTCGTTTCGGGAAACGTTTTCGTATAAAGGTCGAGGCTTTGGGCGGAATTATTTTGATGGCACTGGGAATTAAAATCCTTATTGAACATACTTGTGCCTGAAAAAACCATATTTTCTTTACTTTTCTTAATTTTCCGGTCGATTGTCATGTATCTGATTATAGTATGTCATTTTCTCCGATTGGCTGATAAGGGCCTTCTTTTACTTCAAAAATGATGGTACCGCTTTCCAGCACTTCCAGTGTATGAAATTGACCGGCAGGTATATGAATTCCATATTTCCCTTCCTTTACGTTCAGTTCTGTTTCTTCCGTCAGATTTCCCTTGTCATCATAGTATTTCACTAAGATACTGCCTCGTATCAAAAAATATGTTTCCGCCGTATGTCGATGTCTGTGGATAGGTAACTTGGTACCCGGCTCCATAGCATTGAGCAAACGTTGAACCTTATCTTCCAAATGTTCATGTAGATTGTAATTGACACGCAAGCGGATATTTTCTTTGGCCTGTTGGGTAAGTTCATTTAATAGTTTTTCGTCAATCAGTTTCATGCGTAATAAATTTTGATTCAGACAACCACGTAATTTTATTTCTACTCGATTTATTTGACAGATAATTTAATTTTTAACAAACTATTGAATTTAAGGAACCACCTATTATAAAAAATTGTCAGATGAAAACTTATATACTAACCTTTCTTTAATTGCCAGCAAACAAACGGAAAAATGAAAGTTTTAAAATTGGCTATCAAATTCTTCCATTGGAATAATGGATAAGATTTTTTCACCTTGTGGGGAAAAAGATGGTTCTTCGGTGGCAAACAAACGATTTACGAGGTCAGTCATTTCTTCTTGTGTAAGTTTTTGACCGGTTTTGATTGCTGATGTTTCTGCCATAGATAAAGCAATTTGTTGATGAAGATCTTCCTCGGAAATTGATTGTTTGACTTTGAATTTTTCTATCAATTCATGTATAAATGCTTGAATATTCATTTTATCTAGCGGGCCTGGTATGCCGAAAATTTCGAAAGCGTTTTTACCTACGGATTTGAATAGAAAACCGACATTGCTCAAATCATTTTTTATTGATGAAAAATAAAGCATTTCATGTTCAGAAAGTTCTAAAATTTCAGGGAAAAGCAATTGTTGAGAAGAGCTTTTTTGATGTTTGATCTGTGATAGGTAAAGATCGTACAGAATACGAACATGCGCCTTGTGTTGATGAATGACCAACAAACCTGATTTTACAGCAGTAAGAATATATTTGGTTTTGAGTTGTAAAAAATGGCTGCTGTCGAGGGTCTCTTCTGCAATTATACTTGAAGCGGATGAAGCATAAGCCGTAATGTCGTTTTCTATCCATTGAAAGGAAGTTGGTTTACTCTCTTCTTTTTTTTCAAAATTTCTGTAAAGCGTTTCCCAGTTGAGTGGTGGTCGTTTATTAACCAATGTGTTTTCAAAGGGATTGAAATTTGGATTGAAAACAGTGTGGGGTGGTACGATTTTTTCGTTATTGCCAATAATGGGAAGGTCGATAGCATCCTCCTGATTAAAGTTGATAGATGGAATAACATTATATTTACCAAGCGTTTCGCGGACAGTAGCCAAAAGAATAGACCAGATAGCCTGTTCATTTTCAAATTTTATTTCAGTTTTGGCAGGATGAATATTGACATCGATGGTTTCTGGAGCAACATATAAATAGATAAAATAATTGGGATTTTCCTCCGGACGAATCATTTGGCTGTATGCACTAATCACTGCTTTGTGAAAGTAAGGATGCCGCATATAGCGAGCATTGACAAAAAAATATTGATAAGCCGATTTTAAGGCAAATTCGGGGCGACCTACATATCCCTCAATTTTAACCAATGGGGTATTGGTTTCAATGGGTAGCAGCTGTTGTTCCCATTTTCTTTTGGTGCCTTTTCCAAAAATATTTTCAATACGGAGTTTGAGTGGAGAAGGTAAGAGTTTGAAAATTTCTTCTTTATCGTCGAAAAAAGAAAACCGGATATCGGGATAAACTAAAGCAATTCGATAAAATTCGTTGAGCAAATGAATCTTTTCTACATTATCGCTTTTGAGGAAACGACGGCGGGCAGGTACATTGAAAAATAAATTTTTCACTCTGATAGTTGTTCCTTCTTCGCATAAAACCGATTCCTGTCGAATTACTTTTGAACCTTCAATTTCAATCAACGTTCCCAATTCGTCTTCTTTCCGACGAGTTTGAAGTTCCACTTGAGCCACCGCAGCAATAGAAGCCAGCGCTTCGCCTCTGAACCCATAACTTTGCAAGGCATAAATATCTGAAACATTTGATATTTTTGAGGTAGCATGACGTTCGAAAGCCAGCCTCGCATCGGTTTCACTCATTCCTTTTCCGTTGTCTGTAACCTGAATCAGGGTGCGCCCTGCATTTTTTATTTGGATAATAATGTTGTTGGCATTTGCATCTATGGAATTTTCAATTAATTCTTTCAGCACAGAAGCTGGCCTTTGAATTACTTCACCGGCTGCAATCTGGTTGGCAACCGAGTCAGGTAATAAATGTATGATATCACTCATGCAGGCATTTGGATTTTATTTCAACAGATAATAGGCAATGATCAGCAAAATAATCAGAATAATAAGAACATTTCTGTTCGAACGACGTAATTCTTTTGATTTTTTTCCTCTCATCCTATTGGCTTCTTCTCGAAATGAACCGCGATGCAGATTGGGTTTATATTCTTGCTGAGGTTGTTCTCCATTCTCTTTGGCCATTTGTTTCTCACGTTCCTTAATTGCCTCTTTCAAAGGATCGTAATAAATGTAGCGATAGTCGTACTTACGAGGCTTGTAAATGTTAAAAAAGCTTGGTGTCATAATGTTTTATGTTTTTAAAAAGTATAAATTCAATCGAATTCTCCATCGTAAAGAATGCTGGCATCTTTAACAAACTGACGAATTTGTTGTTCATCTTCTCGCTTGCAAATAAGTAATACATTGTCCGAATCGGCAACAATATAATCATTAAGTTGTTGTATAACTGCCAGCTTCCCTGAAGGCAACGCCACGATATTACGATGGCTGTCGTAGTAAAGAGTTTTACATTTAAGGGTAACATTCTCTTTTTCGTCCTTTGGGGATATGTCGTACAGCGAGCCCCAAGTTCCCAAATCAGACCATCCAAAATCGGAACAAAGAACAAACACATTGGAAGCTTTTTCCAAGATACCATAATCGATGGAAATATTGGGACAGGTATGAAAAATATCTGCAATATATTTTTTTTCTTCAGTAGAATTGAAATATTTTAACCCTTGCTTGAATTTTTGCGATATTTCGGAAAGATGAAAATCGAAGGCTGCCAAAATGGTTTTCAAATTCCATAAAAAAATTCCCGAATTCCAAAAAAACTCACCCGATTCAAAAAACAACTTGGCTAATTCTGCATTTGGTTTCTCGGTAAAAGTTTTTACTTTTCTCAAATTTGATTCTCCAAACTCTATTTGAATGTAACCGTATCCTGTCTCGGGACGACTCGGCTTTATGCCCAATGTCAGTAGATTGTCGTTCTTGGAAACAAATTCCAGCCCCTGACGTATAGTCTCCAAAAATTCTGATTCTTTTAAGATCAAATGATCGGAAGGCGAAACAATGATATTTGCGTTTTCGGTAATCGACTTTATTTTATAAATGGCGTAAGCAATACATGGTGCCGTATTTCTTCTGACCGGTTCGAGCAATAATTGATTGTCGTTGATTTCGGGAAGCTGTTCCAATATCAAATCGCGATAAAGTTCGTTGGAGACAATCAAAATATTTTCTGCGGGGATTATTTTTCTAAAACGGTCATAAGTCAATTGAAGCAAAGACCTTCCCGTACCAAAAAAATCAAGAAACTGCTTTGGCCTGTTTTTCCTGCTAAAAGGCCAGAAACGGCTCCCAATGCCGCCTGCCATTATAATGCAATAATTTTGCTCCATAAATACTTGGACTTTAAATTTGTTTTAAAAAATGCTTATAACAAAATAACACCACTAAGATACAGTGTTTTTCTTTTTTTGCCAAAATAATTGTAGAAATTTGGTAACATGCTAGAAAAAATCAGGCTGAACGAAAAAACGGGATTGATTGAATATCAACCCCGTTTTTTAATTTTGACATGGTTCATTCTTTATTTTTCAAAATAGGATACCAGCATCCAAACCATTTTTTCCTGTTCCTTAATATAATCACTCATTTGAGCCACCGTAGCCTCATCGTCTATAGCCTCAGCCAATTTAATGATATTTCTTTCGCTTTCAATAAAATAAGCGTAAGATTCGAGTACGTTTTTCAATCCTGTGTCGCCATCAGTTACCAAACCGGTTTCTTTCAACTTGGCTGTTTTAAGATAATCACTGAAATTATGTGCCGGCGTTCCACCCAACATTAAAATGCGTTCTGCAATTTCATCCACTTTTTCGGCTACATTTTCATACAATTCTTCAAATTTGGCATGGTTGATGAAAAAATCTTTACCTTTCAAGTTCCAGTGAAATCCACGCAAATTGGTGTAAAAAATCTGATAATCGGCCAAAAGTTGTTGTAAGGCATCAACCACTTTTTTAGCTCCTTCAGCATTCAGCTTTGTACAATCAATTGTTTTCATAATAAATACATCCTTTTTTTGATTAATTATTTAAGGCAAAATTATATGTTTAAAACAATAAATCAAACTGAAAACATAAATGAAATAATAGAAAATATCTATAATTCAACAGCCCCTTTCTACGTAATGAGTATGCAATAAATGATGTGACTTCTCACTCAACGGTTTTTCCAAAAAATGTTCGTAAAGATACTGTATCTCGGGATTTTCGTGAGATTTTCGTATTTGTTTGCGTTCATCTTCACGATAAATGGAAGCTGCCCGCTTTTCCCTTATTTCGGAATTTGTAGGAATAGGCTGACCTCCACCTCCCAAACATCCTCCCGGACAAGTCATAATCTCCACGAATGTATAGGGAGAAATCCCTGCTTGAATCTGTTCCAGCAAAAAACGTGCATTTTTCAATGTGTGAGCTACGGCAACTTTAATTTTTCTTCCGTCTAGATCAATTTCCGCCTCTTTAATGCCTTTCATACCTCTGACTGACAAAAATTCAACATCCTTCAGTTGCCGACCTGTCATAACTTCATAAGCGGTTCTTAAAGCCGCTTCCATGACGCCGCCGGTTGCTCCGAAAATTGTTCCGGCTCCGGTAGAAACACCCAACGGCTGATCGAAATCTTCCTCTAGTAAATGTTGGAAATCTATTCCGCTTTCTTTGAACATTCTTGCCAATTCTCGCGTAGTCAGTGCATAATCGACATCAAAAAAGTGCTCTTCTTCCGAAAGTTGTAATTTCTCTTTCCAATAGTGGAACGCATCATCCATTTCAGGTCGGCGGGCTTCATATTTTTTTGCTGTGCACGGCATTACCGAAACAACCACAATTTTTCGCGGATCGATACCGGTCTGTTCAGCATAAAAAGTTTTGGCTATGGCACCAAACATTTGCTGGGGCGATTTGCAGGAAGACAAGTGAGCGAGAGATGAAGGGAAAAAATGTTCGGCAAATTTTATCCATCCGGGCGAACAGGACGTTATCATGGGTAAAACTCCATTTTGCCGAATACGTTGCATTAATTCGTTTGCTTCTTCCATTATGGTAAGATCGGCTGCAAAATTGGTATCGAAAACTTTTGAGAAACCCAATCTTTTCAGACCGGCAACCATTTGTCCGGTTACCAAACTTCCATAAGGCATGCCCATTGCTTCGCCAATCCCCACTCTCACAGCCGGAGCTGTCTGAATAAGTACCATTTTCTCCGGATTGAGTATTTCTTTCCAAACTTGTGGAACAGATGTTTTTTCGGTAATGGCTCCTGTGGGACAAACCAGCGAACATTGGCCACAGTTGGTACAATAGGTTGCACCCAATCCTTTGTCGAAAAAAGTTGAAATGCTCGTATTTAATCCTCTACCCGAAAAATCAATGGCATTCACAGACTGCATGTCGGTACAAACGGCAACGCAACGACCGCACAAAATACACTTTTCGGGATCGCGAACCAGCGAAAGAGAAGTTTCATCTTTGGGAAGATATTTTTTTCTGGTACGTACAAAATGTCTTTCTTTAATTCCCAATTCAAAGGATAAACGTTGCAATTCACAATTTAAATTTCTGTCGCATTGCAGGCAATCTTGCGGATGATTGGCCAAAAGCAGCTCAACGTTGACTTTTCGTGCTTCCAATACACGTGGTGATGTGGTAAGAATATCCATTCCTTCAGCAACTTTTGTAATGCACGAACGCAATAAACTGCGCGCTCCCTTTACTTCTACCACACAAATGCCACAAGAAGCATTGCTGGAAATATCTTTGAGAAAACAAAGCGAAGGAATGTCAATGCCGACAGATTGGCAAGCTTCCATTATAGTGATTCCATCTTTTACATCAACCGGTTGGTGATTAATTGTGATTTTCATAGATTGATTATAATTTTCAAATAAGGTTATTTTTTAAGTTTCGTTGAAGTATGGAAAAAATAGAAATGAAAAATAATTTTCTAGATAATCAATTGACTTTCACGTCACAACGCAAACAGCGGTTAACTTCATCTCGAGCTTGTTCGCCGGTGTAACCTGTCGAAACCTCATGAAAATTACCTATTCGTTCCTTAACCTGTATTTTTGCAGAAACATTTTTCGGCGATTTTTTAATGTCTGTGGGAATCACATTCCGATATTCAAATTTTTTGAATAACAAATGGAAACGCTTTTCCTTCATTAACTCCCAATCGATGGCTTCTGCTGCTCTCTTGGCCATTCCCATAGCTTCTGCAGCCGTTGCCGGTCCCATTACGGCGTCTCCTCCGGCAAAAATATTTGGCTCAGAAGTTTGGAAAGTAAAAGGATGAACAATTAATCTTCCGTCTTTCGTAACTTTCAGACCTTCTGCTACAAAAGGAGCGGAATCAACACGTTCTCCCACAGCCAGCACAACCGTATCGCAAGGAATTTCTTCAATTTTACCGGTTGCAATCGGTTTCCTTCTGCCCGAAGTATCGACCGGCCCTGTAGTCATAATTTCAATTTTCAAAGCATTGACTCTTCCTGAATTATCGGTCAGAATTTCATGTGGGGCAGACAAAAATCTGAAGTGAATCTGCTCTGCTTCAGCTTCGGCAATTTCGTCTTTATTGGCGGGCATATCAATTTTTTCTCTACGATAAACCACTGTTACATCTTTTCCCAACCTCCATAAACTTCTTGCTGCATCAATGGCCACATTGCCTCCGCCAATAACAACAATTTTCTGTCCAATTCTGGGCGTTTTGTCCAGCGAAAGTTCCTTCAATAAATCCGTTCCGACAAAAACTCCTTTGGCATTCTCTCCCGGAATATTCAAATCAATGTCTTTCCATGCTCCAAAAGCAAGATAAACCGCATTGAAATTGTTTTTCAAATCTTGCAAAAAAATGTCTTTCCCGATACGCGTATTAAATACAAATTTAACGCCTAATTTCTTTATCAGTTTCAGTTCTTTTTTCAGTACCGATTTAGGAAGGCGATATTGAGGTATTCCGTAACGTAAAACACCTCCGGCTTCGGGCATGGCATCGAAAACGGTAACTTCATGTCCGAGTCTTACCAAATAAAATGCCGCAGTAATTCCAGCCGGACCGGCACCAACAATGGCAATTTTTTTACCCGAGGAAGGAAGTTTTTCGGCAATCAGCCGGTTGTAAATTTCATTTTCCTTCCCCAACTGATACATGGTATCGGCCAAATATCGATGAATTTCGCCCTGAGCAACCGGTTCATCAACCATTTCGCGTCGACAACGCATCTGACAGTGAAAATGGCAAATTCTGCCAATGGTACCGGGTATGGGATTATCGCGCAAAGTGAGTTCGAAAGCTTCTTCAATACGGTCTTCCTTAACCAATTCGATATAGCCGGGAATGTTCATGTGTAACGGACAGCTATTTTCACAAAGTGCCAGAAACAACGATTCACAGGTACCGGCATGGCAACGTTTTTCTTGAATATGTTCTTCGTACTCGTTTTTAAAATAACGCAAAGTAGTAAGAATGGGATTGGGCGCGGTTTGTCCCAAGCCGCAAATGGCAGTATCCCTGATGGTTCGGGTCAATAATTCCAAAGTTTCGATGTCCTGAAAATTCCCTTCTCCTTTGGATATTTTGTTCATAATGGCCAGCGCTTGCGACAGTCCTTCCCGGCAAGGCGTACATTTGCCGCATGATTCGTTGGCACTGAATTCCAAAAAATATTTTGCCACATCCACCATGCAATTATCCTGATCCATTACTACCATTCCGCCCGAGCCCATGATAGCACCCAGACTTGATAAAGATTCATAATCAACCGGCGTACTGAAATATTCCACCGGAATACAGCCTCCTGATGGGCCACCGGTTTGAACGGCTTTGATACGTTTGTTGTTTCCCGTACCTTCGCCTATTTCAAAAATAAATTTTTCCAAAGTTGAACCTAACGGAAGTTCGACCAAACCTGTATTTTTAATTTTTCCAACCAACGAAAATACTTTTGTTCCGGCGCTCCTTTCCGTTCCCGTTTTGGTAAACCAATCGCTTCCCTTTTCAATAATCACCGGGATATTGCACCATGTTTCAACGTTGTTGATATTGGTCGGTTTGCCGTACAATCCTCTTTCGGCAGGATAAGGAGGTCGAGGCATGGGACGGCCTGCTTTCCCTTCGATAGAAGCAATTAATGCCGTTTCCTCTCCGCAAACAAATGCTCCGGCTCCTTCAACCAGTTGAATGTCGAAATTAAAGCCGGTATTTAATATATTTTTGCCCAGCAATCCGTATTCTCTGGCTTGCTGCATGGCAATTTGGAATCTTTTTACAGCCAATGGATATTCGGCTCTGATATAAATAACTCCCTGATTAGCTTCCATTGCATAAGCTCCGATAATCATTCCTTCAATCAGCATGTGCGGATCACTTTCAATTTCGTTTCTGTTCATATAAGCTCCCGGATCACCTTCATCCGCATTGCAAATAATATATTTTACATCAGCTTTTGAACGCTTCATAATTGACCATTTGGTACCGGTAGGAAATCCAGCTCCTCCTCTACCCCTGAGTTTGGATTTTGTAACTTCATGAATCACTTCGTCCGGTTGCATTCCGGTCAATACTTTTGAAAGAGCTTGATAGCCACCCACAGCAATATAATCAAGTATAGATTCTGGATCGATGAAACCTGCATCACGCAACACAATTTTTTTCTGTCCTTTAAAAAAGGAAATTTCGTCCCAATGTGGAACGTCTTCGTAATCTTTTCCATACTCGATTTTAGAAGTCAAATGATCCCAAAAATCGATACGACAAAGAATTTTTTTTCGATAAATTTTTGATTTAATAATCCCATCAATGATGGCAGAAATGTCCTTTTCGTTTACGCGGCTGTAAACTACCAATGGTTTTTGAGGTTGATACATCATAACAATTGGTTCTTCTGCACAATAACCAAAACAACCGGTTTGTTTGAGTTTGAAGTTGAGATGGCGAAGTTCAATTTCCTTTTCCAAACTCTGATATACCGATTCTGCTCCATTTCCCAAGCCGCAAGTGCTCATTCCAACCAGAAACATGGGAACAGAAGGCAATATTCGTTCAATATTTTTATTTTTTAACAATTCAAGTTCTGCCACTGTCATAGCCATAACATTTTAAGGTTAACGAGATGTATTTACAGAGAAATTTTTTTGAACACCGTTCTTTTTAACATTTTCGAGAATTTTCAGCAGCTTTTGAGAATTTACATAACTGTAGATTTTCCCATCCACTTCTACCACAGGCGATTGGGCACACTGTCCAAAACAGGCTACCGTCCGCACTGTAAACTGATTGTCGGCAGTTGTAAAAGAAGCTTCAGAATTTTCATCCTGATGATTCATTCCGAAAGAATGTCCGATTTCGTTAAGCAGCTGCTTCGAACCTTTGGTATGACAGGCTGTTCCCCTGCACACCACAATGGAATGTTTTCCCTGCGGACGAAGATTGAAAAAAGAATAAAAAGTTACAACGCCATAAACTCGCGAATAGGGCAAATTGAGTTTTGCGGCAACAGTCTGAAGCGTTTCTGCAGGCAAATATTTCAATGGATTTTTTTCCTGAATCTCTTCCAGCACCGAAAGCAAAAATCCGGGTTTATTTTGATATTTGCCAATAATTTCATCAATAAGTTCTTCGGAAATAATTGCAGAAGTTGGCTGGTTCATAAAACCTTCATTTTTAAAAGTTATTTGACTAATAATTTATAAATAAGTCATTGAAAATCTGAAGAAAAATATATAATTTCAATCATCCGATGTTTCAGTATACTTTGAATATTTCTATAAACAAAAATATAAAATTAAATGATTATTGTCAATTTTTTAGATTTATTTATGGAAAAATTTCTTTAATTGACACATTTTTATTTTGTTATGATTATAAAATAATTTTTTTTAATAAAAGTAAAAATCAATATTTTTCTTTCATTTTTAAAACATGTGGAAGAACTTAGATTTATTAAAAATAAAAGTTACATTTTGAAAGAAAAAAATTGGATAATGAAATAAAATTAGATGAATAAGTTTGTTTTTATTGGAAAAGGAGATTAAAAACACAAAAATACTGAAATGTATAGTTGAAATTTTGAATTGAAAGAAAAATAATCAATGAAAAAACAGTAATTTTGTGCTTTATTTATAGGAAAAAATTCCTGCTTAATCATTTCCTGAATGGCATTAGCAAATGAAAATTACTTGAAAATTCCCGAGTCCCGTTTTTCGGACGAAATAGAAAAGCGGGTAAATGCCTTCAAAGTTTTGCATCCAACCACCAAATTGATTCGTTTGGGGATTGGAGATGTTACACGCCCTTTACCCGCAGAATCTGTTTTTGCCATTCACAAAGCTGCAGACGAAATGTTGCATACGGAAACTTTCAAAGGTTACGGGCCACTGCAAGGGTATGATTTTTTGGTCGATAAAATTCTCAAAAATTATCGTTCTTCAGGCATTGTCCTCGATAAGGAAAGTATTTTTATTAATCATGGCGCAAAACCCGATATTGGAAATATCGGCCACATTTTGGGACGAGATAACATTATTGCCATTGCTGAGCCGGTTTATCCGGTTTACGAAAATGCTGCCATTATGAGTGGAAGAGGCGGTGAAATGAATGAGGAAGAAAAATGGAGCAATATTGTTTACCTGCATTGTTCGAAAGAAAATAATTTTGTTCCCGAACTCCCTGACGAACGCGTAGACATCATTTATCTTTGTAACCCCAATAATCCCACCGGAACCGTAATCAACAAAACCGAACTGAAAAAATGGGTAGATTATGCTATTGAAAACCAAAGTATTATTATATATGATGGAGCTTATCATGCCTATATCAAAGAACCCGATATTCCTCACAGCATTTACGAAGTCAAGGGTGCCAAAAAAGTTGCTTTGGAAATCAGAAGTTATTCAAAAACAGCCGGTTTTACAGGGCTTCGATGTGGTTACACGGTTTTTCCGAAAGAATTGATGGTTTATACCCGGACGGGCGAGGAAATTCCGTTGTTGAAACTTTGGTATCGCAGAAATCTGAATTACAGCAATGGTGTATCTTATGTAGTTCAGCGTGCTGCCGAAGCCTTGTACAGTCGTAAGGGAAGAATGGAAATTCAAGAACTGGTCAATTACTATTTGGAAAATGCAAAAAAGATACGTAAAGAACTTTTAGAACTTGGCTGGGAAGTTTATGGAGGCATTAATTCTCCGTATGTTTGGTTTAAAACGCCTCATAACGAACCTTCGTGGAAATTTTTTCAGGAACTTTTATACAATTACAACATTATTGGAATGCCCGGTATTATTTTTGGAAAATCGGGTGATGGTTATATGCGTTTTTCCGGCTTTTGCAGTCATGAAGATACAGAGGAGGCCATTAAACGAATCAAATCAAATTATTAAAATTATCTAAGAAAAATCTTAAATCATTAACTTTATGTGTGGTATTGTTGGTTACATGGGTTATCGCGAGGCTTATCCCATTTTAATAAAAGGTTTGCAGCGCCTCGAATATCGTGGATATGACAGTGCCGGTATTGCATTGCTTAACGACCATAAATTAACTGTTTATAAAACAAGAGGAAAAGTTTCCGACTTGATTCATTCTGTCGAAAACAAAGACATCAGTGGAACTGTCGGTATCGCTCATACAAGATGGGCGACACATGGTGAACCCAACAATGCAAATGCACATCCACATTGTTCTCAGTCTGAGGAACTGGCCATTGTACACAACGGAATAATTGAAAACTATGCCGTTTTGAAACAGGGACTTATCGAGCATGGATATACTTTTTCGAGCGAAACCGATACCGAAGTGCTGGTACAACTCATAGAATACGTAAAACGGAAAAATAACGTGGACTTGCCAACAGCAGTGCAACTGGCATTGAATCAAATTATAGGAGCTTATGCTATTGCCGTTATCGAAAAAGGTCATCCCGATGTAATTGTGGCAGCTCGAAAAGGCAGTCCGCTCGTTGTAGGAATTGGCGATAACGAATATTTTCTGGCTTCGGATGCCACTCCCATCATTGAATTTACGCATAAGGTGGTGTATGTGGGAGAAGAGGAAATTGTCGTTTTGCAACGCGGAAAAGACTTAAAAATTAAAACCATTGGGAATGTAGAAAAA
>Ga0228535_1001746_pt1 | contig 28480 bp, 15 predicted proteins | sample SJ1metagenome_FD_168457 | JGI IMG/M metagenome (GOLD analysis project Ga0228535, IMG submission 168457) | Enriched culture of PCE-dechlorinating microbial communities from Ithaca, New York, USA - SJ1 | ecosystem: Engineered > Modeled > Simulated communities (microbial... > Unclassified | place...
TCGGACTCAAGCGGTTGTTCGATCTCGACGCGCTTTCCAATTGCGCCGTCCGCCGCTATGACGACAAATCGGGGGAAATCACGACGATCCCCGGATCCGAATATCCGGCCGGGCTCTCCGATTACCTCAGCGGATACCCGGTCATCGCCTACAAGTTCGGCTATGGGAACACGGCCGGCTTCTCCAAGATAAAAAATTTCCTCCATTATCCCACGCTCCTCTACGCGGAATTCACGATCCCCCCGCTCCATCTCGTCCGCGCGGCGCTTTTCTACGGGTTCTTCGCCTTCCTGGGGCTTGCCGTGGTTTCCTGGTTCCTGTCGAGATTCGGCGGCCGCGGCGGGAGCCGCTTTTAAAACCGCGGGCCGGAGCCGTTACGGCGTTCCCGTCCGTTGAAGTCCCCTCTCCGAGCCGGGGCAAGGCATCCCGGCGAAAGACGAGGCTTCCTCATTCGGGGTTATCCGGCCACGTCCGCAAAAACTGAAGGCATTCTCTTTTCAATTCCTCGTCCAAATCCCGTGCGGAGAGGACCTTGGACATCCAGGCCCGCGCCTTGGCGTAATCCCCTTCCGCGGCGAACGTGAGCGCATAGTTGGCATAGATCCTCGCCGCCGGAGCGATCGTCAGAACCTTTTCGAAATATTTCCGGGCGAGACCGAATTCCTTGAGATTGGCATGGGCCATGGCCTTGTCTTCGAGAAGCCTCGGATTGTCCGGCAGCCCCCTCTCTGCGCGTCCCAACATGCCCAGGGCGTCGGAATAGCGGCCGAGCTGCATCAGGGTGAAGCCCAGCAGTCTGGCCGCTTCGTAATTATCCGGCTCTATCTCCAAAGCCTTCCGGAGCGCTTCGGCGGCTTCCTGATAGTTCATCATTCGTCCGTAGGCGTTCCCCAGGACGAAATAAAACATCTCCCTGTCGCGGACGTCGATGGATTCATCCGCGCCCTCAAGGATTCCAACGGCCCTGCCCGGAAGGTCGAAGCGCACAAGATACATGGCATACAGCAGCCTGAGGGTGGCGTTCTCAGGGTCACGGTTGACGGCCGCATCGAAAAACGCCGTCAAGGCCGCCGGCCGGTTTTGCTTGAAATAAATCTCGGCGATATCCTCGAGAACGGCTCCGAAACGAGGATCATCGTGATAAAGGCTCAACAACAGCGGCTCTGCCTCTCCATACCTGTTGGCCGCGACGAGTCTTCGGGCTTCCTGGCTCCTGTTCCAGAATTCCACCCGGTCTTTCGGATCTGCTTCGGACTTTTTCGACGGGAAACCGGGGCCCGAGGCCAGATAGCCGAGCGATTCCAGGCGTTTTTTCTCCTCGGGGCTGATCTTCCGGAGAGAACTGAAATCGCTTGATCCGAACCGGCTCTCGCAGGCGGCGAGAGCCGATTCCATCTCCCGGGCCCGCACGTCTGCCGGAGAATAGAGGTTGTCCCTTTCGGCCGGATCGGCTTCCAGATCGTAGATCTCCGGCCGCGGCAGGCGGAGGTACTTATGGTTCTTGTCGATGACTCCCGCCAGCGGGGCGCAGCCCAGAACCTCATGGGCGAAAAGGCTCTCGACGTAAAAGGACCTGGCCGGGATTTTTCCGCCGCCGATCGCGGGAAGCAGCGATTGTCCCTGCACGAAACCGGGGATCCGCAGCTCCGCATAGTCGAGAATGGTGGGCATGAGGTCGATGAGATTCGCGGGATCGGGAACCGACAGCCCCTGCGGGAAAGCCGAGGCCGCATAGAAAACAAGCGGGACCCGGATGTTTTCTTCGTAACCGAATATCGTGTGCCCATATTCCCCGTGCTCGCCGAACGCCTCGCCGTGGTCTCCGGCAAGGATGATGAGCGTTTTCTCGAAAATCCCCTTTTTTCTGAGGAGGTTCAGGATCTCGCCTATATGGATATCCACATAGGCGATCTCGCCGTCATACGGGTCGGCGAGCCGCCCATCCGACCGGACGGGCTCGGGCGGATCATAGGGAAAATGCGGGTCATAAAAATGCACCCAGCCGAAAAACTTCCTTCCGGAATTTTCCTCGAGCCAGGCCTTGAAGGCCGCGAAGGTTCCCGATGCCCTCCGCTCGGACTCCAGGTTTTTCAGCTTGGACGCATCGTCCATCCGGTCATCGTAGACGTCAAAACCCTGATCGAGGCCGAACCTGGAATCCAGGGTGAACGAAGAAACGAACGCCGCGGTCGCGTAGCCGGCGGCCTTCAGGACCTCGGCCAGCGTCTCGGCCTGGGGGACCAGAACATAGGTCCCGTTGTTCCGGACCTTGTGAAACAAGGGATAGGTGCCGGTGAACATGGACGCGTGTGAGGGAAACGTGATGGGAACCGGCGCATAGGCGTTTTGGAAAAGAACCCCCCCGCGGCTGATTTCGTCGATATGGGGAGTGACCGCTTTTCCGTATCCATAGGCACCCAGCCGGTCGGGCCTGGTGGTGTCCAGCGTGATCAGCAAAATATTCGCGTCCCCGTTCCTCGCCGCTTTCCCCCGCTTTCCGGGGCCGAGAACAAACAACCAGACGGCCGCGGCCGCGACGATGAACAAACCCGTTAAAAGGAGCCCGATTCTCTTTTTTGGCATCTATCCGCCATTCCTTCGTGGGCGTTTCAGCCCGTTCTTATTATAAAGGTTTTCCCGGCCGGTAGGAAAGCGGGGAAAGCCCGGGAAATGGATTGGCGAGGGCCGGGCGGCGTCGAAACGAGAGGATAACGACCTTCGCAATGGTCGGCGCCGGAGCGGGGATTCCGGGCCCCCTCCCTCTACGGGGGCGGGCGGGGAAATCCCGCCCCGATGCCCCTCCCAGGGGCATCGGGGACGAGAGAATCGTCAATCGCCGGCTTACTTGAAAATCCGCGCCGATTTGAGAATCCAGCCCTTGGCGAAATAGATGTCCTTGCCCAAAATAGGGCCGGCGACATCAAAACCGTTCTCCGTCTTCAAAATCTCCGTGATTTCCAGGGACTTCGGGTTCAGCCGATAGAGGCAGGAATTCGTAAACCCGTAGACCATGCCGTCGGGGCCGGTTTGAAGTCCGAGGTCGAGCGGAGCCCCCCCGGGAAGCGGGATCACCGCTTCGAATTGCCGGGCCGCAGCATCGAAAATAAAAAGCTGGGGCGCTTCTCCGCCGGTCACGGTCCCCGCCAGCCTGCCGTCGGGCAAGGCGACGAGAGCGTTGAAGCTCTCGACGGGCCTATCGGGAGACCCTTCCCAGACTTTCTTCTCCGCCGCATAATCCCAAAGGAAGAGCATGGCCTGATCGGCTTTCGGAAGCGTGCCGCTGCCCCCGCTGATCGTCGTTCCCACGGCGATCAGACCCGCTTTTTCGAGATGCGCCAGGGAGTAGCAACTTCCGTCCCCGGCCGCGTCGGCGTAGGATTTTTTCTCACCCGTCTGAGGATCATACCAGGATAGGGGCCCGCCCCAGAGGCCGTAATCCGGAATCGAAGCCACCCAAACCCTTCCCAGCGGTCCGGTCAACGTCGACCGGGGCCGGTAGGAAATATTGTCCATGCGGCCGAGATCCCGGGGATTGCTGTCCGGCTCCGAGCCGAACTTATAGGGTTTCGCGGGATCATAGACCGAGAGCGTGGCCCCCGTGTAGGCCAGGATATAGAGCTTCCCATCCAGGTTGCCCATGGAGTAGGCTTCGCCGTTGGTCGAAGACGCCCGGCCCAGGTCGATGAGCTCCTCCGTCCGCGGATTCCAGCGGAAGAGATGCAGGGGGAGAATGCTCGATCCGTAGATCAGGCCGTCGGGGCCTCTATGGACATAGAAGATATCCGTGCCGCCGGCCGTATAGTTGAGATCGAATGTCTGGGCACCGCCGGTCTCCGTCTCGACCGCGATCTTCCGGTACGGCTCGTCCTCGTTCCCCGCGAAGGCCACGGACTTGATGCCGTGGAACGGTAAAACCGAAGGCCTTTCGGGGACGGATGCCACCGGGACGGCCTTGAATCCTTCGATTCGGAAATTGCCGAGGCTGGATTGAATGTAAACGCGGCCGTCCGCGGCTTTCAGAACGCCGAACGAGTCCTTGTTCTTCTCGGCCACGGGACCGACGGTCTCCTTCCTTCCCGTCTTGGGATCATAGACGACGACCTTCGGAGCGGTCATCATGATATGGCAGCAGATCAGGCCGTCGGCGTTGACATGCGGATAATTGTACATGTCGACGTCGTCCATGCGGCCGTGACGCGTGAACCGGCGGCTCTTCGGATCGTAGCTGGTCAGGTCCGCCGAGCCGTAGCTCCCCACCCAGATGACGCCCTTGGCGTCCTCGTCGATATTGCAGGGAAACACGGCGCCCCCGGGATTCAGCGCTCCCAGGTCCTCCAGCGCATTCTTGGCCGGGTCAAAGGCAAAGAGATGGCCGGCATAAGAGCCCCCGATATAGAGGATGCCGGACTTGCTCATGAGCGTCGCCGTGGGATAGTTGGCGTTTGGGACGGTCGCCGTGAACTGTTCCATCTGGCCGGTCAGGGGGTCGAGCTTGAGCAGGAAAAAATCATCGCCCTGCTGGCCGGCGGTGATATAGATCCACGGCTTTCCGGCCGCGTCCAAACCATAATGCGGCCGGACCCAGTTCACGGACTTGACCGGCGCCCCGAGGTCCTTCACCTGGGGGGTTTCGAGAAGAGTCGTTTTCGGGCTGCAGGCCCCGCCGACGAGCAGCAGGGCCAGGCAGGCGGTCCAAAAGGCTTTTTTCCGGAGCTGCAGTCTGTCCATCATTCCCCGTCCACCTAATTCGTGGATTTGGACAGCGTGACCGAATGGGATCCGGACTTTTCAAAAGGAATCGCCAGCACGAGCTTGGCGTCCGAAAGCGCGGAATTGCCGGCCTTCGTATAGGGATTGTGCTGCCAGCACGGCCAGCGCAGGGAAGCCCCTTCCGGAACCGTCACGCGGATCTTTCCGAAATCGAAATACTTGCCGATGTTTTTCGAATCCAGCACGAGTTCTTTCTCTGAGAGGACCAGGGTCTGGCCGTTGGCCAGCATCAGCGTGTCCGAGAGCTTCATCAGGGGCAGATGCGCCTCGACTTTCTTTTCGGGCGGAGCCGTGTAGGTCAGAACGGCCATCCGGCCATCCGCCATGACTTCGAAGCTCACGGCGCACTCGATATCACCGTATTTCAAGGACATCTTCGTCGGGTTGCCGCCCGCCGTGATGGTCGCTTTATCCGCCGTCCAGACCAGGTCGATGTCGGGCAGGAAGTTGGGATCCTCGTCCCCGGGCTTGTGCCTCAGGAAATAGGGATCGCCGACGGTGAATGTCGACCAGTACGGCTGGAGCTTGGAGTTGCCGCCTCCCGCGATCATTCCCAGCTCCGAGTGGAAAATGTCGACGTGATTCTGGCGGTCCTGGATCCAGCGGTTCTGGATGGGTTTCGTCGTGTATCCGGAGAAAGCCCATTCCCAGGGTTTCTCGCGGACGACGACGGCTTCGTTCTGACCGATAATGGACATGCTCTTATCCTGGTCGGCGGCCAGGGGGACGACGGGACCTTTCCCGCTGTAAAGAAGCATGTTGGCGGCGTAATCTCCGCTGACCGGTTCCCGGCCGTCCTTGGTCTGTTTCTTCAGCTGGGCCAGGATGAAACCGCGGCCCTCGGGCGAGAATGTGAATCCCGGGCTTCCGGCGTAAATGCTTTTATGATAGATCACGCGCTCGTCGATCGCCGAGGCCGAGGATCCGTCCGACCAGAGTACGGCCGAATGGTATTTGACGCTCCGCTTGAGGGCTTCGAGCACCGACGGATCCTTGGAAAAGGAGTAGTAAACTCCAAACGATTCGATATAGACATGGTTGTAGCTGACGACGGGTCCGGAATTCTCGGACCAGTAGCCCTCGGGGTCCTGCTTGGCCACGACTTGTTTCTGAAATTCCGAGGCCGTCTTCTTCCATTCCTCGTTCTTGAACGCGACGCCGGCTATGTAGAGGCCCATGGCGTGGTGACAAGGAATATTGTGGACCCGGTGGAGCTCCTGCTTGCGGATATTCGTGAAACCGAGGAGCAGCCCCTTTTCCCACTTGTCCCGGGAAGCCTTGGGCAACGCATCCTTGACCAGCACATAGGCGCGGATCCAGCGGCTGTAGGTCCAAGGCATCAGGATCGGGCCCCACGTGGAATAATCCTTCTTCCGGAACATCCACTTCCCTTCGGCGTCCTGGTCATCGACGAGGGCTTCTCCGCCCTTGGCGATGACTTCCAGGAGCTTTTTATCGTGATAATAGGGATTGGCGGGGTGTTTCAGGGACCAGGCCGCGGCCAGTGGCAGAAGCACATTCTGGTCTCCGCAAACCCAGGGTTCCGTGCCGAAGCGGCCGGTCTCGGGATGATACGTCTTCAGCGTTTCGCCAACGGAATTGACAAGGCTCTTGATCAGGAAATCCTTGGGCGGCCAGGTTTGAAAAGGGCTTCCGGACTTGGCCGGGGCCGCGATAAGGGCGCTCGCCGACAGGAAAATCAGGGCTATGATTATGAGCCCTCCGTTTTTCAACAATCGTTTCGACATGGAACCTCCTTTGATGCGAATTTGGACGTTACTCCACATTACTTATAACGATTCGGCCGCCAAATTGCAAACCGAAATAAGGGGTTTTTATTCTCCGCGCGCCGGATTTCACGCCCGGCAACGATGGATTTGACGAAAAGACTCCGCCCCGCCCTTTTTTTCTTGCTGTCACCGGCTTTTTCACTATAATAGCGGCCATGGACAAACGGTCAATAAAAAAGGCTCCCGTTTTTTTAATGATTCTCGGACTCAGCCTGCTCATGGCCGCGGCGGCCGGGGCTCAGGAAAAATGGCAAACCCTCAGCCTGAAGTTTTTGGAAGACGGCTTCAACGGCTATTCGGCCCTCGACCGATCCCGCATCCTCAAGGGACTGATGTATTCGGCCGGTTGCCTGCCCGCATCGAGCGGGGACCGGACCGCCTGGACGAGCTTCGCGCGGGAAAAGACGCGGGAGCTTGTCGAGGGGCTCCCCCCCTCCAAGGAAGAAGAGGCGCTGGAAACCATGGCCAATATCCTGGAAATCGGACCGCGGCTTCCGGATATCGGGCTGGAGCCGAAACTCCAGGAATGGAAACGTTTTTTTCTCTCTCCCCGCTTCATGGGGCCGGAGAGCCCAACCGACCGCTTGGGCGTCGCGCTTGTCATCCTGCACGCCCGGCCTGAGCCCGCCGCGCTGAAATTCGCGGAAACACTCATCGAATCCGTGATCGAAAGCATCCGCTATGAAAACGAGATGCATCGCTTTCCGGCCGGGCCGGATAAGCAAGCTTTCGCCCATCGGATCCTTCGGCAAATCAGCCGGGCTCCCGTCCAGACCGTCCATCAAAGGAAAATCGCTTGGATTCTTGTGACCAACTACAAGTACATCTCGCGGATGACGGCCGATAGGGCTCTGCCGGACAGCGGCTTGGTTGAAGCCCTTCTCGGTCACGGACTCCTCCATCACGGATCCGCCCTTGGAGAAAAGCTCGCCGGCGGGGATCCGGCGCCCCTTGACCTCCCCGCCTATTACTCCGTCATCGCCCGCTATGCCCATGAAAAAAAACCGGATTCGGAGTGGATCGCACGGGCGAAAAGCCGGACGACCCCGCGGCTGGTCCTGACCTCCGGGCAATGGACGAAAATGATCGCCCGGAACCGGACCCCCCGGTTTTCGGAGGAACTCCGAAAAACGATCGACCGGGCCGAAGACGCCATGAAGCTGGACGTCCCCGTTTACTACGAACCCGCGCCCAACCTGGAGGAACGGGGGAAGACCAACGACAAGTCCATAGCCGTGGGCCGGAAGATGAGCCCTCTCAAGGCGGCGTTCCTGGCGACCGGCGGGGAAAAATACGGGAAAGCCTATAAGGACGTTGTCATGGCCCAGGTCAAGCAGTTCGAGGATTACGGCGATTTCCGCTGCTATTACAACCTCAACGTTCCGGGTCCCTGGGACGGGCTGGGAGCCGTCGTCACCTATACGCGGGCCTACGACATCCTGACGCCGAAAGGGCTGTTGAGCGACGAGGAGCAGACGCGCATCATCCGCATGATCCGCGAAATCGGAAGGGAGTTGGAGTGGACGGTGACCTACTCGAACTTTGTCGTCCACAATGCCTGGGCCCGCTGGATCGGCTCCCTGGGTTTTCTCGCTTCCTATTGGTCGGACATGCCGGAAGCCGATTCCTGGGCTTCCCTGGCCGAAAGCCGTCTTCCCTTCCTCTATTCCGGAATCGACAAAGACGGCGGCTGGTTTGAAAAAACCCTGAATTATCACCTTTTCACCATGGACATGCCCCTGCAATGGTTCTCGGCGGTCCAGATGCTTCAAGGAAAAGACCTGTTCGCGAAGGAACTGAACGGACGCAGCCTGGACATGATGCTCGACTGGATCATCAAGATCACCCCGCCGGGCGGCGAGCTTCCGCTGTTCAACGACGGAGAGAAATTGAATTTGAAAAACAGCGGCGTGGCCGTGGACATGGCCCGGATTCTCCGCCGGGGCGATTTTTTCAAGGCGGCAAACTTCCCGCCAAACGAGCGCCGGGTCGATGAGCCGGAGATTCCGAGGATCGAGCTCCGGAAGCCGGCCTTTGACTCGATTCTGCTTGAAGAGAGCGGCTACGGGGTTTTCCGAAGCGGATGGGAGCCCGGGGACGATTACTTCGCCATCAAGTTCGGAGCCCACGGCGGAGGGCACGGCCACTACGACAAGGCCTCGATTTATTTTCATGCCCACGACCGTCCCTGGTTGATCGATCCGGGCTACGGGCAAAATGAAACGTACAAACACAACACCGTCCTCGTGGACGGAAAGAACCAGGACGAGGCGGAAGGCCGCTTGATCGCCTGGCACGAGGGCCCGGCGGTCAACCTTGTTTCGGTCGGACATTCGGCCTACACGCACATCGAGCACACCCGGACGGCGCTTTACGTCAAGCCCGGAACGATCCTCCTCGTCGACCGCCTCGTGCCCTCGGACGGTCTCAGCCATGATTATGACTGGTCCCTGCAGTTCAATTCCGACAGCGGCACTTCTGGCAAAACATCCTGGACGAGCGCTGTTCAAAACTCGGGCATCCGGGTCACGTTTCCCGAAAACGATGGGGAAGGAACGCGCGAGTTCGCCTCCGCCCTCAACGTCAACGAACTGCCCAGCAATTACCACAGGATGGACAATGACAACCTCTATCTCCGGATATGGAGGGGAAAGTGGTCGAAGAGGTCGGACAAGCCCGTTGTTTTCGCGGCGTTGATCGACGCCTTCAAGAACAAGGACGTCCGCGGAACCCTCTCCCAAAAGGACATTCAAAACGGACTGGAGCTGGAGTTCGAGAAAGCCGGGAAAACGCATTCTTTCACCATCCGCTGGGACGGGCATTATTCCTACCGGGGACCCGACGGAAAGGAAGTCGACATGAAGTGAACGGCCGCCCGGGCTCTTCCCACGGGCTCCGCCGGACGATCTCCGCGCGTCCGGCCCGATTGCGATGATTTGTTGACATTTGCGGCGGTTCTATTTTTAATAGGAGAGAATATTCGTTTTCAATACCATCAAGGAGGCTGGATATAATGAGTCGGCATAAAATTCCGAAAGGCATCTATGGTGTTTTATCCTTCGGAGTCATCATCGCCCTCCTGAGCTTCGGCTGCGGACGGGGCAAGGACTCAACCGCCGGAGGCATTTCGAGCTTCGGGTTCAAGAAGCAGTTCGTCATCGAGATCTCCAACCCGGGCTCGCTGCCTCTGGCCAATCACCCGGTCGTTCTCGACATCGCAACGGTGCTGAAGAGCGTCCCGGACTTCAGCCCGTCGGACTTCGCTCTCTTCGAGGATTCGGGGAAAGAGCTGAAAATCATCCCCTCGCAGGCGGACGACCTGGATCAGGACGCGAACCCCGAGGAACTGGCCTTCCTGGCGACTTTGCCGGCGGCATCCACGACCCGGATCATCTGCGGATACGCGTCGGACGGCAAAGCCGCCCTCGCCGTCTCCCCCAGAACATACGCCAGGCTGGCCTGGGAAGAACAGGACGCCAATATCGGCTGGGAATCGAACTGCGCGGCTTACCGGTTCTACTGGGGCCAGTTGGAGGCCTTCGGCAAGCTGGATAACCGCCTGATCATGTCCACGTTTGATGCCCAATACACCTACCATGACATGATGGATTGGGGGATGGACATCCTCAAGATCGGAAACGCCTCGGGACTCGGAGCGATCAGCATCTGGGAGAACGACACGCGGATTCCCACGATCAACGCCGTGGGCAAGGGGGACGTTCAATACGCGCGCAAGGTCGTCGGCGCCGGCCCCGTCCGGGCCATCGCCCGCGTGGACATCACCGGCATTCAGCCGGCTGAATCCGGCTACGGCGTCACGCTCATCATGTCCGCCTTCACGGACAACCGCTTTTCCCGCCAGGATATCGTCCTCCGGTCAGCGGCGGGCGGAAATCTCGTCTATAGCCCCGGGATCCAAAAGCTGCATGGAGAAACATGGTCCTGGGACAAGGACAAGGGTTTTCTCGCCACCTGGGGCGAAGGAGCCCAGGGCGCGGGCGAAGTCGGACTGGGCTTGATGTTCTCCCCTGAGTCGTATGCGGGTTTTTCCGAAAATGAACTTGACCGCTACGTCAAGCTCTCCGCCGAAGCCGGCGCAAAGCAGACGTTCTGGATCCTGGGCGGTTGGCACCAGGGCATCGGAGCCCCGGCGGCTCCCCAGGCGGAGAACTGGGCCCGCGACGTCGAAGAGACCGGGATCAGGCTCCGGACCCCCCTCGGCATCCGCATTCTCGGCGAATAGGCAGGCGTTCATGGAAGAGACAAACATCGCGACCCGGATCCTTCAGTCATCGGACTATATCCTTCTTTTAAGCTATTTCGCCGTTGTCATCTTCATCGGCAACTATTTCAAGAAATACATCCAGCAGGCCAAGGATTACTTCGCCGCCGGATCGGCGGTTCCCTGGTGGCTGGCGGCCATTTCTCTGTGGATGGCCTCGTTCAGCGCCACGTTTTTCGTCATCTACTCGCAGATCGCTTTCAAATACGGAATCGTGGCCCTGTCCATCGCCTGGACGGTCGTCATCGCCATGATCCCGGCGGTCTTCTATTTCGCCAAGAGGTGGCGACGGGCGCGCGTCATCACGCCCCTGGGATTCATGGAGCAGCGCTACACGAAACTGACACATCAGATCTTCGTCTGGACGGGATTCCCTCTGCGGATCATCGACAACGCCCTGCGGATCCTGGCCACCTCGATTTTTCTCGTGCCCGCGATCGGCGTCAAGTGGTTCAACCTGGATGTCAGCATTCTCATCGTCGGCACGGTCATGATTCTTTTCACCCTGTTGGGCGGACAGTGGGCGGTCCTGGTGGCCGACTTCTTCCAGTTCATGATCCTGGTCATTCCCGTCCTCATCTTCTACGTGCTTTCCCTGATATCCGTCGGCGGATTCGGCGGATTCATCCAGAGCATCAAGGCTTCCCCCGACATCCCTTCAACCTTTCTGCAGCCGATCGCCCCGCCCTACGACGCTTTTTACTGGATCATGTTCGCCTGCGTGACGTTCCTGTCCTACAACGCGTCCTGGGGACTGGTTCAGAAGTACAATTGCGTGGCCACGGAGAAAGACGCCCGCAAGGTGGCTATCGGGATGGGCGTCCTGAGTTTTCTCGGGCCGATGATTTTCTTCTTTCCCGCCATGGCCGCGCGCGTGTATTTGCCCAAGGTCATGGGCGCCGCGGTTTTGGCCAGGAGCGACGAAGTTTATGTCCTCATGGCCCTCAAGATCCTGCCCATCGGCCTGATGGGCATGCTCGTGGCCGGCATGTGCAGCGCCACGCTGTCCACTCTCGGCAATGAATACAACGTCCTCGCCGGCGTCCTGACCAAGGATTTCTATCAAAAGATCATGCGGCCCGATGCCGACGAGAAACGCCTGGTGAAGTGCGGCCGCTACAACACGCTTCTCATCGGCGCGATGACCACGCTTTTCGCCCTCGGCCTCAAATATCTGAAGGAGGTCTTCAACCTCATCGACATCCTCATGAAGATCTTCGGCGCCTTCGGGCCGGCGATCATGCTCCCCCTCCTGGCGGGCCTGATCATCAAGAAGGTCAACTCGAAGGGAGCCGTGACCGGGGTCACGGTCGGCATGATTTCCGGGCTCTCCCTCGTCATCCTCAACGGCGTGCTTCTCAGCATCTTCAAGGACCGCCTGGCCACCGACGCGGCATTATCGTACTGGCTCAAGCAGGGCTGGAACTCCGCGTCCACGGCCATCAACATCCTGGCGACCATCCTCGGATTGTGGATAGGCTCGTCTTCCAAGACGTCGGAGGAGGAGGAAAAGAAGGCCGATGCCTTCATAAGCCGGATGGCCGTGCCGAGCGAACCCAAGATCGATGCCGGCCGGAAGGCGGAATCGCCCTTCGGCCTGGTGGGGCTGTCGCTCATCGTCTATGGAATCATCTTTTTCGCGGTCATCATCCTCAACACGATCAAGGGCGTCCCGCAGCGCCTGCCCGTCAACGTCACCGCAGCGGGGTTGACGCTTTTCAGCGGCCTCCTGTTCTTTGTGTTCTCGAAAAGGAAGAAGGGGCAGGCCGCCTAGGAAAAAAAAGAAAGGGGCTCTTCCTCGTCCGGCCGGACAAGGAAGAGCCCCTTTGAATATGGCACGGGATCCCTCCCGTGACGTTCTTACTTGAAAACGCCCAAGGCCTTGATTTTCCCCACCAGTTCCGCGGCCGCGGCGAAATCGCCCTGGCCGTAAGCGACGTCCAGATCCTGGAGGATCCGGGCGAGCATCCAGGCCGTGTGCGAGTTGGGCGTCGTCGCCAGATCCGCCACTTTGTTTTTGACGATCCAGCGCAGGTCACCCAGCCATTCCTTGCCGCTCTTATCCTCGCTGTCCTTGAGCAGGATGGCGTCGGACTGCCGGGAGAAATATTTCCGGAATTCCTGATACTGGAGTTCCCGGGCGACGTCCTGGGCATACAGCCGGAAGCCGTCCGAGCCCACCGGAGCCGTCATCGCCGCCTTGAGTCCCGCGGGGATTTCAAAAGGCCGGACGCCGGACATGGCGGACATCAGCTTCTCGTTCGCGGACTTGGCCTTCGGCAGAACCTCGTTGAGATAGAACGTCGACAGCCCCTCCTGGGTGAAATCGAGGCGCCGCGCCCTTTCGTCGCGGACCGTGGTCACGCGGACGGGCTGGCTTCCGTCGCCCAAATAGACCTCCCAGCGGTCGAAATAGCCGTTCTTGTCGGTATCGAACATGCGGATTTCGCCGAGGGCTCCCAGGCCGCTGAAATTGCCGATCTGGATCCAGCCCTCTTCGGCGCCGAAGAGATGGATGCGCTTGTCCACATCGCTGTAATAGAGCTCCCGCTTAGAGGTCAGGTTTTTCGTCCATTCCCGGCGGACATTCCATTTCTGGCAGGGGCCGCCGGTGTTTTCCATGAAACGGCGCTCCCACATCCAGAAAATCCCTTCCCAGCGGTAATCGTTGGGCTTGTGCTCGGCGAAGCCGATGGTCGTGGTGTCGTCAAAATTCTCGTGCCAGGAAAATCCCGTCTCCCGGGCCACGTAGCTGTCGGCCACGGCGCGCATGTCCTTCCAGGGGATGACGATGGTCTCCTGGGGAGGCCGGCGCAAGGGATTGAAATGGGCCATGTCGGGATACTGGTAGGGCGTATGTCCGACGAGGTTGAATCCGTAATCGAAGTGCAGGGGGTATTCCTTGGAAGCCATGTTATCGATATCGTAGCTGGCGCGGATGTTGATGACTCCCATGGCATCCATCTCTTTTCCGTAGGCGCGGCCGAAGGCGTTGTTGGCGTAATCGGGATCGGCCGCGGCGTTGTAGCTCAGGGGCACGGCGCTGACGCGCACAACGGTTTCGGCGAAGCCGTCGCCGTCGGTGTCATAAAATGAAAACGGGCATTCCGAAATCGGAAGCCACGTCCCCTTCTCCGGGTTGAGCTTGTTCATGTAAAACATGTTGTCGCCGTAGGGGTCGCTCTCGAAATAGCTGTCGCCGACGTACTCGTACCCGCCCACATTCCACATGGCGCCGTCGTGATCGAAGTCGGCGCCGAACCAGGAAAAATTCAGCTTCCCGTTTTCGAAATAACGGATATCCATCTCGTCGGGGATGCCGTCCCCGTTCAGATCCTGGTAATCGACCATGCGGTCGACGATGCCGTCGCCGTCATAGTCGGCGATGTAGCAGTCGGAGTGCTTGTCGCCTCCCGACTTGATGCTCCCGTCGCCGTCGTCGTCGATGACCCAAACGATGGCTTCGAGGACTTTCCCGGACCGGATCTTGATTTTTTCACGGCGCACCAGCATCTTGCCCTGGGCTTCTCCCGTCTCGTCGATGATGAAGCTCTCGCCGACCTTGAGAGCCGCGGCCTGCTTCCACCAGGGTTTTGACTTGAGGTCCGCGAATCGGCCGTCTTTGGATAGTGCCGTCTGTTTCATCCACCATGGACCTTGGGCGTCCTCCCCGGGCTTGAGGGCCCTGTAATCGGCCGACCGCGTGACGGCGCCGGCAGCGAGCCAGGAAAAAAGGATCAAACCCGCGACGATAGACATGCGTGTACAGCCTTTTTTAACCGACATCAATGCCTCCTTTCTCGTTTTGATTTATTTGTTTAAAAGAATTTCCCTGCCGCTGCCCGCCGATTCATAGGCGGCCAGCGCCGCGGCGACGGCCTGGCGGCCGTCCCATCCGGTGACCGGGGGCTGGCGGTGCTCATGAATGGCATCGATGAAGCCCTGGGCGTGCCGGGTGAATGACTGGAGCCTCACGGGATCGAGGAATCCCTTCCCCGCCCAATCCACGGGAGGCTGTTTTTCGGCCACTTCCCATTTGCCGCTGGTGTTGATGAGCAGATCGCCGTAGGCATCGACGTCCATCAGCCCCTTTTCGCCGACGATCATGACGCTGAATTCCCGGCGGGGGAAAGGCGGCGGCGGGAGCTCGCCCGAGCTCCAAAGGGAAACCGTCGTGCCGTCCGTCATGGTCATGAGGGCCATGGTCGTCCCCTCGACGACGGCGGACGGATCCAAGCTGAAGCATTTCGAATAGACCGTCGCGTACTCCGCTCCCGTCAGCCAGCGGATCCGGTCGAGGCAATGGATGGCGTGGCCGAAGAGAATGCCGAGGTTTTCCCTGCTGCTCTGCCATTTCGGGAACTTGACCAGGCCCCCGGCCAAGAGGTGGAACTCAAAGAGCTGCCGGACTTTTCCGATCTCACCCTTGTCGATGAGCTCCTTGGCCTTGAGGTTGCAGACGCGGCTGCGCTGGGAAAACACCGTGGAAACCAGGACGCCGTTCCGGCGGCCTTCCTCGATGATCCGGTCACAGAGTTCCACGGTATGCGCCATGGGCTTTTCGATCATGACGTGCTTGCCGGCGCGGATCGCCGTCAGGGCCTGCTCTCCGTGCAGGAAATGCGGCGTCTCGATGAACACCCCGTCGATGTCGTCCCGGGCGACGAGCGCCTCGACGGTCTTTTCCCAGCCGATGCCGTACTTGGCGGCGACTTCCTGGGCGGCGGCCTCGTTGACATCCGCCACGGCTTTAACCGTGGCTCCCTTGACGAATTTGGTGACGGTTTCGACCTGGGTCTTCCCCATGAAACCGCACCCGATCACACCGATACCGAGTTCTTTCATATTTCCTCCTGACGATATTCGTTATTGATCCTGAGTCGTATTGCCCGTCCCCGCGCCGGACGCGTATCGTTTTTGAAGTTCCTTGCCGATGTAGCGGCGCGTGATGTCGTTGTCCGTGGGGATGATGGAATAGAGTTCCGGCCGCCTGTTCCCGAAGATCATCTGACGCCAGCCGCGGAGCTGTTCGGGCATGTCCGGGGTGAAGTAGCTGGGGATATCCTCCTTGCCCGGCTCGGGCTGGTTCGGGCGCAGGCCGGCATAATAGACTTTTTCCCGCGAGAAATCGATGTCCGCATAGATTACGCCTTTCTCCAGGAAACCCGATCCGGCGAGAATCGAGCCGTAAGGATCGACGATCATGCTGCGCAAGCCGGGATCCGAGGTGTTCCAGTGGGCCACGGCTAAATAAACGCCGTTATCGACGGCCCTGGCCTTGAGAAGGAGCTCGTTGTGATAGCCGTCGGGACCCCACATCTGGCTGGGATCGAGGATGAGTTCGGCGCCCTTGAGGGCAAGCACGCGGTCGATGGGAAATTGAAAAAGGTCGCCGCAGGAATGCGCGGCCAGCCGTCCGAAATCCGTGTCGAAAACCTTGAGTTCCTCCGCGCCGGCCATCCAATAGAGCGGCTCGGTGTAGATCAGTCTGCCGGCCCGGTCCCAGACATAGGCCGTGCTCACGGGATTGTCCGGACCGGCGATGCCGCCGACGGCGACATAACATCTGTGGCGGGCCGCCCAGGCGGAAATGTCCCTGAGGCCTTTTTGGATCGCGGGATCCTCCAGCCGCCGGGCGTTGTTTTCAGAGAAGAGGATCAGGTCCGGCTTGACCTCCCACGCCTTTTCCAGAAGGCCCATGACGGCTTCCGGGTAGGCCGCGTTGTTCCACATCTCGTCGCCCGATGTGAAGGCGACGGCGATGCGGGCTTTCCGCTTGGAGAATTCCGGAAGCGCCGGCTTCTCCCATTTCTCGGCGATAGGTCCGAAAGCCGCCCGGCCGCCGTTGTTGGGGACGTAGAACAAGTTTTCGAAGTTCGGAGTCATGGAATACGGGTCGTCCTTTTTTTCGTCAAGGTCGACGGTGACGGCCGCGATGCCATGACGATAGCCCGTGTCGGCGCGCGGCGTCCCGGAGCGATCGATGATCATGCTCCTCCCGAAAGCCGCGCCCTTCATTCCGTAGTCATAGTTATTGGCGATGTAGGTCCGTGGATCCGCATAGTGGGCCGTCACCAGGAACGCATGGGAATCCATGGCCCTGCTGTAAAGAAGAGGCAGCCATTGGAAGTGTTCACGGAAGCGCTCCGGATAATCCTGCCAAACCAGTATGCGGGCGCCTTTCATGCGCAGGACTTCGTAGATCTCGGGATAATAAAAATCCGTGGTCAGAGTCAGGCCGATCTTGCCGAAGGCGGTATCAAACACGGGCAGATCGTCGCCCAAGGCGATCGGCTCGTCGATGGCCGTCCGGTGCGTCTTCCGGTATTTGCCGAGAATCCGGCCGTCAGGCCCGATGAGCACGGCCGCATGGTATTTCCGGCCGCCGCTCCCCTCCTCGGCAAGCCCGACGACCAGATGGATTTTCCTGTCTTTGGCGAAATCCAGAAAATCCGCGAGGCCGGCTTCCTCTTCCCCCTCCTTGAAGGCGAGGAAAGGCATGAAGGGCGTCACGGCCAGCTGGTTCCCCCCCGTTTTCTCCAGATTTCCCAGCATGCCCAGCACGTGGTCCCTATTCTGGTAATCCTTCCCGTCAAGCAGGCAGAGGGAAGACAGCGAAACGGCGTGTCCGCCGGAAGCAGGATGCGAAGACGTCCTGCAGGCGGCCGTGCCCGACCAAAGGAGCAAGGCCGCCGCGCAGGCTTTCAAGCTGAATGCCATCAACCGGTTTTTTCGAGGCATAAGAACTCCTCTCCGAGAATCAGATCCCCAAGCCGGCGCGTCCGGCCGGTCAGGCCGGGAAACCGGCCGGCATGCCCCGGCGTTCCTTGATGTTCTTCAGGACGACGAGGTTTTGCATGAGATGCCGGGGATGATGAAAGATCTCGACGCGCGTATGCTTTTTCACGAAGGTGACATAGCGGTCCGGCCAGTCATCGTAGAGCATGAAACCGTGCCGCCGCAGCGGGTACTTGTCCTGGACGAACTGGAATGTCCGGGAGAACCATTCCCCCGCCCACTCGGCGCCGGTCTGCTCGATGGCGCGCAACGTCCCGATCAACGCCTCTTCCTGCGTCCACAGCGGTTTGTCCAGTATCCAGATATTTTGATGGACGTTTTTCAGGCCGCGGAAAAAACCTCCAAATACCCTGTCCCAGGCGACGTCCATGGTCCGCTCGAGGAGCTTCGCGGCGCGGTCCCAGAGCGGAGCGTCGTTGCGCCGGACGGCCTCCTCAAGAAGCATCCAGATGGTCTCGATCCCGTGGCCCGTGTAAACCAGGTCGCGGTACTCGTTGAACGGACGCGAGTAATCGTGGTTCAGGACCTCGTTGAGCAGATCGTATTCCGGATTGTAGTGATAGTTGAGGATGCGGTCCACGCAGCGGTCATTGAGCTTTTCCATGTCTGGATCGGGCTTGTGCGCCAGCATTTGAGTCGTGATGTTGAGCAGGAGCATGTGGACGCCCATAAGCCGCCCTCCCGGCATGGAGCTCGATTCCCCGCCGAAATAAACCTTGGGGGCGTTCGGCGCGTAGCCGGGATCATCGAAGATGCGGACGCACTTGAGGATGATCTCCTTGGCCTTGTCCCAATAATAATTATCCCCCGACGCCCAGGCGAACTCCATGAGGCCGTTGGCGATGAACAGGTCTCCGGAAACCTCTTCGTTGACCGGGTAGCGTTTGCCGCCGATGAACTGCCCCTCGGCCATGATCGGATCGCCTTCCTTGGTGAATTCGGGGGTCCACAGCCGGTCTCCCTCCGGCTCGTGGCGCAGGACGAACTTGGCGGATTTCTCGCAGATGTCCAGATACTCCTGCTTCTTATCCAGATTATTGTAAAGATATGAATAAACCCACATACCGCGACCGCAGTACCAGGTGTTCTTGACCGTGTTGTGCAGAGTTCCGTCCCTGTCCACGTTGGTCATGAAACCGCCGTGCTCGCGGTCGACGACATACTTGTCCATGAATGGCAGGAAATCGTCGAAAAGATCGTAGCTGTACTGCTTGATCAGGTCATCAATGGAATAATTCCCGATCGGATCAACGACGCGTGCCGCGGGGGGCATTTGTTTGGATTCTTTCATGTCGAACTCAAGACCTCCTTTGTTTGGTAATGTCGTTGAGGTGATTTTTTATGCTAAGCCATTCATCCGTCTTTGTCAACGAATCCGAGCCGGAAAAAAGAGAGGACAAAAAATTACGGCGAACGGAGGAAATTTTCTTGACGCCCGGCGGCGAACGGATCGGCCGTGGCATTCGGCGTTCCGCCCGAGGCGGGCGACGGCCGCAAAGCGCGTCCCGGCGGGGGAAAGGATTCATTTATCGGCTGGATAGATTCGCCCGACAATGCTATAATTCTTGCCTTAAAAATTCAATGCGAGGGTTAACCATGACAGACCAAACCGAACATTCCCTGCCGGAACTCCTGGACATCGAGCCGAGGATCAAACCCCCCGTCGATCCGGGCTTCCGCCCGGTCATCCTGGCCCATAAAAACTATATGGCGGCGGTGGAAAAAAGCGGTCTCGGCCTGCCGGTCCGGATAGCCGTCGAGAGGGAAAGCGGCCTTGTATCGATCTACGAAACGCGCGTTCTCCCCGTCGAAAGCGCAAGCCTGGAGGCAACGCGGCTATTCGTCGAGCGCATCGTCAAGTTCCTTCTCTGGTCCAGGGGCGGCTGGAAGATCTACTTTCAGGGTCCCGCGGAAATCGGCCGCTATATCCGGGACGTCTACGCGGCGGGCGGACCGCGGTCGTTCGACATCGAGCTGATGGGACATCGGGTCTACGACCGGGAATTCAGCGTCGTTCTCTCCGGGGAAAAAGATTTCCCCTCCCCCAAGAACATGGGAACCGCCCTCGGGGGCAACCTGGAAGGGTGCCGCATAGGATTCGATTTGGGGGCGAGCGATTACAAGGTGGCGGCGGTCAAAGACGGCGACCCCGTTTTCAGCGAGGAGATCCCCTGGAATCCTCAACAGCAGCCCGACCCTCAATATCATTACGACCACATCCGGTCCGGCCTGAAAAAAGCGGCCTCCCGCCTTCCGCGCGTGGATGCCATCGGCGGAAGCTCGGCCGGCATCTACATCAATAATCAGGTCCGGATCGCATCGCTCTTCAGGGCGATTCCCGTCGACGTTTTTGAAAATAAGGTCAAGGGCATGTTCCTGGAAATGAAAAAAGAATGGGGCGTGCCCTTCGAGGTCATCAACGACGGGGAAGTGACGGCCCTGGCGGGGACGATGTCGTTCGGCGATACGGCCATGCTGGGAACGGCCATGGGCTCGAGCCTGGCCGGAGGATATCTGAATACCGAAGGCCATATTCCCGGCTGGCTGGACGAACTGGCCTTCGCCCCCGTCGACATCAGTCCTTCGGCCGCCGTCGACGAATGGTCGGGCGACCGGGGGGTCGGGGCCATGTATTTCTCTCAGCAGGCGGTCAACAAGCTCGCCCTCCTTTCCGGTTTCCAATTTCCGGAAAGCCAAAAACTGCCCGACAGGCTGAAACATGTTCAGGAACTGGCTGAAAAAGGCGATGGCCGCGCCGGACGGATTTTCGAGTCGATCGGTGTCTACCTCGGTTATACGATTCCCTACTACGCGGAATTCTATGATTTCCGGAACCTCATGGTTCTGGGCCGGGTCATGTCCGGAGTCGGAGGCGATAAGATCGTGGAGACGGCCAAAAAGGTCCTCAGCCAGGAATTCGCGGATTTAGCCGGCCGGATCACGATACATCTCACCGACGAAAAGAGCCGGCGGGTCGGTCAGGCGGTGGCCGCGGCCAGCCTGCCCGAAATCAAGTAAACCGGACGGACGGGAACGCGTTCCCGCCCCAGCCGCGCTTCAACCTGGCGGCAGGAATCCAAACGAAGCGCGAAGAAAGGAGTCTGGAACATGAAATTCCAAAATAGCGAAGCGCAAATCTTCATCCCGGACGGTAAGTCCGAAGCCGAAGCATTCCGGCGCATCACGCACCTGGGCATCGGCGCTCACCAGGACGATGTGGAGATCATGGCCTGGCATGGAGTTCTCAACTGCTTCCATTCCGACGACCGATGGTTCGGAGCCGTGACTTCGACGAACGGAAGCGGGAGCCCGCGGGCGGGCAAATACGCGTCGTATTCCGATGCCGAGATGGCCGCGCTCCGCCGCAGGGAACAGGAAAAAGCGGCGGTCGTCGGCAACTACGGCTTTCTTATCCAGCTCAATCATTCGAGCGGCGTCGTCAAGAACGTCCAGGATCCCGCTTTCAAGAACGACCTGATCACCGTCCTTTCCGCCTGCCGGCCGTCCGTCGTCTACACCCACAATCTGGCCGACAAGCATGACACGCATCTGGCCGTGGGCATGACGGTCGTCCAGGCGATCCGGGCGCTGCCGGCCGAGCAAAGACCCGGTGCCCTTTACGGCTGCGAGGTCTGGCGGAACCTCGACTGGCTGCTCGACGAGGACAAAGTCCCGCTCGACGTCACCGGGCATGAGAACGTCTCCGCCGCCCTCATCGGCGTCTACGACTCCCAGGTTGCGGGAGGAAAACGCTACGACCTGGCCACGCCCGGAAGACGGCGGGCCAACGCCACGTATTTTCAGTCTCATGACACGGACGAAGCGGAGATGCTCTGCTTCGCCATGGATCTCACGCCGCTCATCAAGGATGTTGCGTTGGATGTCGCCGGCTTCGTGCTGCGCCACATCGACAATTTCCGCCGGGACGTCGAGAACAAAATCAGAAAATATTCGGCCCCCCAGGCCGCTTAAAGCTCATCAGGAGGTCAGTCTGCATGGAAATCATCATCAAATCCGACAGTCAGGAAGCAAGCCTGCTGGCCGCGCGGATCGTGGCGCGCCAGATCCGCGAAAAACCCCACTCCGTTCTGGGATTCGCAACGGGGAGCACTCCCCTCCAGCTGTATAACAACCTGGTGTCGATGCACAGAGAGGAGGGACTCGATTTCAGCCGGGTGACGACGTTCAACTTGGACGAGTATGTCGGACTGAAGCCGGACCATCCGTCCTCCTATCACACCTTCATGTGGGACAGCATCTTCAAGGATCTGAACATCAGCCGCGACCGCGTGAACATCCCCGACGGAACGGCGGCCGACATCCCCGCCTACTGCCGCAAGTACGAAGCGGCCATCAAATCGTCGGGAGGGATCGACATCCAGATCCTGGGCATCGGCACCGACGGCCACATCGGCTTCAATGAGCCGTCGTCCTCTCTGGCTTCAAGGACGCGCATCAAAACATTGACCGACCAGACGCGCAAGGACAACGCCGTTTTCTTCGGCGGGGAAGAAAACGTTCCCTATCACGCCATCACCATGGGCGTCGGGACGATCATGGACAGCCGCGCCTGCCTGCTGCTCGCCTTCGGCAAAAAAAAGGCCCAGGCCGTGGCCTTGACGATCGAAGGCCCCGTGACCGCCTCCGTTCCCGCCTCGGTCCTCCAGCTGCACCCCCGCGCGATCATCGTCCTCGACGAAGACGCGGCTTCCGAACTGCAGAAAGCCGACTACTACAAATGGGTCTATGAGCATAAGCCCGAGTGGCAGGCCTACTAGGCAAGGAGGCCGGCCGTGAATAAATTCGTCCGGATCGCGTCCATTTTTTGTTGGGCTTGGGTCATGTCCCTCCCGCCGGCGGCTTTCGCCGGCGGGAGTTTCCTCGAGCGCCCCGCGGGAACGCCGGGAAGCCTCGCCGTCCGGACGACTCCGGCGAAAGCCCGTCCAGGGGACACCGTCAAAATCCGCATCGAGCTTCCTCCCTCGTTTCCTCGGGACCTCGCATCCGGTCTGAGGGCCGTGCTCCTCACGCCGCGGGCCGGGTGCTCCGAGCTGCCCTTGAGCCAGGAGGAGGAAGAACCGGGGGCCCGCACGGCGGAAATCCGGCTCGATGAAAGTTCCGCGGAGGGGCTCTATGCCGTCCACGCCTGGACGGGAGACGCGGGAAAGCCCGATTTCCTGGGGAAATCGACCTTTCTCGTCGGCAAAATCATTTTGGATTTCCCGGTTATGAGTCTGGTGGACAAGAATGATCCCGACGCGGATGTGCGGAAGTATCTCGAGGAATTCCAGGGATTGGGCGGGAACTCCCTCATCGTTCACGTGCTCATCGACGGGACGAAAGCTTATTACGGCTCGAGGATCGCCGAAACCGACATTGAGGCTAAATCCCCCCAGGATATCGTCGAGGCTTTTCTCCGTCACGCCGACCGCCTGGGTTTCGCCTGCCATATGTCCGTGAACTGGGACATGACGCATAACACGGATTACAAAACCTGCATGGCCGAAATCAAGGCCCTCATCCACGAGATCTATGCGCTGTACGGCCACCATCCGTCGCTCGTCGGTTTTTATTCTTATCAGGAGGGCAGCGGGACCTACCTCGTCCCCTATCTCCGCGAATTCTGCGATTTTGTGAAAAGCCTCCATCCCAACCTGGTAACGTCCTGCGCCCCCTACGTCGATGATCCTCTGTTGGCGGGCTACATGAGCGTCCTGGAATCCCTTGACCTCATCATTTTCCAGGGCATGACCATGGCCAGCTACCGTCCGGACAATGTCAAGCGCTATCCCCTGCGGCGCGTCAGGGATTTTTGCGGAGTAGGGATCGGCGCCAAATGGCTTCAGGACAAGATCGCCGTCACCCATACCGAGCTTTTCGGCTACATGGAAAACCGGATCTCCGCCAAGCATTCGACGACGACCTATGAGAACATCTATCCTCAGATTCTGAGCGCGGCGGCCGCCGCGGGGTCGGACGGCGTCAGTTTCTTCACCTATCATTCGAACATCTACACCAACATGAAAAAGTCCCCGGAGCTCGCTCCGAGCCGCAGGGCCGTCGAGGACGGGCTGCGGGCGTTCCGGCTCATCTGGGACAAGGTTTCGCGCGCGCCCAATCCGATCGCCTTTTATTTTCCCTATTCCGATTGGGTCATCGAGCGCTACGCGAATTATTTCCTGCCGGCGTTCGACGCCTTCCGGGCGCTCGGGATCCCCGCGGATTTCCTCCCTTACGCGCCGCCGTTCCACCAATCCGTTTACCCCTTCTATCCCTATCACAAAAACGACACCGCCCTGGACCGGCTTCTCAAGGATAAAACCGTCCTGGTGCTTCCCAACGTCTCCGGTTTTCATGTCACCGACAGCGAATTCATCAAGGCATTCGTGGAACGGGGCGGAGCCGTCGTCGCGTTCGGACCCCAGATCCCCTTCGGCAACACCTATGATCGCGCCGGGCTTTTCGGCGGAGAGGACTCCGGGAGCCGCAGCCGCGCGGAGGTGCGGATCGAGAATCCCGTCGGCGGCCGGGCGGCCGCCGGGAACGCCTATCCGCTTGACGGCCGGCCTCTGGCTTCCTGGAGGCCCGGAACGGCCAAAGTCATCGCCGCCTATGACGACGGCTCGGCCGCGGTCCTCGCCAACCGGTTCGGCAAGGGCCTGGCCGTCGCCGTGACGATGGACGCGGCCGCGGCCGCGCGGTTCATCCCGGACGTCGTCCGGGACGTCGTGGACTACGCTTCCCGGGCGGCGGGATCATCGCCCGCCGTGGTGGACATTCTCGGCTTGAACGAGGACACCGACGCGGCCGTCAGGCCGGGAGAGACCGGCTTTTCCGTGGCCGTTATCAACCACAACCCGCACCCGATTGAAATCACCCTCAAGCCCATTACCGCGGGTTCCGCGCCGGAGTCCGGATGGATCGACCTCGTTTCGAGAACCCCGGTCCAAAGTCCGGCCGGAGCTTCCGCGTTGAAACGGACGATCCCGGCGCGGCAGTTTCTCTGTCTGGAGTATCGCGCCCGATAAATTTTTGGAAGGAAAGAACTCATGCATCTGACCTTGCTGGATTGGCTGATCGTCATCGCTTCGATCCTCGTCTGCTTCGGACCCGCCCTGCTGTTCGCCCGCCGCGCGGGCAAGAACACAGCCGAATTCTTCACCTCGGGACGCGCGGCCCCCTGGTGGCTCATCGGCATCTCCATGGTGGCCACGACATTCAGCACGGATACGCCCAACCTGGTGACCAATATCGTCCGCAACAACGGCGTCTCGGGCAACTGGGTGTGGTGGGCGTTTCTCCTGACGGGCATGATGACGGTCTTTTTTTACGCCCGGATGTGGCGGCGGTCGGGCGTCCTTACGGATCTCGAGTTTTATGAGATCCGCTACTCGGGAAAACCGGCGAGCTTTGTCCGCGGATTCAGGGCCATCTATCTCGGCTTCCTGTTCAACTGCGTCATCATGGCTTCCGTGAACCTGGCGGCCTGCAAGATCGCCAACGTCATTCTGGGCTGGCCGATGGTCAAGACCCTGATCATCTGCAGCCTGATCAACGTCTTTTTCGCGGCTACGGCCGGGCTCTGGGGAGTCCTGGTCATCGACCTCATCCAGTTCGGAATCGCCATGACCGGAGCCGTTTCGGCGGCCGTCTTCGCCTTGAAGCAACCCCAGATCGGCGGACTCTCCGGGCTGTTCGAGAAACTCGATCCCAAGACGATCAGCATCCTGCCGGATTTCGGGGATTGGGGCCTGACGCTCTCCGTTCTCGTCATCCCCCTCGCCGTCCAGTGGTGGTCCGTCTGGTACCCGGGCGCGGAACCCGGCGGCGGGAGCTACATCGCCCAGCGCATGCTGGCCGCGAAGACCGAAAAGGACGCCCTCGGGGGCACGCTGTTTTTCAACGCCGCGCACTACGCCCTGCGGCCGTGGCCGTGGATACTGGTCGGACTCTGCTCCCTCATCATCTATCCCAATCTGGCCGATATTCAGGCGGCGTTCCCCGGCGTGTCGGCCAAGCTCGTCGGTCATGACATGGCCTACCCGGCCATGCTCAGATTCCTTCCGGCGGGATTCCTGGGCCTCATGGTCGCCGGAATGCTGGCGGCCTATGTCTCGACGCTGATCACGCACCTGAACTGGGGAAGCTCCTACGTCGTCCATGATTTCTACCGGCGGTTCATCAACCGCACGGCCTCGGAAAAACACTATGTCGCGGCCGGGCGGATCCTGACGGCCGTCCTCATGATCATGGCCGGGCTGCTGACGTTCGCCCTAGACTCCGCCAAGGCCAGTTTCGACCTGTTGCTCTCCGTGGGGGCCGGCACCGGATTGATCTACCTCCTGAGATGGTTCTGGTGGCGGATCAACGCCTGGAGCGAGATCGCGGCCATGATCAGCTCATTTTTCATCGCCGTCGTTTTCTTCGTCGCCGGAAAACTCGGGCATCCGGTCGCTTCCCACGTGTCGCTCATGATCACCATCGCCGTGACCACGGTCGTCTGGATCTCGGTGACTTTCCTGACCAAGCCCGCCGACAAATCCACGCTCATCGGCTTCTACAAACTGGTCAGGCCGTCGGGCCCCGGCTGGAAACCCATCCAAGCCGAGGCGGGAACCGGGCCTTCGCCGGACAGCATGTCCAACGCCGTTCTCGGCTGGGCCGCCGGCTGCCTGTTCGTCTATTCCGGGCTCTTCGGCGCCGGAAGTTTCCTCTACGGCAAGCCGGGCCAGGGATTCGTTTGGCTCGCCTGCTTCATCGGAAGCGGAATCGGACTGATCAAGCTGCTTCCACGGCTCTGGTCCGGAGCAAAAAAAGCATAATTCGGAGGTTCGAAGTGGGAAAACGGATTTCATCGGTCGTCGCGACCGCTCTGGGCGTCATGTTTTTCCTGGGCCCCGCCTTCGCCCAAGAACAATCCCGCCGCTGGTGGGAAAAAGAGCCTCTGCGGATCATCGATCTCGTCACCTCAACCGGCCAGATCACTCATCAGGATCCGGTGATCCTCGCCGGAGAAAAAGCGGCTCAGTTCTACAACTGCGAACACCTGGAGGTGATGGATCTTCCCGATGGACTGGATGACAGGGGTTTCTATTTCTCCTCCAAGCTCGCCTCCAAAAAAAACAGGGATTTCCTCAAGGCATACCTCCCCGAGGCGCACCGCCGTGGTCTCCGGGTTTTGATTTACTTCAATGTCCATTGGTACAAAAAGGAATTCGCCCGCCTTCATCCCGACTGGGTTCAGATTCGGGAAAACGGCGAACCCCTGGGCGGAGTTTATGAAACAGGGACGAGCTTCTGCGTCAATTCTCCCTACAGGGAATGGTGTTTCCAAATCCTCCGCGACCTGTGCGCTTATCCCATCGACGGGATCTTCTATGACGGCCCCATATTTTTTCCGGAGACCTGCTACTGCACGTATTGCCGGGAAAAATTCAGGACACGGCACGGGCGCGACCTCCCCTCGAAAAAAGGGCGCAAGGGCAAGGAGTTCGCCGACCTTCTCGCGTTCCAGGCCCAAAGCCTGGCCGACTATTTGAAGGACTCCCGGGCGGTGATCAAGTCCATCAATCCCGAGATCGCGTTCTATATGAACGGCGGCGAACGCGGCGGGAATTGGTCGACCGGAAGGCTCAACCGCGTGATCGTCCGGGAGCAGGACATCCTTGGAAGCGAAGGCGGATTCATAGGATCCGATCTCATGCGCACGCCCATCTGGAAGCCCGGCGTGACAGCCCGCTTCCTGGAGACGCAATCCGGCGGCAAGCCGCGGGTGATTTTTTCGGCCGCCGGCCACAAGCCCTGGACCTATTCGCTCCTGCCTCCGCCAGAGATAAGGCTGCTCTACGCCCAGACGATCGCCAACGGAGCCAGCGTCTGGCTCGGCATGTGGCCGTCCGAATTCAGGCGCCCGGAGATGAAGACGGTGGCCGAGATGAACCGGTTCGTGGCCGATAACGGAACGTACCTGGTCGACACGCGCTCCGAGGCGCGCACGGCCATCGTCTGGTCCGACCACACGGCGAACTTTTATCAGGGATCGGACTCCCCCATGGTCACGCCGAGGAACGCCCCCAGGGAGACGGGCGTCGGCGATTTCGGACAGGAATTTTCCGGGTTGACGGAAGCCCTCATCCGGACCCAGACGCCCTTCGACGTCATCGATGATCAGGCCCTCGAGACCGAAAACCTGAATCGCTATGACTGGATCATCCTGCCCAACGCCGCCTGCATGAGCGATCGAGAGGCATCCAACCTCCGCGAGTTCGTCCGGAACGGCGGCCGCCTTCTGGCCACGTTCGAGACCTCGCTTTACGACGAAACGGGCGTCCGCCGCCGGGATTTCGCCCTCGCCGAACTCTTCGGCGTCCGTTTCAACAACGCCGTCGTCGGACCCAAACGCTTTGATTTCATGAAGCCGCTCGTCAAGGATCCTCTCCTCGAAGGTCTCCCCGGGGAATTCATCCCCGCTCCGGCTTTCCATACTTCCGTCCGCGCCGTCAAGGGCCGGACGCTCGTTCGGTTCACGGAACCGTTGGCCGGCCCCTACGAGAAGATACCCCGGGCCTCGGAAGATCCCGCCCTCGTCAGAAACTCGTTCGGCCGCGGCCATGTCGTCTATATGGCCGGCGACCTGGGAAACAGCCTGCAAAAATTCCATTTGCCCGAGTTCTTCGGCCTCATGACGAACGCGGCGCGGGAGCTGTCCCGGCCTCTCCTCGGCATCGAAAACGCGCCGTCGTCCCTTGACGTGGTCCTGCGCTCGCAGGACGAAGGCCGGCGCTTGATTCTCCACCTTTTGAACCTGACGGGCGACATGATCCGCCCGATCAGGAAGATC
>Ga0228535_1001747_pt1 | contig 28444 bp, 16 predicted proteins | sample SJ1metagenome_FD_168457 | JGI IMG/M metagenome (GOLD analysis project Ga0228535, IMG submission 168457) | Enriched culture of PCE-dechlorinating microbial communities from Ithaca, New York, USA - SJ1 | ecosystem: Engineered > Modeled > Simulated communities (microbial... > Unclassified | place...
AGCGGGTGAAGAGCGTCTTTTCGGTCAGACGCTGGTTGGTCGCCTTGGCGATGCCAAAATCGATGACCTTGGGCACGGGTTTGCCATCATGGTGCGTGACCATGACGTTCGAGGGCTTGATATCGCGGTGGATGATGCCCTTCTGGTGTGCATGCTGAACCGCGTGGCACACCTGAACAAACAAAGCCAATCGGTCCTTGGTGTTCAGACTATTCCCATCGCAGTACTCGGTAATTGAGACGCCCTGGACCAGTTCCATGACAAAGTAGGGTCTTCCAGTTTCGGTAGCCCCGGCGTCCAGGACCTTGGCAATGCTGGGATGGTCCATCATCGCCAAAGCCTGCCTCTCAGCCTCAAAACGGGCGATCACCTGCCGGGTATCCATCCCCAGCTTGATGATCTTGAGGGCCACCTTACGGCGGATCGGCCGCTCCTGCTCGGCCATGTAGACGACAGCCATCCCCCCTTCCCCGATCTTCTCCAGGAGCTTGTATCGGCCGATGACGGTGCCGGGGGCTTCGGTCACGGTCGAGTCGTCCTCTGTCAACGCCGTGTCGAGGAGGGGCGTCTGAAGAAAGTCGCCGGCCTGGCGATCCGACCGGAGCAACGACTCGATGTCGGCGCGCAGCTCTTTGTCGTCGCCGCAGGCGCTGTCTAAGTAGGAGGCCCGCTGGGCCGGTTCCTCGATATCGGCGGCGGTGTTGAAGATCTCTTCGCGATTGAGTTGGTCGTGGTTCACAACGTGCTCCTGTCGGAAATGTCTCCGACTCTATGGGGCAATGCGACGTTTCGACCCTCCAGGGATCACGGATTCCGGGAGAAATGCCGGAATTCTTCGCGGAACGGAAGAAATATGCCGGAAGAGCGGGGCTAGTCGGAGGAATTCATCTCCCGAAACAGCCAGGCGCGGGCGTACCGCCAATAGCGCTTCGCGGTGGGCTCCGAGATCCCCAACATCGCCGCGGCCTGTTCGAGGCTCAGTCCGGCGAAGTACCGCAATTTGATCAGCTCGCACTGGGCCGGCTCCGTACGGGCCAGCTTGATCAGCGCCTCGTCCAACGCAAGGAGATCGTCGGCCGACGCTTCGATCGGCGACTCTGCGTCGTCCAACTCGACCCGCGAGTGCTGACCGCCGTGCTTGATCCGCTGCTTGCGGCGGGCGTTCTCCACGAGAATCCGCCGCATCGCCTCCGCCGCGGCGGCAAAGAAGTGGCCGTGGCTCTCCCAGCCGACGGGTTCATCCCCCACCAGTCGGATGTATGCTTCGTGAACCAACGCCGTCGCCTGAAGGGTCTGGCCGGGCGATTCGTGGGAGAGCTTCTGAGCCGCCAAGATACGTAGTTCTTCGTAGACCAAAGGAAGCAATTCGTCCGCAGCTTTCGCGTCCCCCCGTTCGATGGCATTCAAGATGCGTGTCACATCACTCATGCCGACTCCCCACCGTGTCAGGTTCCAGACAGCCCTATCTTGGGCGCAAAGTGGGGAGAATGCAAGAGGCTTTCGCCCTATGCGGAACTATGAACTGATCCACCCGCTTCTCCATCAGCCCGGCTGTTGAGCCTCTCCCCCCGCTCTGAGGTTCTTTTTCATGATTCCAAAACCCCGGCAGCAGCCAAGTGTTCCGCAGGCAAAGGAACGACAGGAGAGGCTGCGAAACCGGTTCTGCCTCTTGTCTTGGCGCTCATCCACGCCTCCCTCGTCCCGGGCGGCCATCCCTCCACCGGTCAGCAGCGTCCAGGCGCTTCTGCCCCCCTGCCCCCGCTTCTGTACCCGTTGCCCCCCGCTCTCAAATAGTATGTCATCATTCCAAAACCAGTTGTTCAGCGGGAAAAGTGACGCAAGGAACGGCCGCTGAACCGATGTGTCGATCCTATCCCTCATCCCATGCATGAACAGGCCAAAGCCCTATATGGTTAGGTGAACCTGGAGCGACAGCGGTGAACCGCCTTATACGGCTTTGAGGGATGAGCGTCTCTGCAGAAGCCAGGATTGTCCGCCCGGGTCATCCTGTGTCCAAGTCCTTTTGGAAGAGACACTCGCTGTTCACAACAGGCAGCGCAACACTATATGATATGGCATTGTGCTCACGACATCCTGGGACGCCGTGGCGCGGAATACCGTTCAACAGGAGAAAAGTATGCCCAACCTCGCAGCAGTGCTCAAGGAAGAGATCGTCCGACTGGCACGCAAGGAGATCCGCAAACAGACCACCGTTCTCAGGAAGGCCTCGGTCCAGTACCGAAAGGACATCGCCGCCATGAAACGCCGCGTGTCCGACCTTCGACGCAAGGTTCTCCCGCTCGAAAAGCAGGTACTCAAGAGTACTCCATCCCCGGCCGCCGAGCCTGAGGCAGAACATGTGCGATTCAGCGCCAAGGGCCTGCGCTCGCAGCGGAAGCGTCTGGGTTTATCGGCAGCCAACCACGGCAAACTCGTCGGCGTAACCGGCCAGACCATCTACAGTTGGGAGCAGGAGACTTCCCGGCCGCGGCCGGCGCAAGTGGCACGGATCGCAACCCTTCGTCACGTCGGAAGACGGGAGGCCCTGGCCCGTCTGGAGCAGTTGGCCAAGCAGAACCGAAGAGGAACGAGGTAGTCGGCGCGGGGCATAATGCGTGACGATATGACCCAGCCCAAGAAACTGCCTCTTGAACTACAGGTATGGATCGATGCCCGAAGGAGATTCCACCTCTCCCACGCCCAGGTCCAGATGGCACGAGAACTCGCGATGAACCCCAAGAAGCTGGGAGGCCTGGCCAACCACAAGCAGGAGCCTTGGAAGGTTCCCCTGCCACAGTACATCGAAGAGCTGTATCTCAAGCGGTTCAAAAAGACGTGGCCGGACAACGTCCGTTCCATCGAGCAGATGATGGCGGATAGAGCACACAAGCAAGCGGAACGGAAGGAACGCAAGCGCCAGCAGCGGGAAATGGTGGACCCGGAGAATGCTATCCAACCGTCGCTTCTACCACCCGAGCAAGAGGCCGCGGATGACAGCATTCCTTTTTGAGCCACCCCAAGCCCCTTTGACGGCCTACACCGGATCAGCGAACCTCAGCACAGGTCCAGCCCGAACAGAGGAAGGCGCAACGTTCAACCCGTACTATGCCCCGATCGATAAATCGCGAAAACCGCGTTCTTTTGTGCTTGACAGGGGGTCCGTGTGCTTCAGTTCTTGCCGAAAGGAGTGCGCGTGGTGACATCTCGGAGACATGACATCACGCGCTTTCACGGTGATGCATCGAGCCTGTTTGAGGACGTTACTTGGCTTCTCTCGATCTCCTCTTGCACGCCGACTTCCTTCTCACAGCGGTCCATGTGGGCGGCGAAATCGCGCAGAAAATCCTCGCGCCACTGGCTCAAAGTTCGGACCCCGATGTGCTCGCCTTCGGCCACATTCGGTGATGGATCGTCCGTCCACCACTGGGGCAGTCGTGACGAAGGGTGCTGGGCGGCATCGGGGGAGGCCTCGGGGACGTCAACTCGCTGGACCTGACTTCCAACGCCAGCACATTGCTGCTGATCATGTAGCGATAGGTCTTTGCATCCTTGGGCGAGAACCGCCATCGCATCACTCTGTCCGCGTCGACCGATCCGACCAATTCCCGATTCTCGATCAACATGCGTGCTTCCAGCCGTGCCGGCCCGAGATCGCCCATCGGCAGAGCCAGTTCGAAGACCCCAAACTGCTCGATGCGGTCCTGCGGGCCCGTCAGCCGGGTAAACACCACACGCGGCCGCTTCCAGGCCCGGACGAACCGCCCGCCCCAGCCGCCTTGGGACGGGTCTTCCGGCATCCCATGCAGCAGGTCGCCGACGGAGTCGTGTGCCCCCATTTTCATCTTGCCATCGAGCAGCGTCGCGACACAATCGCCCAAGGCACCGTGGCCTGCGACGTCTGTGGCGACGAATGACTTGTTACCCTATTGGCCCTCCTGGTTGCCGCTGGCCTGCCTGCCCGGTCCGAGCTTTCTACACGGGTTTGGCGCCGCTGATGGCGAATTCGGCGGGCGAGGATGCAGAAACCTTGATCCAGATCACCATGGTGCGGGTGCCGTCGGTGTCTACGAAAGCGCCCTGCCGCACCTCGTCGGGGGTTTTGCCATTCATGAGCACGCTGGCAGTGCCGCCAGCGCCCCAATTCCTGACGGTGAAACAGACGTTCACGAGCGGGTGCTCCGGCGACGCCGCAATGGCAACCGACATGGCCTGGGCACCGGCGCGCAGCGGGTATTCGCGTTTGGCCGGGTTGTATGGTTCCGCAGTGCAGCCCGCGAGCACCTTGATCTCAGGCGCTTGCAACCACGAGCGGGCGAGGGTCGCGAGTTCGGCAGGCGTTTGTTTGCTCATGCCCTCGAGGAGCAGGCGTTCTTGATAAGGCCGCTTGCCTTCCTGGTTCCGGTACACGGCGGGAACGACGTGTGTCAGTGAACTGTGTGCGGTCCGGTCGGAGTGCTTGGCGTAGCGACCGTCGGATGGCATCTGCGCCACAGGCCAGTGGTTCCAGGAGGGAAACACCGAGTAGTCCGTGAGTTCGCCGGCATAGACATCGCCCTTCTGGAAATCGCCGATCGTGAATGGGTCATACTCGCCCTTGAAGTTGATCACATGGATCTTCGTATCGCGGTAGTTCACGCCGCGTGGCGGGCCGTTCTTCCAGGAATACTCGCGGACCTCGCCGGCGAGGGTGGCCAGCACAAGCGCCGGGTCGGTTTCCACGACTTGTTCCGGGTGCTGGTCGGGTCCCGTGATGACCATGCCTTCTTGCCATTCGTGGTTGATCGGACCGCTCGACCACAGCCGCATGGTCTTTGCCGCCACGCCGTCCGGATAGATCGTGTAGGTCCAATCGCTCCAATCACCCCAACCGGTTTTTTCGTCGTAATTGGCGATCGTGTGGAAGACATCGACCAATGGGTAACGCCACTGCACCACGGTGCGGGCCGGGGTGTTCTCCAGGATCTTGGCGTGGTTCGAGAACGCCTCCTTGTCGGACATCGGCTCCTGGCAACCCTTGCCGCCCGAACGACCCCATGTTTCGTTGAACTCGTTGCTATACCATTCACCCTTTTCGTTGACCATCATGGTGATGAATCCAACGCCGCGCCAGAATACGAAGCTCGTCGGCTGCCGGTCGAACTCGACGACCACGTCCGGGTGCTCGCTGAAGCGGAACATGCCTTCCCAAGTGTCGTAAAACGGCAGATGCGTGTAGTAGGCGCCGAACTTCCTGGTCTTGAGGCCGGCCGGAAGAACCCGCCGGTCGAGATCCGGCTTGGCGCGCGCCGGATTGGACATGCCGAGCAGAGCGCACGATGCGGCCACCTGTTCCGACGTCATGGCGATGTTGTAGATCCGCACTTCGTCGATAAGACCGTCGAAAGAAAAATCGTGCGGATCCGCGAACCGAACCGGATCGGATTGGCCCATGGGCGTGCCTTTGCCAATCTGGATCGGGCTTTCGCTACGGGCGACGCCATCCTTGGGCGCGGCCTGTTCGTTGCAGAGCTTGCCATCAATGAACACACGGACGGCGCCGCTGCTCTTGTCGTAGGTTCCCGCGACATGATACCAGCGCTTCGTAACAAGCTGAGGCTTGGACTCCGCTTTGACAAGTTGGCCGCCGGCTTTGACCGATATGGCCACGGAGCCATGCGGTCCGATGGATAATGCGTAACTTTCCTCATGCCCCTGTTGGACCACCGGCGTCCAGTTCCACGGATAGGCGCCAAGCGCCACCCATCCTTCGAGGGTGACCGCGTCGGAAATCGAGGGAGCCTTATCCGCAGGCAGGCGGACGACGCTGTGGTAGCCGTCGAAAGCCAGCGCGGTACCGGAAACGCCCTGCTTCCAATAGCTCATGTGCCCGCCAATCGCGCAGGCCTCGCCGGCTGAGCTTTCCTTGGTGATATCACCGGTGCCTTCGTCGAACTTCCACCATCGCACCGGCTGAACGACCACCTTGTCGTGGATCGCGCGGCCGGAGACTGGCTTGGCCGGTGCGGGCGGTGGTGGCACCTTGGTGCTTTCGACGGCGATTCCTTCTGCAGTGAGACCCAACTCCTGAACCGTGAGGTTACTTGGTGCCAGCCAGTCGTTGTATTTCGCGGTGCCCGCTTTGAAAGTGCGCGTGACCTTGCCTTCCGGCGTGATCGTGAAATACTCATCCACGAAGCGGGTTGGATCCACAAGATGCGAGGGCGGCTTGCCGCCGAGTTTCTTGAGATGCTTGGGCAGGTTCACCGCATTGTAATGCGGGTTCGTGCCCTCGAACGTGGGCAGGTAACGCCAGTGGATGACGACTTTGTCCGGTGTGCTTTCGATGATGCGGGCCACCGAGTAGGTGTTCACGTTGTCCGGTCTCTCACGCGGGCCGTCACCTTGACGCTCGGTCAACTCCGGCACGAACCACTTTCCGCCTTTGGCCTCGAAATACGGGAGGTAGCTCGAGCCTCGCCAAAACACGAATCGCCCATGGTCCGGGCCGATGTCGCGGACCACAATGTCCGCCTCCGGTCCGGTGCGAGAATACTCCTCGAACGCTTCGCCGGATTTGATCTTGGTATAATAGGCGCAGAACTCGGCTTGGGCCGGGACGAGCGACGTAAGCAGAAACGTCAAGTAAAGCAATGTTCTCACGGCGATCTCCTCATGATGGTTGGTGGGATTCAGATTCAGGATTGGACGTCATTCTAATGATGCCTCACGGATTTCAAAGCGGGCGGTGGATTCGGACCGTAGGTCAAAATAGAGGATCCTCGTGGTTCCGCCGGTGGGGGTGCGAACGACTCCCTGCCGGAAGGTTTTGCCCGGCGCGACTTCCTTGTCGTTGATCGTGACGCGTGCAGCGGCCGCACTGTCCCAGTTTCCGATGACCAAGCACGGGTTGTGGATCGGCGAGTCTTTCGATCCCCGCAGGGTCAGTGAGATCGGACGGGCGGCGGCTGTCAGGACGTACGCGCGTTGGTTGCGGTCGTAGCCTCTGGATTCGCCATTGCGGACATCTTCGACTGCCGGCGGGCGGTTCCAAGACTTGGCAAGTGCCGCTAGGCTCGGTGCCGGCTGGTCGGTGAAACCGTGGAGAATCGTGCTGCCGGGGTTACCGCCACCAAGGGCGGCGTGCGTCACGCGGTCGGTCGAGACCGCATAGCGGCCGTCGGAGGGATTGAGTCCCACCGGCCAGTGGTTCCACGGGCCGGCGAATGGATCGGGCGTGTGCTTTGACTGCTCCTGTTCACCCCATTGGCCAATGTCGGCCCCCTCCTCCTGGTAGATGGCGAATACTCTCCACCGGGACTTGAAGTTGATCAGCTTGATACAGGCATCCTCGATCGGATTGGGGGGAACATGGTTGGGCAATCGCCAGGTCAAATCCGCGCTCCGGCCCTTCGTGTTGGCCACGGTCAGGGCTGTGAGATCGATGTTATCCAGGCAGGTTGTTCCCGGTTCGCAAAGGAACTGCGTGTCGTGCCAGCCGCTGTCGATGCCCTCGACGTGGCGGACGCCCACGCCGTCTGGGTAGATCGTATAATACTCGTCCGCCCAGATGCCGGTCCGCCCGAAGACGTAGCCGACATCAATGGATGCGTAGCGCCAGTGGACCACCACGCGGGCGTCGGTGTTCTCGATGAGCCGGACATGATTGAAGCGTCCGCGTTTGTCGGCCATGTGCTCGGCGCAACCGTGCGGGCCGCCGATTTCCCAACTTTGGTCGGCCATCCACTTGTTGTTCTCGGTGACCCATCCGGAGCCGAAATTGATCCCCTGCCAGAAGACCACGCGGCCCGGAAGCGTGTCGAAGCGAACGATGATGTCACGATACGGGTCCGACCGCCACAGGTTGTCCCACAACTCGTGAAACTTCAGCGTCTCACAGGATGCGCCGAACTTCGCCGCCGGCTGGCCGGTGACCGTGCCCGGCAGGATGCGCCGTTCCAGATCCGGCTTGGCCACCGCATCTGCCGGGGGGCAAAACGCCTCGAAGGAACCGCGGATTTCGTCGGCTGAGAGCGATTGGACGTGGATCCTCACCTCGTCGATGAGACCCTCGATGCCATAGACGAGAGGCAGGTTGTTGTTGGCGGCCCGTTTGCTGTGGGACACGGGATCGGAGACCCGCTGGGCATCGCCGTTGAGACCGATCAGCAGATTCCGGTCGGGCAGCACGACGGGGCCGGACGCGGGTTCGGATGATACCAGCCTGCCGTCAACATAAAGGCACATCTGGCCGTTGCCGTAGGTGCCCGCCAGATGGATCCAACGGTAGGTCGGCAGCGCCTCCCGCGCGGGGACGGTGTCCTTGGGTTCGAGGACGCCCCCGCCGACCTGCCGCCCGTTGAGTTTGAAGATGGGGCGGCCGTAGGGATCCACGCCAAGCATGAAACCTCCCATCTTCCACGGGCTGTAGGTGTATGGATCGCGATAGCCGTGTTTGTAGTCTTCCGGAGATACTGGCTCCCCCGCCGAGCAGTGGACGATTCCCGCGTCGTTCCACGGATAGGCCCCGAGCGCCACCCATGCCTCGACGGTCAGTTGATCAGTCAGGGCGGGAACCTTTGCCTTGGGCAGTTCGACTTTGGAGAAGTACCCATCGAATGCCAGTGCCGTGCCGGAGACACCCTTTTTCCAGAGGACCTTGTTGCCAGCGACGGGACAGATCGTCCCGTTAACCAGCTCGCGTGCTTCGCCTCGGTTGGCCGCCAAGCCGTCGTCGAACATGAACCCGAGTGCCGGTCGTCGGGCGGGGGGCTGGCGGACGGGCGCGCCGGCCACCGGCGCGAGGGGTGAGTCAGACTGCGAGGCCTTGGTCAGCGACAACTCGGTGACTCCGTCATCCGTTAGATTCAGTTCCTGGATCGTCACGTTGGCCGGGTCGTTGAAATCCTCGATCTTCGGGGTGCCGACGCGGACCTCACGCCGCACCTTGCCATCGGGCGTGATGGCAAGAATCTCATGCACGACTTCAGTCATCACAACGCTGGCGGGGTCTGGCACATGGCGCCAGTGAACGACGATCCGCTCCGGCCGGTCCTCGACAACACGGACGAATGAGCTAAGGCACAGGGTATCCGGTCGGCAATCGGCGAGCGGCTGGAGCGGGAACCTGCCCTTGGGAGTCTCGAGATAGGGAAGGTAACCGGCGGCCCGGCCAAACACGAGGCGGCGGCCCGTGGCCACGTTTACGATCAGATCGGCGTATCGGCCCCAGCGGATGGCGCCCTCCCGGGGCGGCCGGGGGGCTTGGTCGGCCCTGTCGGCCTGGTCCCCGGCAAACACCTTGGCGGCGTTGACTGGAATCCGGCCAAGCAAGGACTGCTCCTGCGGCTGATGGTAATCCAGCCGGGTGTAGCACGCATAGAAGTCCCCTGCCCGTGCCGTAGAAGCAAATGCCGCCACCAGGGCGAGCACGACCGCAATCGTGTCTTTGCGAACGAGATGGATCGGGGGAGACGCCCTACAAAGAGAACTGTGCATGACCTGCCCTTTCGAAGATCGCTGTTTGAGTTCTTCTGCGATCCGCCATTTCTCTGGTGGTCAACTTCTGGGTATCGGCCCAGGATCCCCAGCACATCATAGTGACAATACACATAATGACAGCATTGGCGTAGGACTCAACGATGACCATATTGACTCTCCGTGTTCAACGGAACAGCACACTTCACGTTGTCGTTTGTTAGGCTTCATAAACAGCATTCTTGCCTACTCCGGCCGCCGTAACAGATATGATTGGGCGGCTCGACTTCAACGAACTAATCATAGAGGCCATAGGCCTGCAGGGTTTCCCACCACGCGAGGATGTTCTCCGGCGGAACGCCGGCCTGGATCACGTGGATCGGGGCGAACACGAATCCTCCGCCGGGCGCCAGGTCTTCGATACGACGGCGCGTTTCGTCGCGTACCTGCAGGGGCGTGCCAAACGGCAGCACGACCTGGGTATCGCAACTGCCGCCCCAGATGGTCAGGTCGTTCCCGTACTCCTGTTTGAACCGCCGGATGTCGCCCATGCCCCGGCAATTGACCTGCCAGGGATTGAGGATATCGATGCCGGCCTCGATCAACAGGGGGATGAACTCCCAGATCGCTCCGTCGCAATGGAAGAAGATGAAGATCTCGGTCCGGGCCCGACTCTTGAGAAACCGAAAGAGCCGGCAGTGGTACGGCCAGATCAGATCCTTGTACATCGCCACGGAAACCAGCGGACCGGACTGCGTGCCCAAGTCGTCGGCAGTGGAGAGGACCAGGGTGTGCTCGTCGAGCAGATCGAGAATGTGGCCCCAATAGGCCATCTTGATCTCCAGTTCCTTCGACATGATCGCATGGACCATCGCAGGATCCGTGGCCATATCCATGAAGAACCGTTCGTACCCGCGCATCCACATGGCATGCTCCCACATGCCCGCGTGCATTCGCTCAATCACCACGCCGGACTTCTGTTGGCTGACCACCTGATCGACGCGCTGCTTGAAACCTTCATAGCGGGCTGGGTCGAGCGCATCCGGCCAGGGATAGCGCTCGACGTCCTGCACGGTCTGGCAATCCGCCAAGGGGCTGAGGTACAGGTCATAGTAGTGTCCACCCTGCCTGGGCATTTGCCAGCCCATCCCGAACTCGTCGATCAAGCGATAGTAGTCGCCGATCATGCCGAGGTCATGGGCCAAACCGGGCCGGACCGGAGCAGAGGGCCGTACGCTTCGCACGTCCACGCGGAGACGCTCCCGCACGTCGTCGCCGGTGTCGGCCATCTGCGTGACGCGATCCAGCACTTGTGCCTCGCCGGGCAAGCCGAGCACTTGGCGCAGCGCCGTCAGAGCACGGACATTGATCCCGGTGACCATGGAGCCGCCCAGATCGAACGGGACACGATCCGGCTCGCGGTGATGGAGCGCCGTGACCAGACGTTGGTAGCTCGTCCATCCCTTGTCGCCAGGCGTCCGCCGGGAACTCTCACGTGCCGTCATATGCGTCGCTCCTGTACACTGTACGACAGGGGAAGGCACGAGACGCAGGCGAATCTCCATGCCTTTGTCGGTTGAGTGTGCTCAGTAGATTTCATATTGCAGGGGCTGATCGGATTGTTGCTTGACCCAGATGATCATGGTTTGCGTGCCATCGGTATCTCTGATGATTCCTTGCCTGAAACTCGGGCCGGGAACCTGTGCCTTTCCGTCGATTGCGAGGTGAGCTGAAGACTGCCCGCCCCACGCGGTAATGACGAAGCAAGGATTCAGAACGGGGGTATCCTCTGAACCGTTCAGGCGGAAGGACAGCCGGTCCGATTCCCTCTTCATCGGATACGCTCTCTGTCTCTTGTCGTATCCGGTGCCCTGGCAGCCGCTCAAATCCGTGATGGCCGCGGGCGAATTCCAGGAACGGTTCAAGGTCCTCAGTCCGGCGGCGGGAAGGTCTGTCATCCCGTAGATATTATATGCCTCCATTCGGCCATCTTCCAGACGATGGTGCAAGCCGTTGAGTGTGCCCAGGCAGGAACTGCTGGTCCGGTCTCTGCCGGTCGCGACGGTGCCGTCGCTCGGCAGCAGGCCGACCGGATAATGGTTCCAGGCGTTATATCGTGTGAATCCGGGAGCGAGCCTCATGGATTCCCATTGGCTGTACGGGACCCAGTGCGAACCGGTCTGACCGATATTGAAATGCTTGTACTGGGACCTGAGATTCATATACACGAGGTTCTTCTCGCCGGAGATCGGCGGGCCCTGGCGGAACGTCGGACCCACCGAGTAGTTCCACAACTCCGTTTGTCCCTCCATGTTGGAAAGGGTGATCGAATCGTAGGGAACATTGTCTTCAGGCCGAGTCCCCGGCGGATTGAGCAATTCATTCTGCTGGGTCTGCGTGTCCGGGAAGTCGGCCAGTCGCCCGCTCACCTGGTACCGGACGGATACGGCATCGGGATAGATGTACCAGTACTCGTCTGTCCACAGTCCCCATCCGGCTTTGTCCAGTTGCAGCCACTCATAGCTGATGCTCACGCTTGCATTACGCCAGTGCACGACCACCCTGGCATCGGTATTCTCGATCAGTCGCACGTGTGAATACCGACACATCTTATCCGACATGTGTTCGAAACACTGGTTGGTGTAGTTCTCCGGTCCCTGGTCGTTGACCCAGATGCCCTTTGGGCCCGGTTGCGTGACCAGGCTCGGAAGGTAGTTCGTCCCCCGCCAGAAGACGAACCGGTTGGGTCGATCGTCAAAGGAGACGACGATGTCCGCGTGGTCCCCCACTCGCCATAGGCCGTCCCATTCCGGACTGAATCGCAGCTTCGTATACGCCGCTCCGAATCCTCCGGTCTCCGGGGGTCCCGCGGGCAATACCCAATAGTGCAGGGGCGTCAGGATCTCGGGCTTGAAGACCTCGTAGTCCGCGCGGACTTGCGATGAATTCAAGGCCCGGTCGAAGATCCGGACCTCGTCGATGAGCCCGCTGAAGACCATGTTGGACCGAAAGGCCTTTGTGATATTCCGCTCAAAAGCCCAGGGATGGCTCTTCTCATGAGCCATGCCAATGTAGAGGTCCAGATCCCGGGCGTCCTGGATGGGTCCCGTCGCCGGTTGGGAACCTGCCAGAACTCCGTCGAGGTAGATCGAGAAGCCCTTGGCTCTTTCATACACCCCGGCCACGAAGGTCCATTTCAGCAGGTCCACCGTCCTGGTCGTAACCAGCCCTTGCCACTCTCCGTCCACATGCGCATGCAGGCCAATCTGGCCCAGGTGATTGATCGCCAGACGGTATCCGGCCTGCTTGTCCTGGTCATGATCGACGATCCCCGACCAGTTCCAGGAATACTCCTGAGGCGCGATCCAGGCTTGGATCGTGAAATCGCCACGAATGTCCGGCAGTTCGCGGGCAGGCAAGGTCACCTTACTGGTGTATCCATCAAACGACAGGCACGTTCCGGATACGCCCTTTCTCCAATAGCTATCCACGCCGCCGATGGCACACCTGTATCCCTTGATGCTCTCCTGGGCCAAGTCGTGATTGACGTCCAACCCTTCGTCGAATCGCATCCATACCGCAGGAGACTCGACTCCGCCCTTGACCAGGGGAGCCCCCGGAACCGCCTCTCCCGGCAGATCCTGCCGTCGCGCGGGCGCAGTCTTCTTTACGAGAACGCCTGAACCGGTCAACTCCAGCTCCTGCGTAATCTCGTTCAAGGGATCGTTCCAGTCATCCAGCCGATAACAGCCCATCCTCGCTTTCCTCGTAACCTGTCCTGCGGCGGTGATCGTGAAGTACTCCTCCGCGTAGTCGGCAAAATGGAGACCCATATCGCCCTGATAGCTCTTGCGGAAATCGGTGAAGTGCGCATTGTTCAGATTGGGAGCATACCTCCAGTGGACAACGATCCTGTCAGGGGAATTCTCAATCAGGCGAACGTAGGAGCACTTGTTGATCTTGTCGGGCCTTTCCGCGGGTCCGTCGCCGCTTACGGGCAGGATTCGGTCTACGAAGTACTTCGTTTGGGAAGGTTGCCAGTAGGGCAAATAACCGTATTCACGACTGAACACGAATGTCCCCGCCGTTCCCACACGGACAACCAGGTCGGCGTACTTGCCTGTATTGCCGCGATCGTCGTAATCCAGACGTGTATAATAGGCATAGAAATCGGAGACCTGCGCCGGAGCAGAAAGAGCCATAACCAGGGACAAGGCGGTTGCCACGCGATAAGACAATAGGCCGAACGCCGCCTTCTCGCCGGACCTGTCGTATCGGCATATCTTCACAGCAGACTCCCTTCAATAAGACGTCGAATTACAGCAAGATGAACCACATCTTCTCATTTGCAGAAGCGTCCTCACTGCCTCCATCGGTGTTCGGCGAGCCGATGAAGTGAAATACGGTTTCCTTCCTGCGATAGGCCGCACTGCCGTCCGCAAAAGAGACATTCGCCCCTTCGCTGTGCCGGTAGGACGTTAGCCGGATCTTGTCCGGGTGTTCATAAATCTCACCGACTCGATCCCAGTAGATGACGTAGTTCGCCCTGGGCATATCCACGACGCAGTCCGAGCTGTCGATGAAGATGATCTTCTGCGACGGCTGTTTGATCTTCAACTGAGGCAGACCCTTGCCACGATAAACCTCGGCGTCATAGCCTCGCGTGGCATCCTGGACGTTGTAGCCGTACGTCGTTCGAATCTCCCAACGCGTAGCGCCGCCGATCTGGCGCGCCCAGTACGCGTCCTTGTCGATGGTGCAGCTCGGACACCGCAGCTTCTTCGGGAGGGCATAGTTCCCCGTGGCGCTGGTCCCAGCGGATATGACGGGGAAATCGAGGGTGTTTTTTGCCGTGGCATTCAGGGCCGCTATGTAGGCCGGGATATTGCACCATAGCAGGGACTGCGTCGAGCCGTTGCTCAGAGTGAAACGCTGCGTCGGATCTACGAACGGAACGAGCCGGTTATCGCAGTCCGCCGCGTACAGCACGTTCGCGAACCCCAGGGTCCTGATATTGCCCAGGCAAGCTACCTTCCTGGCGCTTTCCCGCGCCCTGCTCAGGGTCGGCATCAGAATCCCCATCAGAATCGCGATGATGGCGATCACGATAAGCAGCTCGATGAGGGTAAACCCGAGTCGTCTGGTGACAGCGACGCTTATCGCCCGTGGAGCGAGTCCTTCCACCGGTGTACGCCTCTGTTGCGCCTTCATCATTCAGCCTCCTTATCGGTATCAACCGCATCAGGTCTGATCCTTCCCCACAGTTCTTTCGCTGTTTCGGCGAGCCGACGCGAAAGAACCGCCGTCGCCACACCATCGAAGTTCCTGCATTCCCATGCGACGGCCGTATCTGACAGAGCGAGAACCTGTGTATCGCTACGATACATACTACCAGTTATGCTATTGTGTACAAAAGAAATAATGGACATTGTGGGGGGGCCCAGGGCCAGCGCACCTTCAGGTAGATTGTGCTGGCGCGGTAAGGGGGTTTTCGGGGAGAATCGTTTCGTGCGACATGCTTTTACATGAGAGGATTCTCTATGCTGGTGATGGGTGCTCCGGATACGGTCAACTTGCTGCGGTTCTTCGATGATCTTCCCGACCCTCGGTCGAACGTCAATCGGCTTCATCGATTGGGGGATGTGATCGTGATCGCCATCTGTGCGGTGAAGGGGATCGAGAAGCGTGACGTCCGGTACTACATCAGCAGCCTGCGTCGCAACGACCCGCAATTCGCCCGGGCCGTGCGCCGTCACTGGGGCATCGAGAACTCTCTGCACTGGTCGCTCGACATGACCTACCGGGAAGACGAAAGCCGGGTCCACAACCGCACGTTCGCGGAAAACCTCTCCTGGCTGCGCCGCCTGACCCTCGGCATGATCAAGCACCATCCGGGCAAACAAAGCAACATCATGAAGCGCCGCACGGCGGGCTGGAGTCCCGACTTCCTGATGCAAGTCCTTACCGGAAAAGGAACTCAGGGTACGCTGGCCATGGACCAACACCATCGAAAGAAGCCTCTCCATTGAAACTCTTGCCCTGTAACGAGACGGGGGCGGTAAAGTCGCCATCGTCTTGCGGGGTCTGACCGGAAAACCCTGCGGAGCAGGGATCGAATTCTCTTGTAGACAATATCACAAAATGGTATGATCTGACCGGTCGGGTCTGGATCCTGGGTGAGTGTTAATTGGTGTTCTCTGAGGGTCGTCTTGAGGCTGGTGGATCCTGGGGCTGCGACCGACGAAGACGGAGTCTGCGCGAGCGGAGCATGCGACGAAAGCCGGCTGCGCGAGACACCCGCTCGTGTTTCGGGAATCTACTGCTTCGGTACGCGTGATCTGATCCACTCCCGGATGTTCCTGAAGACCGATGCCGCTTCGGGTGGCCCGGCGTGGTAGGACCAGAGCATGCCCGAAGCGCTGGAGGTCGGAGGGCGCGACCCCAAAACGGCTTGAAATGAAGGGTAGAACGGCCCCGCTGCACGCAGGCGGATGCGGGACCCGCTTCACCGAGGCCTACACGCATATGGTGTGTTGCCCGGCGAGGGCGGCGTTGTTCACCCTCAACCAGCAACTGCCCGACGCGGGTTATCTGATCTCGATGTTCGCCAAGAACAACCATCATCGGCCGGCTGCGAAGTTCTGCGTCGATGTTGCGGACGACAAGATCAGCCGTCACCCGTCGCAACTTACGGCCGCGACCCGCAAGTGCCGGAGGGGGGCCAGCGAACAAGGCCGGCCTGACCTGGCGGCCATGCTCGCGACGAACCTCGCGGGCAGCCCCGCCTCCAGGGGTCAACTTCTACAACCAGCGTGGGACCGCCGAGCAGTGGATCAAAGAAGGCAAATACGCCGTGCGCTGGACCCTGACGACGTTGCGGGAGAAACTGGTCAGGATCAGCAGCAAGATCGTGTGCCGCGATCGATACGTGACGCTGCAACTGGCTGAGGTCGCGGTGTCCCGTGGCATTCCTAAGCTTGAATTCCCCAGAGCGCGGTGATATCGGAAGTCAGGAGTCCGGCGATATTGCCGGGACGGTCATATGGGTGATGTCAGTCAAAGGAGAGGTCCCCAATGTCACACTGTGAACGATTTCTTCAACTCATTCTCGCATTCCTCCTTGCTCTCCTGGCCGAGAGCCATCCCGTCGAGGCGGCGTCGAAGCCGGTGCGCGTCTTCATCCTCGCCGGGCAATCAAACATGGAGGGGTCGGCCAGCATCAGCACCTTCGATTACATCGGCGACGACCCGGCCACCGCGCCGATGCTCAAAATGATGCACGGCGCCGATGGGAGACCCGCCGTCTGCGAGGGCGCATGGATTTCCTATCTGACTGGCGAGAAGAACTTCGTCCTCAATGGCAAGCTGACGGCAGGCTACGGCTCGATGTGGGGACAGGATCCCACCAAGCCCGGCGACAAGATCGGCCCGGAGTTCACCTTCGGCCTCACGATGGATGCGGCGTTGGATGAACCCGTGCTCATCATCAAGGCGGCGTGGGGCGGCAAGAGCCTGCACACCGATTTCCGTTCACCCAGCGCCGGGCCGTTTGAACTGCCCGCACGGACCCGTGAACTCTGGGACCAGCACCCGCAGGGCGCGCACGGCATTCCGAAGCTCGAGGAGCGGGACACCTGGTGGCAAGGGGTCCGTGACCGGACTGGTGTCTACTACCGGCTGATGATCGATCATGTGAGACAGGTTCTGGCCGACCCGCAACAAGTCATCCCTGGCTATGACGCCTCGCAGGGCTACGAGATCGCGGGCTTTGTCTGGCTGCAGGGTTGGAACGACATGGTCGATGGGGCCGTCTATCCGAATCATAACCAGCCGGATCGCTACGCGCTCTACTCCGAATTGCTCGCCCACTTCATCCGCGATGTCCGCAAGGATCTGAACGCGCCGAAGATGCCGTTCGTCATCGGCGTCATGGGCGTGGGCGGTGTGAAAAACGAGTCGTCTGAAATGACAGCCTTTCGCAAGGCCATGGCCGCCCCTGCGGAGATGCTGGGGTTCAAAGCCAACGTGGCCGCCGTGCAGACCGCTCCCTTCTGGTCCGATGAACTCGGGGCCATTGAGGGGAAATACGGCAAGCTCAATCAGATGCGCTGGTTTCTCGACTCCAAACACAAGGACCACCCGAATGCCGACGGCCACATGACCGATGAGCAGAAGGATGAATACGTGAAGAAATACGAGGCCGAGATCATCAGCCCCGCCGAAGTCGCTCTCTGGAAACGCGGCGCATCGAACGCCGGTTACCACTACCTCGGCTGCGCGAAGACCTTCGCGCTGATGGGCAAAGCCTTCGCCGAGGCCAACCTCAAAATGCTGGAGTCGCAGCGACCCTGACAGCTCATCACAAGGTTGCACTCATGAAGATGATCATCCGAACGAGCAACCGACACGGAAGAGCGGTTCGCGTGGCATGGAAGCGGGCTACATTCCCATCGCGAACCGTCAGGAATTGGCGGGTGCGGCAAGTCGTCCACACAATCAAGGAAAGGCTCGATAATGAAACGCAGAACAACCAGGCGACTCGGCCGCCTCACGAACACCAAGCCCCAGACTCACCTGAAACCGAAACTCGTTCTTCTGCTGTTCTGTCTTCACCTCGGCCTCGGAGCAAATTGTCACGCGGCGTCAGAGCCGGCAAATGCCCCGCCCGCCGAGCAAGGACGCCCCGCCATTGTGCCTGGAGCCACCGAGTTAAGCCCGTCGCGCTCCCAGTATTTCTCGTGGATCAACAACCGCAACGAAGGCTCCACCGAGGCGCAGACTCTGGTCAACCTGGAGTTCTTCAAGTGGCTCCATGATGAGTATGGGATGCAGCTCGACATTTACGCCTTCGACGCCGGCAACATTGACGGCCCGCGATACTATGGCCGCACGGACACCGAAAAGTTCAAAGCCCAGTTCCCTCGCGGCTTCGCGCCGATCTACGAGCTCGCCAAGAGTTTTGGATGTCGCCTCGGCGTCTGGCTCGGGCCGGATGGATTTGGCGACACGCCGGCCGAGGAAGAGGCGCGCATCAATATGCTCACCGGCCTCTGCCGCAATTATGAGTTCGCCCTGTTCAAGATGGACGCGGTGTGCGGCCAGTTGCGGCCGGAAAAGCAAGAGGCCTTCGCACGCCTTATGACCGAGTGCCGGGAATACAGCCCGGATCTGATTCTGCTGAACCACCGGCTCAAGCTGGGCACCGCTCAAGATTACGCCACCACCTTCCTGTGGGAGGGGGCCGAGACGTACATTGATGTTCACATGGCCAATTGGAGCCGCACCGGAACTCACAACCGCGTGCAGGCGATCTCCCGTGGTCTGGTGCCCGACCTGAAGCGTTTGACCGAGGATTGCGGCGTCTGCCTTTCCTCGTGCCTCGACTACTGGGAGGACGACCTGATTCTGCAAGCGTTCAACCGCTGCTTGATTCTCGCCCCGGAGCTTTACGGCAATCCCTGGTTCTTGCGAGACGATGAGTTTCCTCGGCTGGCCCGCATCTTCAACCTGCACCGGCGATATCGCGACATCATGGTGAAAGGGATGGTCCTCGACGCGGAACGCTATGGCCCGCTGGCCGTCGGGCGTGGCAATGAAGCAACCCGCCTCGTCACGCTGCGCAACCTCGGCTGGGAACCCGTCGTCCGCCGGCTGAAACTCGATGCCTCCATCGGTTTCACCGGGGGCGGCCCTGTCGAGGTGCGGCAGTTCCATCCCGGCGAGCGAATCCTCGGAACCTTCAAGCCCGGCGACGAGGTTGCCGTTGAAGTTCTCCCATTCCGCAGTTGTCTGCTGTTGGTGGATGCCAAACAGACTGGCGGTGTCGGGCTGCGCGGCTGCGACTACGAGGTCGTCCGCGATGTTCCGGGCAAGGATGTTGTCATCCGAATGCTCGGCCCCGCTGGAGCGACTTCGGAGGTGGCGTTGGTTTCCAACGGAAGAGCATTTCGGCAGGCGACCATTGACGGCCGGCCGATGCCCGAGCTTCCAGCAGGCAAGACGGTTCGCATCCAATTCCCGGGCGAACCGGACGCTGCGCCGTGGCACCGGCGCATTGGCGCGCCGACAGTGTGCGCGGTTCCTGCCGATGCCGAGGGGTTGTTTGAGAGCAGTTGTTTCGCTGGCGACAATGATCCGCTGGAGCTCCGCTCCTTGCGCCGCTCCGGCCCGAGCAAGATCCCGCAGGTGCAGAAAGCCCGCCAGGCCTTCCTGGATCAACCCATCATCGCGCAGGAGGGTATGCTCACGGAATACCTCCTCGACGGCAACTCGGGCACGTTCTGCAACCTGCTGCGATCCCGGACGCGTGAGCCGGGAAGCCGCTATCTGCGGCTGGACTTGGGCAAGGCCACGCGGCTTGACCATATTCTGCTTGAACCGCCTGCAAGCGGCGCATTGCAGTATGCCGCCGTCGCGCCCACCAACCACGCCGAGGTGTCGGTGGATCTCAAGACGTGGACGCCAGCCCGTCTGGCGCAGGAGGGGCGCAACATCCGGATCGAATGCGACCCGACGCAGCCGTTTCGTTATCTGCGAACCGACCTTGTCCCTGACAAGCTGGTCGAGATTCGCGGCTCCTCGGAAGGGAAGGAACTCGACCGCGGCGGCTGGCGCGCGTCCTGGTTGTTCCCGCGCTTTCAGAAGGTGTGCAAGGCATGGTCGTTGCCCTTCTCTCTCGATGCGGCAGCGCCTGGGAGTTATCTCACCGTCGCCTGCAGCGGCGTCCATGGCCGCGAAGGCGCCTGGGTCGCTCTCCGGGTGGACGGTCGCTGGGTCGGCGCTCCGCAGCGCGCTCCGTCCTATCCCGTGAACCCTTGGGAGTATCCGGTGAGTCAGACCGATCGCAACTACAGCTACTTCATTCCTGTAACCCGGGACATGTTGGGCAAAGCCTGTGAAGTCGTCGTGCTGGGCTTTGACCCGAAGAACCTCGATTTCAGGCCGGATGTCTGGCTGACCGCTTACCCCGTCCCGTATCAGACAAAGACCCTGACCTTGTCGGAGTAAAGCGCCCATCCGCATTCAATTCCCGACGGGCGCAGGAAAGACCCGCGTCCGCGGTGCCATTCGGAGTTTGCGGTCACCTTCGCTCGAACAACCCTGGAAAGCGAGTTACGCACATGAAGCAAACACTCCTGGTCCTGCTCTTTGTCCTGTCCGGAACGGCGGCGTCTGCGGCTGAGCGGCCGGTGCCGCGGCTGAACATCCTGTTCTTCACCGCCGATGACATGAATTTCGATTCCAGCGGCGTCTACGGCGGACCGATCAAGGACCTGACGCCGAATCTCGACCGCCTCGCCGCAGAGGGCCTGCGGTTTCGGCATGCCTATTCGACGGTGGCCGTCTGCCAGCCGGTGCGCCAGATCATGCAGACCGGACTCTACCCGCATCGCAATGGCGCGATGGGCTTCTTCCCCATCAGACCCGAAGTGCGTACCCTCAACCAGCAACTGCACGACGCCGGCTACCTGATCTCGATGTTCGGCAAGAACAACCATCATCAGCCCGCGGCGAATTTCTGTGTCGATGTTGCGGAAGACAAGATCAGCCGTCACCCGTCGCAACTTGCGGCTGCGACCCGCAAGTTCCTGAGGATGGCCCGCGACCAAGGCCGCCCGTTCTTCCACAACGTCAATTGCTACGACCCGCACCGCCCGTTCATCGGTATCAACGGCCCCCACGACCTGGCCGGAGGTGAGCCGCCCAGCCGTTGGATCAAGTCGGATGAGATCACCCAAGTGCCCGGCTTCCTCGAAGACCTGCCGGAGATCCGCAGGGAACTGGCAGGCTACTACACCAATGTCCGGCGCCTCGACGACGCCCTGGGCGCGGTGCTCAAGGTACTCGAAGAAGAAGGCTTTGCCGAGAACACGCTCGTCATGCTCTACGCCGGCGACCATGGGATGTCATTTCCGTTCGCGAAATCCAACGATTACGAGAACAGCTCGCGCGGCGCGTTGATCATCCGCTGGCCCGGCGTGACCAAGCCCGCCGGCGTGGATGCCAATCATCTCGTCTCGACAATCGACTTCGCACCCACGCTGCTTGAGGCCGCCGGCCTGCCGCCGCTTCCCGGCATCGATGGCCGCTCGTTCCTGCCTGCGGTGAAAGGCGAAACGATGCCCGGTTGGGATCGCGTCTTCACATTCTACAATGCCGCCTTCGGCAACAAGTGGCTGCCGATGCGCTGCGTCCGCACCAGGGACCGCTCTTACATCTGGAACGCGTGGAGCGACGGCCAACGCCAATACCAAACCGAGAACATGGCCGGTCTGACATGGAAAGCCATGCTCGCCGCCGCCGCCACCAATCCGGCCATCAAGGCCCGCACCGACTTCTACCTCTACCGTGTTCCCGAGGAGTTCTACGATATGACCAACGACCGTTGTGAACGCACGAATCTCATCGGCGACCCGTCGCGGCAAGCTGAGATCGAGGCGATGCGGCGTGACCTCCTCGACCTCATGCGCCGCACCGGTGATCCGTTCGCCGAGGCGTTCGCCAGCCGTGAAGACAAGGGACTTATTCCAGGAATTCTGAAGAAGTTGAACGGAGAATATGGCCGAAACACACAATCCAAGGGCAAGGAGGAGGCGGGCGATGGCAATTCGCTTGACCCATGACAGATATGCGACGGCCAAACCAGCCCCTGACAACCAGCACGCTGGCGAAAAGAAACGTGCCGCGTGCAGCCGGAGGTCCACAGCAATGAAACGTTCCCGCATGAAAGTCGTCGCCACGAGTCTCCTCGCCTTCGTTGTTTTCTCGCTGCAAAGCGCCGCTGCGGAAAAACCCAACATCATCATTATTCTGGCCGACGACATGGGTTATGGTGACGCGCGCTGCAACAACCCCGCCGGTCTGACGCCCACGCCGGCCATCGACCATTTAGCCAAAGAAGGCGTTCGCTTCACCGATGCCCATTCCGGGGGTGCGGTCTGCACGCCCACGCGCTACGGCATCATGACGGGTCAGCACATGTGGCGGACACCCGCGGGATACGCTGTCCTCATGCCCTATGAAAAGCCCATCGTTGACCGCGACCGTCTGACCCTCGCGGAGATGTTGCGCCGTCAAGGCTACGCTACGGCTTGCATCGGCAAATGGCATCTCGGATTCAAGTATCCGAACAAGAAAAACTACGGGGGAGACTTCACATCCAATGAAACTCACATAGACTTCACCAAACCGCTCGAGGATGGGCCGATGGCGCACGGGTTTGATTTCTTCTTCGGCGGCGCTGGCTGCCCATCGTCCGATCCGCCCTATGCCTTCATCAGGGACGACCGCACGCTGGGCATTCCGAACCGACTCAGCCCGGATGAATGGAATGTCCTGCCCGGCTTCTATCCCGGCTTGGTCGCCCCTGGTTGGACCATCGAGACGGTGGATGAAATCCTCACGCAACAAGCCGTGAGTTACATCGAAAGCCGGGCCGCCGACCAGACCGGCAAGCCGTTCTTCCTCTATTTCGCCCTGAACACACCCCATATCCCGTGGGTTGCGCCCGGATTCATCCGCGGCACGAGCAAGGAAGGGCCGCGCGGTGACATGAACGCCCTGGCCGACTGGGCCGTCGGGCAAGTCTATGAGAGCTTACGCAAACACGGGCTCTTGGACCGCACGTTGCTGATCTTCTCCAGTGATAATGGCCCCGATGGCAGAGGGCAAAATGGCCACGACTCAACCGGTGGTTTCCGGGGCGCCAAGAACTCGCCTTATGAAGGTGGACACCGTGAACCGTTCGTCGCTCGCTGGCCGGGGCGGATTGCCGCTGGCCGGGTTTCTGACGCCACCATATCCCTGACTGACCTGATGGCGACCCTCGCCGAACTCACCGGATTTGCGCTGCCCGACAACGCGGCCGAAGACAGTTTCAGCTTCCTGCCGGCGCTGCTCGGCACCGGCGAGTGCCAGCCGAGTCCGGGGATGATCAACGCTACGCGTAAGGGAGACCTGGCGCTGCGTTGCGGAAGATGGAAATACATCAGCCATGTCGATCCGACGACAGGCAAGGAAGCAAAACGCGAACTCTTCGACCTTGCCGACGACCCCCGGGAGACAAAGGATCTGATCGAACTGAAGCCCGATCTCGCCGAGCGCCTCGCCCGGCATTTGAACCGTTTGCGCCAAGTCGGAGCTCGCTTCATCGTTCCGCCTGCAGACCTAGACTAGAATGAAAACCGCGCACTCTCTCCATACGTCGTGGCCACGGGAAACACCTCGACCATCCCGGCTCCGGCGGCAACCGCTACGACAACAATCCGGGTCTCAAGCCGTTCATGCTCCCCGACACCTCGCCCGGTGCGCCGGGCCAGCTCTACAACTTCGAAACCGACCCTGGCGAGACACGGAACCTCTGCTTCGAACAACCGCAGATCGTAAAGAAACTGAAGACCGTGTTCGATCAATCCAGGGCGTCCGGCCGAAGCCGAGGTGAACGCTCCCGAGGCAATCCGTGAGAATGGAGGAAAGACCGAACCATGAGACATCAGGACGGCAACCCGCGAATCCTGCTCCGTGCCATGGGGATCATCTTGGCCGGGATGTTCATGTCGGCAAATGCATGGAGTGCGGAACCGGTCCGCCTCACGAACGGTTTGCTGGAAGTCCGCATCAAGCCGCAGCAGGGGCGGTTTGATCTGATCAGCGCGCAACAAGACGAACCCCTCGTGAGCGATTCGCGGATCGGTTTCTCGATTGCGCCCTATGTCGAGCTCGCCGATCTCGGCCCCGACGGGTTTGAAACGGACACAGCAGCCTTGCGATTCGAGAGCACCCGAGGCATCAACACGGTCACGGGCGAAGGCGCTCTGCCAACCTCCTTCACAGGCGGCAGTTCGCTGTCGATGGTCAGTCGTGTGGCGGGGCGCGGTGAGTTGCGGGTGCAGTTCACGCTCTACCCCGGCATGACCTTCCTTGAGATCGGCCTGGGCTTCACCAACTTGGGCGTCCGCCCGGTCCGGCTCCGTCGGGTGGAGGTGATCGATGGCGACCGGTTCTTGCCCGGCGGCCCCTCCGATGCGCTGCGCTTGCTCGGCGGGGGCAGCGGCCTTGCGAAAACGACGGTGGTCCGGGGATCGGAAATCCGTGCGGAGAACAATGTGCTCTGTTTTTTCGCCGACCCGGAACAGCCGCGATCATTGGTTGCGGGCGGGCTGACTTATGCCGACTTCCGCAAACACGTCCACATCGCCGGGGGCGGACTGGTCATGTACGCGGACGATCCGGTGGGGAAACGGGTTGATCCCGGCCAAAGCTATCAATCCGCGGACCGCTTCTACCTCGACGGACTCACGCGCAATCCCTTTGAAGCCCTCGAAGCGTATGCCGCGACGACGCAACGGGCCCGTGGCATCGACCTGAACTACTATCAATTTCCTTCAACGTGCATGTGGTTCCTGGCAGTTGACCATTTTGGCGGTGACGTTGAATCCACCAACAGCACCGTCGGCGCCGTAAGGGAGATGCGGCGCATCGCGGAATGCGGGTTCCTGAAGTATACGCCGGTGGCGGTGCGGCTGGTTCCCGACTGCTACGAGCAGAACAACCAGCAGGGTTGGTGGGACGACGAGCACTGGCGGATGTATGGCCGCAAGGAGCGATGCATCGTTGAGCGGCATTATGAGGAGCCCTATGAAACCACGCCCAAGTGGGCGACCGCGATCCGAGAGCTGGGCGGCATCCCGATTCACTATTTTCAGCCCGGCATCCGCAGCGAGGATTACGCCGAGGCATTCCCGGGCCACATGCTCTACAACCAGGCCCACAAGTACATCAAGAAGGACGGCAACAAGGTCGGCGATCCCCACTGGGTGATCGGTGACAGGGGCATCCCGGACTACGACAATCCGGGCCAATGGAGCCCGGGATATGGCAAGTTGTGGCAGGAAACCTATGACTACACCGATCCCGGGTTCCTGAAGCATTGGACCGCTGTGAACCGGAATTTGAAAACCGCAGGGATCCAAGGCGTCTTTTACGACTATCCCGACCGCGCCTTCGCGGAACGGGGCGGCTTCGAAGACCGCTATGCGACCGCCACCCAGGCCTACCGGAATGTCTTTCGGATTGCGAGAGAGCAGCTCGGCCGGAATGCCTACTTGCAGGAGCGGATCGGCCCGGGGTCGGACGCCACGCTGGAGTTCATCAGCTCGATCAGAACCGCTGGCGATACGAACACGATCAGTCCGCGGCTCGTGACTCCCATCGCCATGCGCTGGTATAAGAACCGACGGCTGACCAACTATGATCTGGACGGCAAGGCCCTGATCCGCTCGGGCCACGGGCGGAATGTCCATCTGATCGGCGAAACCGAGCGCCGCTCGATCCTCACGATGAGTTATGTGGTCAGCGGACGGCTGCTGCTGACCGAGAGTTTCAGGCTCTTCTCCACTGAAGTCTTGCATGACCTCACCCGTCTCTTTCCGTTCCACGCCAGCCCGCTGACGGCGCGACCGCTCGATGCGTTCGTCCGCGACGAACCGACGGTCTTCGATTTTCCGATCTCCGCAACCTGGCACCAACTCGTTCTCTACAACGTCAGTGATGATCCAAAAGCATTCGAGGTTCCGATCAGCGGCAACACCGCCTTCGGAGCCATGGGATTGGATGCCGGGCGTGCCTACCTGGTCTACGATTTCTGGAATGACCGTTTCGCGGGCCGGGTGGCCGGCGGGGATGCCATCAGGCAGACGCTCGCCGCAGGCGAGGCGAGAATGCTCGCGGTCCATGCGGCGGAGGATCGTCCCCAGTGGATCTCCACCGACCGGCATCTCCTGCAGGGATATGTGGATCTGGTGACAAAACCCCGCTGGAACGACGCGACGGAGACACTCTCAGGCACAGCCTCCGTGATCGGCGGAGAAACCTATCGCATCACGCTTGCGTTGAACGGATACACGGCAGACACGGCCGAAGCCGATGGGGCTGCGATCCAGGTCACGCCTCGTGCGGGGGACGAGCCGCTGGCGGAAGTATCCTTGAGGACGGAGGAACACCGCGATGTGTCATGGAAGGTGGTCTTCCGGAGGACACAACGATGACATCGTCCTGCCTGGCCCAAGAGCAATGAAACAAACCCTTCTGACCTTCCTCATCGCCCTGTGGCTCGCGCCAAGAGTCGCACTGCCCATGTACGATATCGTGGTCTATGGCGATTCGTCCGGGGCTGTGATCGCTGCTGTTGCGGTCAAACGCGAAGGGCGCTCGGTCATTCTGGTCAATCCCACGGGTTTTCTCGGCGGCATGAGTTCGAGCGGGCTCGGCGCGACCGATTTTCTCGGCAAGCGGAACACGTTTGGCGGAATCGCCTCGGAGTTTTACGACGGCATCGCGGCGGCTTACGGGACGGACTACGTCCGCAGTTTCGAACCGAGCGTGGGCAAGCAGGTCTTTGAGACGATGATCGCAGACGCCGGCGTCACGGTGGTTTACAACGAGAGACTCGACCGCGCTCCGGGCAAGGGCGTGAAGATGAATGGCAAGCGAATCGAGTCCATCACCACGCTTAGCGGCAAGACCTATCGCGGGAAGATGTTCATTGACGCGACCTACGTCGGCGACCTGATGGCGGCGGCGGGAGTCACCTACGCGGTGGGGCGCGAGCCGGAGAGCCAATACGGCGAGGACATGGCGGGCGTGCGGCGCGGCGACACGAAACCTCGCGTCCATTACACGCAGGGCGACAAGGATCATTTCGTCGAGGAAGTTGATCCCTACGTCAAGCCGGGGGACCCGAAGAGCGGACTCCTGCCGTATGTGTTCCGCATCGAGGGCCTCGCCAACGGACAAGGCGACAGAAGGATTCAGGCATACTGCTACCGCGTCTGCCTGACGGCCGATCCGGAGCTTCGCATTCCCATCGAGAAGCCCGCGGGCTATCGCGAGATGGATCACGAACTGCTGCTGCGCAACTTCGACGCAGGCGATGAACGGCTGCCGGCGCTCATCGAGCCGCTGGCGGGCAGGAAGAGCAAAGTGGATTGGAACAACATGCACGCCGTCGGCTCGGACTTGCCCGGAGCGAACTGGGATTATCCCGAAGCCAGCTACGAGCGTCGTCACGAGATCGAGAAGGAACACGAGACTTACATCCGTGGCTTTCTGTGGACCATGGCGAACAATCCTCGCGTGCCCGAGGCCGTCCGCAAGAAGACGGCGGCCTACGGCCTGCCGAGGGATGAATTCACCGACAACGGCGGCTGGCCGTGGATGATCTACATCCGCGAAGCGCGGCGCATGGTGGGCGATTACGTGATGACGCAGCACGATTGCGAAGGCAGGAGGTCTGCGCCCGACCCCGTGGCGCTGGGTTCGTTCGGCATGGACTCGCATGTCGTGCAGCATTTTGTCACCGAGAGCGGTCACGCGAACAGCGACGGCGTGATCTGGCGTGTCCCGCCCAAGCCGTATGGCATCTCCTACCGGTCGATCATTCCGCGAAAGGGGGAGTGCGAAAACCTCTTCTCGCCGATCTGCGTGTCGGCTTCGCACGTCGCGCACGGCTCGATCCGCATGGAGCCGGTGTTCATGACGCTCTCGCAGAGCGCGGCGGTGGCGGCAGGCGTTGCGCTGGACAAGGGAGTCAGCGTTCAGGAAGTCCCGTATTCGGTTCTGCGCGAGAAGCTTGTGGCCGCCAAACAACGTTTCTGAATTCTGTCCGTCACGCCAGACTGGCCGTGCAGGCGTTGAAGGCTTTGCGAAAACCGGCCAAGCCCAACTGCCATGCAACCGGGTTCGAATCTATGAAGAGTACCTTGTTCGCGGCGTATGTTGGTGAAACAGAAAAGGATTTTCACCATGAAGCGACGAACTTTCCTCAAAACTGCGGGCCTGACTACTCTCGGCTCCTGTTTGCCTGGGCCCATTGGCCAGGTCCTCCCCTCCCAGGCTGCGGAATCCCGTCTCCCGGTCGCAGGACCGCTCTCGGGTCGGCGGATTCTCACCTTCAACTCGGTCATTCGGGTGAACCAGATCGAGGTGACCCGCA
>Ga0228535_1001749_pt1 | contig 28415 bp, 31 predicted proteins | sample SJ1metagenome_FD_168457 | JGI IMG/M metagenome (GOLD analysis project Ga0228535, IMG submission 168457) | Enriched culture of PCE-dechlorinating microbial communities from Ithaca, New York, USA - SJ1 | ecosystem: Engineered > Modeled > Simulated communities (microbial... > Unclassified | place...
ATCAATTATGGAGTTCCGGGGTATATCCGTCCCTCTCTGGCCGGTGGCACGGTACATGATGCTTCCGTGGGAGGACGGGGCAATGTGGTCCCGCGGAGAAACGGGCGAATAGATTTCTGATAAATCTGTGTGAAAGGGGTGCAAAAGGCAATGGCGAAAGGACGCATTGAAGTTCTCGAACAGTACTGCAAAAGCTGCGGACTTTGTGTGGCGGCCTGTCCGACAAAGGTCCTCCGGATATCGGAGAAGACCAACGCGAAGGGCTACCGGCCTGTTGAACAGTTCAAGGAGGGGTGTATCGGGTGCGGCGTCTGCGCCGTGACCTGTCCCGACGCTGCTATTGAAGTGTTCAAAATCCAGGAATAACCTGGCTTTCGGAGGTGAAAACGACATGGGACGCGTTTTGATGAAAGGAACTGAAGCAATTGCAGAGGCCGCCATCCAGGCGGGCTGCAAGTATTTCTTCGGGTATCCGATTACTCCCCAGAATGAAATTCCCGAATACATGTCCGCCCATCTTCCCGAGGTCGGAGGGGTCTATGTCCAGGCGGAAAGCGAAGTGGCATCGGTCAACATGATCCTCGGCGGCGGCGCGACCGGATACCGGGTCATGACCTCTTCGTCGAGCCCCGGGATCTCCCTCATGTCCGAGGGGATTTCCTATATCGCCGGATGCCAGATCCCGGCGGTCATCGTCAATGTGATGCGCGCAGGCCCCGGACTCGGCGGAATTCTGCCCGGACAGGCGGACTACTACCAGGCCACGAAGGGCGGCGGAAACGGAGACTACAACATCATCGTCCTCGCTCCGAGCACCCTGCAGGAATGCGTTGACCTGACACAGCTTTCCTTCGATCTCGCCCAGAAGTACAGGATCCTTGTCATGGTTGCTGCCGATGGTTTCATGGGCCAGATGATGGAGGCTGTTGAAATTACGCCGAGTTCCACGAAGGACCAGCCTGCCGACGCCTCATGGTCCCTCGGGTTCATGGAGGAGAGGGGCGGGAAGAGAAGCCATCTCCACAGCCTGTTCCTTGCTCCTGAACCGCTGGAGGAGCATAACCGGGAGCTTCAGAAAAAATACGACGCCATAAAGGCGGTGGAGCAGCGATGCGAGCTGTACCACGCCGATGATGCCGAACTGCTGATCGCTGCATACGGCACAACCGCCCGAATTTCGCGGTCCGCCGTGAACAACCTCAGGGCAGAGGGACTGAAGGTCGGCATGATCCGGCCGATCACGCTGTGGCCCTATCCCTATGAAGCCTTCAAGAAGATTCCTTCCACGGTGAAGAATATTCTGGTGGCGGAAATGAACGCCGGACAGATGGTGGATGATGTGAAGGTCGCCACCGGCTGCCGGTATCCGGTTTCCTTCTATGGCCGCACGGGTGGTTTCGCCCCCTCGGTGAAGGAGATCGAGAACGAGTGCAGGAAGATCCTGGGCCTGTAAGAGGGAGGGGAAAACCATGAGTGAAGTTAAAATCTACGAACGGCCGAAGACATGGATGCCGGACGTCAGCAGCCATTACTGTCCGGGCTGCGGACACGGCATCGCTCACCGGCTCGTCTGCGAGGTCATCGACGAGCTGGGCATACAGAACCATTCCATAGGCGTGGCCCCCGTCGGGTGTGCCGCCATGATTTATGACTATATCGACACTGACTTCTGCGAGGCCCCCCACGGAAGGGCGCCGGCAGTGGCCACGGGCCTGAAGAGGGTCCGTCCCGACAGGATCGTCTACACCTACCAGGGCGACGGCGACCTTGCCTCCATAGGCATGGGGGAGATCATCCACGCGGCAAACAGGGGCGAGAACATAACGGTCGTTTTCATCAACAATGCCATTTACGGCATGACGGGAGGCCAGATGGCCCCCACCACCCTCATCGGCCAGAAGGCAACCACCTGCCCCCTCGGGCGGGATCCCGGAGTAAACGGCTATCCCATCAGGGTGAGCGAGCTTCTTGCGGCCCTTCCGGCACCGGGGTACGTTACCAGGGTAACGGTGGCCCAGCCGAAGTACATCATCAAGGCGAAGCAGGCCATTAAGCAGGCCTTTCAGAACCAGGTCGACGGGAAGGGCTTTTCGCTGGTGGAGGTGCTCTCGTCCTGTCCGACAAACTGGGGCATGCGGCCCGTGGAGGCCTTCGACTGGCTCATCAGCTCGATGATACCCTATTATCCCCTTGGCGTTTTCAAGGATTTCGACTAGGGAAGGGGGAGAACGGAATGTCCGTATTCTATAAAACGCTTCTTGCGGCAGGATTCGGCGGACAGGGGGTCATGGTCCTCGGCCAGCTGGTGGCCTACACCGGCATCGAGGAAGGGCGGCATGTGACATGGATCCCCTCATATGGCCCGGAGATGCGGGGCGGCACGGCCAACTGCGGCGTGGTTCTTTCGGACGAAGAGATCGGATCTCCCGTGGTGGACAATGCAGATGTGCTTGTGATCATGAACCAGCCCTCTCTCGCGAAGTTCCTTGAGAAGGTGAAGCCGGGCGGTGTGCTGGTCTACAACAGCGACCTCGTGGAGTACAACGGTGCAAGGACTGATATTTCCACCGTCGCGGTTCCCGCATCAAAAATAGCCATGGAGCTTGGAAGTGACAAGATAACCAACATCGTCATCCTCGGTTCGGTGGTTGAGGCGAGCGGCATTGTGAACGACTCGGTGTGTGTGGAGACTATAAAGGAGAAGCTCGGCAGGAAGAAGCCGAAGTTCCTTCCCATGAACCTCGATGCGTACGCAAGAGGGAAAGATGTAGCCCGGGCCGCTCTTTCAAAGTAGACGGACAAGCGGTCTTTTATGGATACCAGGGAAAAGACGATTTCGAAAAACACGGTTTACCGGGGCAGGATCCTCAATCTCAGGATAGACAAGGTTGAGATTCCCGGCGGCAAAAAGACCATCAGGGAAGTTGTGGAACATTCCCCGGCGGTGGGCATCCTGCCGGTGGCTGATGATGGATCGGTTCTGTTGATCCGGCAGTACAGGTATGCCATCGATGAGGACATCCTGGAGATCCCGGCAGGACTCGTGGAGCCCGGTGAGGACTTCGAAAGGTGCGCCGAGAGGGAACTGCAGGAGGAGATCGGCTATTTCCCGGGGACGCTGAAGGAAATAGGGCGGATGTACAATTCCCCCGGCTTTTGTACAGAGATGCTCGTGCTGTACCTTGCTTTGAACCTGAAGCCGTCGAAGCTCCAGGCTGACGATGACGAATTCATCCACCTGAATCCCGTGCCGCCGGGCGAGATCGCCTCCCTCCTGGGGGACGGCCGGATCCGGGACGGGAAGACCTTTGCAGCGCTCTCGTGGTATCTGGCTTTCCGCGGAAAAATATGATTTTTTCGGGGCCGGGAACTTTCCGGCTCCTTTTTTTATGGTATTATGTGTAACCATTATGACATTATATGACTTTGAGAAATGCGTCGAGAATTTCCTCTCGTATCTGCTCCTCGAGAGAGGGCTCAGCCCCAATACCATTGCCGCCTACCGGAGGGATCTTCGGGAGTGGGCAGCATTTTGCGCGGAACGGAAGGCTGTTCCCCTGCCGCCGGACCCGTCAGTTATTTCACTGTTCCAGCGGAGCCTGGTGGAGGGCCCGAAAAGCCCGGCTACCCGCCAGAGGATCGTAGCGGCAATGAGGACGTGGATGCGCTATCTCGAGCAGGAGGAGATAACGGGGGAGCAGCAGCGGCTTCCTACCCTTCCCGGCAGGCAGAAACGCCTGCCCCAGATCCTGAGCGAAGGGGAAGTGGAGCGGCTCTTCCAGGCATGCGCCGGTACGTCGCCCCTTGACCTGCGGGACAGAGCACTGTTCGGCATCGCCTACGGGTGCGGGCTCAGAGCCGGCGAGCTGTGCGGGCTTCGCCTCGGGGACCTTGATTTTTCCGCCAGGGTCCTTAGGGCATTCGGCAAGGGGGAGAAAGAGCGGGCAATCCCGTTCCTTGGGGAGGTGCTTGAGCGGGTCGCGGCCTATCTCAGGGAGGGACGCCCCAAACTGGTGAAGGAGGAAACGGATGTTCTTTTCCTGACCAGGAACGGCAACCCCCTGAACAGGGAGGACGTGTGGCGGACCCTCGGAAAGCGCGGCAGAAAGGCGGGCATTCCAAGGTCGCGCCTGCACCCCCATGTCCTTCGGCACAGTTTCGCCTCGCATCTTCTGCGGAGGGGAATGGACCAGAGAAGCCTTCAGGAGCTGCTCGGGCATTCTTCCATCGCGACGACAGAAAAATACCTGCACTTTGACCTCGAGCTGCGGGACGTTTATGATAAGGCCCATCCGAGGGCGTGAGCCCCGAAAGCGGAAGAGGAGGAGAACAGATGAAGAAGCGGGTTGAAGAGACCGTTGAATTTCTGCGGCACAGTGGAGGAGAAGCCCCCGAAGCGGCGGTTGTGCTGGGCTCAGGCCTTGGTGCTTTCGCCGAAGCCCTTGAAAATAAAATCGTGATTCCCTACGGAGAGATCCCGAACTGGCCGGCCTCGACGGCTCCGGGCCACGCCGGAAGGCTCGTGCTGGGAAGCCTGTCGGGAAAGAGGCTTGCCGTCATGCAGGGGAGAGTCCACTATTACGAGGGGTATTCCATGGAGGAAGTGGTGTTCCCCGTGCGGGCCCTGGGAGCCTGGGGCGTAAAGACGTACGTGGCGACAAATGCGGTGGGCGGCATCGATCATTCTCTTTCCCCCGGAGATGTGGTGCTGCTCTACGACCATATAAACTGGATGGGAGCCAACCCCCTCAGGGGACCTGACACGCCGGAATGGAACTCCCGTTTCCCCGATATGACCCATACCTACGACAGGAAGCTCCTGGCTGCGGCGGAACGGGCTGCGGAAGCCGAGGGGATCCTGGTGAAACGGGGTGTATACATCGCTTTCCCGGGGCCGTCCTTCGAGACGCCTGCGGAGATACGTATGGCCCGCATCCTTGGGGGGACAGTGGTGGGGATGTCCACCGTTCCCGAAGTGATAACGGCCAACGCCATGGGCATGCGGGTGTGCGCCGTTTCATGCGTGGCGAACTACGCGGCCGGGATGACGGAGAACCGCCTGACCGGCGAGGAGGTACTCGAAGAGATGTCAAAGGCATCTGACAGGCTGATCCGCCTCTTGAAGCGATTCTTCACAGAGATGGAATGACATGGACATAATCGGCTTTATCGAGCGGAAGCGGGACGGAGGGAGCCACGCTCCCGGTGAGCTTGAAGCATTTGTCCGGGCCTTCGCATCGGGAAAGGTCCCTGAATACCAGGCGGCCGCATGGCTCATGGCGGTATACTACAACGGTCTTTCCGGTGAAGAACTGAAGGAATTCACCCTGGCCCTGGCCCGTTCCGGGGATATCCTGTCCTTCGGGAACGACTTGCGTATCGTGGACAAGCACAGTACCGGAGGGGTGGGGGATAAGATCACCCTTCTTCTCGTTCCCCTTGCTGCGGCGTGCGGGCTGACGGTGGCGAAGCTCTCAGGCCCCGGGCTCGGGTTTACGGGGGGAACTGTGGACAAGCTTGAGTCTATTCCTGGCTTCATGACCCATCTTTCATCCCGGGATTTCCTGAACCAGGTGAAGCGCATCGGGTGCGCCATCTCGGGGCACTCGGCAGATCTCGCCCCGGCCGAGGGAAAGTTTTACTCCCTTCGGGATGTCACGGGAACTGTTCCGTCAATACCCCTCATCTGCAGCAGTATCGTGAGCAAAAAAATAGCGGGGGGCGCGGACGCCTTCGTCTTCGACGTGAAGTGCGGCAGCGGGGCTTTCATGCAGGATTACGAAAGCGCCGAAACCCTTGCAAACGGCCTTGTGTCTCTCTCAAACAGTCTCGGGAAGAAGGCGATGGCCCTTATTACCGACATGGCCCAGCCCCTTGGGGAATGGGTGGGAAACGCCGTGGAGGTGCTGGAAGCGGTCCGGGTGCTCCAGGGCGGAGGGCCGGAGGATGTCCGTGAGGTTGCCGTCGCCCTGGCAGGGGCCATGGTCTCCCTGGGGAAGGGAATTTCCTTCGATGACGGATGCATACTTGCCCGGCAGAAGATCGACGACGGTTCAGCCCTGGAGAAGATGAAAGAACTCGTGGAAGCGCAGGGAGGCCGGGGGGATGTATGCGGGAACCCCTGTGATGTGCTGCAAATCGCCCCGGAAAGTTTCGTGGTGAACGCCGGCAGGGGCGGCAGGGTTGATCGCATAGAGGCCCGGAGTATCGGTGAAGGGGTGAAGCGCCTCGGCGGCGGCCGAATGGAGCTTGGAGAACCCATAGACCTGGCGGTTGGGGTGAGGCTCCTCGCGAAGAGAGGCTGCTGCGTGAAAGCGGGCGCACCTCTTCTGGAGATACGATATACGAACGGCGAAAAACTGGAGAGCGCCCTTCCGTATTTTGAGAAGGCCTTTTCAGTTGCGGATACAAATTGCGATTCCTCCCGGAACGGAGAGGAAGGGAAGAGGAGTTTTGTTCTTGGCAAGGTTGAATAACAGAATGACGGCCGCGGCAGGAGCGGCCCTGCTGTTTATGCTGATGGTGCCTGCGGTGGTATTCGCCTATGCGAATATCCAGTATCCTGCGTCGGTAGGGGTGGGAAAGCCTTTTGTGCTCCGGGTCACATCCGCCGCCCCCGTGGAAAAAATATCGGCGGTCTGGCAGGGAAGGACGATACCGCTGGATATAAGCATATGGAACGAAAAATATATATCCCTGGGTCTTTTCGGGACCCAGGCCGGCAAGGTGAAGCCCGGCGTCTCGAGGATGAAGATCATCATGGAGACACCGGGGGGGAAGAAGGAAGCGGACATTTCCATCCGTGTACATGCGGTGAAGTACAGGGAGGATCACCTGACCCTGCCCGAAAACATGGTCACGCCGCCGAAGTCGGTGCTGAACAGAATAGCAGCGGAACGGAAGGAAACAGGCCGTGCCCTTTCCGTTCTGACGGTTTCAAGAAACTGGGGCCTCCCTTTGGTCAGGCCGGTGAGCGGCATTGTGACAAGCCCGTACGGAAGGCGGAGGATCCTGAACAAGAAACCCAGGAACCATCACGGTGGAGTCGACTTCAGGTCTGCTGTGGGAACTCCTGTGAAGGCTGCGCTGCCCGGACGGGTCGTCCTTGCGGGAGATCATTACTATGCCGGGAAAAGCGTGTACGTGGATTCCGGAGGAGGCGTGATCTCCCATTACTTCCACCTGGATTCCATTGCCGTCGGTGAAGGTGACGTCATTCCCGCAGGGAAGACCATCGGAAAGAGCGGGAATACCGGCCGTTCCACAGGGCCGCACCTTCATTTCGGACTGAGCATCGCAGGCCAGATGGTGGATTCGGAGCCCCTTTTCGAAACAACACTTGCTGGCTTGCTGAAGGACACGTCCCTGAAAAGGGTCGAATTGACAGGGAGGAAATAATCAATGGGTGAGTCGAAATCTTTTCCCCTTCCGGTGGTTTTCTGCTTCCTGCTCTGCGGGGACAGGGTGCTTCTCTTCAGGAGGATGACTCCTCCGTGGAGCGGTTCGGTGACTGTCCCCGGCGGCAGGAAGGAACGGGGGGAAACGGCCGGGGAAGCCTGCATCCGGGAAATGGAAGAAGAGACCGGGTACCGGCTGAAGACGGTGAAGCTGAGAGGGATCGCCCACATTGTCTCGGGGGAAACCGAGGCCACCGGGTATTATTTTTCGTCCAGGGATTTTGAAGGCGATCTGAAGGAGAGCAGTGAGGGGACGCCTTTCTGGTGCGGTATGAAGGAGAGCTATTCCGTCGGGGGAGTGAACCCCTTTTATTCTCTTCTTGCGCCGGTGATCCTTGACGAATCGTCTCCCCTTTTCGAGGCCAGGATAGCCTCAGACGGGAAGGGGATCCTCCGGTCGTCCTTTTCGCTTGCGGAAACGGGGTGTTTCGTACAGGGAGCATCAATGAGGTGATGGAGATGCTGAAAAAGGTTTTTCCGGCAGGGGCAATGTTTCTGCTGCTCTTGTTTTCTCCGGGGCCCGGATCCGGGGAAGAGACGCATGAGTCTCTGTTCACACGGTATTTCGAGGGAAAGGTCAATGCCGGATCAGTGCTGTCGGTCCTGTCTGCCGACGAGGAGAGCCTTCGGAGAGGAAACATTCCCTCCCTTACCGTATGCATCGAGAATGCAGTCGTCGAGGGAGTGACCTATGACAGGCTTCTTCTCGTGCTGACCGATGTGTATTTTACCGTTGACGGTGAGGGAGCCCGGATCCATTCCTATTCAGAGAGCCGCCTTTCGGGGAGTATCCTGAAAAAGGATTTTCTCGCCGGCCTGAAGAAGAACATGCCCCATTACGCGGTCTCGGAACTTGACCTGAAGGATGGCAGAGTGATGATGAAGGGCGTTTACGAGAGAAAGGGACTCTTCAAGCTTCGGGCGCTGATCCGCCTTACGGGGCAGTATGTCGTGGGAAAGGACGGTACCGCATCCATACGGTTCGATGATTCCACCAACGACAACGCACTGGTTTCGGCTGCCGATGTGGGAAGGGCCGCGGCAAAGGCTGCACCCGTCATTTCTTTCAGGAATTTCTTTGCGGCGCCCCGGGTGTGGGAGGTGCGCGTGGATCACGATATGGTCTGGTTCTCGGCAAAATAAAAGGGCCTCTGCCCGGAGAGAGGCCCTTTTATGTGAAGGCGGTTATTTCATCGTGGAGATAAACATGTAGATTCCGACAGCGGCGATGATCAAAACAATGGCAATTGCTCCCATGTTCATTTTTTGTCCCTGCTGTTGCTGAGCCATTCGTTTCATCTCCATTTCATCAGAATATTCGTTTCTTTTTGACCTTTCAAATGAGAATCCTACTCCCGCCAAAAAAGGAAAGCAATTGTCCGGAAAACAGATTGATATGACTGCCTGAAGAAAATGAGCCATATTCTGCATCTTCCCTGCATGGTTCGATTTCTTCCTTCCCCGTTCGCGCCGATTCGAAGGGGAAGTTTCGGCCCGCACGGAGGAATGCATAAAGCCTGGCCATCTTGGTGTTCCATGGGGACCACAGCTGCGGCAGAACGTCCTGTGGTTGTAAATTCCGGTATTCCTTACGAATAGGTATGGCAGCCATTAAATGTTCCCTCCTATGTGGTTAACATTGGAGAAAACCCGGCGCTTTTCTAACCGCACTGGACTAAACCGTTTTTTTGTTCTTTGTGGCTTTTTATCAGATAACGGGAAAAATTTTTATCGATGCAGTTGACACCTTTTCCTGAATGGCTTAATATGCTTTGCGCATGGAGGCGAATGTGTCCCGGTGGGCGCCCTGGACTTCAAATCCAGTGGGGGGCAGTATAGGCTGTGAAGCCTTGCAAACGCCGGATTTTCAAGTTTCGTCTCTCTTCTAAGCGCACTGGACTATCAAAATATGGGGCTTACTTTTGACGTTTCCTGACCATCAGGGGGCGTCTTTTTTTGTGCCTGGAAATCCCCCTCACCTTGCGGTCTACCTGTTCACCTTCCGTTATCAATGCCTTTCCCTGCGATGTACTGAATGAGACTGGGAATCATTTGTCCACAATGTATAAAACCTGTAGCGCCAGTCCTGCAAGCGGTTGTAGAAAAAGTAATGCACAGTAAAAAGAGTGTGGTAAAATGTGTAATGACGGTAACACAATACACTCGAAGGGAGGTGGTGTCAATGCTATCAGCGGTCAAACGCGTCCGAATGGAGAAGGGCTTTTCTCAGCAGCGGATGGGCGAAATGGTGGGGATTCACAGGACCATCGTTTCCAATATCGAGGGGCGAAGGTTCGTACCAAATGTAAAACAGCGGCAGGCAATCGCGGATTTACTTGGTGGCCGGGAGTCTGATTTTTTCGACCAGCAGACCGGCCTGGCGAAGTAAAGAAAAAAGCCGCCCGGCGAGGCGGCGGAAAGAAAGGAGAACTCTATGGCATATCCTACCAAAAAAGTAGGGAATGATCAAGACATTCTAGCCCAATTGGAGCGCTTCGTGGATCGGGTCGGTTGCCCGGCGCGGCCCGCTGAAGAACCCCGGCTGAGGGGAGATAGGAGAAAGGCCGAGAGGGCGTCATGGTCGATCCGCCTGGATGGAAAAATGACGTTGAGACAATTCGGCAAGCTTCAAAAGCGGCCCATCCGCTTTTCAGAGCGGACACGGCGGCTTCCGAATGAGGCTCCTCGGACACGGTGGGAAGCAATCATGGCGGGATCGGTAGATACGCACGACCAGCAGTCCCAACCGATTCCCGCAAAGAAGCTTGTCAAGGTATTTTTACCGGCTAAATTCGCCCGTGAGCGACACTCCCGCTCTCGCCGCTCCCCGGTCCGCTCCGCTGCAAAAAGCGGGGGCGACGATGGCGGCGGAGATGGAGACTCGGATCAAGGTGAACCTCCTAGGCCTTCCCACAAGGGAAGGATAATCCTCCCTGCGCCGATCCAGGCGCGACTAATTCCATTTTCCTGTAAAGCGAATAGCTTCCCTCACTCGCGGATCGTTCATCCGTGCCGGTGGTCTTTGGACTGGAGGTGGGTTGCATGAGCTTCCAGCGGACAGGCGAAGACGTCAAGCGCCACGCCAGGCAAAAAGACAAGGTGCTCGAATACCTCCAGACCGGAGCGCCATTGACTCAAGACGAAGCACAGGAAAAATTCAACTGCAGGCGTCTTGCCTCCCGGATCAGCGAGCTGAAGAAAAGCGGTCACCTGATTTTAAGCCTCCGGAATGACCAGGGCTGCAGCACTTATTTATTACTCTCTCCCGAAGGGAGGGAGGAGTGATGGACTTTCGGTCATGGTGCCTGCACTACTTCCCCGGTGGGAGGTTTTCATCATCGGGGGAAAACTACGGGCCAGTGAAAAACCCGTACCGTGACGATTCCAAGCCTTCGCTTTCCTTTGGGAAAAAGGGAAAGGGCGTGTACAACGACTTCGGCGGACGTGGCGGAGACATTAAATTTTTCGTCCATGAGCACGGCATCCCTGAGGTATGGGACGGCGCGGAACCATGGGAAGAACACCGTGAGGGTGGAAAGATTCTTCCCTCTCGCGGGGAGGAACATGCGAACACGCGCCAGGCGTGGCAGATGTGGGATGAGGGAAAGCCTGCTGACGATCATCCCTACTTGCGGAAGAAAGGGTATCCGGGCGAAGGGTTGCGGGTGACTTCCAGGGAATACCGGTTCGAGAAAGACGCCGTGACCCCCGCAGGAACTCTCCTGATTCCCGCCACAGACCTGTACGGAGCATTCCAGGGAGTGGAGCGGATATTCCCGGACCTGAGCAGGGACAAGGCCCATAGAGGCGGGAAGAGCCGCTGTTACTACGGAGACAAGCCAGAAGACGGCAAGCCCCTTTACCTGGTGGAAGGGTGGGCGACTCGCGAGGCCGTGAAGCGTATCACCGGAGGCAATACGGCTGTTTCTGAGGTATTTGGACTGGCTTGTATGGCGGGTTTTGCAAAAGCCGTGAAGGAACTTCATCCCACCATTGAACTAGTGTTTTGTCCTGATAAGCCTGGGAGCGGAGAGCAGCGGAAGATCATAGAGTCTCTGAAGCAATACGGAACCGTTGTCGAACTGCCGGAAGACCGGGAGAAAAATTTCGACTGGGATGATGAACTGAGGAGGCAGGGCATCGAACCGACAAAAAGCCTTTTCCGTGACCGGTGGGCCTTGGCGCAGACGGAGGCGGTGGAGGCCCCGCGCGAGGATGAGGAGGTGAACATCCTTGACCTTGTGGAGTCTCCTTCACCTGGGACCGCTCAAAAACCGGAGAAGGTTTGGCACTTCCCTAGGAAACACCTCAACCTCGTGGCAGCAGATCCAGGTATGGGAAAATCCATCCTCATGACGAAGGTAGCCTCTGACCTTTCCATTGGGGTTCCTGTATTGGGCATGATTGCCGAACCGGTACGGAAAACTCTATACCTTAACGGGGAGTGCGGTAAGGACTACTTTAACTGGCGTTTCAAGGCCTCCGGGTGGGAATACTCGGCTGAGAATTTCTGTGTGGTCCATCAGGAAGTGCTCGCTGACAACGGTGTAGATCTTGACCTCGACACCCCGCAAGGGAGGAAGAACCTGGAAAGCCTTCTGGACGCCAAAAAACCAGATCTTCTAATCATAGACTCCTTGCCCGCCTTCTCGGACGAAGACCTCAACGATGGAAAGGCCCAGAATGCGATCTGCAAACATCTGAAAACCCTTGCCTCGAAATACAACCTCGCTGTAGTGCTGATAACGCACCTGCGGAAACGCCGTTCTCAGGACCAGGGAGCTGAACCGACTCTTTCAGAGATTCAAGGATCGAATGCGGGGGCGAAACTGTGCAATGTTGCTCTCGTGATTTATGAATCTCCGGTGGAAATTGAGGGTGAAGAGCGAGTCATAAAGGTCTGCAAGTCAGTCAAGGCGTGGGGGCCGAAGGTACTCCCGTTTGGATTTTCCTTCCCCGAACTTGGTGAGGATGAGCTCATCCTACACTTGGAAGAACTTCCGGAGAGGCATAATCAGCCTCAAGGTTCCTGGGATCGAGTCAGGAATGCGCTTCAATACACTGAGTTCACTCGGCAGGCTGTGGAGAATCTTCTGGGGATATCAGACCGCACGGCCAAGAATCTTCTTGCTGAGTGGCAACAAAAGGGAAAAATCGAGAGGTTCGGGCACGGGAAAAACACAGCCTATCAAGTCACGAAGGACTATGCGGGAACCAGGGTCTCTATATCTTCACCGAATCAAGAAAAGCCAGTGATAGCAAGCAACGATACGGGAACCTCACTTTTCACCGAATCAGGCCCTCAAGAAGAGAAGCATTCGGTGAAAAACAGCTTCACCGAATCAAATCCAGTCATATCAATAGATGATGAAGATTCGGTGAAGTATATTGACAGTGCTTCACCGAAAATGGAGATGTCAGTGAGCCATTCGGTGAAGGGTAATTCCAAGGAATATTCTCCTTTTCACGGTGCTCTCTCTATCCCCAGTATCGCCGCCAGGGCAGGGGTATCCGTGGAAGCGATAAGGGAATCCCTATCGGAGTGGGAGACGTGCGGCAGGGTGTCCCTGGACGGAGACAAGATCATCATTTTCGAGGGAGACGCCTATCCCGGCCAGGATGAGACGGAGCCGCCGGAGGAAACATCGGTCACAGCACCGAAGGATCTGCCTTCCTCCAGTCCTGGCCAAGTGAGATTATTTGAAGATGAACCGGTCCGGGGCGAAGGTCCTTCCTCTTGCGGGAAGGTTGTGTACTCTCCAGAGATGGCCAGGGTATGGTTGGAATCTCAGCCGGAAGAGGTAAAGGCTGAATACCAGGCAAAACTGAAGAGGTTGAAGGGCGTCGAAATGCCGGATTATGAAAACGTCGCTTTACTGAGGACGTGGGAACAGTTCGGGAAAACTTCCTGAAGTGACAGATGCGGCGGGGGCCTTGTTCTCCGCCGCTGTTCTGGGTTAATGTGGAGGTGAAACAGTGAACAAAAAATCTTTCGGGGCATGGATCAAGGCACGGCGAAGAGTCATGGGGTTGAGTCTCGGTAAATGTGCCCTTCGAGCAGGCATCGGGGCTGAAGCGCTGAGACTCATCGAGACAGGGAAGAGTAATCCCTCTGATTGCAGGGTTGGGACATTGTACGGACTTGCCAAGGTGTTGCGGATTCCGCTAACTAAGATGATCGAGAGGGCAACTCAAGAGGACGTGAAGCTTCGAGCTTGGCTTCTGAAGAGGTGGCCGTAGAGACTCCACCAAGTTGGATTGGTTCAAAAAACTCATGTTTCTGTAGTTTGAGTGAGGTACTGGAATCGGCGATCCGGACAAATCACCATCCCTTGGAGGCTAGTTCTTCACGAAAGAAGAGAAAGGGTGCGGTTGTCGGAAAAAATCATTCTCTGACGAGGCGGCCGATAGTGGCATAGATCCTGTCTGTCAGTTCTTTGGCTTTCTGCCCAAAGTGCAGTTCCCGGTGGCAGTTCGGACAAAGGGCTACAGCGTTATCAACAGTATCAGATCCACCGTCGGCGAGCTGCCTGAGATGATGGACCTCAAGAAAGGGTTCATTGTCAATGCCATTGAAGGGGGCGTTTTTGCCGCAGCATTCACAGACGCCCCCTGCTTGACGGAGCACCCATGCTTTCACGGAGGGGTCACGAATGAACTGGCCTGCCTCGGAAGTAATGACTCGAGGTTTTGTGCATCCTGATGGTTTGGGGATTTCCTCTTTCTTCATTTCCTCCCGGACTGCGATCTCGAAGTCGGTAACGGGGTGTGTCTTTCTTCCCTCAAGTTCCGACAATAGATCTTCGATGATGGATGCGATCTTAGTCCCTACATTCCTTGCGGGCTTGAGGCCAGAGATCCAGTCACGGCCGAGTACCGAGAGCACATAGGAAATGTTCTGCATTCCATATTCAAAGGCCTTGGCGGTTCTCCCGAACCGGGTTCCAAGTGTCCTGTAGATATCCACCTTCGAGAAACGCTCACCGTTCCATGATTTCTTCTGCATTTCGAGATAGGCTTCAACAGCTGCACGGAGCTCTTCTTCGTTCCAATCACTGTCTGACCTGTTTATTCTCTTTGCAATGGCCTGGCTAGTATCCTCTGGGATCTGGATGCCGCTGTTTTGAGGAGTCCACTGTATGTCGGGGTTCAATGCCTTGAGGTCATCCAGGGGAAGGATTGGGGTATTGGATAATGCCCTGAATAGGATGTCTGTCTTAAAAACTTTCTTCCCATCCCGTGCCTTCTCATTGTCCCAATGGGAGAACTCATATGGTTTCGAAAGGATCTCTCCGAATCCGATGATGCCCTTTGGATCGATTCCGAGGCGTATGAGAAAGAAGGTATCTCCTGGCACGATCTTCCTCGTTATGCCGCAGCTCCAGGAGAACCTATATTGACCTTCTGACCGGACTGACTCGATGGCATGATCCTGGTCTTCCCAATTCCATAGGGATGGGTTCCAGGTATACAGGAATGAACTCATTCTTTTCCCTCCAGATATGGCGTATATTCAGACTGAAAGCAGGTAATTCCAACAGCCCTGGTCATGGGTTGCAGACCTTACAGGGACGATGCCCGGCCTGTATTGCCTGCTGACGAGTCTGGAACCACTGGCGGTTCTCGGGTGCAATCTTCTGTGCCCACTCGCATGAAGGGTAATGGAAAGGAGCACGTAACCGGCTGGCAAGGTACTTCCCGGGCAAAGCAGACGCTGCGGCGATGAAGAGTATCGAGAAGAGGATGACGAGAAGGAGTGTTTTCTTCTTTTGCATACACTTTCACCTCCCCAACCTAGCGGATGATTTCTTCCTCGTTTAGGGAAATATGGTCCTGATTTTTGGTTCGAAAATCTCTTTCTCTATTCAGTGAAATAATCAGAATCGATACGTTTAATTTCATAGACCGATACGGGGCTGACGCCGATGTTGTGGTCAATCATCAGTCCGGCGAGCTCCTCACCATCGATCAGCACTATTTTGTTATCGATCTGTCTCACAAAGTTCTGGGCGTCCTGGGAAAAAGAGGAGGTTGTCAACATGACCCCTTTTCTGGCACGCTGCCCCTGTAGAGCACCGGCGAACTTCTGCACTTCCGGTCTCCCCACCGTCCCTTCCCAACGCTTGGCCTGGATGTAAATTATGTCCAGTCCCAGACGGTCTTCTTTGATGATGCCGTCGATTCCCTCATCACCGCTTTTTCCTATGGCCTGCCCCGCATCTTTGCGGCTGCCACCGTAGCCCATCTTCAACAACAGTTCGACCACCAGCTTTTCAAAAAGGCTTGGTGACATGGTCTTTATCTGCTCGAGAAGATCCTCCGCCAGGCTTGACCTCAATCGTCCATATGCAGATTCAAGGGCTTCTTCAGGTGTGGCCTCATCATCGTTTTTCTTCTTGTCTCCGTCGTTTTTTTCGTGGCGGGCTGACCTGAATGTGTTGAACTCCTGGAACCGTTCCAGGTACTTAACGTTCAGTTCCGTGAGGTTCTCCGCCAAAACCTTTTTTCCACGGTCCGTTATCTCAAAAAAACCTCTTCTTTTGGACTTGATAAGGGCAGCCTTTACGAGATAAGTCTTACTCCATCCCACACGGTTTCGGAGGACCTCCTGTTGTCCGCTGGGTAAAAGTTCCTTTCTTTCCTCTTCCGTGAGGTGGAACAGATCAGCAATCCTGTCCCCAGCATCCCTCACAGAATGCTCCTTCCCATCTCCCGCTATCTTCAGCAGAGGAAGCATTATTGCCTGGTAATCAGGGATGCTCATTTTTTGTACTCCTTCTTATTTATTGTGGACTGTGAACGTTGGCATTATCTGATACCGTGCCAAAATGCTGATGTCTCTCAGGGATTATTCTTTGTTCCCTGTCTTCGGCTTCCATTCGCTGGCAATCTGTTGTGCCTGCTCGAGCTGTGCGGGGGTGAGTTTTTTTGCAACTTCATCTCGAAGGTCTGCGGCCTTTTCGTGTTGGTCCTCGTCTGCATTCGCAGCAGAAAGGCTGAACCAAATGTAGGCGGTCTTATAATTTTGAGGAAATCCTTCACCGTAATAGTAAGCCAATCCAAGATTGTATTGTGCAACTGATTCTCCCTGTTCTGCCGCTTTCCGGTACAGTTCGAGAGCCGTCTTTCTGTTCTTTTTCACACCCTGTCCCTTGGCATACATATATCCAAGATTCAGCTGGGCACCTGAATGTCCCTGATCGGCAGCCTTACGGTACCATGAGGCCGCTTCGGCAAATTCTTTGGGTAGACCTTGACCGTTCTCATACATGTATCCTAGAAAAAATTGGCCATCAACATTGCCCTGATCAGCAGCTTTGCGGTACCAAAAGGCTGCTTTGCCAAGATCCATCGGGACGCCTTGGCCTTCTCTATACATACGAGCGAGGTAGCATTGGGCGTCAGCATGGCCCTGATCAGCGGCTTTAAGGAACCACGAGAAAGCCTTTGAATAATCTTGAGGTACGGATTGTCCAAAATGAAAAGAAAAACCGAGAAAGAACTGGGCCTCAGAATCCCCCTGTTCTGCCCTTTTTCGTAATGAAGATATGTATTTATTCTCCTGAGGGACATCTCCAGTTTCGGCTGCTAAAAGGATGCCCTGCCCAGCGAACACGAGCGTTAGGAGCACAAAGAAGAAGAGTGCCAGGAACGGTCTTTTTTTCTTCATTTCCTTACCTCCATGTCAACAGATGTTGTTCCAAAATGCATGAGCCGTTCATGGTGGAGGGTCTTGAGGGCTTGATCCAAGAGGATCTCCAATTGTGCGTTCTCGGTCTTGAGTTCGGAGATCTTTGATTCGAGTTCTATCCTGCGGTCGAAGCGTTCAGCTATGGTGAACATGCCTCCAATGATGACCACTGTCGAGAGAAGGACAGCGGCGATGATGATGAGGGTTTTTCTGTCGAGCATGTGTGTCTCCTTATCTTCTGAGGGATACCCTAACGGTTTCGAAAAACTACAGGCGAGTTCAGCTTTTTTCACTAAGCATCTATCATTTTCTTATTTTGGAAGAACTTCTGGCCTGTTCATAAATTACGAGACCATCATTTCCACTTTCAAAGGGGAGATAGTTGGCCACGACTACTACATTGTTAATGATGTCGAACAGAACAGCGATTTCCATATTCGGATTGTTTTTATTTCCTTTTCCGGATAAAACTATGCTTCTTTTATCTTTATGAGACTCACATTTCCACCCGATTTTTTGATATCTTTCTTGAATCGTCTTAAATCCATTACGTAATCCTTTCTTTTGCAGTAGGGTTATAATGCGATTTGCTTCTTCTTTTGCATAACCTTCATATCGTTTTGTTATTTCATGATTACGCTGTATTATCTCCATTTGTCTCTTTACTTGAGCGTTTCGAGCTGCTTCTAACTCCAGTTGCCTCTTTTGCTGTTCTAGTTGCATCTTTTGCTGTTCTAGTTGCATCTTTTGTTGTTCTAACTGCGTATTCTGCTGTGCTTGTTGTTGTGAACCGGATATTATCATTCCAAGAATACTGGCGATAGCATTTGCCGTGCTATTTCCCCCGCCATAAGAGGGCTGATTGTAGTAATACGTGTTACCGTCGCTGTCGTATAAAGGGCCGCTTGGTGTTGGGGCTGTTCCAGGGCCGTAAATTACTTTTGCGCTGGCAGGAATCGCAAATATCACAACCAAAGATATTGTTAGAAGCAAGGCGACCATCCGATTTTTCACAGTAATCCCTCCTCGTTGTTGGGCATCGTGTTTAACGGATTTTGCTTCATAAATTTGATACCTCATTTTTTTGATTATTTGATGTGTCCATATTATCCAGCCTATACGATGGGCTGTTATCAAATTGTTATCGGTGGTGATAACGGGGGGTAGCAGGGTTGTTGTTTTCTCTGGTGGTTTACAACTACATTTTACCACGAAAGGCAGGGAAATGCAATAACCATCCTTGCTGTGGCGTATCAAGGAATCTTACTGAACATATGGCGCACCTTATCCAAACGGCTGTTTGGACGACGGGGCTGGATGACTGGCTCGCCGACAGTGGCCTGATACCCTTTCAGTTCCGTCAGGCACACGCTCCGCCCGTTGGTGTAAAAGGCCAAATCAGTACGGTATGCCTGTATGCAACGGGCGGGAATCTCGCCAGTAAAGACAACTTCATCCTTTTTTATCTGGGCCGTTTCGATGGTGGCACAGTATTTCGGCGCATCATGATAAGCCCTGGAAAGGTATTCCTGGGGCGCATAGAGGGTGAAGGAGAGATAAGGTTCCAGCAACTGCGTCCCAGATTTCTTCAATGCCTGTTCCAATACAATCGGGGCCAATGAGCGGAAGTCCGCCGGCGTACTGACCGGGCTATAGTAAAGTCCATATTCAAAGCAAATCTTACAGTCCGTTACGTTCCAGCCACACAAGCCTTGCCCCAAACCGTAACGGATACCATCCATGACAGCGTTTTGAAAACTCTGGTTCAGGTATCCCAGGGAAACCCGGCTCTCGTATTTTACACCGGAGCCAAGCGGGAGCGGTGTAACAGACAGTCCGATAGATGCCCAAAACGGGTTAGGCGGCACCTCGATATGGATGGTGTGACTGGCCACTTTGAGCGGCCGCTCTAAATAAATGACGGTGGGTTCCTTCACTGCTGTTTCAATCTTGTATTTTTCCGTCAGCAAAGCGGAAACAACCTCCAACTGCATCCGACCCAAAAAAGAAAGAATGATCTCATGGGTGGTGGAATCCACCTCGTAGTGCAAAAGCGGGTCAGTATCCGCAATTTGCGTAAGAGCGTCCAGCAACCGGTCTCTTTGCTCTGCCGTTTTTGGCGTAATCGTCGTCCGCAGCATAGGGAAGGGAACATCACTCCACATTTCACGAGGAAGTTGGGTTTTGTCCCCCAATATATCGTTTAATCTCAAGCTGTCGCTGGGAAGGATGACAATTTCGCCCTTATGGGCGGTATCTGTCCGAACAATCTCCCCTTTGGATGGAATACGCATCTCTGTGATTTTCAGCTTTTCTCTCCCGGCCAGGGCCACCGTATCCCGCAGACGCAGCGTTCCGCTGTATAGCCGCAGATAGACAAGCCTCTGGCCGCAATCTGTATACTCCACCTTAAAAACTCTACCGCACAGGGCGGCGCTCCCCTGTTCCTTGGTCGATTGGAACAGCCCTATCACCGCATCCATCAACTGTTGAATGCCAAGGCCGTTTTTGGCGCTACCATGATAGACCGGGAGCAGGGAGGCGTCTTGAACTCGCCGCTGTTCTTCTTGCGCAAGTTCTTTCTGACTGATTGATTCTCCTGCGATATACTTTGCCAATAACTCATCGTTATTTTCGATGACCGAATCCCACACCTCTGCACTAGTGTTTTCTGTCAGAGTTATTTTCGAGGACAGCGACACTGTCTGCTTGATGATAATATCAGCGGAGAGCTTATCCCGAACAGACTGATATACGCTCTCCAAATCAATGCCAACCTGGTCGATCTTGTTGATAAAGATAATGGTGGGGATGTTCAATTTCCGTAGGGCATGGAACAGAACACGGGTCTGGGCCTGCACGCCATCTTTAGCGGAGAGCACCAAGATGGCCCCGTCCAAAACAGCCAGAGAGCGGTATACCTCTGCCAAGAAATCCATGTGGCCGGGAGTATCCACAATATTGACTTTACAACTGTGCCACTGGAAAGAAGTGACTGCCGTTTGAATGGTAATTCCACGCTGCCGCTCCAAAAACATAGTGTCCGTTCTCGTTGTCCCTTTTTCGACGCTCCCCGGCTCTGAAATGGTTCCGCTGGCATACAGCAGGCTTTCTGTCAGTGTCGTCTTGCCCGCATCTACATGGGCAAGAATCCCGATATTGATAATGTTCATGTCTATCCTCCATACAAGGCCCAAAAGGGCGCAAAAATCCCCAGCGGCAAATACTTTTACCGCTGGGGATCATGACTTCGGATACATAGAAACGCATTCAGCTAACATGAGCCGTTATCCGTCACGATATTTGATAAAAAGGCAAAAGCATTCTTAAATTGGGTACAAAAACCAAGCCCCTGCAAGGGGCAATTATTTTTGTGCCCATTATCAAATTTTATTTAAGAATACCTTGCCGCATGTTGAATAGACTCCTCAAATCAGGATGACAGCAGTATAGCATAGCACACTCTAAAATGCAAGAAGTTTTTACCCGCTGTCCCAAATAAATCAGGAGGGCATTCACCGGGACACCCTCCGATTTGGGGCCTCATGCGCAAATAATTTCTGTGTCCACGATTTCCGCCGCACACGCCCGAATATTGTTAGTCCCTCTGCAACTCATACCACAGACCGTTGCCCTCGTCAAAGATGTACTTTTCCATGAAATTACCTCCATTTTTTGTGATTATCGTGCGCCTACCCTCATTTTTGACCTTGCACCCCATTTCCGCTCCTTTTCGACCTGTTCCTGCTGGTAAGCTGCCTCCAGTATCCTGTCCGCCTGTTCCGGGCCAATGGCCCGTCTGACCCGCTCATAGTCCCTGACTTGCCCTTTCAAGCCGTCCCTCTCGGCACAAACCTCATAAATCCTGGCTGACAGGGAGCCGTTCTTACTGACCTCACGATCATAGGCGCTCTGCAACCGCTCAAACTTGCTCTTGAGGTCGAAGTAGGCCCGGTAGACGGAGCGCAGCACCTTGACGATCTTCTCCCAAAGGGGCTTGGCCTTTTTCTCCCGGTAGGACTTGGCCGATTCCAGCGGCCCCGCCTCCGGCAGCGTCCGCTCCGGGTCGTCGGAGAAGTCCGCCGCCAGTTTCTCCATGCCCTTGAGCAAGGGCGCTACATCGTCCAGCTTAGCCCTGGCCTGGGCCGCTTTCTTCTCAGCTGATGCTGCCTCCTTATTCTTTTTGTCGGCCTCAACCTGGGCCAGCGCCGACACCTCTTGAAGCTGTGCAAGCCGTTCCTGCTCACGCTCCGTCTTGAACTGCGTAACAGTCAAATGTTCTTCGGAACTACCACGTTCCCCACGCTCTACATCGTCATAGCCAGCGGAGCGCATATGCTCAAAGAAATCATCTTGCAGGACACTGTACGACTTTCGTAGAACGGGTTTGCCCTTAGCTGTGCGTAACGGCTCCCCGGTGGTTTCGTCCAGAATGGGCTTGGACGCCCACTTCTTGCTCATGCTCACCTGCATGATCGTTTCCTTGACCTTGCCCACCAGGGACTTGTCCTTGCACCGCTTTGTCCAGCGTATCTCCTTCTCCACTACCGGGATATAAACCACATGGAGGTGGTAGTGGTACACGTCCTCCCCCAGCGCCTCGGACATGGCCCGGTTGCGCTCGTCAGCGTGCATGACCGCCGACAAAATATACTGCTCTCCGCCCACGATTTTGATTGCGGCTTTGTATGCTTCGGTGTAAAATTGTTTTGCAAAGTCATAGCCGCCGTGGTTGTAGAAGTAAGCGGAGTTTACGTCAAAGACCAGCTCACCATATCGAAAGGCATCCTCCTTGATACCACGAGTGGAAATCACGCCATCAGCCTCCATTCGAGCAAACATCTCTCGATACCCGGCAGACGGGGTTTTGAAATGGACATTGAGCGGCGTCCGCTCCAGTACAATGTCCTGATTGACATAGGAATCCTTCTCACGCTCGTTGTGCTGCTGGGTGTTACCGATCTTGGTTTCGGTCAGCCTCATATTTCTTGCGTTGGTACGGTCAATACCGTCGCCTCTCGCCATAGGCAAAAATCCTCCTGTTTCAGATGTTGGGTTGTTGAAAGAGGACGGGGGTTCGGGGGAGGCACTTCCTGCGGGAAGTGTAATAACCCACTATGACACTTTCATCCCTTCGGTCTGCAAAGTGTCGTGGGCTCTCCGAGGGGGTGTGGGGGCTTTGCCCCCGGCAACTGCGGTTGCCTCCCCCAGCAGGGCCGCCCTTTGAAAAGGGCACCCTGCACCCCGCCTAAACTTTGCTGCTCCCCGTGACAGCCGTGACGACCGTGACGATGTTTCAGACACCGCCGCCACTCTCAAAAAAGCCGTCACAGCCGTCACGGTCGTCACGCCTGGGACGGTTCCAGCGTCAGGCTGATACTTCTCCCGGCGTGGCTCCTGCTGTTCTCATAGCGGATGTGGTAGTCTGTCAGCAGCTTCCCGGCCCGGACGTTTAGCCGCATCGCCAGGGCGTTGGGCTTCATGTCAGTCTGGAGCGCCGCTACCAGCTCGGTGGCCGTACCACCCCAGGTCGGCTTCTCCACCGTCACAAGGGCGGCTATGGCCTCCAGCACCGGGTCGGGCGGCTCTGTCCATGCCTCCGTTTCCGTACGCTCCAGCGTCCATATCAGCCGTTCCTTGTCCTTGGTAAGATAGAATCGCTGGTCTTGCTGGTCACGCCCGGCCACGTCCAGAACGGCGCTGCCGTCTGTCCGCTTCTCCTTTTGAAGAAGAAAGGCCCCGTCCGCCGCTCCGAGCAGGCCGTTGGTGCCGGAAATCATATCGAACTTATCATCGGCCTGTTGTTTGCGGGTGTGATGTACCAGCAGGAGGCAGACGCCGCAATCATCGGCAAGGCGTTTCAGTTTCCCCACCACTTCGTAATCATTGGCATAGCTGTACTTATCCCCGCCAGCCTCCCGGATTTTCTGGAGAGTGTCAATGATAATCAGCTTGGTGTTCGGGTGTTCCCGGACGAACTTCTTTAGCTGTTCCTCCAGGCCAACGCCAAGCTGTTTGGCGTAGACCGCAAAGAGCAGATTGTCGGTGCCCTCTGTGCCGAACATTCGGTATAGCCGCCCCTGCAAGCGGCGGTGGTCGTCCTCCAACGCCAGGTAGAGGACAGTCCCCTTGTGAACAGGATAGCCCCACAGGGGGAGGCCCATGCTGACATGGTAGGCAAGCTGAGCCATCAGGAACGACTTGCCCACCTTGGGCGCTCCCGCAAAGAGGTATGTCCCAGGGTAGAGCAGACCGTCAATGACGGGCGGTCTGCTCTGGTAGATGTTCTGGTAAAGGTCGTTCATAGAAACCGTGTGGAGGTAGGCCGGGTCGCTCATGCGCCGCATATCTCGGAGCATTTCTTCCAAACTTTCCTCTTGGGGGTTGTTTTCAGCCGTTTCCTCTGCTATACTTTTGGCAGTTGTTTGTGAAATGGGCTGTTCCCCGTCTGTTGGCGCAGACGGAACCGGGACAGTCCTTTTCGTTTCTCTGGAATCCATCAATCTATCAATCCTCCTTCATGCCGCCCATGATAGCGGCGATCATCCGAATGGTGTCCAGCAGCTCGCTGTCCACGTTGGCCCCGTCCCTGATCCGCCACAGCTCGGCCAGCACAGTGGCCAGTTCGTCCCGCAGGGCCTTATACACCCTGGGATTGCCCTGCACTACCACGTCCCGGCACAGGAGCCGCTTGGTGATGTAGTCTTGCTTCGTCAGGCCAGAGAGCCGCACAGCGGCGTCGATCTGCTCGTTTTCCTCCGGGGATACCCGGAAGGCCACGGTCTTGTTCCTCCAGCGGTTGTGAGTGTCCAAATTCTTAGCTGACATTACGCTCCCATCCTTTCAAAGTCCAGTTTGTCCGCCATCTCCGTCTGCTTGGACGGAAACAGGTGGGCGTAGCGGTAGGTGATCTCGATACTCTCATGCCCCACGCGGTCAGCAATCGCCACAGCGGAGAAGCCCATGTCAATCAGAAGTGAGATGTGCGAATGCCGGAGGTCGTGGATTCTGATACGCTTGACCCCTGCCGACTTCGCCCCTCTGTCCATCTCATGGTGGAGATAGCTTTTCGTGATGGTGAAAATGCGCTCCTTCTTCTTGATGCCGTAGAGCATCCCCAGGTAGTCCTTCATCTCGTCACAGAGGAAGTTGGGCATTTTAATGGTGCGGTTGCTTTTCTTCGTCTTTGGCGTGGTAATGACGTCCTTGCCGTGGAGCCGCTGATAGGACTTGCTGATTTTCACCGTCCCGGCCTCAAAGTCAAAGTCTGCCGGGGTCAGGGCCAGCAGTTCCCCCTCCCGAATACCACACCAGTAGAGCATTTCAAAGGCGTAGTAGGAAACGGGCTTGTCCATCATGGCGTCCGCAAACTTCTGGTACTCCGCTTTCGTCCAGAACAGCATTTCCTTCCGTTCCTCTGACCCCATGTTTCCAGCCTTGGCGGCGGGATTGGAGCGCAGCTCATAGAAGCGGACGGCGTGATTGAAGATGGCGCTAAGCTGGTTGTGCAGGGTTTTGAGATAGGTAGCCGAATAGGGCTTGCGCTTCTCGTCCCGGTAGGCCAGCAACTCGTTCTGCCATGCGATCACGTCCTTGGTGGTGATCTCGCTAATCTTCCGCTTGCCAAAGTAGGGCAGAATTTTCTTCTGGATGATGTTCTCCTTGGTCAGCCAGGTGTTCTCCTTGAGCCGGGGTTTCACATCCTTGGTGTAAAGCTCGGTAAAGGCTTCAAAGGTCATATCCAGGTCGCCGGAGGTCTGCATCTGGAAACTGCGCTCCCACTCCTGGGCCTCCCGTTTGGTGGCAAAGCCACGCTTGCACTTCTGTTTGCGCTCCCCCGTCCAGTCCTGATACCGCACCATGACGTACCATGTTCCTCTTGCTTCGTCCTTAAAGACTGGCATTTAGTTCCCTTCCTTTCTGGCCCCGTAGAGCCGTTCGTTGAAATACTGGCGGTTGACCCGCCCTGCGATGGTGATGAAGCCCTTGTCCTTCAATTCTTCGTTGAGCTGCCGGATGAGTTTATAGGCGTAGGGCTTCGATACACCCAGCTCGTCCGCAACTTCTTCCGCCCGGATGAATCTGTTCTCCATATGGATTCCTCCTTTCTTTTGATTTAACGCTATTTGCTTAACGTAGTCCTATTATACTAACTCTATTCCGTTATGTCAAGACCTTCCAACGAGAAAATATAAACAAATTTATTTATTTTTCTCTTGACTGGTCTAAACATATCTGTTATACTTCAAGTGTCCCCATTACATAGATTGGAGTTGGCAGTTATGGCGATTGGTGAACGTATTCGTTTCTTCCGCAACATGAAGGGCATCACACAGAAGTATCTTGGCATGGTGGTGGGTTTCCCGGAACGCTCCGCCGATGTGCGTATGGCACAGTATGAAACCGGGAGCCGCACCCCCAAGGCCGACCTGACAAAGACACTGGCTGACTTCTTTGATATTTCCCCTGATGCCCTGACCGTCCCTGACATAGATACCGACATCGGCCTGATGCACACCCTCTTTGCTTTGGAGGATATTCGGGGGCTGACTATTGGGGAGATTGACGGCGAGGTTTGTCTGCGTCTGGACAAATCCAAAGGCAAGACCTATACCAATATGCTTGATATGCTGTCCGCCTGGGCGGAGCAGGCCAAGAAGCTGGAGGCCGGGGAGATCACCAGGGAAGACTATGACCGCTGGCGGTACAACTACCCCAAGTACGACACCACTCACCGCTGGGCCAAAGTCCCCTCCAAAGAGTTGAGCGATTTTCTGGTAGAAGCGTTCCGGGACAGGCTTGACATAGACGAATAGACAGCAAAAGCCCTTACCGACGTTGCCATCGGTAAGGGCTTTCTAATATGGTTGTCCTCACTTATAAGCCGTAAAAAAGCATTCTTTACCCGCAATCCAGTGGGAATATAGAATGATACGGTATATGGGGAGCGTTATCAAATCGTTATCAAAAGAGAGATATAAAACCGTAAAATCGTTGTGCCACAACGGGTTCGGAGTTTCAAAAAATCACTCCCTCCTAATGAGTTTGGTTTAAAAATCAAGACTATGATATGTTGACTTACACGGTGCGCTATTTCCAAAAGCACTTAATTATCAGGTTTTTTATGGTTTTTCCTTACCTCATCTCGCTGCAGATGAGCTCTGCCTGCTGGAGGACCGTCTCGGTGGCCCTCTCCTGTTTGTCGGGCGGGTATCTGTATTTCCTCAGGATGCGCTTGACCATGCTGCGGAGCTTGGCCCGGACCTGTTCCTTCATTGTCCAGTCGAGGGTGACGTTTTTGTGGATCTGGTCGGTGAGTTCCTGGGCGATCTTCCTCAATGTCTCGTCCCCGAGGAGCTGGACTGCGCTGTCGTTTGTCTCGAGGGCATCGTAGAATGCGAGCTCGTCGTCGTTGAGGCCGAGGTCTATGCCTCTCCGTCCTGTTTCGTTGATTTGCCGGGCGAGGTCGATGAGGTCCTGGATGACCTCCACGGTGGTGATGGCTCGGTTCTTGTATTTGAGGAGGGTCTTCTCGAGCATCTCGGCGAAGGATCGGGACTGGACGAGGTTCTTTTTGGAACGGGCTTTGATGTCGTCCTCGAGGAGCCGTCGAAGGAGTTCGATGGCGAGGTTTTTCTGGGGGATGGCCCTGACCTGGTCGAGGAATTCATCGGAGAGGAGTGAGACGTCGGGCTTCTTGAGACCCGCTGCATCGAAGAGGTCAATGACGGGGCCGGTGGAGAGTGCGCCGGAGACGATCTGACGGATGGCGATTTCTCTCTCGTCCATGGTCATAGCCTTCTGTACACCTTCTCTTTTGGCCAGGGAGGTCCTGATGGTCTGGTAGTGGGCGATCTCGTCCCTCAGTGCGAGTGCTCCATCGAGGGGTACGGAGAGGGCGAAGGATTTGGAGATCTTGTCCACTGCAGAGATCCAGCGGTTCTTTCCGTCATCCTGCCTGAGGATGTGCTCGATAACGGACGGGAGTTTGAGGAGCCACTCCTTGGATGTGAGGTGGAGGAGGGACTGCCAGTCGAGGCCGTGGAGGAGGTCCCTGCAGACTTCGATCTCCCTCTCGAGGACCTTGAGGGCTGCGTGCTGGTCGATGCAGACCTCTCCCTTGCCCTTGCTTTCGGTGTAGGTGGCCATGGCCTTCTTGAGGTCCTCTGCGAGGCCGATGTAATCCACAATGAGGCCCCCCGGCTTGTCCCGGAAGACACGATTGACCCGTGCGATGGTCTGCATGAGGCCGTGGTCCTTCATGGGCTTGTCGAGGTACATGGTGTGGAGGCTCGGGGCATCGAATCCGGTGAGCCACATGTCCCGGACGATGACCATTTTGAATTGGGATTCAGGGGTCTTGAAGTTGGTGGCGAGGTCATTGCGTCGGCGTTTGTCACGGATGTGCTGCTGCCATTCCACGGGATCGGTGGCGGAGCCGGTCATGACGACCTTGAGGAATCCTTCCTTGTCGTCGTCGCTGTGCCATGACGGGCGGATGCGGATGATTTCATTGTAGAGGTCCACGCAGATCCTTCTCGACATGCAGACCACCATGGCCTTGCCGTCCATGGCGTCGAGGCGTTTCACGAAGTGGTCCACGAGGTCACGGGCAATGACCTCAACTCTCTTTTCGGAGCCCACAACGGCCTCGAGCTGTGCCCACTTGGTCTTGAGCTTTTCCCGGGTCTTCTCTTCCTCTCCCTCGGTGACTTCCTCGAAGTCGTCGTCGATGTGGGGTTTTTCGTCCTCTTTGAGGGAGAGCTTGGCGAGTCTGCTCTCGTAGTAGATGGGGACGGTGGCCTTGTCGTCCACGGCCTGCTTGATGTCGTAGATGCTGACGTATTCTCCGAAGACGGCCTTGGTGTTCTTGTCTGTGGTCTCGATGGGTGTTCCGGTGAATCCGATAAAGCTGGCACCGGGGAGGGCATCCCTCATGTGTCGGGCATATCCGTCAAGGAAGTCGTACTGGCTCCGGTGGGCCTCGTCTGCGATGACCACGATGTTGCGTCTGCCGGAGAGGGTGGGGTGGATGTCGTCCCTGTCGTCGGGGAAGAATTTCTGGATGGTGGTGAAGATGATTCCCCCGGACGGGACAGTGAGGAGGTTCCGGAGGTGGGCTCGGCTCTCTGCCTGGACGGGGATCTGACGGAGTGCGTCACGGCACCGGGAGAAGGTGGCGAAGAGCTGCCCGTCGAGGTCGTTCCTGTCGGTGAGGACCACGAGGGTGGGGTTCTCCATTGCGGGCTCGAGGATGAGCTTGCGGG